>Ga0315912_10002386_pt1 | contig 20178 bp, 10 predicted proteins | sample VfabasoilMG_FD_204469 | JGI IMG/M metagenome (GOLD analysis project Ga0315912, IMG submission 204469) | Garden soil microbial communities collected in Santa Monica, California, United States - V. faba soil | ecosystem: Environmental > Terrestrial > Soil > Garden | place: USA: California...
CCCCCGGGGCGGTCGGGAAGGGAGAAGGATAGGCCACCCTGCACGGAGTTTGCCTTGCCGCTCGCCGCCTGCTGCCTCGCCCTGGCGCTTCTCGGACCGCTGACCGCCAGCGGCGGACCGGGCAGCGTGGCGGTCCTCTCGGTGGAGCCGGCGCCGCCCGCGCGTGCGGCCTCGCCCGGGAGCGCGATCTCGATCCGCTTCGACCAGCCACTGCAACTCTCCAGCCTCGACGAGCAGTCGATCGAGGTGTTCGGCACCTGGAGCGGAGTGGCCGACCTGCGCTTCTCGCTGCTCGAGGGCGGCCGAAGGCTCCTGCTCACGCCGCGCCAACCCTTCTTCCCGGGTGAGCTGGTGAGCGTGAGCGTGAGCACGCTGGTGCTCGGCACGAGCGGCGCGAGCCTCCCGGGCGGCGGTTTCGCGAGCCAGTTCTGGACCGCGCCAGCCCCCGCCGCGCTGGACCTGCAGCCGGCCGGGGTGCTCTCGACGCGCCTGCCGGGCGAGACCTTCGTGCGCTCCTACGGGCTGAACGCGGCCGACCTCGACGACGACGGCGCGCCCGACTTCACCATCCCCAACGAGCACGCCGACGACGTGCGCGTCATGGCCTCGGACGGCTGCTCGCTGCCGGGCAGCCTCAGCGTCCACACCCTGCACGACGACGCCACCCCCAGCGCCAACGTCGCGGCCGACCTGGACCACGACGGCAGGCTCGACTTCGCGGTCGCCGCCTGGGGCACCGACGAGGTGGCCGTGTTGTTCGGCGACGGCAGCGGCGGCTTCGCGCCGTCCGTCGCATACCCGGTGGGCGACGTGCCGCGCGGCCTGGCGGCGCTGGACGTCGAGGGCGACGGCGACACCGACCTGGTGAGCGCCCATCGCGTCGGCAGCCAGCTCGGCCTGCTGCGCAACGACGGCAGTGGCCAGCTGCTGCCCATGGTCGCCTTCGAGGGCGGCGGCGACGGCGAGACGAGCGTCGTGGCCACCGACAGCGATCTCGACGGTCGCTGGGACCTGTTCGTGGCGAACTTCCTGTCCAACGACGTGAGCGTGCTGCACGGCGACGGCGCCGGCGGCTTCCAGGCGCACGGCAACACCCCGGTGGGCCTCGAGCCCTGGATGCTCGTGGCCGGCGACCTCGACGGCGACGGCCGGGTCGACGCGGCCACCTGCGACAGCGACAGCAACAGCGCCAGCCTGCTGCGCGGCGACGGACAGGGCGGCCTGCAGCCGGCGGGCGTGCTCTCCACCGGTGCCTTCGCCGTGGCCATCGACCTCGGTGACCTCGACGGCGACGGCGACCTCGACCTCGTCACCTCGAGCTTCTCGCAGCAGCTCTGGCGCGTGCACGTCAACGACGGCCACGGCGGTTTCCCGACCTCCCTCGACCTGCCCGCGACCGAGGCCGCCTCCTGCGCCACGCTGGTGGACTTCGACCGGGATGGACGCCTCGATCTGGTCGGCGTGGACGAGATCGCCGACGAGATCCACCTCTGGCGCCTCGCCGCGCCGGCCCTGCCCGGCGTACAGCCGGCCAGCTGCCAGGCCACCTTGCACGTGGACAACCTGGCGCACGCCGCCGGCTTCGGCGGCCAGGCCCCCCACCCGGTCCCCGCCGCCGGCGCGCTGCACGTGGGCCTCAGCGCGACCCCGCGTTCCCCCTACCTGGTGCTGGCCGGCTTGCCCCGGCGCCAGGGCCTGCCCACGAGCAGCGGCTTGCTCAACCTGGCCCCGGGATGGATCGTGCTCGTCCTGCGCACGACCGACGAGGCGGGCGAGGACAGCAGGCTCTACCAGGTGCCGGCTGGCCTGCCCGTGGGCCTCGAGCTCGCGCTGCAGGCCTTCGCGGTGACCCCGCGGGGCTTTTCGCTCAGCAACCCGCACGGCTTGCTGCTCGTTCCCTGAGAAGATCCCCGGCCGACATGCCCGAGCCGCACCGCCGCGTCGCCCCACCCGGCGCCGAGCCCCTGCACGCCTCCGACGCCGGGCGCCTCGTGCTCGATGCGCTCGTCGCCGGACTCGGGCTGGCGCTCGTGCGGGCCGCGCTCTTCGCCCTGCGCGACGGCTACTTCGCACAGCCCGCACTCACCACGACGGCGGCGCGTTCGCTGCTCGCCGACCTGTTCGCGGGCGCCTGCCTGGCCGTGCCGGCCTCGCTGGTCGCGGCGCGGCTGGTGCGCGGCCGGCCCGTCGTCCGCCGCCTCTCCCTGGCGCTCTTCCTCCTCGGAGCCCTGGCCTTCGTCGAGGCCCGCCTGCCGGCCTCGGCGCTGCACGCACCCGGCTGGAACAGCCCGCGCGCCCTGCTGGCGCACGCGGCGGCGCTGGTCTCCGCCGCCGGCGCCTGCTGGATCGTGGCCGGCGCCCGCGCACGCCTGCCGCGCCTGCTGGGCGCCGCAGGCCTCGCTGCCTGCCTGCTCACGGCCGGTGCCGCCGCCCTGCTCCTGGCGCTGGGGCCGATGCCGCCCGCCGATCGCCCGAGCGTCGTGCTGCTCTCGGTCGACACGCTGCGGGCCGACCGCCTGGGCTGCTATGGCGGCACCTCGGCGCTCACCCCGGCGCTGGATGTGCTGGCGAGCGAGTCGCTGCGTTTCGAGCGCGCCTACACGCCGCAGCCGTTCACGCTGGGTGCGCACATGAGCCTGCTCACCGGGCTCTCGCCCTCCGTACACGACCTGGACGCCGAGCACGCCCTGCCGCCGGACGTGACCACGCTGGCAGAGGCCTTCTCGGCGGCCGGCTACCTGTGCGTGGCCCTGGTGGACACCGTGGTGTGGCTGCACCCCCGCTTCGGCTTCTCGCGCGGCTTCCACATCTACCGCCAGGTCGAAGGGGACGCGCGCGCCAAGCAGGAACAGCTCGAGCAGATCCTGGCCGACGTGGGCGAGCAGCCGCTGTTCCTCTTCGTGCACGTGTTCGATGCGCACTCGGACGAGGCGCAGCTGCCCTACGAGTCCGAGACCGACGACCGGCAGCGCCTGGCCGGCTGGTACCAGGGCGCCTTCGACGGCTGCCAGCCCGGGGCCGGCTGCGCCTCGGAGCTGCTGCTCGCGTGGAACAGCGCCGGGCACGTGCCGGACGACTCCACGCGCGACTACATCGCGGCGCTCTACGACGCGGGCGTGGCCAGCATCGACCGCCGGCTCGGTGCGATGCTCGACCTGCTCGCCGCGCGCGGGACGCTCGAGCGCGGGCTGCTCATCCTCACGGCCGACCACGGCGAGGAGTTCTTCGAGCACGGCAGCGCGCTCCACGGCCAGGCCTTCGAGGAATGCGTCCACGTCCCGCTGCTCGTGCGGCAGCCGGGAGGCGCGCCGACCGGTGTCGTCGGCCAGCCCGTCAGCCTGCTCGACCTGCCGGCGACGCTCGGCGAGCTGCTCGGCGTGCCGATGCCGCCCGGCCAGGGGCGGTCCTTCGCGGCCGCGCTGCGCGGCGAGCCCCTGGCCGCGCACCCCGACGTGCTGCTCGACTCGGGCAGGGGCAGCCTCGGCCTGGTGGGCGAGCGCTGGAAGCTGATCCCCACGCGCCACGGCTTCCGCCTGTACGACCTGCTCGCCGATCCGGGCGAGACGGTCGACCTGCTGGCCGACGGGCGCGAGCCGCCACCGGCGGCCGCCGACTGCTTCCGGCGCCTGGCCGAGCACGAACAGGACGTGCGCGCGCGGAGAGAGGCGCTCGGCCTGCCGGCCGACCCGGCGCACGAGGGCGGCCGGGCGATCGACACGCCGCTGGACGACGAGGCGCTCTCGCAGCTGAGGGCCCTCGGCTATCTCGGCAGCGACTCCTGAGGCAGACGCTTGACCGCCGACCGCCACCGCCACCTCCCGCGTCCGCTGCAGCTGCTGCTCTGGTGCAGCATCGCGGGCTTCACGCTGGCCGCGGCGCGCGAGGCCTACGGCCGGCTCTTCCTGGGCCGCCTGCTCAACCAGACCTTCCGCATCACGCCCGAGGGACCGATCAGCCGTCCGCACCCGATCTACGGCGAGATCCCGCGCCCCGGGCACTACCTCGTGGAGATCGAGGTGCCCGATGCCAGCGGCAGCTACCGGTTCGTGATGGACGTCGACCAGGACGGCTACCGCACGACGAGCCCCGATCCGCAGGTGCACGCCGGCCAGCCCGAGGTGTGGATCTTCGGCTGCTCGTTCACCTGGGGCTTCCCGCTCGACAACGCGGACAGCTATCCGTGGCGCGTGCAGTCGGCGCTGCCCGAGGTGCGCGTGCGCAACTACGGCATGCAGGGCGTGGGCAACGTGCATGCCCTGCGCCAGCTGCGCGAGCTGCTCGAGGACGCACCGCGCGCGCCGCCGCGCGTGGCCGTCTTCGGCTACTGCTCGTTCCACCGCGAACGCAACGTGGGCGGCAGCGCGCGCGACGTCGCGCCGGGCGAGGCCGCCGGCGCCACGGCAGCGCACCTGCTCGACTGGCGGCAGGTGCTCGGCGAGCGCGCGCTCGAGCAGCCCCTGCCGGCGGGCTTGCCGCGCCCCGCCGACCAGGCGACGGCCGTGACCATCGGCGTCATGCGCGAGCTCGCCGCGCTCTGCTCCCGGCACGGCATCCGGCCGCTGCTCGCGGTGCAGTACCTCGTGGCGCCCTTCGACCCTGTGGTCGAGGCCGCTCGGGCCTTCGGCATGGAGGTCGTGGACATGCAGGTGGACTTCCGCCTGCCGGCCTTCAACGTGATGCCCTTCGACAACCACCCCAACGCCGAGGCGCACGCGCTCTACGCCGACAAGCTGCTGCCCGCGCTCGGGCGGGCGCTGGCCGGCGACTGAGGGCGGGCGGCCGTCAGTCGAGCGTGCTGTCGGCCTCGAGCACGGCCAGGCCGGGCCAGGCCTCGGCCAGCGGGACGCGCGGCTCGCGGGCGAGGTGCAGCAGCACGGTGCGTTCGCGCGGCAGGCCGATGGGGTTGTCGATCCTGCCGGCCTCCTCGATCTCGGCATAGAGCGCGCGCAGCCGGTAGAGCGGCCAGCCGACCGACAGTGCCAGCCGCCCGGCCCCGGGCGGCGGCGGCCACAGGCTGGCGGAGTTCTGTGCGCAGTACACGGGCGGCAGGTCCCGGCCCTGGCCCAGCAGTTCGAGCGCACCGGCCTCGCCCGAGTTGAGCGCCAGCAGCACGGCGTCGCGGCGCTCCTCGGGCCGGAGGCCGTCCACGCGCCGCGCCACCTGCTCGACGAGGGCGGGCCAGCCGAGGCGGTCGAGCGCGTTGGCGGAGAGCGCCTCGCGCAGTCCGAAGGCGTCCACGCGCTGCGCGTGGCGGGCCAGCAGCTCGGGCGGCAGTGCCGGCAGGCCGAGCGGCGCCAGCCAGATGGTGCCCGCCAGCAGGCACGAGCCGACGAGCAGCGTGCCGAGCCGTTCCTGGCGCAGCCGCTGGCAGGCCCGTTCGATGGCCCCGGCGCCGGCCGCGAACACCACCGGCAGCGCGGCCAGCCAGCGGTCCGGGCGGCCCGACTGCGAGACGATGAGCAGCGCCAGCGGCAGCAGCACGAGCCCGAGCAGGGCGCGCCTTGCCGCCGCGTCGACGCGCGCGTCGAGCAGGCAGCCGGCCCCGGCCAGCAGCAGCGGCAGCGTGCACGGGTTGGCCAGCTGGAGCAGCCCGCCGAGCAGTTCCATCGCGGTCAGCCCACTGCGCGCCAGCAGGTGTTCGGCGCGCACGAAGTCCCACGTCGGCAGCCCGTGCTGCACCTGCCACACGAGCCATGGCAGCAGCAGCAGCGCGCACGGCAGCCCGATGCGCAGCGCGTTGCCGGCCAGCAGCGCCCGCCCCGGCGCGCTGAGCAGCAGCCCGAGCAGCAGTCCGGCCACGAAGAGCGGCGCACCGAGGTGGCTCAGCAGGCAGGCGCCGGCCACCCACCCCACGCGCCGGGCCGTGCGCCCCGCCGCCGGCGCGTGCAGCAGCTCGAGCACGAGCGAGGCCAGCAGCGGCACGAGCAGCAGCGAGAAGGCGCTGCTGCACAGCAGCCCCTGTCGCACGAGCACCCCGGGCGACGAGACCAGCGCCAGCGCGGCCAGCACGCTGGCGGACCGTCCGCCGCCGAGCTGGCGCGCGAGGCGCGCCGTGACGAGCAGGCTGCCGGCCGCCGCGAGCGCCGGGAGCACGCGCACGCCGAGCGCCGAGTCGCCGAAGAGCGTGCTCCCCAGGCGCGCCAGCCAGGGCGCGAGCGGCAGCACGTCCACGTAGCCCGCCGCCAGGCGCCGCCCGGCCGCGAGCAGGGCGAACTCGGTGCGGTGGAAGCCGAAGCCCGCGAGCGCCGCGCTCGCCAGGTGGGCCGCGGCCAGCAGCGCCGCCAGCACGGGGACCGCGGCCGGCACGCGCTGCGGCTCGGTGGGCGCCACGCCTCAGCCCGCGCCGAGCGGCAGCTCGTCGGTGATCAGGCCGGCACGCAGCAGGCTGGCGCGGTCGCCCAGGGCCGGGCAGTTCGGGTTGTGCTTGTGCCGCGTCGAGGCCTCGATCCTGCGGGCCGAGCGCAGCATGGCCTCCACCGAGGCGCGGTCCGCCAGGTGGCTGAACTGCCGCTGCGCCGCGGCCTCGACCAGCGCCGGCCAATCGGGTTCGGCGTCGCGGAAGAGCGACGGATGGCCGTCCACGAAGCGCGCCAGGCGCTCGATCGACCCGACGTAGGTGTAGTGGCCCTGCTCCGGATGCACCTTGCTGTACGTCCAGTGCACGCCGTAGAGGTCGGCCAGCTCGTCCTCGTCGTTGTGCGCCTCGCCGATGCCGTGCAGGTCCGGCGACGGCAGGGCCACGCGGATGCGCCGCGGCACGCCCAGCTCGAGCGCCAGCTGGAACACCTCGCCCTTGCTGAGCATGGCGATGGGGTTGGTGTCGACCTCGCCATCGCCACCCTTCTGGTAGAAGCGCAGGAAGCGGTCCTCGCACTCGTTGCCGGTGCCGTGGCGGATGCCGCCGCCCGTGAGCCGGTTGAGCCCGCGCCCGATCGGCGCGCGCAGGCAGGAGCGGATCGAGCCGTTCACCGACGGGTCGGCGGCCATGCGCGCCCGCACGGGGTCCAGGTCGAAGCCGGCGCGCTGCAGGCAGCTCAGCATCGTGGCGTGGAGCTGGTCGAAGACGGGCGTGGCGTCCAGCTCGATCAGGCTCACGCCGCAGGACTCGGCCGAGAGCCGCGCGCGCTGCAGGAAGTCGTCGCCCGAGTGGATCGAGATGAAGACCGCCGTGATCTGCTCGGGGCCGAGCGCGCGCGCCAGCAGCGCCAGCATGACGGCCGAGTCGATGCCGCCCGAGACGTCGAGTTCGGCACGCGCCAGGCCGGTCCGACGGTGGTACGCACGCAGCGCCGCGACGCGCTCTTCCGCCAGCGCGCGGGGGTCGAGGACGGGCATGGCCGAGGGATCTCCGGGGAGGCCGATCGGGGTCGGCGGTCGAGCCTCACCCGCGCGCTGCGGGAGATCAAGTCGGGAGGCCACGAACGGATCAAGTCCGGAAGCGCCCCGGGCCGACGGGAGCCCTTTGGTACCATCCCGCGCCGTCCGTCCGCCGCTCGCTGGGCGCCCACCCGCCATGACCGCCCACAGCCCCTGCCCCCGGTCGTCCGGACCGCCTCGGGGCCCGCGTCCACGGCCGTCGGACCGGCTCGCGGACCGGCTCGCGGATCGGGGCGCGGATCTGAGCGCGGACCGGGGCATTGCGAGTCTGGGCCGGCTCGTCCTCCTCGTCCGGCTCCTCGTGCTCTCCCTGCTGGGCTGCGGCCTCACCGCCTGCGGCGACGCCGAGCCGGCGCCCGCGCGGCGCAAGCCGACGTCCGAGCAGCTCAACGTGATCGTCATCTCGATCGACACCCTGCGCTGGGACCACGTCGGCTTCCACGGCTACGAGCGCAACACGACGCCCACGCTGGACGAACTCGCGAGCCGCAGCCTGGTGTTCGAGCGCGCCTACACGTCCTTCAGCTGGACGCTCGTGGCGCACATGTCCATGCTCACCGGGCTGCACCCCAGCCAGCACGGCGTGTACAGCGAGAACGCCACCCTGCCCGAGGCCGTGCCGACGCTGGCGCAGCGCCTGCGCGACGAGGGCTGGTACACGATGGGCTTCCACGACAGCAAGTGGCTCGAGCCGCGCTACGGCTACGACCGCGGCTTCGACGTCTACGAGCGGCACAGGGGAGCGCAGCAGGCCGGCGCCCACGTGCAGTACGCGCTGGAGAAGCGCCCCAAGGACAAGCCCTTCTTCCTGTTCCTGCACCTCATGGACGTGCACAACAAGGAACTCGACAAGCCGGGCTGCACGGTCTACGAGCCGCCCGAGCCCTTCGACACGCTGTTCCTGCCGGAGGCCAGCGAGCGCCTCGCCGGCCTGGACGCCGAGGCCGCCTGGAAGGGCGACCTCACCGACCTCACGCCGGAGCAGCACGAGGCGCTCGTCGCGCTCTACGACGGCGGCATCCGCTACGTCGACACCAAGCTGGGCGAGTGGCTCGAGACCTGGTGGCGCACCGGGCTGCTCGACCGCACGCTGCTGATCGTCACCTCGGACCACGGCGAGAGCCTGGCGCAGCGCAACCCGGCCTACGGCGGCCACGGCTACGCCTACGAGGAGGGCCTGCGCGTGCCGCTGCTCGTGCACCTGCCGCGCGACGCGCGCGGCGGCGAGCGCATCAGCAGCCCGGTGGCGCACGTGGACCTGTTGCCCACCGTGCTCGAGGCGCTCGGCCTGCCCGCCGACGAACGCCTGCCGGGCAGCTCGCTGCTCGGCGATCGGCCGGCCGACGTGCTCATCACCTCGGAGCAACCCGACCGCATCGAGGCCTTCCTGCAGTGGCCCTGGAAGCTGGTGCGCAGCACGCGCGGGCCGGGGCTGCGGCTCTACGACCTGCGGGCCGACCCCGGCGAACTCCAGCCGGTCGAGGAGGGCGGGCCGCGCTGGAGCGAAGCGGAGCCCATCGCGCGGGCCTTCGGTCAGCGCGTCGCCGCCGAGCGCCAACGCGCCTTCCGGCCGGCGGCCGAGTCCACCGCCGACCCGCTGAGCGCCGAGGAGCGCGCCCAGCTGCAGGCACTCGGCTACCTGGGCAGCGACGAGGACCCGTAGCTCGCGCGCAGCCGCACGTAGTCCACCTGCGGCCGCAGGCTGTCCACCCCGAAGGGCTGGTCCACGGGGTCGGCGCCGAGGTCGAAGCTGACGCGGAAGCGCACCAGCGGGTAGCCGCTCAGCTGGCGCGGGTCGGCCACCCACGGCGTCAGGCTGGCCTCGTCCGGGACGTGCGAACCGGCGCGCACCGGGCGCGCGCCCTGGAAGTGCAGCAGCACGTGGGCGTTGTCGGTCAGCACGTCCTCCAGCAGCACGGCCGCGTCGGGCGCATCCACCGCGATGTCGTTGTAGGGCGGGTCGTGCGGGAGGCCCCCGCCGAAGAGCCCGGGGTCGGCGATGGCCCCGGCGCGCTCGACGTAGTGCGCCGCCACCCCGGGCGTCGGCACGGGCCCGCTCAGCCGCACGCGCGCCTCGTAGCCCGCCGGCATCTCGCCCGCGCCGGCGTTGTGCGTGCCGTGCAGCGCCGAGAAGAAGGGCGGCGTGCGGCCGCCGGAGTCCCGCTGCCACAGCGCCACGCCGCCGAAGTCGAGCCAGCGCGAGACGCCCGTGCTCGTCGTGCCGAAGGGCGGCGGCGTGCGCGACAGGGGCACCACGGGCAGGCGATCGATCAGCGTCGCCGGGTCGAAGGTCTGTCCTCCGTCCGGCGTGCCCACCAGGAAGGGCGTGCCGTCCGGCTCGAGGAGTTCGGTCACCAGCGGGATCTCCTCGCCCTTCCAGGTGGTGCCCGGCACGCCCGGGAAGAGCGGGTCGGTGGGCGGGTTGTTCAGCTCCAGGAAGTTCTCGTCCCAGCCGTTGTACGTGCGCATCACCCAGTCGGGCCGCGGCTCGGCCACCACCAGGCGATCGCCCGAGAACGCGTTGCGCAGCATGGGCGTGTCGGTGAACAGCTGCCCGGATCCCGCGGGGTATTCGGTGACGAGCGGCAGCCCGGTGTCGCCGGCCACGCTGGGGATGATCGGCGGGTAGCTGCCGTTCAGCACGTAGTAGCGGTCCTTCGGCCCCAGCTCGCCCTCGGGCTGGAAGTAGCGGTAGTGCAGCATGTCGATGTAGCGCAGCGAGTCCGGGATCTTGGGCACCGGGGTGCCCGGGATCTCGGGGTGCTCGGCCTGCTGGATGCTGGTGTCGCCGGTCCACGTCCCGAGCTTCAGCGGCGTGCGGATCTTGGCGTACAGGAAGGCGCCCTCCTGCACGATCGGCGCATGGCCCGACCCCGAGCTGAGCTGGATCAGCCCCATGCCGCCCTGCCCGCCGTCGCCGCGCGTGGTGTCGTAGGCGAAGGCGAAGAAGCCGATGGCCTGGGTGGAGCGCGTGCGCGCATCGCGCCCGTGGCCGCCGGAGACGTCGACCGAGGCGCCCTGCAGCAGCCCGTTGGGCGACGCGAAGGTGTCGATGTAGCCGGCGGTGCGATGGCCGCGATCGGCCTCGATGCGGATCTCGCCGGCCGCCTGCAGCAGGATGGCGCCGCCGCTGCCGCCCCCGCCGCCGCCGGTCCACGTGCTGTTGGTGAGCATCTCGCCGCCGCCGCCGTGGCCGCCGCTCGCGTCGATGTGGCCGGTGCGACCGATGCGGATGTCGCCGAAGCTGCGCAGCAGCACCGAGCCGCCGCCGCCGCCCCCGCCACCGCCACGCGAGTCGAACATGGTGGGCGCCACGTAGACCGCCCCCGTGAGCAGTGCCGGGTAGTAGGGCGGCGCCGGTGGCGAGGGCGCCGGACCGCCGAGCGCGTTCTGGGCCCAGATCGAGTGGCGCAGGCTGTCCACGCGCGTGCCGCCGCCGCCGCCACCCTGGCCGCCGATGAGCACGGGCAGCTCGCCGCCCGGCCCGATGAAGTCGTTCTCCCTGTCGCCGTCGACGAACACCGCGTCGCCGGGCTGCGCACCCGGCACGAAGACCGCGTGGTCGGCCGGCGTCCCGAGCATGTAGACGCACTGCGTGTGCTGGGCCTGGAACTTGCCCGCCGCCACGGCCTCGTCGTTGCCGTAGAGCGTCGAGACGATCTTGTCGTCCACGACGCACAGGTTGTCGAAGGGGAACCAGGTGCTGTCCGACTTGACCAGGTAGCTGCCGGCGCCCACGTGGCTGCGCAGGCCGCGCGTGAAGAAGCTCCCGCCGCCACCGCCGGGCGGACGGTGCAGCTCGTCGCCGTCGGGCTGCACCTTCGGGTAGCCCTGCGGCGAGGGGTCGTAACCCGCGGTCGAGAGCCCGCCGTGACCACCGATGCGCTCCATGCGCGGCGGTCCGCCGGCCGGGAGCACCGGCCCCCAGCCGCGTTCGCCGCGCTCGGGCGTCACGTACTGGTCGATCGTGCCCGGCCCGCGCGGGTCGTAGAGCGACGGGTGCGCGTCGCCGCCGCGCCCGGCGCCCGGACCGCCCGGTCCACCGGCCACCGGCAGGATGGCCGAGTCGAAGGCGTAGTCCGAGAAGCCGTTGGTGCCCTTCACGTCGATCAGGCCGTCGATCTCCATGCGCCGCGTGGCCGTGATGACCAGCGGCCGCGGGCCGCGCGCGATGACCTGCACGCCTTCGGGGATGATCACGTCGCGGAACACGAACTGCCCGCCCGTCACCACCACGGGTTGCGTGATGCCGGGTGTCGAGCCGTCGGACAGCGGCAAGGTCTGCGAGCCCGTGTCGATGAGCACCACCTTGAACAGGCCGAGGCTGGTGTCCAGGTCCACCTCGCCCGTGGTGGCCGAGGCGCGGATCCACGCCAGCTGGGGCTGGAAGAGCGCGTCGGGCTGCGGCAGGAAGTCGCCCAGCTGGCCGAAGTCGCTCAACCCCACCGAGGCGCGCAGGCCGCCGCTGGGGTGGGATCCGGGCCCGGTGCCGGCCCACACGGCCGGAGGCGCGGTGCCCGTCGGCGCGGGGTCCTCGTAGACGGTGTCGTCGAAGGTCTCGAGGAAGACGTCGTCGAGCGGCACGCCGGGGTCGAGCGGACCGGCGGTGGTGAGCCGCAGCAGTTCGGCCTGGCCGAGCGGCGCCACGGGGTCGGCCTGCTTGTCCGGGGCGTTCGCCTCGGAGATGCCCTGCAGGCTGGTCAGCGCGTGGCGTTGCATGAGAACCAGCTCGGCGCCCGGCGGCGCCACGCCCGCCGGCCGCAGCGACAGGCGCGCACCGCTGCCCTCGTTGGAGAGCAGCGTCGTCTCGACGTCCAGCTGCAGCGTGCCGACCGCCAGCGCGCGCGCCGGCGAGAGGCCGTCGGGCAGGCTGCCGAGGCCGTGCCCGAAGGCCGCCACGTCGGGCACCACGGTGCCGAGGCGCCCTGCGCCCAGGTCGAGCAGGTCGATGCGGTCGTGCACGCGGTCGAGCGCCAGGCAGCGGCTCTCGCCGATGAACGCGAGGTCCACGGCGTCGCCCGCATCGGTCAGCACGACGGCGCCCGTCGGGCGACCGTCCTCCGCGCCGAAGCTGCCGTTGCCGTCGGGGTCGATCTCGTGCAGCCGCAGCACGGCGGCCTGCGTGCCGCCGACCAGGCGCGCCAGCGCATAGAGCCGGCCGGACGGCGCCTGGGCCAGGTCGAGCACGTCCAGCGATGCATCGAAGGGAGCGCTGACGAAGCCCTTGCCGTCCCGGCCGGCACCGACCTCGAGCCCGAGCAGCAGGGGCGGCAGCTGCGCCCGTCCGGTGCTGTCCGGCCACTGCCGCAGGATGCTGGGGCGCAGCTCGTGGATGCGACGGCTCGTGCGATCGTAGGCCACGAGCCGGCCGTCGAGCAGGGTGAGCAGGCCGGTGGGTTCGGCCAGTCCGGTGTCGAGCGCGCCGGGCGCGCCGCGGCCGTCCTGCGCCAGGCGACCGTGGCTCGGGTCGCCCGAGACCGGGTCGACGAGCGTCAGCAGCGCACCCTGCCCCTCGCGCGGCAGCAGGGCGAAGAGCAGCGCCGGGTCGCGCCCGCAGGCCAGGCTGGAGGGTGTCGCGACGAGGCCCGGGTCGGCGCCCGGCAGCAGCCGCGCCGGCCCGGCGTGCAGCACGACGTCGGCGCCCGAGGGGTCGGCCGACCGACCCTCGTGCAGACCGGAGAGCGCTGCGAAGGCTGCATGGGCGCCGAAGGTATCGGGCGGCACCTCGTGTGCGACGAGCAGCCGCGTGGCGCGCGTCGCGAACACGAACATCGGATCGCTCACGCCGTCGCCGTCGAGGTCGTGCCCCGCCAGGTTCTCGGCCGTCGGCAGAAGCGCATGGTCGTACTCCAGCAGGACCTCGTCCGGACCCGGGGCGAAGAGCGGCGTGCCGGTCTGCAGGTCGTTCGCCGCGTAGGTGCCCGGGAAGAAGTCGCTGCTGCCGTCGGCCGGCGTGGAGGAGCGCAGCCGCGGCGGCTGCGTGTCGCCGGCCGCGGGATAGTAGGCGGCCGGGTTGCTCGTCGTGTCGAAGCGCAGCTCGGCGCCCGGGCCGTGCAGGTTCCCGAGCCCGGTCGCGCCGCTCACGACGCGCACGGTGTAGGTCGAGTCGGGCAACAGTCCGGGCACGGCGGCGGGCGGCGCCGAGAGCGTCACCTGCAGCGGCGCGCTCGGCACGAAGGGCAGGAACTCCACGTCATGGCCGACGCGGACGTAGCTGCCCTTGGCATTGATGATGAACGGCAGCGCCGGGGCCAGCGCCTGCTCGCTCACGTCGGCCGGCGTGGTGTAGATCGGCAGCGTCGTGCCGTCGAAGGGCCCCTCGGGCACGCCGTCGAAGCGGAAGACGATGGTCACGTTGAGCGGCGCGCCGAAGGTCTGCGGCTGCGCCGTGCTGTCCTCCACCGGCGGTGTCGCGAGCAGCTCGCCGCTCGGCAGCCTGAAGGCGATCGCGAGCAGCTTCACGCTGGCGTCGCCGCCGCCGCCGCCGCCGCCGCCCCCACCGCCGCCGCCACCCGTGCCGCCACCGCCCCCGCCACCCCCTCCGCCGCAAGCGCAGGTGAGCAGCAGGCCGACACCGGCCAGCAGCCGGAACAGCGGCTTGCGATGAGTGACCACGAGACGAGACGTTCGGGGTGAGACCTTCGGGGTCGTGCAGCGACACGTCGGTCGGTCAGCCGGAGGGCCTCCGTCCTGCGGCGCGTTCGGGGTCGCGCCAGCCGAGCCCCCCCGGAGCCGGCCTCCCCAGCGTACCTGCTCGAGGCGGGCGCCGCAGGGCGCCGGTTCCGACGCGCGACGGGGAGCGCTTCCTCCAGGTCGTCGCGTCCCGCCGTCCGGGGGCGTCCCCTCGCGCCGTCCGGGGGCTGCCGGGTGCGGCGCCCGGGGCCGGCTGAGCGCGCCGCGCGGCGACCTCCCTGCACGCCGCCCGGCGTCCGGCGGGCACGCCGTCGCGGGCCTCCTCCCCGGCGTCAGCCCTCGAGCAGCGCGCGCTGCTCCTGCGCGCTCTCGAGCACGCGTTCGGTGTGGTGCGGGTCCACCTTGCGGCACGACTCGGTCACGTCGGCCAGCAGCTCGGCGTACTGCGGGTCGCCGGTGCGCTGCTCGAACTCGGCCAGCAGCAGCACGAGGCGCAGCAGGTGGCGCAGCAGCAGGCCCTCGTTCTTGCCCAGGTCGTGGCTGGCGATGAAGCGCCCGAACTCGCCGCCCGCGTCGTGCACGGCGCCCGCGACCCACTTGGCCTGCACCTGCAGGCCCTCGGGGTGCGGGAGCTGCGCCTCGAAGGCGATGACCAGCATCTCGGCGTAGTTGCGCGGGCGGTTCTCCTCGCGCTCCTCGTCGGTCTCCCACTCCCAGGAGTGCACGCGCGCGCGGCGCGCCTCGTCGGCGGCCTCCGCGGCGGCGGCGGCCTCGGCGCTGCCCGGCGGCGGCGCGACGGGCACGCCCATCTTGAGCATGAGCGGCTGCAGCACGTGCTCCTGCAGCGGGCCGATGGCCAGCTCGACCGGCGGCCGGCAGCGGCGCGCGATGGGCGGCGGCAGGTCGAGCAGCGCCTCGAGCGCGAGCAGCTTCTCGGTCTGGCTGGCGACCACGAGCTGGCCGGCCAGCCAGTGGCCGAAGAGCGGGTCCACCGAGCGGAAGTCGAGCAGCGTGCCGAAGCTCTCCTGGCGCTGCACGCGGTCGCTGCCCGGCTCGCGCACGATGTGCCCGAGCGCGGCCAGGTTCTCGAGCTGCGCCTCGAGCGCGGCCACCTGCGTCGCGAGCTGGTCGGGCGGCAGCAGCCGGCGCTGCAGGAAGCGCCGCACGGTGGCCAGCTCGGCGTCGTGCATGAGCAGGTGCACGAGCACGCGCAGCGGCAGCCCCGAGCGCCCCTGCAGCTTGGCCGGCCCGGCGGCGACGAGGCTCTTGAACTGCCCCTCGCTCCAGTACTGCTCGGTCTTGCGGCGGCTCGGGCGCTTGCGTTCGAGCTGCTTGCGCGCGGCGAGCAGGCCGGGGTTCTTGGTGCCGGCCGGGATCTGGTCGTACTTCTGCTTCCAGCGCAGGATGCGCACGTCGTCCTCGTGCGCCAGCGCGTAGACGAAGCCCTGGTCGTCGAACTGCGGGCGGCCGGCGCGGCCGAACATCTGGTGCGCGGAGGCCGCCGGCAGCAGCTTCCTGTCGCCAGGCTTGCCTTTCAGCAGCGTGACGAGCACCACCGAGCGCGCCGGCAGGTTGATGCCGGCCGCCAGCGTCTCGGTGCACACCACGTACGGCACGAGGCGCGCGAGGAAGAGCTTCTCGACCAGCGTGCGGTAGCGCGGCAGCACGCCGGCGTGGTGCACGCCCACGCCGCGGATGAGCATGCCGCGCAGCTTGGCGGCGATGCCCTTCTCGAGCGTCTCGCCCGACTCCTCGATGAGCGCCTCGATCTGCGCGCGCATGTCGGCGCTGATGAGCGGCAGGCCCTTGAGGCGCTCGGCCAGCTCCCAGCACTCGTCGCGGCTGAAGCAGAAGACGAGCGCTGGCACGCGCGGGGCATCGGCGGAGCCGACCACCATGTCGACGAGATGCTCGTTGAGCAGCTTGTCCTCCACCCAGTGGTAGCCGAGGGGCACCTTGCGTTCGTCGGTGCGCACGAGCGAGAGCGTGCGACTGTGCTGCTCGCGCAGCCAGTTGAGCACGTCGAAGGGGTTGCCGATCGTGGCCGAGAGCAGCAGCACGCGCACGTGCGCCGGCAGCAGCGCCAGCGACAGCTCCCAGACCACGCCGCGCTCGCGATCGTTGAGCGAGTGGAACTCGTCCATGACGACCGCGCTCACGTCCTCGAAGCGCCGCTCGGGTTCGAGCAGGTGGTTGAGCAGGATCTCGGCCACCACCACCTTCACCGGCGCGTCCGGGTTCAGCTTGCGGTTGCCGGTGAGCAGCCCGATCGACTCGCGTGGGAAGCCCCAGGCTTCCGCGCGCGCCTGCAGCTCGAGCAGCTTCTGGTCGGTGAGCGCGATGAGCGGCGTCGTGTAGTAGAGCTGCTTGCCCGTGTGCAGCGCCTCGTACACCGCCGTCTCGGCCACGAGCGTCTTGCCCATGCCCGTGGGCGCCATGACGAGCAGCCCGCCCTGGCACTCGAACCAGGCCAGGACCGCGTCCTCCTGATACGGGTAGAGCGCGTGCGGGACGGCGTCGAGGAAGCCGGCGCAGAGCGCGCCGCGGTCGGGGGGCGGCTCGGGCATCTCAGGGCTTGTCGCCGACGGACTGCTCGGTGTCGTACCAGTGGTCGAGCAGCTCGGCCCAGTTGCTCACGCGCCCGTCGTTCGGCGTAGCGCCGTCGCGACCGAAGGGGCTGCGGCCGATCCAGTCGCACTGCGACCACACACTGTCACCGGCCCGGAAGCCGCCCGTCGCGGGCTCCAGTCCGTCGGGGCAGGCGATGGCCAGGCCGTTCTCGCCGGACACGAAGCCGCTGTAGCCGGGCATGGCGAAGGAGTCGAGCACCACGGCGTCGAGCGCCCGGCGTGCGGCGGCCGCCGCGGCGCGCACCGGCTCCGGCAGGTCCTCGGCGGCGGCGGCGCGACGGGCGAGGTCCACGGCGTCCACGAAGGCGCCGGCCTGCGCGAAGTGGCCGCCCACGTAGTCGATCGCGTGTCCGCGGGGCCCCGGACCGCGCAGCTCGGCCAGCACGCGCGCGCCGTCCTGCACCCCGGCGAGCGCCACCGCGAAGGCGTCCCAGGCCTGCTTGGCGGCCTCCACCAGGCTCAGGTCGAGACAGGCGCAGGCTTCGTAGGCCGAGTCTTGCGCGTGCCCGGGGTCTTCCGCCGCCGCCGCACGCCGCGCCGCGCCGCCCGCCTCGATCGCCATGCGCCCCAGCTGGCGGGCATCCATGTCGGGCGTGAAGCCCGCCAGGATCGCCTCCCAGTCGAGCGGCGGCCCCGCGTTGGGGATGGCGAGCAGCACCTCGGTCGAGAAGGAGCCGCTGCCCGGACGCCAGGCGTAGGCGTTCTCGAAGCTGCCCATGTTGCACAGCTCGAGCCCGGTGAAGTCGACGGCGCAGGCGCCGCCGAGCCGCCCGCCGAGGCTGGCCAGGTCCATCGCGCTGCCCTCGCTCTCGTCCGGGCACATCGTGACGCCGTCGGCATGCGAGTAGATGAGCAGCCCGGTGCGCGCCGCCGGGTAGTGCGCGAGCCCGAAGCGCAGGAACTTGCCGAGCGTGGCCGCGTGCCCCGAGTCGACCTCGGTGTCGCCGTCGAGCGTCATCTCGGGGAACTCCTTGCCCCCCGCGAGGCGCTCGGCTGCGCCGCCGGTGAGCCGGTACAGCCGCGCGCCCGTGAAGTCCTCGCCCAGGACGCTCGCGTCGTCGGAGTAGCGCGCGTGCCGGTCCATGAACAGGATCAGCTCGACCTCCGGGAAGCGCGCGAAGGCGGCGCGCACGTCCTGGATGAAGCCGAACATGTGGCCGTCGGCATTGTTGTCGGCGCCGCCGTAGATCAGGAACGTCCAGGCGCGCTCGGGGGCGGAGGCGGGTGGTGGCGTCTCCAGCGCGGCGTCCTGCGTCAGCGGCGCGGCCCCGGCGACCTCGGCGCTCGTCAGCGCAGCCAGTGCCCACGTCAGGGCCAGGGCCAGCCCCCGATGCATCACGTTCACGAGTCTCATGGCAGCTCCTCCGCGGGTCGGACAGGGCGAGAGCATAACGGCCGGGGCGGCGCGCGCTCCTGCTAGGATCCGCCGCCATGACCGAAGTCGTGCGCATCGCCATGTGGTCGGGGCCCCGCAACGTCTCGACGGCGCTCATGCGCTCCTTCGGCAGCCGGCCCGACACGCACGTCTGCGACGAGCCGTTCTACGCGCACTGGCTGCAGTGCACCGGCACCGAGCACCCGGGCCGCGAGGAGGTCTGCCGCCGGCACGAGACCGACTGGCGCGCCGTGGTGGCCACGCTCACCGGGCCGCTGCCGGCCGGCAAGACGGTCAGCTACCAGAAGCACATGGCGCACCACCTGCTGCCCGACATCGGGCGGCAGTGGCTGACATCGATGCGCCACGCCTTCCTGGTGCGCGAGCCGCGCGCCATGCTCGCCAGCCTGGCCGAGGTCGTGCCGCGCCCGACGCTCTTCGACACCGGCCTGCCGCAGCAGGTGGAGCTGTTCGAGCAGCTCGCCGCGCGCGACGGACGGCCGCCGCCGGTGGTCGACAGCCGCGACCTGCTGGCCGACCCGGCCGCCGTGCTGGGCCAGCTCTGCGCGCAGCTCGGCATCGCGTATGACGCGCGCATGCTGGCCTGGGAGCCCGGTCCGCGCGCCACCGACGGCTGCTGGGCGCCACACTGGTACGCCGCGGTCGAGGCGTCGACCGGGTTCCAGGCGCCGAGCAGGATGAGCAAGCGGCTGCCGAGCAGCTTGGCGCCGCTGGCCGAGGCTTGCGAGCAGCTCTACGCGCGGCTGCATCGGTACCGCATCACGGCCTAGCGGGGGCGTCCGCGGATCGAGCCGCTTCCGCTCGCCGGGTCGGCGTGCGCCCTGGGGAGAAAAGGGGGGAGGATCCCGTGCTCGGACAGGGCTTCGTCCGGCCTTTCTGGCAGGCCGCCGGAGTGTCAGCGGCGGACTGCCGCTGCCACTCCGTCAGCCTGCCAGAACGTCCGTCCTGCAGAACTGCGCGCGGGACCCTCCCCCCTTTTCTCGTCGGGCTCCAGACGGAGCGTGGCAGCGGGCCGCCCGGCGCAGCATCCTGGGCTGGCGATCGGACCATGAGCAGGAGGAGTCACCCATGCTGCAGACCTTCGACGAGCGCAATCGCGATCTGCTCGTCAACGTGAATGGAGAGTTGGTGCATCGCGATGCGGCGCGCATCAGTCCGTTCGATGCTTCGGTGCAGGGCGGTGACGCGGTGTGGGAAGGGCTACGGCTGTATGACGGGCGCGTGTTCAAGCTGGACGAGCACCTCGCGCGGCTGCGGCACTCGGCGCTGGCGCTGGCCTTCCGGCACATTCCTTCGCGCGATGCGCTCGTGGCCGAGATCCAGCGCACGCTGGTCGCCAACGAGATGCGCGACGGCGTACACATCCGGCTCACGCTCACGCGCGGCGAGAAGTTCACCTCCGGCATGGACCCGCGCCTCAACCAGTCGGGGCCGACGCTCATCGTGCTCGCCGAGTGGAAGCCGCCGGTCTACGACAAGCGCGGCGTGCGCCTCATCACCTCGGCCGTGCGCCGCCCCGGGCCCGACGTGCTCGACCCCAAGATCCACCACAACAACCTGCTGCCGAGCATCCTGGCCAAGCTGCAGGCCAATGCCGCCGGCGCCGACGACGCGCTCATGCTCGACGCGCGCGGCTTCATCGCCGAGACGAATGCGACCCACGTGTTCCTGTTGGAAGACGAGGGGCTGGCGACGCCGACCACGGCGGCATGTCCCGAAGGCATCACGCGCGCGACGGTGCTGGAGATCTGCGCGGATCAGGGCATTCCGTGCGCGGTGCGCGATCTGAGCCAGGCCGAGCTGTACCGCGCGCACGAGGCATTCTGCACCGGGACGATGGGCGAGCTGGCGGCGATCGTCGAGGTGGACGGGCGGATCATCGGCGACGGCAAGCCGGGGCCGATGACGCGGCGGTTGACGGAGGCGTTCGGGGAGCGGACGGCGCGGGAGGGTGTGCGGTTGGTGGAGTGACCCGCGACCGCGCGCCCCTTCTCCCCGGCCCGCGCGTCGCCCGCTTCCCACGGCCCGCGCCGCATCCCCGCGCCTCGCCAGTTCTCGCAGGCCTCCACGTCCGCCCCCGCCCAGCGCTTGCCCTCGAGCCCACCGCCGGTCCCCTCTGGAGCCCGACGAGCGGGAGGGGGA
>Ga0315912_10002387_pt1 | contig 20172 bp, 28 predicted proteins | sample VfabasoilMG_FD_204469 | JGI IMG/M metagenome (GOLD analysis project Ga0315912, IMG submission 204469) | Garden soil microbial communities collected in Santa Monica, California, United States - V. faba soil | ecosystem: Environmental > Terrestrial > Soil > Garden | place: USA: California...
GATGTTTTGCGGGTCGGATGAGATTTGGTTTTCCCTTTTCACCTACGAAGACAACCAATAATCTCAACGGGACCTCGCCTAAATTCTTTGCGCTATGCACGGTGTTCACAACTTCCAGAAACCCGCTCCCGGCGTTAAATGTCTGTCGGGCGCCATCCTCAAATTCCACCGTCATGGTTCCCTCAAGGACATGGACGTAGGTGGGGACGGCATGCATGTGGCGACCGTTCTCCTTCCCCGGTTGGATTTCAACCAGGACCGAGGTCATTTCCGCCTTATCAGTTTTGGGATACTCGATCTTCTGGCCACTGATCGTCGTCGAGCCTGTCAGCACTGTGGTCACTGTGAAATCATGTGGTTCTGCACGCACTGCGACGGTCGTCTGGACCAAGACCAGAATCAAGAGGACTGAGAAAAGTATTCTCATCGTCATACCCCCGTTAGCATCTGTTATTGAACCGAAGAAAGCGCATGCCCCGCGACCTTGAAAGCGACAGGAAGACATCACGCCCCATCACCATCCCATTGAGTCGGGCATCCCCTTCAACAACGGGAATGGTACCACAGTGAGGGTTCATCATTGTAATCACGACCAGCCGGACCGGAACGGGCTCTATCCGTCCTCTTGGCCGTTGGGGCGTCAGGGGGGGGCATTGGCTCGGTCGAGATGGGAACACAAGAGTCCTGGCATGTTGTTCCAGAACGATGCAGCGTGAAGCGAGACCGCGGCCTGTTCATCGGCACTACGTTAGGAAGTTCAGAAAGGCAGACCTGCGAGAGGCAGTATCATCGCTATTTGCACTCTTTCCCGTTGAAGTAGAGACAGGTCGATTCGCCGGATTTGACCTTCCAGGTTTTGAGCACAGGCATCTGATCGTCGCCTTTCCAGTCCACCACAAAATCCACCAGTCCTGAAATCGGGAGCTTCTCCATGTGGGGCCGCGCGATTTCCGGAACATCGATATAGAACACCCCGCCGAGCTGCGAAATCAGAATGCGGTGCTGTTCCACGTCTACATGAATGACCGGACTGTAGAAGCTCTTTTCTACGGCGAGACTTGTGCCGGGCAGACCGGAGATCAGCAGGGCAGCAAGCAGGGTTGCAAGCAGAGAGGGCATGACGATCACTCCTTCTGGAGATGAATCACAGTGCCGCATTATCGCATTCGATGACAGGGAAGAAAACTGCAAAATGTGGAATCACCGAACGGTGAACGGAGCTGCGGAGACCTCTCCGGATTTGATCCAGTAGGATCGAACATCCGGTGTCGGGTGCATGAGAGAAATCAGGAGATAGGCGGGAATCGGCAGGTTGATCTTAGGCCAGATCTCTTCGTAGTCGGTGGCGATCTTGATATCAGTCACAGAGGGACGGGCCGGATCGTGAGGATGGGAATGGTAGACCACTTGCAGATCGAGGCCGTTGTTACGCATATCTTTCTTGGCGGTTGAAAAGTCCTGCATGTCCATGACGAAGGCGATTTCCGCCCGTTCTTCGGGTGAGAGCCGCTCCAAGTGCGCGGCTTTGGCAGAATCAAAGGACGAGAGATTCTGCGCGCCTTCCATCGCCACGATATTCTTGATGCGGTAGATCCGGCTGACCACGCCGCCGGTTCCGGCCAGGAGTCCGCAACATTCGTGCGGCGCCAGTTCCCGCGCATGGGCGATCATGTCGTCGAGAATGTGTCGAGGGATGGCGAGGGACGTAGTCATCGAGTTAAAAGTCTGAATGTCTGAAAGTCGTCAAGTCGTTTCAGTGTGAACGATCAGCAAGAGGACTTGGGCCCTTGAAGACTTTTGACTTTCAGACGGGGCTTCGTTAAATCGTGCAGCTGACGGCATAGTCCATGCTGAGATCGGTGATCTTCGGGTTCGGCCCGCAGAGCGGACAGGCCGGATCTTTGGGACGTCCCACTTTGCGGAACTTCATATCGAGCGCATCGTAGATCAGCAGCTTGTCGGCAATGGTTTCGCCGATGCCGAGCACTTCCTTGATGGCTTCAGAGGCTTGCAAGACTCCCATGGTGCCGGCCAATGCGCCCAACACCCCGGCCTCCTGGCAATTCGGGACTAAGCCGGCCGGCGGCGGTTCGGGATAGAGGCAGCGGTAGCAGGGATAGCCTTGATGCGGCTTGATCGTCGTCAACTGCCCCTCGAACCGGAACATGCTGGCGGAGATCAGCGTCTTCTTGGCAAAGAAACAGGCGTCATTGACCAGAAACCGGGTTGTGAAGTTGTCCGAGCCGTCGAGTACGATGTCGTATTGCGAGATGAGCGGAAGAATATTCTGGGCATCGACCAACTGGTGATAGGCGTTGATGGTGATCTCGGTATTGATGGCCGAGAGCGTTTTCTTCCCGGATTCGACCTTTGGCTGGCCCAGCGTGGCGGTCGAGTGCATGATCTGCCGTTGCAGGTTCGACAAGTCGACGACGTCGCCGTCGACCAATCCGATGGTGCCGATGCCTGCGGCGGCCAGATAGAGTCCAGCCGGAGAGCCAAGGCCTCCCGCGCCGATCAGCAGGACTTTCGCCCGCTTGAGTTTGAGTTGTCCCTTGCCGCCGACATCCTGAAGAATGATATGCCGGCTGTAGCGTTGAATTTCTGATTCTGTCAGTTCCATTGGTATTCCGTTAGGCGTGAAACGTTAGGCGTGAGGAGAGGTGATTTTCCCCAAGCCGGTACCCCTTACGCCTCACCCCTTACCCCTCACGTGGCTACTCCACCACGTTCAATTCGATCGGATCGACGACGCAGCCCTTCTTGCGCAGGCCTTCGATTGCGCGCTCGATTTCCGCTGTCTCACCGGACAGCTCGACATCAACCCAGCCTGTGGTTTCGCGCACGTCGGCGCGACGCACGTTGGTGACGATGTTGTATTCGCGGCCGATCTGGTAAATGATCGGCTCCTTCACTTTGTCTTCCGGAAACCGGACGTGAAATCGCAAGTGTGAGACATGTGCCATGGTTAGCCTCCCGCAATGGCCGGCACGATTGAGACTTCGTCTCCGGTTTTCAATACAGTGTCTTTGCCCTTCAAGAACCGGATGTCTTCTTCGTTGACATAGATGTTGACGAACCGGCGCAATTCGCCGCTGTCGTCGCAGAGGCGCGACTTGATGCCGGGATAAGAGGCCTCCAGCGTGTCGACCATGTCCGCAACGGAGCCGGCGGCCACATCGACTTCACCCTGATTCTTCGTCAGCGGTCTCAGAGGAGTCGGAATACGGACTTTAATCATGCGTCACCACCACCGTTTTTCCCGAGTTTAAAGGTTTTCTCAAACGCCACGAGGCTCGGTTGAATGCGGGTCGGCCGTCCGACGGCGTCGATCACCGCTTCCTGTGTCTTCAATCCGTTGCCCGTAATATAGGCGACCGTCAGCTCGTTCTTCTTAATGATGCCTTGTTTCACCAGCTTCTTGAGCACGCCGATGGTCACGCCGCCCGCGGTTTCCGCAAAGATGCCCTCGGTCTGCGCCAGCAATTGAATACCTTCCACCACTTCTTCGTCGGTGACCATGTCCATGGCGCCTTTGCTCTCGGCCGTCGCCTTCAGAGCGTAGTAGCCGTCGGCCGGGTTACCGATCGCCAGTGATTTGGCGATGGTTTTCGGCTTCACCGGTTTGAAGAAGTCGCGGCCGGCCTTGAAGGCAGTCGAAATCGGTGAGCACCCTTCTGCCTGGGCGCCGTTGATCTTGGTCTGCACCTCATTGATCAGCCCCACGTACTTCATCTCGTGCAAACCCTTCCAGATCTTGGTGAGCAACGAGCCTGATGCCATGGGGATGACGACTTGATCCGGAGTTCTCCAACCCAGCTGTTCCACGGTTTCAAAGGCCAGGGTTTTGGAGCCTTCCGCATAGTAGGGGCGAATGTTGATATTGACGAATGCCCAGCCGTGTTCACCGGCGATTTCGCTGCACAGCCGGTTGACGTCGTCGTAGTTGCCTTCGACCTCGACGACGTGCGGCTTGTAGATCAGATTGCCGAGCACTTTGGCGGCTTCAAGATCGCCGGGGATGAACACGTAGCAATGCAGATTGGCCGCTGCGGCATGGGCCGACACCGAATTGGCCAGGTTTCCGGTCGACGCGCAGGCCACGGTCTCGAATCCCAACTCGCGGGCGCGGGTCAAGGCGACGGCGACCACGCGATCCTTGAAGGACAGGGTGGGGTGATTCACCGTGTCGTTCTTGATATAGAGCTCGTCCAAGCCGAGATAGGCGCCGAGATTCCTGGCGCGGACCAGCGGCGTGAATCCGGCATGGGGCCCGACGAAGTTCGTGCCTTCGACCGGCAGCAGGTCGAGATAGCGCCACATGCTATGCGGGCCGTCTTCGATCTTCTTGCGGGAGATCGAAGTTTTTATCTCGTCGTAGTTGTACTTCACCTCGAGGGGGCCGAAACACATCTCGCAGACGTGAATCGCCTTGGTCGGGTATTCTTTCCCGCACTCGCGGCACACCAGCGCTTTCATCTTGCTCATAACAGCACCGCCTTCGGCAATCTGTGATTAAGGATGGACCGCACAGCCGGCATACGGATCTCCATCGTCGAATAACTCGGTGATCGTTGGATGGTCACCGCAGAGGGCGCAATTGGGATTGCGCCGGACTTTGATTTCACGGAACTGCGTTTTGCGCGCGTCGAAGTCGAGCATGCGGTTCGTCAGCGGACGGCCGATGCCGAGCACGAGTTTCAACGCTTCCGTTGCCTGGATCGTGCCGATAATACCGGCCAACACGCCGATCACGCCTGCTTCCTGGCAGGAAGCGACCAAGCCGGGCGGCGGCGGCGTCTTGAATACGCAGCGGTAGCAGGCCGATTGCTTGGGAATGATCGTCGTGACTCTGCCGTCGAAACGCAGGATGCCGCCATGCACCAGCGGCTTTCCGGCAAAGAAACAGGCGTCGTTAATCAGAAACTTTGCCGTAAAGTTGTCGACGCCGTCGATCACGATGTCGTAGTCCGCAATGATTTTCAGCGCGTTCCCGGCGGTCAAGCGTTCTTCGTACATCGAGACGGCCACATCGGGATTCAAGGCTTGGATCTTTTCTTTGCCGGACACGACCTTGGGCCGCCCGACATCAGAGGTGTGATGGAGAATCTGGCGCTGCAGATTGGTCAAGTCCACCACATCGCTGTCGATCAGGCCGATCCTGCCCACTCCGGCGGCAGCCAGGTACAGGGCGGCCGGTGAGCCGAGGCCTCCGGCGCCGACCAGAAGAATTTTCGCCTTGGCGATCTTCTTCTGCCCCTTGCCGCCGACTTCCGGCAACAGGATATGCCGGCTGTAGCGATTGATCTGCTCGTCAGTAAATTCCATCTCGTAATTCCGTTAGGCGTGAAGCGTTAGGCGTGAGGTGTGTGAATCCAAGGCATTCCACTCCCGACTATCGCCTTACCCCTTACGCCTCACCCCTCACGTCAGATATTAAAATACTTCTCGATGCTGATATACCGCTCGCCGGTGTCACAGAGAATTGTCACTACGTTCTTGCCGGCCCCCAATTCGTCTGCAACTTTCTGGGCGGCGAACACATTGGCGCCGGCTGAAATGCCCACCAGTAGGCCTTCTTTTTTCGACAACTGCTTGGCGGTCTGATAGGCCTCGTCGTCGGTCACGGTGATCACGCGGTCAAGAATGGTCCGGTTCAAGACCTTGGGAATGAAGCCCGCGCCGATTCCCTGAATTTTATGCGGACCCGGATCGCCGCCGGACAACACCGGCGACCCGGCGGGTTCCACGGCGATGACCTTCACGCCGGGATTCTTTTCCTTGAACAGTTCACCGCATCCCGTGATTGTGCCCCCGGTTCCGACCGCCGCGACAAACGCATCGACCTGTCCGTTCAGCGCATCCCAGATTTCAACCGCCGTCGTCATCCGGTGCATGGCCGGATTGGCCGGGTTAGAAAACTGGTCCGGCATGAAATACGAAGGATTCTGCGCCAGGATACTTTCCGCTTCTTTGATCGAGCCCTTCATGCCTTCCCAGGCCGGGGTCAGGACGAGCTGCGCGCCGTAGGACGAGAGCAGGCTGGCCCGCTCCATGCTCATGCTTTCCGGCATGACCAGGATCAGCTTGTAGCCACGGACGGCTGCGACGAGGGCCAGGCCGATACCGGTATTCCCACTGGTCGGCTCAACGATCGTTCCGCCTGGCTTCAGTTTGCCCTGGCGTTCCGCCTCATTGATCATGTTGAGGCAGATCCGGTCCTTCACGCTGCCGCCGGGATTGAAAAACTCAACCTTGCCGTAGATTGTGGCAGCGCCTGGTTTTGACAGCCGGTTCAACCGGACGAGCGGGGTATTTCCGATCAGCTCGGTGATGTCTTTGTGCAATACCATCGTCAGCGGCCCCCTCCCATGTAGAACAAAAACTCAACCTGGTCTCCTTCGTTGAGGGGAGTGGAGCCAAGGTGCTCGCGATCCAGGACTTTGTCGTTGACCTCGACCGCGACCATTTGAGGTTCGATCTTCTTCGTCTTGAGCAAGTCGAGGACTGTTCCGCCCTGGACTTCCTCTGGTTTTCCGTTAATCTTCACCTGCATGAATGCTCCCAAGTTGGCATAGAGATTAGGGATTTTGTCAAGCTAGCAAACGCGTACTCTCCTTGTCAAGGCAAGCCTGTGTGGGTTTAGAGTCATGGATTGAAGATTGGATTCATTCTGCCCGCATGCAGGGGCGGATACTGTCACGGAGGATCGGTCACAAGATGGTTGTTGAAGGTGGCAACCGTCCAGGAGTTGTTGGGCCATTGCGATGTCAAAACAGAGTGATCTATCCGTATGTCCTTTATCGTGCCCCAGCCGGTCTTCGCAGCCTGCCGGATGGGATGTGAGCGCAGGCAAGGAAAGGTGTTAACCGATTCGGATAAGCACCCGTGATAATTGGCTGACAGCCGCAACTCATTGAAACAGCGCATGGGTATGGCGTATTGTTCGCAAACAATAGTAGCGCGTCATACGGACAGAAAATGGCGGGTCTGGCTCTTATGCGGATCGGCCTAAATAGCCTTAGGCTGACGGGCGGATCGAAGGCTTTGGGAGCCCCGTACCAACTGAGAATAAGATGGTGCCGCGATGTTTGAGCGTACGCTCGGTCGCTTCCGTTCCCTCATCCGTTCTGGTGAGTATCTCCTTTCGATTCATGCACTGGAGGAGATGGCCGAAGACGACGTCTTGACCGAAGACGTAGAGAATGTGATCCTTACGGGCGGTATCGTTGAGCGTCAAATCGATCGCGCGACACGAGAGCGGAAATACGTCTTTCTCGGCAGAGATCTCGCCGGCAATCCTATAGGAGTAGTGGCCAAGATCGGTGCGGTAGGCAAGGTGGTGATCCTAACAGTCTATCGAGAGGAAACGTCATGAATTGCCAAATCTGCGGCAAGAAGTCCGCTTCAATCAAGAAAGTAACCAAGAGCTTCGGTCGTGGTCCCCGCCTTGTCGTGATCGAAGACATTCCGGTGCTTTCTTGCAGCAGCTGTCACGAGTCGTACGTGACCGCTGACACGGCGCGCGAGATTGATCGTATTCGCAAGAATCGCACTGCCATAGGTAAGGCGAAGCGGGTTCTTGTGGCCTCGTTCAAAGAGAGTGCAGCCTAACACTGCGTGGAAAGGACGCGGACGACTGCGCCGCTCACGCAGGCCGTTGAGGTTTCAGGGAGGAACGGTCCGTGCTTCACCCGAATCAGTTTCAAGTCAACGAGGCTTGGATCGCATTCAAGCTGAACGATCGTCCGATCCGCACCGAACAAGACGGCGACTTTGACTTCATCGCACTCATGGATGCCGCGAGCTGCTTCATTCTGAGTTCAGCGTCTGTACCAGCAAATGTTGATGAACCTACGGAGCTGGAGTCACGACGGTTGTTGCAACAAGGCCAAGAACGTAAGAAGCAGTTGCCGAAGACCCTTCTTGTTCCCTCTGGACAACCCGCACAGTTTTTGGCGGCTGCGGCCAGACGGAAGGGCATCGAAGTCGTTCGCGTTGAAGAGAATCAGCTCTTGATCTTCATCGGCGAGGCCCGGGAGGGGTTTCGAGAGCGATTCGAAAGCGGGGAGGCACGGTGAAGACTAACCAGTTGGGCGAAGAAATAGGGACATTCTGATTTTCTTGACGCGTGATTCAAGCGGCTGCTCGCAACAGTTCAGGATGTCCCCATTCCCGTATCCCCATGGAGTTGCTTGGAGGCAATCATGAATGAGAAACGGAATGATCAACCCATCGAAGAGATTCGGGATCTGCGCCGTCGAATCTCCGCGCGTTTCGACCACGATCCAGCGCGGCTTGTCGCGTATTACGAAAAACTGCAGGAACAATACCGCGACCGGTTGATCGACACAGCAAAACCAACCGATGGCACAGATCGAAGCGCCGCGTAACGTTGCGGTTAGGTCGATCGCGATGTACGAGAAAAGCGAACGAGAAAAGGTGTCAGCAACCATTGTTCAAACTGACGGCTGGGGATTTTTGTGGTTAATGGTTGCTGACACCTTTATTCCGTCACGGAGTTCAAGCGCGAAGCGGTCCAATTGTTGGAGAGCGGGAGTCGGTCTGCCGCCGCTTGCATGGCCGTTGCAGCTAAACGTAGGGCCTCTTGAATCAGTAGTGGAACCGGAGTTGCGCAATTTCCAGCGCGTCATTCACCACGCGATAGACCATGCGATGCTCATCGGTGATCCGTCGCGACCAAAACCCCGAGAGTGCATGTTTCAATGGTTCCGGTTTGCCTACGCCGCCGAAGGGGTCGCGCTGTGTTTCGCGGATGAGCTTGTTGATCCGTTCCACCATGCGCTTGTCTTGTTTTTGCCAATACAGGTAGTCTTCCCATGCCTCGTCTGCGAACACCAGCTTCACTTGGCCAGCTTCCGCTCAATACCTTTGCCCGCGTTCAGTTGCACAACGGCTGAGAGCAGTCTCTTGGCGTTGGCTGGTGTTCGTAGAAGATGGGCGGTTTCTTCAAGCGCCTTGTAGTCTTCGAGCGACAGCATCACGACGGACTGTTCGCCGTTGCGGGTAATAATCAAGGCTTCGTGGTCGTTGCAAACCCGATCCATTGCGCTGGCGAGATTTGCCCGAACGGTGGTGTAGGTCATCGCATCCATGACGGCCTCCTGATATGTACGCGTTACTGTACAGCGCAATTCGTGAATTGTCCAGCATCGCCAAAGACGTCCGACCCATCATTTTCCTGCCGCTGCCGGAGTCTCCACGGGAGTCAGGATGCCAGTAGAGTAGCCTTGACTTTAATCCGGCATCGCCGCCACTATGCCGAGGTTTCGGGAGATCGCACCATGTGGAAGAAGAATTTCCTGTTTCGGGCTGCGGACGACACGCCGATGCCGCAGTCCGAGAACGAACTGTTTCATGACACCGAGCCGGCGATGGACAGTGCCGGGCTCACGCTGGATCGGTTTCTCTCCGTCTGGATCCAGGGCGAAGGCGAGGATGAGAAGCCCGAGGTGTTTACCAATGTCTATGTCCGCACCGCCACTCTGGATGTGGTCAAGCAAGTGGGGTTCCTTCAGCCCCTCCAAGGACGGTCTCACCAGATCAAGCAGATGCTGACGCCGGGCCAGAAGCAATTTCTCGGGCGCTGGTTCCAGACTCATGCGCCGCAGGCTTGGGAGGCATCGGAGGACAACTTTCGCGAACTGTTTGAATAGGAATGATGGGACTTCGCTGGTTCAACGCGCGACCGGGATCTTCTAGAAGCCTACTGGTCTGGTTGCTTGTCGGCCTGCTGAGTGTCACGAGTCAGGAAGCCTCGGCGACGTCGATAGAGGTCTGGTACGCGCCTGAGGACGAGCCCCTGAGGAAGGTCGCTCAGATTTATGAACAGGCCACACGGTACATCTTCGTGGCTGTGTACGGGCTCACGTCCCCCATTGTGGTCAAAGCGTTATTGGATGCAGGAAAGCGTGGCGTGGACGTTCGTGTCATCACCGACCGCGAGCGGTTCAGTGATCCCAATCAACGGAGAGCGGTGTCGGCCCTTCGGGAAGCCGGGATTCCCATCATGGTCAATCGGCATGATGGTCTGATGCATCTGAAGCAAGTGGTGGCCGATGACGAGATCACGGCCAGTGGGTCGATGAATCATACGACCAGCGGCAATCGCTATAACGATGAACGGCTGGATGTCATCAGAGACCATCCGATTGCGGTCCAATCCCGTGAGAAGTTTCTGTCGATGTGGAAGGATCGTGAGCGATTTGAACGTTGGAAGTGAATGGTGAGTGGCAAGTCGCAAGTGGCAAGGGGCAAGTGGCGGTGAAGGATAAGGAGTGAGGGGTGAGGGGTGAGGCGTAAGGGGTTGGAAGTGAGGAGTGAAGAGTGAGCAGTGAAGAGACGGACATTGCGGTGGTTGGGGCCGGTGGAGGCGGGGCGGTGCTCGCCCTCGCCTTGGCGCAGAAGGGGGTCAAGACCATTGTGCTGGAACAGGCTCCCGGACCGCCGCGAGGTCTGCGTGGCGAGATTCTGCAACCGAACGGGCAACGGGTGCTCGATCAGCTTGGATTGCTGAATAAGCTGCCTGACGATGCGACACGGACGGTGCGCCGGTTCCATTTCTGCAAGGTCGGCGGTGAACGGCTCTGCACGGTGGATTATGGCGATCTGCCGGCTCCCTACAATCGGGCTGTGGTGACGCTGCCGAATGTGGCGCACCATGCCATCCTCGATGCGATTCAGACCCAGCCGTCTGTAGCCCTCTGGTATGGAGCTGCGTTCACCGGTCTTCTCAAGGAGAACGGTCGGGTTGTCGGGCTGACCGCGAAGAAGGGAACCGAGGAGATCACGATAAAAGCCAAGGTGGTTGTCGGCGCTGACGGGGCGTTTTCAAAAGTCCGTCAGGCCCTGCAGATTCCCGCCGATCTGTATCTCTATCCGCAGGGGTATCTGATCGCGATTGTGGATGCGCCGACACCGGTGACCGAGGCGAAGTACTTTGTCGGGAAGCGGACGATCCTCGGCATGTTTCCCGCCGCGGGGAACAAGGTCTACCTCTTCTACATGATCCCTACCGGCTCATACGACCGGGTCAAGTTACAGGGCCTTCCTGCCTTGCAGCAGGCGTGGACCGCGATCGATCCCTCCAACGAAATGCTGTTTCGGGCGCTGACTGATTGGAGTCAAACCGCCTTCATGCCGACCGGGCGTGTGCGTACGCCGACGTGGGTTGCCGACGGCGCGGTGCTCATCGGGGATGCGGCGCATGCGATGAATCCCCATGCGTCCCAGGGACGTATGCAGGCGATGGTGGATGCGATGACGCTGGCGGATCTGTTGCCCGAGTGCCTGGCATCACAGGACTATTCCGCTGAGCGGCTCAAGCGCTTCGAATACACGCGCCGCCCCCAGATCACCATGCTCCAGCGTCTGGCGGATGAGCAAGTATTGTTTTGGAACACGGCGAACCCCATGGTTGCCTTCCTGCGCGATCGCGTATTCCGCACGCTGGATCGCAACGAACGATTGCGGTATCGCGTGCTGTCCACGACGGCGGGACTACGATCCAGTCCTCCGTTTGGTATGGCGGATCGTTTGATGGCGGCGGGATTTCTTCCGGACCCCGCGGCCCATGCACCGGAGCGCACCGCGCCAGGGGCGGGGTAACAGGATGGCGGCAGTAGCGTGGACGATTGATGGGGTGCCGGATGAAACGCAGCGATTGCTCCGGTCGTACGTCAAGGACGTGGCTCAGGCTTACGGCGAGCAACTCGACGCGATCCTGCTCTTTGGCAGCGCAGTCCGTGGAGAGTTCCTGCCCGGCCGGTCGAATCTGAACATTCTGCTGTTTCTCCGGTCCTACGACGTGGCGCTCTTGAAGGCCTATACCGGGGTGCATAAGAAGTGGAGTAACGATCAAGTCGTGGTGCCGTTGTTTCTCACGAAGGCCGACCTCCAGGCTTCGGCCCTCGTGTTTCCACTGGAGTATCAGGATATCCAGGACTGTCATCGGCTGTTGTGGGGACAGGACCCCTTTATCGGGTTCAAGGTCGATCCACGTCATCTGGCCGGAGAGGTCTTGCAATCGCTGCGCGGGAATCTTGTCCGCATGCGGCAGCGGTTGGTGGAAGGGGAAACCACGGAAGAGTCGATGATGTTGTTGTTGCCCCTCTCGATTACGGCGGTATTGCCGGTGCTGCGCGGTGTGCAACGGCTGTTGGGCAGGCCGGTGCTGTCGCACGGCGAGCCTCTTGTGCAGGATCTCGCAGACTGTTTTGCAATTGATCTGACAGGGCTGTCTGAGGCGCTGTCGATCAAGCGGGGACACATCTCTCCAGGACATAAGGAAATACCGCGAGTAATGGATCGCTACTTCGACGGTCTCGGGCGATTAGTCGATGCGGTGGAACGGCACGTAGGGCAGAGATGACGCGGGTGTGGATTGCATACATGGCTGCTGCGCTGTTGATGAGCGCCGTGCTGCCCTGGCCGGCTGCGGGGCAGTCTTCGTTCTACGACCGGCCGAAAAACCGTCCGCAGCTGCCCGGCCCGATGGGCTATGTGAGCGACCATGCCCAGGTGGTCGATGCCGAGTGGAAAGAGCGGATTCGTTCCGTCTGCCAGGATCTTGAGCGGAAAACCGGCGTTGAGATGGTCGTGGTGACGGTGCCCAGCATCAAGCCATTTTCTTCGGCGAATGAGTATGCGACGGCGCTCTATGAACAATGGCACATCGGCTCCACGCAGCAGGAGCATGGCATGATGGTGCTGGTCGCAGTGCAGGAACGGCAAGCGGCGATTACCTTGGGACGCCAGATGCTGCCGATCATCACACCGGAGGTCCGGCGCGAGGCGGGGAGCCAATACCTCCAGCCGGCGATTGAACTCGGCCATTTCGGCGAAGGGCTGTATCGAACAGCGGTGGTCTTGTCTGCGCCGTCTCAAGAAGTCCGCGTCGGCACCCTGTCGAAAACGCATTTCCGTGGCATCGGGTTCTGGCTCGCGCTCGGTACCACTCTTGTCGCCATTGTGTGCTTTTGGTGGATCAGCCGTCCGGATCTTCGCCATCCCTATCGCCGCATTCAGAAGGGCGAGTATTGGGGAACGGGGCAGGGTGGATTCGGCGGCAACTGGGGCGGATTCGGCGGCGGGACCAGCGGGGAGGGGTATAAATGAGTGATGCACTGTTCAGTGATGAGTGTTGAGTTAGATCCGACAACTCACAACTAAAGACTCACAACTCAAAACTTTCCGATCTAACCCTGCCATTATCTCTCTGTCACCACTGACGTTCCCCCAATTCGGCGGAGATTTGGTTAGTCCACTGCAGCCCGGCTTAAGCTTCGTATGATCGTAACCGATAGAGATAGCGGTTATTGACCAGAGGAGCCTCGATGTCTTCATTGTCGACCACTGTGGAATCAGCGTTAGTTGAGTCTATCCGTCCTCGCCTCCATCACAAGCTCAAGCCGCTGTTCGATCAAAGTAATCGCTGTTTGCCGATCTTACAGTCGACCTGCCAACAGATCATGAATGTGATGGGCCCAAATTCCAATGCGAACAGTCTTGCGCAAATCATCAGCCGCGACCATGGGCTCACGTGCAAAGTGCTGCAAGTTGCCAATAGCATCGCGTATAGCCCTCAACAGACGATTGCCTCTGTTCCCCACGCCGTCAGCTGGTTGGGTTTGGATACGGTACGATCCCTTGTGGCAGCGTCCCATCTGGTCGAGCAACTGAACCATTGGCCGCAACGACAGCAACTCCTCAGAGGGTTGATCGCAAAGTCCCTGATCGCGGCGATGGTCGCCGGAGAATTGGGGGCATCCATGGAATACGCTCAACCGGGGCAGCTGTTTACCGGCGCCTTACTCTATTCCATCGGGGATCTCGCCATCGCATACCAGGCGCCGGAGATCCACCAGACTGTGCAGGCCATTCATGCCAAGCCGAAACCAGGGGCGGACCGTGTGATCGAAGAGACTCGCATAATCGGCATTCCACGCATGGTACTCGCTCAGGCTTTATCGAAGGTATGGAACTTACCCGAAGACCTCGTAGAACTATTTGGCGTGGTCCGGGAGCTGCCGGTTAGCCGATGGCAGAGCGGACAGCAGACTTACCAGGGAATTGTCATCGGTTGCATCCGGTTGGTCGACGCCATGACCAGTATCGGTTCGCGCCAGGCCATCGACGAAGCCAAGCGGGTACTCCTGATTGGAAGCGGCCTCCCTCCTAACCAGTTTGCGGACTTGATGCTCGGAGCCATAGACCGGGGCAGGCAGCTGGCTCGTTCGATGGGACTTTCCATGGATATGGCCGAGGTCGCGGCGCCGTCCCTTTCCAAAGAAAACAGCAAGCCGTCGCCTCTCACCAAGGCCCCGGTGGAGCCAACGCATGACCGGAAGAGTCAGCGTCCTGTTTCCGCAGTATCCCCACAGGTTCCGGCTCCCATTCAGGCTCGCCCCCTCGAAACGTTGCAGACCTTTCAGGATTCACTGCGCGAGGCCAAGGATTTCAATGGTCTGCTGGGATCTTTCGTGCAATCGCTGCATAAAGACGCAGGATTCGATCGGGTTGGATTGGCCCTGTTGAATCTCAACGATAGTGATCAACTCGTCGGCCGGCTTGTGTTGGGGGCGACGCCTCTGGCCCCCTATCTTCGGGCTCTCTCGGGTTCTCTCAGCAATGAACACCAATTGTTTCTGAACGTCCTCAAGCGGTTCGATCCACTTCTGATAGCGGATTTCACGAATCATACGGAGGGCGCCATGAAGCAGGAATTTGTCGAGATCTGGAACCCCGTCTCTGCGATTCTGGCGCCGTTGCGGGTGGGTACGAAGCCGATCGGATTGATCTATTGTGATCATGGTTTGCGCAATCAGCCGGTGCGTGCGTCGGACTACCAAACGTTTCTGTTGTTTTTCATGCACACCACGATGGGACTCAACCGATTGGCCGGCGTTCTGTAGCCGTACATTCAAAAACTGAACGCGGTTGAGTCCTGCAATCCGATCGCTTCCACACGTCGTTGCTGTGCCTACCAGCCCGCTCGGGCACATACCTCTCCCGACTCGACCAGCGTTGCTTGCGTGACCACCGGACAGACTCCAAGGGGTTGCTGCCTCCTAACGCCTTGCCTGGATTGCGCCGCGGACTGGCGGTGCGTATGATCGACCTTTCCCATTTACAGGAAAGGCTCTATGGCGCACATTGCTGAAATAGCCCCGGACCTGTTCCGAATCACGACATTCGTCAAACCGTTCAATCTTCAGTTCAGCCAGTTTTTGGTGCGCGACGACGAGCCGCTGTTATTTCATACGGGCCCCAGGGCTCTGTTTTCCGAGGTCAAAGCAGCCGTGGCATCGCTGATCGATCTGCAGGCATTACGTTGGATCGGGTTCAGCCATTTTGAGTCAGACGAATGTGCGACCTTGCCGGAGTGGCAACAACTGGCTCCGCAGTCCCAGGCGGTGTGCAGTGTTGTGGGCAAGTTGGTGAGCGTGGACGATTGTCTCGCGCTTCGTCCTGCCAAAGGGATGACGGATGGGGAGGTGCTCCAGACGGGGACCTGCCGCTTCCGCTTTCTGGCGACGCCGCATGTGCCTCATTGTTGGGAGGCGGGGCTGCTGTTCGAAGAAACGGAACGGACGCTTCTGTGCTCGGATCTCCTTCACCAAGATGGGGATGTGGAGCCGATGACGGAGTCGGACGTGCTCGGCCGATGTCGGAAGACATTGATGGAGTATCAGCAGGGTCCGTTGGCGAATTATATGCCCTATTGCACCTTGACGGATGCGACGCTGCAACGGCTGGCGGCGCTGCAGCCGAAACGACTGGCGACGATGCATGGTTCGGTTTATGTGGGCGATGGAAGCAAAGCGCTCCAGGATCTGGCTATTATCTGGCGAGAGGTCTCGGGCCCACAGTCATGATTCGAAACGACTGAAGAGGTTAGGGTAGAATCAACCTTTCGGCCCAGCGGAAGACCAAAAGGACTATTACGCACAGACTCCAGATTGCTGTTTCCCCAGCCCATGTTCCGGTTGGATGTGTCCAGATTCTGTTCAGGGGCGAGCCGCTCTTGTGCCAGGATCGTATCATCCGTTCGACTATTCGCTATCCGAATCTAATGCGATCAGCGCATTATGGACGACGACCAATATGACGGACGCTGCCATGATTCCGATAATCAATAAATCCATGGTCTGCTACCTCCTTTCCTTGTGATGTGTGTCACCGGCAACGTATTGGATACGGGACACGCAGGATGTCCGCTGGTGACCTGTGATCCCTCTCCTCTCTTCCAGAAACGTGCCAAATGCGATATGAAGTAAAATCAACGGCCTACTAAGGTTTCAGCGCTTCTGATTGGCCCGATTTGGTACGAAAGACGGAAAAAGGCGAGCTTCGTTCGTAAATGGTGACCTGAGTTGTGGGAGAGTGAAATGGCCTGGGTGACGGGCGCCGAGGTACTTCGTAAAGCATGCCATACGTAGGGGATGCCGATCCCTAAAAGGTAGCTTGACGGAGCCTGCAAACCGGCTGAAAATGGTTCGCGTCGGAGCGTGGGCATCTGATAGGCGCTAAAAAAGACAAGGTGGTGTCTTGACCCTCTCACTGCATAGGAATCATATCCATGAATAGTCACGATGTCTGGAGCCGTTTTCCGTTTTCGTTGAAAGTCTGTGCCGCTCTGGCCCTGGTTGTATACGGTTGTTCAACCGCGGCCAATGAGACGAAGAATATCCCGGCCGTCCCGCAAGACCTCACTGATGCCGCGATTGAACGCTACATCCGCACCCACCCGGAAGTGATCATGCAATCGCTGCAGGCGATGGAAACTAAACGCCAGGCAGAGTTGCAGGAGCGTCAAAAATCCGCCCTTGCAACGAAGCAGCAGGAATTGCTTCACGATCCGGCGTCACCGGTCAGCGGGAATCTCAGAGGCGAAATCACCCTGGTCGAGTTTTACGACTACCGCTGTGGCTATTGTAAAAAGGCGGCTCAGGCTGTGACGGATCTCCAGAAGGACGATCCGCGGGTGCGGGTGGTCTACAAGGACTTTCCCATTCTAGGCGAACCATCGGAGCTCGCGGCCAAGGCCGCGCTCGCGCCCCAGGCGCAAGGCAAGCATCAAGCCTTCCACGAAGCGCTGTTCGCATCTCACGCCGACATGACCAAGGAAGAAATCTTGAAGATCGCGGTCGGCGTCGGCCTCGACGCAAAACGCCTTGAAGCGGACATGGCCAATCCCCAGTGGCAGGCTGTCATCGAGAAGAATCGAGCCCTCGCTCAGGATCTCGGGATCTCGGGGACCCCCGGCTTCATCGTGGGCAACGAACTCGTGCCCGGGATGCTGGATTTGAACGGGTTAAGGGAACTCATCGTTCGCGCGGGACAGGGAAGATGATGGATCGTTGGAAATGCACCGGCACAGTATGGGCTGCGGTGTTCGCAGACTACTGGATGGGATGTGGATCCACTCAAAGAGGGGGGTATGCCAGCCCGTAGAAGAACCCGCGCTCGATGATCCAGCAGCCGTAATCCATTGAAACGGCAACAGTCGTGGCGTATGGTTGTAACTAACGATGGCGTGTTATGCGGACAGGAATCAGCAGATCCCGCTCGTATGCGGATCGGCTTACACATAGGTAGACAAAACAGTGAAAACAATCTGGACATTCGTACTGCTGGTTTGTGTGCTGGTGCCATCGGCTGTGAGGGCCACGGAGCATTGCACGAATGCTGCGATTGAACCGCTGGTTGATCGTCTTGCCCAAGCTTGGGCAACGAAGCAACTTGGCAGCCTCGACAAAGAAAAACCCTATCTTGGTCCCATCCAGGTTGTGGTCGAACATTCGACCGCTGACAAACTCGAAGTAAATGAAAAATCAAATTTGGGGGCCATCGAGCAGTGGTTGAGGTCGCAGGAACGCAAAGGATTCCCGGCACGAGAAGCGCGGCCGCTTCTCTGGTGTGCCAGGGGCCTTTGCATGTTCGATCTATCGGCCGGCATCGCCCCTAATCACAGATACCTCAAAAAGGTCGTGTACGAACATAAAAATGGTTGTGTGTATATCAAGTCGGTTTTCCTGCTCGATGGCGATTGAAAACCGGCGGCGACAATAACAATGTCAGACGTCTAAGCCGGGGTTCGAGCAACGAAGTCCAGCCGGTAGATCCAGTCTCATTTGATCCGACGATCGCGATTACGATAAGCCTCGAAAACAAAAGGTCAGACTCTCCATTGCATGTAAGTGTTGTTAGGCCATAGGTATCAATAACAGGGCACATGAAAATCACCATTATTGGGGCCTCGGCCGGTGTTGGACTCCAGGCTGCCCGCATGGCGCTTCAGAAGGGACATGAGGTCACGACCTTGTCGCGCCGGATCGTTCCGCTGCCCGATCACGCCAAACTGAAAAGGGTGCAGGGGAGTGCGACAAATCCAAGCGACGTCAGGGCCGCCGTGGAAGGAGCCGACGCAGTTCTCATCACACTCGGTGTGAAGAGTCCCTTTCCCACCACGCTGTTTTCCGACTCTGCGCGTATCTTACTGCGGGTGCTCCAAGAAGCCGGCTCCTTCGCGACACTGATCGTGCTGACCGGTTTCGGTGCGGGCGACAGCTGGAGTTACAACTCGCTCCCGATGAGGGCCCTTTTCACTCTGCTCCTCAAGGCGGTGTATGCAGACAAAAGTGAGCAGGAGCGGGTGGTAGCGGCCGGGTATCCACGCTGGGAGATCGTGCGTCCTGGGCGGCTCACCAACGGCGCCATGACATGCAGCTATCGTGTACTGGACGACCTTGTGCAAGGAATGAAGGTGGGTGCCATTTCCCGTTCCGATGTGGCTCACTTCATGGTGTCGCAGGTAGAAAATCCCACCTGCCTCGGGAAATACCCTGCGCTGACCTATTGATGCTGAGGTACCGGCTCTCGTCTCGGTACCACCCGCCCCTCTTCCAAATCTTGAAGATCAGACCAAGCAGTCAGGTCGGTGCGGGAGGGGTCGATGGCGTCGCGGTATTTTTTGAACTTGGCCGCACTCTCAGGAGAGCTCGGTCCGCGTGCCAGCAGCTTCTGATTCCACTCTTCCAATTCAACCGGCCTGTGCGGTGTTGCCGTGTGCGTAAACCACGCTGCCACTCCTTCATCGGTAGGGTGGGTCTTGACGGCTGCGGTGAATTGTTCAGCGGTGATGCCGGCAAACTCCATCAGCCGTTCATCCATCGGGCAGGGATAGATGTATTCCCCCTCGGTCCCGGCCAGCACGGCGCGGCATTTATCGATCATGCGGGCCAGATGCACGTAGCCTTCCAGCGTGACTTTCATGCTGCGAGGAAAACCGGTTCTCAAGTCCATAGCTACAACAGACGATGGTTCGTGAAGGTCAGGTTCTTCACCGTAACAGCGCCGTTTTCGTACGAAATAATCCGGCGAGTCGCCGGCAGATCGGATGCCCCGAGGCGCGTATGGGTGTCGGTGAAGCTTTCCACGTTGTTCAGTTTGCCGTCAGTGGGCGAGTAGTAGTAGACGGTGTATCGGGTCGTCAGATTTTTCTGATCCTGCGTGACGGCGCTGTCTTCGACGTTGATCGTGAAGGCAAACGGGGTCATGCCCGGATGGGCCATTGTCCGATTGATTTGGGTGATGCGGTTGTTTTTGAGCCGATAAAACGAATTCGAGCCGTGGATAATGAGTTTGGTGCCCAAGGGGTGCCCATCCTCCTCCATCGTCAAGGAGTATTTTCCGTCCGATTCTTCGAAGCTGCGCGGGCCACGATGGACGGCGATCATGCCGAGTTGTTCCTGGGCCCACTTTTGCGTATCGGCATCACCGAGTTGGACGGAGACTTCACGCGGACTCTTGACGAGGACGGGACCGCTGGTCTCCTTTCCGTTGACGTTGACGGTCAGGTCGGCAGTGAAGCCGTTGAACTCTTTGGGCCATCGGGCGGTGTTGTCAAACGCCCGGCGGAGCAATTCACGTGCGTTTACGTCGTCGGCGACGGTCGGCTGGTTGTGCTTGTGCTGATCCATGATTTGTTCTCCTGTAGACAGTGTGAAATCGCAACAGAGTATACACGCTGCAGTTGAGAGGGCTCAATGGCACGAATTGAGTCATCTATAATCTTACCGAGCGACGGGTCGTTGCGTCATTTGTCAATCTTACCCTCCAGGCCTGCATGGGGCCGGTTCCAAGGAGGGG
>Ga0315912_10002388_pt1 | contig 20170 bp, 13 predicted proteins | sample VfabasoilMG_FD_204469 | JGI IMG/M metagenome (GOLD analysis project Ga0315912, IMG submission 204469) | Garden soil microbial communities collected in Santa Monica, California, United States - V. faba soil | ecosystem: Environmental > Terrestrial > Soil > Garden | place: USA: California...
AGCGCTCGCATGCGGGCTTCGCGACACTCGCGGCGGCGCTGCGCACGTGCGGCTCATGCGCGTCCCGATTCGGTCCTTTGTTCGACGCGCGCGCTCCGCGGACCCTGGCGGAGCGCGTCATACAACGGCGTGCAGCGATTTCCTGCAGTGCCTCGCTGACAACACCGCGGACTGCCCACGCCGGCTCGCCCCGGGTTGCACGGACGCCGGCGGCGTGTGCGATGTCGCTCACTTCGGCGGCAGCGGCTCGTCGGCGATCGCGCTCGCCGACGGCATCCTCGGCACGGCGCAGTGCAACTTCTGAAGCGGCGGGCGCGCCGTTAGCCCGCGGGGGCCCGACCCCGCTCTGTGCGCCTCATTCGCTGCGCATTCACTCGCACGTCACGTCGGGGCGGTACACCTGAAATAGCGTAACGCCGCTGCTGCCGCCCGACGACGTGCCGCCGCCCGGGATATAGATCAGCCCATCCACGAAGGCGGCGCCCGTCACGCCATGGACCGGCGTGGGCAGATCGGCAACCGAGATCCAGACGTCGGAGCGCGGATCGTAGACGTCGTGATCGGGGAATACGTCGTTCGGCTCTCCGATGCCCTGCCCCTCTCCGCCCCAGACGTGAAAGCAGCCAAACGCCAGCACGCCGTTGACGCCGCCGCGCGGCCGCGGCAAGGGCGCTCCCGCCTGCCAGCGGTCCGTCGCCGGATCGTAGATGTCGAGCGACGCCGTCATCGGGCTCTGAAAGTTAGCCCCGCTGTGCCGGCCGCCCGCCGCGTACACCTTTCCTCCGGCGGCCGCCGCGGCCAGGTGGTTGCGCTCGGGAAACGCCTGCGGCAGCTCGCTGAGCACCGTCCAGGCGTCGTCACTGATGTCGTAGACCTCGAAGGCGTTACCGGCAGGCGGGCGCCCCGCGATCACGTAGATGCGATCGTCGATCACCGCCGCCGCACCGGCGCCGCGCGGCGTGGGCATCGGAGCGACGTCCGTCCAGGCATTTGCGACGGGATCATAGGCCAGCGAACGCCCGGTATCGCCCGCGTCGGTCTGACCGCCGAGGCTATACAACCTTCCCTGCACACCCGCGACCACGGGATGGTGCACGCCGAACGGCAGCGGCTCGACGAGCGCCCAGCTGTTCGTGGCGGGATCGAAGGCCTGCACCGTGTTTTGCGTCACGCGGCTCGCCGGATAACCACCGACCACGTAGATCTTCCCGTCGAGCTCCCCGACCGCCATCTCCGAGTTGGGCGCGAGCAAGAGCGCGCGCACGCCATAGCTGCCAGGCTCGGGCTCGGGTGCTGCGGGGGCCTCGCCATCTGTACCGGGCGCCGCGCTGCCCGAGCTCGGTACTGCTGGCTCGGGAGCACGCGCGATGGGCGTCGGCCCTAGCCCGGAGCCCTCCCCTGCGCTGCTGCCCGCCGTCGCGCCGGGTGCCGAAGGCGGAGCGGCCGCACCGCTCGTGCCCGGCGCGCTGCCGGGGCTCGCCGGCGCGCGCACCGTCTCTTCCTGCTCCCGTGCCGGTGCCGCTGCATCCTCGGAGCCACACGCCCAGAGCGCGCAGCTGGCTGCTACCGCACGGGCCCCGCCCATGCCACCGCTGGTACCCCACTGGAGACGCCACATGGCGGCAGTTTACCCCCAACCGGACGCTCGCAGGAGCACGATCGCCATCGGCGCACGACGGCTGCAGCCTAGCCGAACAAGCCCGGCAGCGGGCCGCTCGAGTACTCGGGCAGCCCGAACGTGTTCTGCTCGAGCCCAAACGCCCGAGCGATCGAAATCAGGAGATCGTTGTGCGCCACGTCCGGATAACGGAGGTGACGTCCGCCGCGCAGCCCAGCGGCCTTGCCCGCCAGCAGAAACGGCATGTTGCTCTGGTCGTGGTTCTCCGCCAGAGCGATCTCCGAACCGTACAGCACGAGCGTACGATCCAGGAGGCGGCTGCCATCGGGCCGCACCTCGCCGAGCCGCCCCAGCAGGTAAGCGAGCTCGCCCATGTACCAGCGCGTGATGGCCGCCAACCCCTCGGGCGTGGTGCCGGCGGTCGCATGTTGGTAGCTGTGATGGTCCTCGTGCAGCCCGAGCCAGGGAAAGGCGTTGTGCGCCTGCGAGTCGCTGAACTGGATGGTGCCGACGCGCGTCAGCCCGCACTCGAGCGCCATCACCATCAGGTCCATCATCAGGCGGCCGGCGCGCGGCAAGGCTTCGTCCGTGGTGTGATCAAAGCGGGCTCCCGGGTCAGGCGCGGCGCAGCCGTAGCCGAGTGCGCTGCCCAGGCGCAGCTCGACCGAACGGATCTGGTCGAGGTGTGCCTCGAGCTTGGCTCGATCGCGCGAACCCAAGCGCCCCGCCACCGAAGCATATTCGCCCTGCACGGCATCCAGCACGGAACGCCGGCGGCGCAGCCGATCGCTGCTCTGCGCGGTGCTGCCCGAGCCCGCGAGATCGCCGAACAGGCGTTGATAGGCTCGAAACGGATCGGTCTCGCACGGGACCGGGGTTTCGGGCGCGCTGAAGTTGATGCAGTTGGTGGGCGCGACCGTGCCACGATCGCGCGTGTCGGTGGGCCAGCGCGTCGCCAGCTCCAGGGAACGAAAGCGCGTGCCCCGGCCGATCGCGCGGGCGATCTCCTGGTCGATCGAGGGACCCGCCGCAAAACCAGACGTCGTTTCCTTGTCGCACGTCTCGTAGGGCCCGAAGGGCACATACGAGCCGGTGAGCAGCGTGCCCATGCCGCGGCTGTGGGAGTGCCCGCGGTTGCGCGGGTCGCGCGAGGAGTGCAGCGCCAACCCCGAGAAAATCACGAGCTCCTCTCGAAATGCCGACAGCGGGGTGAGCTGGTCGGGCAGCTCGAACCCGGTCTCGCCCCCGCTCGGGTGCCAGAGCGTCTCGACGCGGCCCCCCGGAGCGAAGAACACCAGAAAGCAGCTGTCCGCAGCCGCCGTGGCAGCGCGCGCGGAGCGCGGCAGCGCACTTTCCAGCAGCGGCAGCGCCAACAAGCTGCTGCCGGCCATGAGAAATGAACGCCGTCCCGTCGTCTTCAACATACGCTCAGGGCTCCACCCGCCGGCGCAGGAAGGCATCCGTCTCGGTCAGCGCCAGAATCAGATCCGTAATGCGCTGGTCACCGGCGCGGAACGCCTGCCGCAGCTGGTCTCGCGAACACATGTCTTCGGGCGTGGTGACCCGACCGTAGCCGTACGCAAACCACTGCTCCACGTAACAGTTGGCGACCGTTTCGCTCTGGGCGAGCCGCTCGGCGAGCTCCCGGGGGCCGACGAACGGCCCCGCCACGTCGGTGCCGACGATCTCCCCGCTCGCGTCGATGGGCAGCCCCCCCTCGTGCTCTCGCCAGCGGCCGACCGGATCGTAGTTCTCGAAGCCGAACCCGAGCGGATCCATGAACTGATGACAACCCGCGCACAGGTCACTCGAGCGATGCAGGCCGTAGCGCTCCCGCGTGCTCAACCCCGGATCCGAAGGCACGATGAAGACGATGCCCGGGGGCGGATCCGGCGGCGGATCACAGAGCAGCACGCTCCGCACCAAGAGGCCGCGTAGCACCGGATGGCTCGTCACGCCCGGCGTGTGGGCGTTCATCACCGCGCCGTGGGTCAGGATGCCCGCGCGCCGGTGCTCATCCAGGCTCACGGGGCGAAACTCCGCCCCCTGCACGTCTGGCACTCCATAAAAGCCCGCGAGCTCTTGGTTCAAGAACGTCTGCGGCGACGTCAAGAGCGCGCTCAGACCGCCCCCCTGCTCAAACACCACATCCTCCACGAAGCGGCTCGTCTCCTCGCGCAGCAGCGCGCCCAGGTTCTGCGGCAGTTCGGGAAACGCGCTGGGGCTACGGCGCACCTGCTCCAAGCCTTCGAGCCCGAACAGCAGGCCATGAAAGTCGCGCACCCGCGCGCGGGCCTCGGGGTGCTCCAGCATGCGCTGCGCCTGGGCCTGCAGCTGCTCGGGCGTCTCCAGCTCGCCCGCGCCCGCGGCGCGAAACAGCTCCTCGTCCGGCATCGACCCCCAGAGCAAGTACGACAAGCGCGACGCCAGCTCGAACGCGCCGAGCCGCGCCACCTCGGTGCCGGCGGCCGGCGGCGTCTCCTCGATCCGGTACAAGAACTGCGGGCTCTGCAGCGTCACCTCGATCACCGCGCCGAGCGCCGACTCGAGGCCATCGTACGAGCGCACGTCGGCGAACACCCCCAGGAGGCGCGTGCGCTCGTCCCCGGTGAGCGGTCGCCGGTACGCGCGCGCGCCGAAGTGCTCGATGAAACGCTCGACGCAGGCGAGCTCCCCGAGCTGCGCCACGTCACACGCGAGCAGCTCCGCCAGCCGTGTGGGATCCCGCGTGACCCGCAGCGCCGCCTCCTCGGCCAGCCGCGCGTAGCTCTCCGCGAGCAGCTCCGACACGCTCTGAAACGCCGAGTCGTTGCCAAACCCGTTGCCGCGTTCGTCCGGTGGCAGGGCATCGCCGGGACGGGTCGTGTCTCCGAGCAGGTCGCGCAGCGTGCTGCTGTACTCTTGCCGGCTCAGCCGCCGCATCGGCACCAATGGCGGAGCGCAAGCGTCGAGCTGGGGCACGGCTGCCACTCCCTCCGAGACCGCGCCGCTGGCCCCGGCGCCGACTCGGGGACCCTCGGGCTCGCCACACGCCAGCCCCAGTACCGCGAGATACGGCTCGCAGCCGAGACGGCGAGACACGCCTCGCCGCCGCAGCGCCGGCTGGGCCTGCACTGCAGATGCGGTCAGAGATGCGCCCAAAAAAGACAACATTCTGGAAACGCCGTTGCGGAGGACCCGTGATCGCACCCGCTCGGGCGGCGTGGCTACCGAGTAACATGCGCCTTCGGCGCGCACCACGCCCAAAACCCCGCGAGTTGCACCCAGGGCAGCGCTTTCCACTCCGCCGCAAAATCGCGCGCAGCCCTTCCAGAGCCCGATCCACGCCCGCTGCGTGGGCCTTTGCTGCTCTCCTTCGCGGTTGGAATTCAAGGTAGAAAACTATCGCTCGCGCAGCCCCGGGGGGCACTGTCAGGACTCTATTACCGGATGCTTCCAGGATGCTGAAGACTCGACATCGACGGCTCTCGAGCTGGCAGCTGCAGGCCAAGCGGCAGCGTCACAAGCTGCTCCAGCTGAACCGGCGGGCCGCCGCGCTCCAGAGCGCGCTCCGTCAAGACCAACCTGGCGAGGACTGCCCCGCCCCGGCGAGTTCGCAAGAGGCATTGCGAGAGGGCGAGGCTCGCTATCGCGCGCTCGTGGAAAGCCAGATCGACATCATCAGCCGCTACCGCCCCGATACGACGCTCACCTTCGTCAACGATGCCTACTGCCGGTTCTATGGTCGAACGCGCGAAGAGCTGATTGGGCGCAGCTTCCTGCTCTGGGTCGCTCCGGAGTTCCGCGCAGGAGTGCTCGCGGAAACGCGCGAGTCCGCGAAAGTCGCCCGAACCACCATCGGGGAATACCTGAATTACACGCAGGACGGTCAGCCCTGCTGGATCCATTGGGTCATTCGGGGAATCCCCGACGAGCAGGGCCGCGTCATCGAATTCCAGGCGGTGGGGCGGGACATCACGCCGATCAAGAACGTGGAAGAGGCACTGCGGCAGGCCAACCTCGTGGTCGAAAACAGCCCCGTGGTGCTGTTTCGATGGACGGCGAGCGACGGATGGCCGGTGGCCTATGTGTCACAAAACGTGGTGCAGTTCGGCTACACGCCGGGTGAGCTGCTGTCGGGGGACACGAAGTATGGCGATCTGGTCCACCCCCAGGACTTACAACGCTTCAACGAGGAGGTGCGTCAGCACTCCGCCAGTGGCATCGCTCGGTTCCAACGAGAATACCGAATCATCGGCAAAGACGGCCTGGTGCGCTGGGTCGACGAGCGCACGGCCGTGGAACGCGATGCTCGAGGGCACATCGCTCAGTACCAGGGGATCGTGATCGACATCACCGACCGCAAGAACGCGGAGCTCCAGAGCAAGGCACTTCAGGACCAGCTTCAACACGCCATGAAGATGGAAGCGATAGGACGCCTGGCAGGCGGCGTCGCTCACGACTTCAATAACCTGTTGACCGCGATCACCGGCAACCTGGAGTGCATGGAGATGGACCTCCCCGTCGACAGTCCCGTGCGGCCACTGCTCGACGAAGCGAGCCGAGCTAGCCAGAGCGCCGCTTCACTCGTGCGTCAGCTGCTTTCGTTCTCGCGCCGGCAACTCGTCGAGCCCAGAATCATCGACGTCAGGGAGGCGATAACGAGACTGGGCACGTTGCTCGCGCGAGTCATCGGCGATGACATCGTCCTGGACTGCGTCTCGCCCGGCGACCTCGGGCTAGTCAAGCTAGACCCGAGCCAGTTCGAGCAGGTCTTGATGAATCTGGTTGTCAACGCGCGCGACGCGATGCCGACCGGTGGCCGGCTCTTGATCGAGACCTCCAACGTCGAGTTTGAGCGCGACGCTTGCAGCAAGGCCGCCCCCATGAAGGAAGGCTCCTTCGTGTTGATCCGTGTGACCGACACCGGTTGCGGCATGACTGAGGAGGTGAAGGAGCACCTCTTCGAGCCTTTCTTCACGACCAAACCCCTGGGCGGGGGTACCGGGCTCGGCCTTGCCACGACGTTCGGCATCGTCCAACAGGCGGGTGGATTCATCGACGTGCAATCGGAGCCCGGCCGGGGAACCACGTTCGAGATCCACTTTCCATGCGCACCCGAGTCTGAACCCAAACCGAAGCCAGCGGCCGCGAGCCCGCGTGAGCCCTTTCCGGTCGGAGGAGAGACGATCCTGCTGGTCGAAGACGATGCGAGCGTCCGCAATCTCTTGAATCTGCTCTTGAAGCGCCTTGGATATCAGGTCCTGGTCGCGTCCAATGGGCGCGACGCGCTGCGGCTGATGGATCAACGCAGCGCCGCTGATCGCGCCGTCGACCTGCTGCTCACCGATGTCGTCATGCCCGGCATGAACGGTCGCGAGCTCGCCGAGCAGCTACGAAGCATTCGCCCGACCATGCGGGTGCTCTACAGCTCGGGCTACACGGATGACGTCATCGGCCACCACGGGAACGTGCACGAGCAGTTGAACTTCATCTCCAAGCCGTATTCCATCACGGCGCTCGGCAGGAAGCTTCGGCAAGTACTCGAGGAGAAGTAGCCCAGGCTGAGTGCGACCACTTCGCCTACGGCGGCGCAGGGTTCAACGGCCCGATCCTCGAGCTGCTCCCGTCGGCTTGGGATCCGCTGGCTTCGCAGCAGCCTCGGCCTTTCTCTGCTTCAGCGTGCCGGGTGAAGCCCAGTTGATGACGTGATAGGTGGCGGGGACGTCGCCCACGTTGCGCACGCCGTGCAGCTGGTTCGCGGCGTTGAAGATGATCGACCCCGGGCCGAGCACCTGCGTCTTGCCGTTAGAGGTGGCCTCGAGCTTCCCGGAGGCGAGGATCACGAGTTCTTCGTTCGGGTGTTGGTGGGGTGGATGCGAGGTCAGACCCGGGTTCAACGTCGTCACGTGGATCTCGAGCTCGTCGAGCGTCGCCGTCGGCGCCCGCAGGACCTGCCGATACTGTCCGACGCCCGTGGGGCTCGGGGTCAGGGACTCCCAGTCCCAGAGCGCGGATGGTTGCACCTCTGCCTTCGAATCTGCTCTGGCGACCTGCCCCACGCCGATACCGACGCACAGCGCAACGCTCATGATGCTGAGATCCCGACGTGTAAACATCCTCGCATCGATAGCCCCGATGCGCCGGATCGGCAACGCTCCCGCGGAAGGACGAGGTGGCGCGCCTCATTCGGTCGCCCCTCGAGCAGAGGAGTAGCGCTCGCTGGCGCGGTACTGTGATACCGTCCCCGCGTCGCAGTCCCGTCGGCGAGCGTCACGAGGCCTGTCCGGAACATCCCAGCAGCCCTGCATACAGCAACCCTGAAGACCTGAGGTCAATGCCATGAAACCACCACGCTCCCGCGCCTGCGGACCGCTTGACAAAGTCGCTGGCAAACCGGCTGCCAGGATCGACCGTCGCAGCTTCGTGGTGGCCGCCGGAGCCGCAGGATTGCCGCTTTTTTTGCCCTCGCGTCTGTTCGGAGCCACGGCGCCCAGCAACCGCATTCGCGTCGCTCAGATCGGCTGCGGCCGGATCGCGCAGGCGCACGACTTGCCCGGTGTCCTCGGGTCGGGCCTGGCCGACGTCGTCGCCGTGTGCGATCTGGACTCGAAGCGCGCCGCCGACGGTCGCACGTGGGTGGAAAAATTCTACCAAACCAAGCAAGTCAAGACACCGCCGCCGGTCAGCGTGCACCGCAGCCACCAGGAGCTGCTGGCGCGCTCCGATATCGACGCCGTGGTGATCAGCGTGCCCGATCACTGGCACGCGGAGCTCGTGCTGGCCGCGATTGTCGCCGGCAAGGACGTCTACGTCCAGAAGCCGTTCACGATGACGCACGCTGAGGGCGTGCTCGTGCGCGACGCGGTGAAGAAGAGCGGGCGCATCGTTCAGATCGGCAGCCAGCAACGCTCGATGCAGCAGTTCCGTCTTGCTGCCGAGCTCGTGCGCTCGGGCCGTATCGGTGCCGTGCAGCGCGTGGAGATCGGTTTGCCCATCGATCCGACGCAACCGGATCCCCCCAGCGAGCCCGTACCCGCCAATCTCGACTACGATGCCTGGCTCGGCTGCACGCCACGAGCCGCCTATACCGAGCAGCGCGTTCACCCGCAGCAGGACTATTCGCGCCCCGGCTGGCTGCGCAACGACGCCTACTGCCTGGGCATGATCACGGGTTGGGGCTCACACCACTTCGACAGCCTGCACTGGGCCCTCGACTGTGAAGACAGCGGCCCGGCGCAGATCCAGGGGCGCGGCGAGTTCCCGCCCAACAAGGTCTGGAACGTGCACGGCGCGTACGATCTGCTCTTGAGCTACCCGAAGGGCGTAAAGGTCAGCGTCTCCGACAAACATCCGAACGGTTTGAAGTTCATCGGCAAAGAAGGTTGGCTCTGGGTCACGCGCGAAGGCCAGGCCACCTCGAGTGATCCGAAAAATCCCGGTCCCACGTTGCCGCCGCTCGACGCGAGTGACAAGAAGCTGCTCGATCCGAAGGGCCTCCAGGTGGAGTTGCCGCGCAGCGCCGAGCACCACACCAACTGGCTGGAAGCCGTGCGTTCGCGCAAGGCGCCGATCGCGCCCGCCGACGTGGCGCACCGCAGCAACAGTGCCTGCATCGTGAGCTGGATCTCGATGAAGCTCGGGCGTCCGCTCACCTGGGATCCCAAGACAGAACGCTTCGTGAACGATGCGGAGGCGAGCGGGATGTTGTCTCGCGCCGAGCGGGCGCCGTACGGGGCCGTGCACCGCGCAAAGAAAGCCGAGCCCGCGAAGGGCTGAGCGCAATGTCCAAAACCCCGTCAGCCCCCTTGCCTCCATTGCCCCCTCTGGCGCGCCGCCAGTTCGTTCAAACCCTGACTCTTGGCGCGGCCGGTGCGCAGCTGCTCGGCTGCAATACCAGTCCCTCTGCTCCCGCGGCGGCGTCTGCCGGGGCATCCTCAACGCCTCCTGCGGCCGCCGCAGCCACGGCGCCAGCGGCCACGCAGAAAGCGGACGGACAAGCGTACGCGCCGAAGGGCAAGCCCAATCCCGTCGTCAAACCCGGCGAGTACGTCTTTGCGGCGGCCTACCTCGACCACGGCCACATCAACGGGCAATGCAACGGGTTGACCGAGGCCGGAGCCACCCTCAAATGGGTCTACGATCCCGATGCCAAAAAGGTCGCGGACTTCGTCGCGAAGTTTCCCGGTGTCCAGATCGCGCCCTCGTTCGAAGCGATCCTCGCCGACCCTGCGGTGAAGCTCGTGGCCACCGCCGCCATTCCCGCTCAGCGCGGTCCGATCGGCTGCCGCGTCCTGGAATCCGGCAGAGACTACTTCACCGACAAGCCGCCGTTTACGACCCTGGCGCAGCTCGACCAAGCCAAGCGCGTGGTGGCGGCCACCGGCAAGAAATTCATGGTCTACTACAGCGAGCGCCTGCACAACGAGTCGGCGATGTTCGCGACCGATCTCGTAGCCAAGGGCGCTGTCGGCCGCGTGCTTCAGGTGCTCGGCCTCGGCCCGCACCGCGAAGGTCAAGGCCGCCCGCCGTGGTTCTATCAGCACGATCAATACGGCGGCATCCTGTGCGACATCGGCTCGCACCAGTTCGAGCAGTTCCTCACCTTCACCGGAGCCACTGACGCGCAGGTACTGCACGCCGCGGTCGCCAACCACGCACACCCCGAGCATCCAGGCTTCGAAGATTTCGGTGAAGCGAGCTTGCTCGGCAACAACGGTGCGACCAACTACGTGCGCGTCGATTGGTTCACCCCCAAAGGGCTCAGCACCTGGGGGGACGGCCGCCTGATCATCCTCGGGCAGAAGGGCACCATCGAGCTACGCAAATACGTGGACGTCGCGCGGGACAAGACCGGCAACCACGTCTACCTCACCGACGAAAACGGCGAGCAGCACTTCGAGGTCGAGGGCAAAGTCGGCTTCCGCTTCTTTGGTGAGCTCATCCAGGATTGCATCCACCGCACCGAAAAGGCGATGACGCAGGCGCACGCCTTCAAGGCCGCCGAGCTCTGCCTGATGGCTCAGGCCGCCGCCAAGCGCCTCGGCTGACACCGGGCAGGTCGCCTCCTCCGGCGGAGCGCGCTACGGGAAGTCTCCTCGAGATCCCCGCCATCGCGGCGTGTTGGCTCGGTAGGCCGCGAGGCCCTCAGGCACCTTTGTTCTTGGCGTCCCAGAGCTTCGGCTCCCAGAGCTCGACCTTGTTTTGCTCTGGGTCCAGGATCCACGCAAACTTGCCGTTCTCGTGCGATTCGGGCCCCTGGATGACTTCCACCCCCTGCGCCCGCAGCTGCTCCAGCAGCTCGCCGAGGTTGTCGACCCGGTAGTTGATCATGAAGGACGACGTGCTGGGGCTGAACCACGCGCTGTCTTTTTCGGCGACATGCCAGACGGTCAGGCCCTGATCCTCGGCCTTGTCCTGCGGCCATTTGAGAATGGCGCCGCCAAAGTCTTCCAGCGCCATGCCCAGGTGCTTGCGATACCAGGCTGCCAGCGCAGCGCTGTCGCCCTTGCTCTTGAAGAACACGCCGCCGACTCCGGTCACCTTCGCCACTTGTTGCCTCCTATCGAACTGCCACATGCTACTGCCGTTCAGCGGCGGGCGCGAGCGGGAACGTTGCGACGCGACCGTCCGCTGCAACAGCGTTGAGCCGCGCTCACGGCGCAGTTGCCTCGTGCCGTCAGCCGCCTGCCTTCACCGAAGCAGCACAGGCCGGTGCAGGGCCCGAACTCTGACGAGGGGCGGGGCAAGTGCGTGGCGCCACGGGGTCTCTGGCAGCGGATCGTCGATGCTTGGCCGGGATGCACCGACAAATGTGTCTCAACCAAAATCAGTCATCCCTTTGCCTTTCGATTTGGCCCGTGGTCGGTGCGTCCCCTGCGCAGCTCCAGCCGGAGCGGTCGCGGTGGCGTGTTCTGGAGCAGAACAGAACTCTGCCTTCAGATTCGTGCATGCGCGCTCCCCATTGCCATGCGGCAGCGCGAACAATGGCAGCGTACGACCCGCTCGATCGGCAAACGAATTCGCACTGAAAGTGCCCCGCACAGACGACCCGGCAGCCTCTGGAATCGCCGCGTGGCATACTGCCGTGATGGCTGCGCCAGGCAGACCGAGGGGGACGTGGCGTGCCCGGCGCCCTGCCGGGCTGGGGCGCTGGCTCGGGTGCGCGTTGGTCCTGCACGCCGCGGCGTTGCTCGTCGTGGGCGCGTCGGGCCTGGCGCCGCTGCCGAGGTCGAGTTTCCCCGCGCCCTCCGTCGAGGCCGACCTGGAGGTGTCGATCGACGTCGCGGACCCCGAGCCGCCCGAGCCCGTTCCCTTCACGACCCCGCCGGATGCGGCGCCGGCCGAGCGAAGCATGGACGAGCGGCGCGTCCGGGCAGAGCGGCTCGCGCCGAGCACTGCCACGACGCCCGGACGAGGCCCGCCGAGCGACGCCCCGTGGGGCGGACTGCGAACCATCTCGAATGGTACCGGAGCCTGGCCCGAGAGCATGCCCCACCACCTCGGTCGCATCACGGGAAGCCGCCACGGCGGCGTCGCGGTCTGGGGCGCACTTTCGGAGGCGAGCCTCAGGCACACCGTCAGCGAGTATTCGCCGGGCATCCGCCGCTGCTATGACGAGGGCCTGAACAGCGCGCCAACGCTGGCCGGGCGGGCCATCATGCGCCTGCTGATCCAGCGAGATGGCCACGTCCAGCGCGTGAACACGCTGGGCTCGGAGCTGGCGTCCACGGCGGTGCTCCGCTGCCTGGAGAGGCTATTTCAGAGCATCCGCTTCCCGCGAGCGGACTCCGACACCGTGACCGTGACGTACCCGCTTCCGCTCTCGCCGGCACAGAGCCCGGACTGGGGAGTGGTGCCCTGAGGTGCCGAAAGGCGGCCGCGGGGTGACTCAATATTCGGTGACGTTCTGGACCAGGATGTCGCGGAAGACCCGGTCGGACTTGTCACCAGAGCCCGTAAAGGCGAACTGTAAGTTGTGATGCCGCACGAAACAGAGAGGGCTATCGCTCTGCACCACGGCCGAAATCACCTGGCTGACGCTCACGTCGTTGAGATCGACGTGGAACTCGAACTCAGTGCCGCCGTTCTGACGCACGAGCTTGCCCATGTCGGTGCCGGTGAAGTCCTGAATGAGGACGGCGCCGGGCGCGTTGAACTGGAAGGTCTTGTCGGAGGCGTGGTCTGCCCGGCTGTTCAAGATGGCGAAGGTGCCGCCCGGGAAGTAGCTGCGGACGGAGGCGGCGTCTTCGCCCACGTCGATCCAGGTGATGTTCTCCAGGATGTTGTTCCCCATCATGTGGATGCCCTCGCAGCCCGGGTAGTTGATGGTGACGTTGCGGATGCTGGCGCCAGGAGCCAGCAGGAAGTAGGGGCGCTGGCTCTCGGCCTGCTCCCCCTCGGTGAGGTCGCACTGCATCGCGGTCGGATCGGCCGTGAGCACCTCGCCGCGGCCGTCGTAGATGGTGTTCGGCGGCACGACGATGGTTTGCGTGACGGTGCGCGCGCCGCCCGTGCCCGAGACAGCGCAGCTGAGCGGGCCCACCTCTTCGCCGAGGTAGCCGGCGAAGTCTTCGGCGAGTTCTTCGTCGGCCGGCGCAAAGGCTTGCAGCATCGCGATCAGGCCGCCAGACGCGGGGCAGGCGCCACCGCCCACCGGGACGGTCGGGATCGTGGGCGGAGCGGGCTGCTCGGAGGGAGCCGGGTTGTCATCCCCGCCCGTCTGCTCGCCGCCCGTGCCGTCTCCGCCGTTCGGGTCATCCGTGCCGTCCGCCGGCGGAGTGAGATGGATCGGGCCTGCTCCTTCGTTTCCCGGGCCGCCGGGCGCGCCGGCGTTGGGGGTCACACCGGTGGTCGGCGGGTTCGTCGCCGGGTTGCCGGAGCCCGCGTTGCTCGCCGGCTGGCTGGGGCCCGTGGGGGCCATGGGTCCCGAGTTCGCCACTGGGCGTATCTGGGTCGGAAGGTCGGCGCTGCCGCACGCGAGTGCAGCAGGAAAGAGAACGAAAGCACAGGCGTGATGGAACGTAGCAACTGGCAAAGTTCTGACGAACATGTCGTGGCCTTCTGCGCCGGGACGCCTCGAGAGCGAGGGCTTCGCGCCGGGGAGCGAACGCCGGTTGAATGCACCAGAGCCACGGAACGATCACGGGCCTCGTGCCCCCTGCTCCGTCGAAACGTTTCGGCAAGTCGCGGCCCGCGCCGTTTCGATCTTAGCGCCTCGCTGCGCGCAGTCGCTCCAGCTCGGCGCTCAGCCTCGGCAGGTCCTGCCGCGCGTGCGCGATGAAGTCCTGGTCGGCGCGGAAGTGCCCTCCTCCACCTGCATCGTCTTCTGCCGAGAGGTAGATGGCATGCGAGGGACACCTCGGAGGCGAACCGGCCTAGTATGCTCGACGGAATGTGGCGAGCAGCGCTGCCCGTGGACGATGAAGCCGTGGTGGAGATGTGCATGGCACTGAACGCCGAGGATCCAGGGCCTCATCCCGTGCCAGCGCAGCACATGCGTCGCACGTTGCACGAGTTGCAGCAGGCGCCCGTTCGCGCTACGTGGACCCGGCGCAGCGGGGACGCGGTCATGCAACGCGATTTTTCTGCCCGAGGAAATTTTTGCCTCTAGCGCAAGGGGGACCTCTTTTTAGTGCATGAAAACGTTTTCACGAGGTAGGAGGGCTGGCAACCTATCTCCGCCGGAGGGCCCAGGGCCCGTCCGCCCGATTGCTTAACCCCAGCTCACTCGCCCGAGGAAGACTCCCCATGCACCTACGAAGGCTCGCTTTCGTCACCTTTGCCGCGCCCCTCCTGTTCGCGGCGTGCTCCAGCGACGGTGGCCCCACCACTGAGTCGACGCCGGACCCAATGCAGCCCGGCGACACGACGGGATCTCCCGATACCGCGACGGCCGTACCGGGCGGTGTGGGAAACCCCGCTGGCAGCAATGAGGGACCGAACACGGGCACCCCACTCGTGCCGGGCACCGGCGCTAACCCGGGCACCGAAGGCGGGGAGTCCACCGTTCGGGTCGGTACCGTCCCGGTCGGTACCGTAGAGAATCGAGGCGAGGCGTGTGTCGTCCCTCCGCTTCCCGAGGGCAACACCCTGCCCGTCACGACAGGCCTCCCCGATCCTTTCACGAGGCTGGATGGGACCCGGATTGCCTCCAAGGCGGACTGGACCTGTCGCAGAGAAGAGCTCCTGCAGCAGACCTTCAAGTATATCTATGGTGCCAAGCCGCCCAAGCCGGAGAGCGTCACCGGTAGCGTGACCAACACTCTGGTCACGGTCAACGTCGTGAACAACGGCCAGACGCGGTCCTTTACGGCCGCCGTTTCGCTGCCGGCAGGGGAAGGCCCCTTTCCTGCCGTGATCGCCTTTAGCGGGGGCGGCGCTGCAGCCCAGATGGCGTCGCGAGGCGTTGCCGTGATCCGCTTCAATCAGGGCGATGTAGGTGGCGGCAACATGGGCCTCTTTGGAGAGCTCTATGGCGCCAACTCTGCAGGCAACCTCGCCGCGTGGGCCTGGGGAGCGAGCCGCATCATCGACGTCCTCGAGACGGACAACACGATCATCGATTCGAAGCGGTTGGCGGTCACGGGCTGCTCCTTCCTGGGCAAGGCCGCCCTGGCGGCAGGCGCCCTCGACGAACGCTTCGCGCTGACCGTGCCGGTCGAGTCGGGCATCGGCGGCGTGCCGTCCTACAAGCTGGTCCCGGTGATTGAACCCAATCCGACCGGCGCGGGCGATGGCCCCGAACAACCTCAACACGCCATCAATAACGGCTGGCTGCCTCAAGGCTCGCTCGTGGGCGACTTCGGGAGACTCCCGGTCGATACCCACGAAATCCTCGGCCTGATTGCCCCGCGTGGGCTGCTGATCTTGGGCAATACCGGCGGGCAGGGCCAGTACTACAAGAATCTCGACTTCCGTACCGAGTACGCCACGGCCATCGCGGGTAAGGAAATCTTCGCAGCCCTGGGCTACGCGGACAACATCTCGTACGATTCTCGCAACGTAATGCACTGCCAGTACAACGCGGGCTCCGACACGATTCTTTCGGCGAGCGTCGACAAGTTCCTCGCGGGCGGCACGAGTGCAACGGGCACCTTCACCACGGACTGGGAAGGCGTGCGCACTGAACCCGCGCAGTACATCGACTGGACCACTCCGACGCTCGAGGGTGAGCTCTAAGTCACCACAGCGTTGACCCGAGGCGTGCCACGAGCGTGCCTCTCCAGCAGGACGGCGCCGAAGGGCGCCGTTCTCGCTTTGTGGCCGGTGGGCGCGGGGGCCCCAGGAGCGAGCGCGCCGCCGGGCAGCAGAAGACCTGGCCACGGCCGCGGAAGAAATCCGCGCCCGCAGCGAACGCACGTAAAGCCGGCGGCGGGTCTGGTCCGCAGACGAACTGCCGGTCCCGCCCCTCTTCGACCGCGCAAGGCCAAACGCCGCCCTGCAGGGGCAGTTGGGGACAGCGCCCCGGGGTCCCCCTCGCTCCCGGGGCGCGTCACAGGCAGCGACGCTAGGAGCCGCAAACCGCACGCACAAGGGACAAGATGCGACAGCGGCCGGGATGGGATCCGGGCTCATTTCCCCTTCGGCAACGCCGCGGCGGAGAGCTCGGGGGATCGGACGGTGGCGTTTGCGCTGACGGCCGCGTCGATCGCGGCCATGTCCACCGGCTTGACCAGATGGTGCTGAAAACCCGCGGCCTGGCTCTTCTCTCCATCCTCCTGCCGGCCATAGCCGGTCAGCGCGATCAGCTGAATCTGCTCGAGCCCCGGCAACCCGCGCAGGTGCACGGCGAGCTCGTAGCCGTCCATCACCGGTAGCCCGATGTCGAGGAAGGCGATCTCCGGGACGAACGCGGCGGCGATGCGCAGCGCGCTCGGTGCATCGTGCGCGACGCGCGTCTCGTAGCCCTTCTGGCCGAGCGCCTCCGCCAGCATCTCCGCGCTGTCTTCGTTGTCGTCAACGACCAGGATGCGCTCGGAGCGTGCGGGCAGCGCACGCAGAGGAGAGTTGGGCAGAGCGGGTGCCTGCCGGTGGCTGCTCGTCGGCGCCGCAGCGGCGGCCGTGCCGCGCTCGGCGAGCGGCAGATGCACGAGGAATTGGCTGCCCTTGCCGGGGCCGTCGCTGTGCGCGGAGACGGAGCCGCCGTGGCGTTCGACCAGACTGCGCACGATGCTCAGGCCCAGGCCGAGGCCGCCCTGCGCTCGCTCCTGCGCCTTCTTCTCCGTGATGTCCCGCCCCTCGGCGCAGATGAAGACCACCTTGCCCGTCTCGTCCCGGACGGGCATGAGCGAGGCGTCGATGATGATCGTCTCCCTGCGCCCGGCGCGCCCATAGATCTCCGCATCCCAACGCACGAACTCGCCGGCGGCGGCGCGCGCGATCGAGTCCCGGAGCTCCCGGTTGACGGCCTCGGAGACCTGCCACCAGAAGGTGGTCCAGAACGGCTTGCCCGCCACCTCCGCCAGCGTGATGCCGACGGCATCCAGCGCCACCTTGTTGATCTCCAGCACCCTCCCCTCGGCATCCAGAAGGCCGACGAACTGGACCATGGAATCCAGCGTGATTCGCGCCATCTTCTGGCGCCGCACCTGCGCGGGGTCCGTCGGCAACAGCGCCGTGCCGAGGATGACGGGAAGCCGGGCGGTCTCTTCGGACGACACGGGGTGAGAGTTCCCCTCGGCCGGTCCCGTTGTCAACGGACGAATCGATACCGTTCGGCGCCCAGCTCGGCAAAAACGCCTCGCGCGGGCGATCTCGCAGCCCAGGCCAAGGCAGGGCTCGTTTTCTCCCAAACCGCGTTCCCTGCGCGATTCGGTAGGACGCGCTGGTAGCCAACGGACGAGGTGCCGGGCTCGCCGGGCCCGCCGACGTCCGGCGCACGCATCGCACATGCATCCCCGAGCGGCGCCGTCGCTCCGCGCCTGGCTCAGCGCACGGCGCAGATAGTTTCGAGAGACCATGGGGGGACTGGCAGCGGAATTCCCGACTGGGCCGTTATGGATGGCGTGCCGCTCGCAAAGGACCGGACGGATCGGCTTCGCGCGACTCGCATCGGGGTCGTTTTGGACGCGTTCGACGCTTCCTACCAGTCGGAGCTGGTCAAGCACCTGAGCGAGGCCTGTCGTGCCCGCCGGCTCGAGCTCAGCGTGTTTCCCAGCGGGCTCCTCGGCGCGCCCGATCTCGCCAGGCCCGAATGCAACGCGCTGTACCGGCTCATCTCCGCGCGTGGCCCGGTCGACGCACTCGTGATTCTGGGGAGCACCATCCTGGGGCAAAAAGCTGATGCCCAGCGCTGGAGTGAAGGGCTGCGGCCGTTGCCCCTGTGCAGCATCGGGCTCGAGCTCGACGGGGTGCCGAGCGTTCTGCCCGACAATCAAGCCGGCATCCGCGAGGTCGTGCGCCATCTCATCGTCGCGCATGGCGCACGGCGTCTGGCCTTCGTGGGCGGCCCGGAAGGCAATCAGGAGTCATGCGAACGGCTCGCGGCGTTCCGGGCCGAGCTCGGCGCACAGGGCCTCGATGCCGCGCAGGCGCCTTTTCTGCATGGCGACTTCCTGCCGCAATCGGGGCGAGACGCGGCCAGGACGCTGCTCGGGCAGCCCGCGCACCAGCTCGACGCCATCGTGAGCGCGAACGACTACATGGCGCACGGCATCCTCGAAGTGCTCGCCACACGGCCGACACTGCGCGAGCGCCGGACCGCGGTGACGGGGTTCGACAACGTGGCGGAGGCCGCGTTCACGATGCCCCCCTTGACCACCGTCGAGCAGCCGCTGCAGAAGCTAGTGGACGTGGCGATGAGCTGCCTGCTGGCTCAGCTGGACGGGTCGCCGGCGAACGCGCTGCCACGGGTTCCCACGAGACTCTGGATCCGCCGGTCCTGCGGTTGCCCGGAGCCGACCCCGACGCTCGGGCTGCGCTCGCGGGAGCGCGCCACCGCGGCGGCGTTCGACACGATCTTGATGCAGCGGCTGCCCCAGATCTGCGCCGAGCTGCAGCGCGCGTCCGAGGGCCTGTTCGTCGGCATGCCGGGCTGGGACCGCGAGCTCGTCGCGGCCTTCGTGCAGCAGCTCCGGGGCGTGCCCGGCGAGCGCTTCTCGATCTCCGTCGACGCGATGCTGCAAACCCTGCAGGAGCGACGGGCTGAGGTCTGGCGCTTCCACGGCGTGCTCTCGGTGCTGCGAGCGTCGGTGCTGGAAGCGCTGGCTGGAGATCCGAAGAAGAGCCTCGAAACCGAAGACCTGTTGCATGCCGCGCGGCTCATGACGGGGGCGGCGGCGATGCGGGCGCAGGCACGCGAGCACGCGCGCATCGAGGAGGTTCAGCGGGCCCTGAACCGCCTGGGTGCGCACCTCGCCAAGTGCGCCGATCTGCCCTCGCTCCGAGCAGCGCTGGACGTTTGGCTACCGCGCGTCGGTGTCTCCCGGGCGTTCCTGCTGACGGCCGCGGGCGCGACCCCTGACGGCGCGCCTCTCGCGCGTCTCTGCTATGCTCTCGGCCTCCCAGTGGAGGACTTCGAAGCGGCCGCTGCAAGCACGTCCTGCCCGGCGAGCGAGCTGCTGCCGCCCCGCGTCGGCCAGGCCCTGGAAAGCTCCGCGCCGGCGCCCCACTGGGTCGTGCTGCCCCTGTTCTCTCGTCGTATGCTGCTCGGCTACGCTGTGGTCGAGCTGATCGGCCACAACGGTGGGGACTACGAGGCGCTGCGCATTCACCTGAGCAGTGCGCTGGCGACTGCGCTTGGCTCGCTGCCCGTACCGGCGAGCGTTGCTGGCATCGTCGCGACCTAGCGCTCGCGCAGCTCGTCAGTGAACGGCCGTCGACCCCTCACCCAGCCCCTGCCCGTCTCCCGCCAAGGCTGCCAAACGTCCGACGCCAAACGACAAAAGGCCGCACGCGGGGTCCGACCACGAGCTGTGATAGGTTCTGGCTCGTCGCATGGCCGCGAATGAAGACAGGGATGGGGAAGGCCAGCTCTTGGGGGCCGTCCTCGCGGCGCTCGACGGGGACTCGCCAGAGCAATGTCTCGACGCGGCGCTCGGCTCGCTTCGCGACCGGGGGCTCGCCGAGCACGACAGCGCCGGCAGCACCTGGCTCGAGCTACGACGTGGCGAACGCGAGCTCCGGCTCGTGGCTGCGCCCGGCGTCGAGGCGCCCGGTCCGCGCAGCCGCGCTCTGGTCGGTCATGCGCTCGGCGCCGCGCTCGCACGTCTCAGCGAGCGAGATGAGGCACGAAAGGTGATCGAGCGCCTGGAGCTGCTCCGGGCGGCATCGTTCGAGGGCATCCTGATTCACGATCAGGGTGTCGCCGTCGAGTGCAACGAGCGCCTGTGCGAGATGATCGGCTACAGCCGTGAGGAGGTCATGGAGCCGGGCCACATGCGCCGAGTCGTCGCTCCCGAAGATCTCGCCGTGGCCCAGGAACGCATCCGGTCCAAGGTCGAAGGCGAATTTGTGATCACGTGCCTACGCCGGGACGGCACGCGCTTGCGCGCCGAATTCTGCACCAAACAAACCCATTTCGGAGACCGCCCCCTGCGCGTCGTCGCGCTCAGAGACGTCACGGAACGCGAG
>Ga0315912_10002390_pt1 | contig 20136 bp, 17 predicted proteins | sample VfabasoilMG_FD_204469 | JGI IMG/M metagenome (GOLD analysis project Ga0315912, IMG submission 204469) | Garden soil microbial communities collected in Santa Monica, California, United States - V. faba soil | ecosystem: Environmental > Terrestrial > Soil > Garden | place: USA: California...
CGGATCAGTCGAGCGAGACCGGTGCGAAGAACCCCCTCTTGGTGAGGGGTTTTCGCACCTCCGCTTTCTGCCGGTCCGCGCGGGCACGGTTGTTATCGTTGGCAGGGTGCTTTTTCAGCACCCTGCTAAATCTCCACCGGCGCGCTCAAAGGCCACCGCGCCAACGGCGCGCTCGATCACACCGCGCCGCAGGCGCGCAAATAACACCGCGCCAGAGGCGCGCTAGATGACACTGCGGCGCCGCCGCGTGGTGTCTGGCCGCACGGAGCTCGCCGCTCCGCTGCTGGAAGGCGGCGGCTCGGTCTTGCGCCCCCGACGAGAAGGCGGCGTCGAACGAGCGTAGTGGACCTCGCCGCCTTGAAGGATCTCCACCCCGAGCGTCCGACAGCGCCGTGACAGCTTGTCCAGGTCCACGCCGGCTGCCACGAGCAGGCCGCTGGGCGGGGACGGATTCACGAACAAGTCCGCCGTGGAGCGACGGGTGGACAGCATGCGTCGCACCTCCGGATCGTCAATCCAGATGAAGCCGGCAGCCTCGACGAACTCGGCCCGACCGAGCACGGTGCTGGCCTGCGTCAGCTGGCGCTCGATGGGATCGGGCAAGGTCGCGATGGCTTCGAGACGCGTGCGCAGGATCGAAGGATCGATGCCGGTGCCGATGGCGAGCGCAAGCGTGCGCGGAGTCAGAATGAGGTCCAAGTCGCCCTCGACGTTGCCGACCTCGGTGAGCGCGTTGAGCTCCATCACGTGCGCCAAGCGCGCAGCGTTGCCAACACGCAAAGTCTGGCTGTCGATGAACTTCCCACCCCCGTCGTCCACGTTCAGCACATGGCCAGAAAGCCAGGCGCGTCCGCGCGGCGTGATGCGGAGCATGGGTCCCACGACCTGATCGCCCTCGTCGGGTTCCGCCAGGTCGACGACGCCCAGCACCGGCAACGTCTCCAGCGCCATCCGCCGTGCGATCTCGATGGGCTCCGCAAGCTCGATCCCCAGCTTCTGCGCCTGCTTCTGCAAGAGGCGCGTCAGCCCAGGAGTGCGACCGTCCGCAGAAAGGTACTGCGCGAAGGCACCCCAGGGCGCCCACTGACCATCACCGAGTTCTTGCAGAGCCTCGACGACGATCGACCGCACCACGCCGACGGCGCCTGACTCACGCGCTTCCCCCTGCACGCGCAAGAGCTCTCCGTTGGGGCGCGACTCGTCCCATGCCGCACCGCGACGCCAAACCTTGTACAAGAGGTGCCCCACCTCGCCCAAGCGCAGGGCACCGGGAGGTGCATCCGGGGACAGGGAGGCCTCGCCCCACAGACCAGCGATGCGACTGAGCGCCGAGGTGAGGGCGATGCTGTCCGGGCTACGCCCGAAGCGAGTCGACATCTTGGAGATCAGCGACTTGGGCGTGCCCACTCCAGGCCGGATCTCTCCTTCCCCAGCCTGCACCGCCATGGCCAGGCCCACGGCAAGTGGCGTGAGGTCGTGAGCGAAACGAGCACGCTGTGGAATGTAGTCCTCTCGCGCAACCTGGTCGCGAATCCGCCGTCGCAGCTCTTCACGCTCCGCCAGGCGCTCGGCGCCCACGAGCATGGCAACTTCGGTGGGGATGATGTGCCGGTTCGGATGGACCGGAACCAAGAAGCCACGTCGTTCGAGCGAGAATCCCACCCCGCGGCGAGACGGGGTAGCGCCAGCAGCGCCACGCAAGCGCACCGGCTCCCGCTCCATCTCCAGGAGTTCCTCGGTGTCCACTTCCCCGCCCACTTCCTCCACGGAATGCAGGAGCTTGCGCTCCTGCGGCGGCAAGTTGCGCAGCTCTTCGGAGAGCTTCTCGGGCGTGGTGAGCACGACGAATGCGTCCTCGAGCGCCAGGGACAGTGGGGGCGCTGCCGTGCGGCCGAGGTAATGGGAAGCGATCGAAGTGGCGACCTCTTGACTCACCTGGGAGAGCAGGGCGCGTGCGGAGCGCGTGTCCTCTCCGGACCAGCTCTTGAGCTGCAACATGAAGGCGATGGGCAAGCAGAGCTCACTGCCCAACCCGCGGCTCGAGGGAGGGGCCCCGGCAGACTGCCAGGGGAAGACCAACCCGCGCGACAAGAGGAGGTCCAGGCCCGGAGGCGGCGCTTCGACTCGCAGACGCCCTCCTGCCTCGGCAACGCGGAACAAGAGTTCCGCAGCCGCGTCCCCCAGGCGGCCGGGATCCCGCAATTCAGCCGAAAGAAGGAGTGCCCGAGCGACTTGCGCCGGCACGTCGATGCGCTTGGCCGGATCGACGGCCACGTCGATGCGGCGGACGAGGCTGGCGAACTCCTTCTTGGGGAGCGCTCGCAGGATGTTCACCAGGCCGAGGGCCTGACCTTCATCCTTGAGCTCGAAATCGGGGGTTTCTTCGGACACGGGTCTACTCGAGAGGGGGAACGGAGCGGGAACTCCCAAGTGGGGAGCGGGCCGGTGCAGCCTGACCCCCGTGGGCCGGAACTTCGGGCAAAGGTAGTCCTCAGCAAAGCTCAACCGCCGCCCTCTGTCCAGCAGAACGAGCGAGCGCGCGTGAGTTCGCTGCTCTCGGGCGATATTCCCTTGTCGGCTCTTTTCTCGGCCAGCTTTTTCTCGGCTAGCTATTTTTCTCCGCTAGCTATTTTCTCCGCTAGCTTGTCGCCCTCGATATTTTGTCCCTCTTGGGAGGCCGAGGGATTTTTTATTGGGGCGGGCGGTTTTTTCTGATTGTGCAGAGTCAAGCGGCTTCTTCGTTGGCGCTGCAGGCTTCGAGGTTTTTCGCGAGTGCGAACGAACGGTTTCAGGAGGAGTCCGCGGGCTCGCTGGCCGACGGCGCTGGCCCTCTGCGGACCAACGGCGCTGGCGGACCGAGCTGGCCGATTGGGCTGACCGGCCGCGGCGTGCCATCCGAGAGTGCACCGCAGTTTCTTCGCGGCGCGGCGCGGCCCCCTCCGCCGGCCCCGCAGTTGTCCTATGACTAACTGCAGCGCCTGGCTGGTAGCAGCGCCGGCCTGCGCAGGGAGCCTTCGACCCAGTCCACGATGATCTTGCGCGACCCGGTCCACGGTTTGGTTTCCTTCGAAGCGCCCGCAGAGCGCATCGTGCCGCTTCTACTCGGCACGGCAGAGGTCCAGCGGCTCCGCCGGATCAAGCAGCTTGGCCTCACCTCGCTCGCCTACCCCGGGGCAGACCACACCAGATTCTCGCATGCGATCGGCACGGCCCACGTCATGTCGCGCTTGCTCGCCCGACTGCGACCTCTGCGTGAGAGCCTTTCCGCCGAACATCGCCTGACCGACGCACACGGGGTGGAGGCAATGGCCGCGGCGCTTCTGCACGACGTGGGACATGGGCCCTTTTCGCACCTATTCGAGGAGTCCATGCCAGACGGACCCAGGCACGAGACCTGGTCGTCTCGGATCGTGCAAGATCCGAGGACGGAAGTTCATCGTGTGCTGTCGAGCTGGGCTCCCGATCTCCCCGCGCGAGTCGAGGCGCTCATTCACGGTCAGCACGAGCTCACGTATCTGGCGCGAGCAGTCAGTGGAACGTTCGACGTCGATCGCTGCGACTACTTGCTGCGCGACGCCCACTTCACCGGTGTGAGCTACGGCGCTTTCGACCTGGATTGGCTGCTGCGCTCCTTCTGTCTTGCGCAGCCCAAGACGAACGGGGCCGCACCGGCCCTGGCCATCGATGGACAGAAGGGACTGCCCGCCATCGAATCCTTCATCTTGGCGCGCCTCTTCATGTTTCAGCAGGTGTACTTCCACAAAGCGAGCCGCTCGAGTGAGCACCTACTCTCACGCATCTTGGCCCGTGTGAGGCAGCTGCTTCGCGATGGTCGCCCGGTCCCGGGAACTCCGCGGGCGCTCTCCGACGTTGCCGCTTCGGGGGATACGTCTCTCGACTGCTACCTCGAGCTCGATGACACGGGCCTTTGGCACGCGCTTTCGTGCTACCGGTCCAGCGATGACGCCATCCTGGCCGACCTGACGAATCGCCTCTTCCGGCGTCAGCTGCTGAAAACAATCGATCTGTACGAAGAGGACGCGAGCCCGAGTGGTCAGGCGCGCTGCCTGGATATTGCAGCGGACCTCGCTCGGCGAAACGGGCTGGATCCGCAGTACTACGTGGGCGTCGACAGCCCTTCGATCATTCCCTTCGACCCAAAGAGCGATCCGATCACGGTGGTGTTCCCCGACGGCAGCGAACGCTCGCCCCGGGAGGTGTCCTTCTTGCTCGGTCGCCTACACGGGGAAGTCCTTTCCCGGCCGCGCATCATCATTCCCGTGGAGATCCGCTCCGCCCTGTACGAAGCGCTCGGTAGACCCGCCAGCGAAACACTGTCGGCCCAAAAGGCGCAGCTGGGCTCCACCCCCGACGGCACCGGCAACGCGGAAGGCGGGGCGTGAGGAGCACCCTGGGCCGCGTGCGCGCACGCTGGCAGAGCCGCTTCTCGCTCGTGCTGGGGCTCTCGAGCTCGGGGGGCGTCTTCTTGTCGGGACCGGCGCTGGCGGAGGACGCGCGCCCAGCAGCGAAAACCCGCCCGGCCATGCCGGACGCGCTCGACCGCGGAGGCCGCGGGGACGCAGTGTACGGCAGGTTCGATGGTCCGCTAGCGCTCTCGCTCGGAGCAGGGCTCGAAGTAGCAGGAGCGAGCGGAGTAGCGCGACCCGCGGCACTCGCCAGCCTGCGCTTCTATCAGACCGTGGGTTTGGCGGTCGGCTTCGCGCAGGCCGTGGCGGAGAGCGATCCGCTGGAGCGCAGTCTCGCCACTTGCGTCGTCGTCGAGCCGCTGTTCCTGCTCCGCTGGTCGGCTGACCGGGAGTGGGGCCGTGCCTTCTGGGACCTAACGCTCGACTCCCTGTCTCTCTCACTGGGAGCGGTGATTGCCGAGCCGCGCGCTGGCTCGTTCGGGGACGCTGCGGGGTTTCGACTCGGCCTGGGCGCTGGCCTGCCCCTGCTCGGCCGTGCGAACGGCCCGTGGCTGCGCTTGGGCGGCCGTATGGACACGGGGCTCGGGGAGAGCGTCGAGGGATCTTTCCACGCCAGCCTCGAGTGGCAACTATTCATGGGCAATCCGCGACAGGAGTAGGGTCCGTTCGCGCGCTAGGTAGTCGCGCACGGCTCGGTCGAGTCGGTCGTCCACGAACCAATGGACACTTCGCGTCGGCGTCGCTCTGAAGCCACGCCCCTCCTTGTGCTCGCCGCCCGCACCCGGCTGAAACGAGGCGAGGCCGAGGCGCAGGGTTTCCTCGATGCCGCGGTACAGGCAGACATTGAAGTGGAGGAAGGGCACGTCGGAGAGCGCGCCCCAGTAGCGACCGTAGAGGGCGCGAGCCCCTATCAGGTTGAGCGCGCCCCCAAGAACTTCGCCTGAGCCATTCGGCCCCGCAGGCGTGCCAAGAGCGGTGCGCGTGGCCAGGATCAGCTGGACGGCTTCGGGCATGCTCTGGAAGACGGACTCGAAGAACCCCAGGTTCAGGTAGCGCCGGCCCCAGACGTACTTGTCGACCGTAGTCAGGTAGAGCTCGTAGGCCAGCCGTGCCCGCTCGGCGTCCAACTGGCGTCCGGTGAGGCTCTGGATTTCGATGCCCGCCTCCCCCAGGCTGCGACGCTCACGCCGAATGGCGTTGCGACGCTTGGACGAGAAGCTGGACAGATAGTCCTCGAAGCTCTGCTGCTCGCCCCGGTGGTACTGAAACTGGATGCCGAGTCGCGGCGCCCAGCCACGCGCTTCGAGCGCGTCCGCCTGCTGATCGTCCGGGAAGAGCACGTGCACGGACGACAGGCCAAGCGCCATCGCGCGCTCCGGCAGTACGGTGGCAATGAGGTCGAAGCAGAGAGAGCGATCACCCGCGCTGGCTCCACGGCGGAATAACAGACGGGGCCCCGTGGTGGGGGTGAAGGGGACGGCGAGAACCAGCTTGGGATAGTAGCGCACACCGAGCCGTGTCTCGGCGAAGTCGGCAAAGGTGTGATCGAACACGAACTCGCCCATGCTGTGGGCTTTCACGTACGCAGGAGCCACGGCCAGCGTGTCCCCGGCGCGCGTCTTCACGCACACATGACGCGGCAGCCAGCCGGTCCGACCGCCCACGGTGCCGCTCTGCTCCAGCGCCGACAACCATTCGAAGCGCAGGAACGGGAAGTCAGGCGGTGCCTCTAGCTCGGACCAGAAGGATTCGCCGATCTCGGCCACCGAATCGCAGAAGGCAAGCGTGAGCTCCACTCACTTGCTCCCGCTCGGTGAATCGCAGCACCTCATCGACAGAGCGCGTTCCACGCGGCGGCGGCCTCGTGGTCTTGGGCAACCTCTGCCATGTTGGCCAGGAAGCGAGCGCAGGCCCGCTGTCCCTTCTCGTCCTGCCCTTCACGTGCCCTCGCCAGGCCAGATAGGCCTTCAATCACTGCCTCGCGCGAGCGACCCACCGCGGCATAGGCGACCGCCAAAGCCAAGGCAGCGCGGCAGCGGGCACTCGCGCTACCCGCCTTCGCCGCCTCGCGCGCTTCGCGCAAGCGGCGGATGGCGTCACCGCCACGACCCTGCAGGAGCTCAGTCATAGCAAACAGCCGCTCCGTGGCAGGCGTGGCTGGCCCCGCGCTCACCCGTTCCGACAGCTTCAAAATCGCCTCGGGCGAGCGGTCCTTGAGCGCTTGTGCGAGAGCCGCGGGAAAGGTGCTGTCCGACTCTCGGCCAACCGCTTCGGTGGCGCCGGCCAGACGCTCGGCCTGCTCCGCGCGTGCGCGGGTCGACGGCTCGAAGTCGAACTCGTCGAGCGGCTGGTTCCGCGAGGGCGAAGGCGGCACGGACGTGCTGTCTTTGAACGGCTGCTCTGGGTCCAGGATCAGCGCCTCGATCTCCGGCCGCCCGGCGCGCTTGCCTGCTTCACCAATGCTCCCGATGCGACCGTCGCAGGCGCGCACGAGGGACGGCTCGACGAGGACCTCACCCGGACGAGCCAGCTCGGAGAGCTGAGCCACCCGCGCCATCACCTCACCGGTGACCAGAGCGAGCCGCGGACCTTCGTAGATGACCTTCAGATGGCCGTGAGCCAAGCCGCCAGCAAGCTCCGGGAACAGCGGCGCATCCACCAGAAAATCGATCGCGTCGTACAGGGCGTCCCAGGGGAAATCGATGGCCAGGAAGTGGGCGCCGAAGCCCACCACGCGCCCGCCCAGAGCAGTGGCCCGCTCGAAGAGCGGAGGCGCGAGCTCCGACCACTTCTCGATCAGGTCGGAGCGCGTGACGTCTGGATCGACCGGTGGGCAGAAACGCACTTGCGCAACGATGCGCCTGCCCGTGCTCCCACCGTTCATCGAACTTAGGATGCCACGCCGCCCCCAGAGTGGAAAGCGCCCGCCTGTCCGCGGCTCTCGGCTACTCGCTGGCCTCTACTCGAGAGCGGTCACCTGTTGGCGACGTGAATGGCTTGCCCGATGGAGGCCGCCGCAGCTTCCATCAATGCTTCACCGAGCGTCGGGTGTGGATGAATGGTCATCGCGATGTCTTCCGCCGTGGCCACCATCTCGAGCGCGAGAGCAGCTTCGCTGATCAGGTCGCTGGCCGACGGACCCACGATGTGAATCCCGACGACCCGTCCGCTGTCCGTATCGGTCACGACCTTCACGAAGCCGTCCGTTTCCGCGATGCTCATGGCGCGACCGAGCACGGAGAACGGGAAGCGACCCGCCTTGGCATTGAGCCCCCGCTCTTTCGCCTGATCGAGCGTGAGCCCGACCGTTGCAATCTCCGGATCGGTGAAGACGATGCCGGGCACGGTCACCCAGTCCTTGGCGCCGTGATGGCCGGCGATGACCTCGGCGGCAACCTCGCCTTCCTTGGACGCCTTGTGGGCGAGCATCGGAGTCCCGCTCACGTCGCCGATTGCGTAGATCCCCGGCACGTTGGTCTCACAGCGCTCGTTGGTCGGCACGAAGCCCCGCGCGTCGACGTTCACGCCCACGTCCTCCAGCCCAATGCCGCGCGAGCGGGGCTTCATGCCGACCGCCACGAGCACTTGGTCGCACTCGATCACTTCGGTCTTGCCACCACTGCTGACGCTGACCTTGGCTCCGCCGCCGGGCTTCTTCTCGATGCTCTCGGCGCGCGCAGACTTGAGGATCTGTCCACCGTGCTTGGTGATGTTCTTCTCCACCACCTTGACGCAATCGGTGTCGATGCCAGGCAAGAGACCACTGGTGAGCTCGACCACCGTGAGCTTTGCACCGAACGCCTGGTAGACCATGCCGAGCTCGAGCCCGATCACGCCGCCACCCACCACCAGCAGGTGTCCTGGGATCTTGCGCAGGCTGACCGCCTCGCGCGCGCCAATCACGGTCTGGCCGTCGAATTCGAAGCCGGGAACCTGAATGGTGGCCGAGCCAGTCGCGATGACGATTGCCTTGCTCGCCGTCACCCGGCGCTTGCCGCCCGACTTCTCCGTGACCTCGATCGTGTTCTTCGCCACCAGCTTGCCGCGACCCTCGATGATGGTCGTTCCACCGGACTTCAGGAGCGAGCGCACGCCCGAGGTCAGCTTCTTGACGATGCCGTCCTTCCACTCCTGCATCTTCGGTGGGTCGACCTTGACGCCACCGATCTCGATGCCGTGGGCGGCCATCCTCTGTGCCTTCTCGTAGAAATGCGCGTTGGCGATCAGCGCCTTGGAGGGGATGCAGCCCCAGTTCAGGCACACGCCCCCGTACTCTTCTTCCTCGATGCAGGCCGTCTTGATTCCGAGCTGCGCCAAGCGAATGGCGCACACGTAGCCGCCCGGGCCGCCGCCCAGGACGATGGCTTCGAACTGATCCGACATGTGCCTTCCCCTAGCTGACGGCGTGGCGTCTGCAAAGAGCAAGCAGAGCAACCAGAGCGGGGACCGCCTCGACCGCTCGAGCGGACCTTGGCTCTACGCTTCGGACAGCAGGGAGAGCGCCTGATCGAGCACGTCCTGGTCGACCAGTTCGGCATGGCCCGAGAGGCCGAGCAACTGGGGCCGTAACTCGACGAGCCGCCCCAGACCCGCTGCCTCGACGGCGAGCGTGCGTGTGAGCCAGCGCCGGCTGCGAACGGCACGTGCGATGCTGCGCCTGGCGTGCGCGTCGCCGAGGCGGGCCAGTGCCCCGCGCAAGACCCAGCGGTAGGGGTCGAGCGAAAAGCCCAGCCAGCCGAACGCGCGCCGGCGCAAAATGGGAAGCGCGCTTTCTACGCCGCGCTCGGCACAGAGCGCGATGGCTCGGCGTTCGTCGGCGGCCTCCCTCGTCCGCAAGCGTCCCGCGAGCAGCTCGAGCACGTGAGACGTGCCCAAGTCGAGCCCGAAGGCGAGCCCCTCGATCTCCGCGCACAGCGCAACCAGGGGCGCCTGGTCCGTCGCTAGCGCCCGCAAGAGCTGCACAGCCGGTGGTCGGAGATGCCCATCCGGGCTCAGATGCTCGGCGGCCAAGCGGACCGCGAGCTCGCGCACCTCCGGGTCCGGGTCGGCTCCGGCAGCCAGGATCTCACTCTCGGCCTCGCCCTTCCTGAGTCCACCCAGCGCCGCCAGTGCCTGGTAGCGAATCGCCGGATCACCGGCTCGGGTCAGCCCGAGCAGCCGACCTTCGACCTCCCGGTCGTCCTCCTCCGACAACTCGCCCATGGCGAGCACGGCCATCTGGCGTACCCCGAGGTCCGGATCAGCCAAGAGCCCGAGCACGGCGGGGAGCGCGGGGCGCGCCTCCAGGTCGGCGAGAGAAATCACGGCGCGGCGCCTGACCAGGGGCGCGGCGTCCGCGAGCGCCGCCGTGAGCAGCTCGATCCGGGCATCCGTGTCCGCGAGCTTCCCCTGTTGCCCGAGGTCACGTGCGGCGTCGGCCCGCACCTCGACCCTGGGGCTCTTCAGATCACGCCGGGCCGCATCGAGCGTGCGGGGCAACGGGGGCAGCTGGAACATCGGCGCGCCTAGCCGCCCGTCCCGCCCGCTCCCCCGCCACCACCGAACCCGCTGTCGGCGCCGGAGCACACGTTCTCTTCCAAGCCCGAGAGCAGATCCGGGTCCACGCTCGCCGCGCTCTGGGGCACGAGGCAGACACTGCTCCCGCTGGGTGGCTTTTGAATCACGTCGGCCGCCCAGGGGTCGTCTCCGGCGAGATCGATGCAGAGGTAGCCGGCACGGCAATCGTTGTCGCGCGTGCAAGGCTTCATGCAGAACGAGCGGGCAAAGGGCGACGGGCGCCCCAGGTCCTGGCAACCGTGAGCGACCGAGGGCGAGTTACCGAAAGCTACGCAGATGCCTTCCCCGACGGGACAGCTTTCCGGCGTGCAGTTGAACTGGGTGCAGTAGCCGGCGTACTGGCTGGTGTCGCAGACGCGATCGCCCACCTGGGAACAGTCGGCGTCGGACTGGCAATCGTCGCCGATCTTGGGCAAGCAACCCGAAGCGATGCTCCCGAGGCACAGGATGCCGAGCCAAGCGAGCGCGCGGTGCGCAGGCTGGCGGCTGGGTCCGAGGGAGCTCATGGCGCGCGACCTTACTAGCCCGCGGCCTTCCGGCAAGCCCACCGCCGGCCCCTCGAGAGGCGGAAGTGGCTGAAACCAGAGGCACAATCTGGCTGGGCCGCTCCGGCCCGTGTCCGGCGGTTCCCTTGCCCGATCCCAGCCTACCACCTACGATTATGCGGACGTGCGAGGACGAGCGGACCATCCCGACCAGTTTTGGTCACGAGCGCGATCGGCAGGACTTTCCGTCCTCCTGGTTGCGCCGCTCACGGCCTGTTCCGTGGCAGCCGAGGACAATGACCTGTCCGAGGAGCGCCTGGTCGTGCACGCGCTGGTCCAGGTCCGCCGGGCCGAAACGCTGGAAGGCGACGCCCGAGCCGATGCCCTGGCCGGCCTGATCCGGGTTCCCGACAGTGCCGACGCCGCCGAGGTTTTTGCTCTGGCTGGACTTCGAGACCAGCTTCCCGCCATCGGGCAGTGCCTGGCCGGGGACCCGAGCGAGGCGCGGGGCCCCGTCGCCGAGGCCGGTCTGCCTTCCGTCGAGCTCGTGCCCGCCGATGCGGTCATGGTCCTCACACCCGGGGGCGAGCACCTGCTTGCGCCTCATGCCTTCCCGTCGATCAGCGACTCCATCCGTGGCGTCATCTACACCAGCCGTGACCAAACGGCCTGGTCGCTGCCAGAAGACGGCAGCTACCAGATTGTCCTCCGCGGTGCCGAAGGCCTCGATAGCGGTCACGCCGTGCATCAGAGCCCGAGCGTGCCGAGCGGAATCGCGATCTCCGGCGTACCCCTCGCCGACGTCGAGGAGCTCAGCCAAGCCGATCTCGACCTCACCTGGACGCCATCCGGCAGCACGCTCGACCTGCTCGCCGTTCGGCTGGGACTCGCCGAAAGCACCTACACCTGCACGTTCCGGGACGCCGACGGGTTCGGTTCGCTCTCGCTCGTGGATGTCGGGCGCGCCCTGCCAGGCGTCGCGCTGAAGGACGGAGCGGTAGGCGCCCTTTCGCTGCACCGCGTGCGGGCCGAGGCGAGTGCCGCACCTGGGGAGACGTCGGTGGTCGAGGTGCGCTTCGATTTCTCGGTGAGCACCGAGGTGAGCCTTGCTGTCTCGGGCGATGCTCTCTCGGGCGGTGCGCCAGGCGGGGAGTGACGCAGCCTCGTCACCGCATCTACTTCGTGCCCGGCATGTTCGGGTTCGGTCAGCTCGCAGGCTACGACTACTTCCAGCACGTCAAGCGCTGCCTGGCACCCCGTTTTGCTGCCGAGGGCATCACCGCGCTCTTCCACGACGTGCCCGCCCCGCCAACCTCCTCGCTCCGTGAGCGGGCGCGGGTCCTCACCACCACGATTGCCCACACCGCCGGCGCGGACGGGCCGATTCACATCCTGGGCCACTCGACCGGAGGACTCGACGCTCGCCTCGCTCTATCGCCACAGTCGAACGTGCGCGCCCATCGCGACCTCTTGCGCTGGATCCCGCGCGTACGCAGCCTGGTCACGCTCAACACGCCGCACTACGGCACACCGCTCGCCGGCTACTTCGCCACCGTCTCCGGCGCACGGCTCCTCTACGCGATCAGCCTGCTCACCGTCGTCTCGCTGAAGCTCGGCGAACCGTCGCTCGCGCTTTTCTCCCGTCTGCTTGCGGGCCTCGGCGGGATCGATTCGCTGTTCGGCGGCGATTTGCAGCTCTTCTCGCGGGTTACCGGTGGGATCTTGCGCTTCGTGGACGCTGAAGGACGCGCGGAGATCAAGAGCTACCTTTCCAAAGTGCAGGTCGACCAAGGGGCGATCATCCAGATCGCTCCCGAAGCCATGGACCTGTTCAACGCCGCGGTCGTCGATGCCGAGCACGTTCGCTACGGATCGATCGTGGCGGCTGCGCCACGGCCAGTTTCATTGCAAGCCGCACGTCGGGTGCGCTCGCCCTCGATGGCACTGTCGGCAGCGCTCTACACGACGCTCTACCAATTCACCGGCCAAGTTCACGAGCGCTACGACTATGCGAGCCCGACGCGCGGGCAGCTGCTCGCGATCAAGGATGCGACGGGCGAAGACGTGACCCGCGGCGACAGCGACGGCATCGTGCCGACGCTGAGCATGCTCTGGGGAGAGCTCTTGTGGGCGACCGAGGCCGACCACCTGGACACGCTGGGCCACTTTCAAGACGACCAGAAGCCGGCCCAGCACACCGACTGGCTCACGAGCGGCGCGCACATGACCCGGCTCGAGTTTCGCCGCATGGTGGATCGGGTGGCCGACTTCTTCCTCGCCCCCCCGCAGGCAAGGAGAGAACGGCCTCCCTCGGAGGCCCCGTTGTCGGAACGTCCAGTCTGAGTCCCGCCGTGGGCTCGACCTACTTCTTGCGCTCTACTTCTTCCGGTCCGACTCGGCCTTCGCCTTCTCCTTGCTGGGCGTGCCGGTGACCGAGATCGACGCCGGCTCCTCGGCAGCTGCGCCGTCCGGGCTGGGTGCTTCGGTTGCCGGCGGCGCCTCGCCCACGATGGGGAACGAGATGCGCATGGGCTTGCCCCCGCGCAAGTAAGCGATCTCGAGGGCCTTGGCCGTACGCAGACTCACGAAGGCCGCATGAGCCTGCTCGGGGCGCTCGATGGGCAGATCGTTGATGCTCGTGACCACGTCGCCGACCATGAGGCCGACGCCGCGCCAGTCGGCCGGCACGCGAAAGGAAACGATGCGGAAGCCCTCGAACTTTCCGTCGACCAGGCTCGCCTCGAGCTCGACGCCCTGCAGGAAGGTCCCCAGGCCATCGTCGATGACCTTCACCACCTTGGCCCGCTCGAGCTCGGTGAGGGGCGTGTCGACGCTTTCCACCACGGGCGCCGGCTGCTCGGTGGGGGTCAGACCGCCGGATTCGACGACGTGAGGATCCTCGGCCTCCTTGGGGTGCCCGCACGCAACCGCGCACGATAGGCCGCCGCCCAAGAGCGCCCAATGACTCACCCGCCGCAAGGTCGGAAGCATGCGGGAGCCTACAGCCTGGAGCGACTCAGCGCGAAGAAAATTGCTCGAGCACGGGCAGGACGGCTTCCAGGATCGCGGCCTCCACCTGGTCGGGGCTGCCATTGCCGTCCAGAAGGACGATGCGGTCGGAGGGGAGATAGCGCCTCGCCTCGGCGTAGCGTGCCGCGAGCCGCGTCTGGAGCTCCGGCACCTCGAAGAGCTCGTCCGCTCCTCCCCGCGCCTTGCGTCGGCCGAGCGCACGTGCGGCATCGACCGTGAGCACGATGGTCAGATCCGGGCGCAGGGCTTGCGAGTTGAGACTCGAAAGCCAGGGCAGGTAGCGTTCTCGGTCCGGCGAAGTTTCGGACTGGTAGATCAAACTGGACAGGTCGTAGCGATCAGACAGCACGATCTGTCCGGCCGAGAGCGCGGGCTCGATCTCGCGCCTCACGTGGTCCATGCGATCGGCGGCGAACAGCAGCGCCAGCGTGCAGAAATCCAGGGCAATCGGGCCAGTATCGTCGCTCAGACTGGCCGTGAGCGCCTGACGCAAGAGCCGCCCAATCGGCCCCGAGCTCGGCTCGCGCGTCGCGTGCACGCGCGAGCCCCGCGCTTCGAGCGCTCGCTCTAGGCGAGCCAGCTGGGTGGTGGTGCCACTGCCGTCGATCCCCTCGAGCACCACGAACATCGTCAGGCCCTCACCGGCGCCGGGTCCTGACCCAAGCGAGTGTTGTCGATCAGGCGGGTGCCACCGCTCCGCGCGGCCAGCAAGAGCACCGCTGTGCCAGTCAGAGGTCCGTCCGGCGGAGGGGCGAGCGTCTCGGCATCGCGAAGCTCGACGTACTCGACGTCGAGCCCGTAGTGAGCGAGCGTGCCGGAAGCGAGCGCGAGCAGACGCTTTGGATCCCGCTCGCCCGTTTGGTACGCGAGCGTGGCGGCGGTGAGCGCGCGAGGCAGACCCAAAGCAGCCTCGCGCTCGGCGGGGCTGAGGTAGACGTTGCGCGAGCTCAGCGCGAGGCCGTCACTCTCTCGCACGATCGGATGAGAAACGACCTGGACGGGCAGCAGGAGATCCTGCGCCACGCGCTCGAGCACCTTGAGCTGCTGGTAGTCCTTCTGGCCGAAGACGAACGTGGCTGGGGCAAACACGGAAAAGAACTTGGTGACGACCGTGGCCACACCGACGAAGTGACCTGGACGCGACGCCCCGCACAAGCCTTCGGCCAGCGCCCCCACGCTGACCCGGGTCTGCTCCCCGGGCGGATAGATCTCGCCTGCGCCAGGTGCGAAAACGAACGCCGCCCCTGCTTCGCCCGCCCGCACCAGGTCCGCTTCCAGCTGACGTGGGTATTTGTCGAAGTCCTCGCCCGGCCCGAACTGCGTCGGGTTGACGAAGATCGTGAGCGCCACTTCGTCTGCCAGGTCGCGGGCACGGCGCACGAGCGCCTGATGCCCGGCGTGCAGCGCCCCCATTGTGGGCACTACGGCCAGCGAGGCCCCGCGGGCGCGCAAGTGCACGAGGTGGGCCCGCGTCTCGGCCACCGTCGAAAAGACGGGAGGCATCATGAATCGGCGGGAGGCTCCCCGTAGGTCGGGCTGACGGGCGTGGGGGGAGGTGGCGACTCCCCGCGCTCCATGGAAAACGCGTGCTCGGGACCCGGGAAGGTGCCAGCGCGCACCTCGACGGCATAGGCCTCGGCAGCGCGCACGACGGCATCGCCGAGCTCCGCGAAATGCCGGACGAACTTGGGCGCCAGCCCCCGGTACATGCCGAGCAGGTCGTAGCAAACCAGCACCTGCCCGTCGGTGTCGGGCCCCGCACCAATACCAATCGTGGGAATGCCGATCTGAGAGGTGATGGCCTGGGCCGCCTGCGACGGGATACCTTCGAGCACGATCGCGTAGGCGCCCGCTTGCTCGAGCGCCTGAGCGTCCTCGATCAGCTCGAGCGCCTGGGCCTGGGTTCGGCCTTGAACCCGGAAGCCCCCCATCTGATGAACTGACTGCGGCGTGAGCCCGATGTGCCCCATGACGGGAATGCCGGCCTCGACCAGGCGACGCACGGTGGGCGCCAGGTGGAGCCCGCCCTCGAGCTTGACTGCCTCGGCCCGCCCCTTTTTCAGGAGCACGCCAGCCGATGCCAGCGCCTGCTCCGGGCCAATCTGATAGCTCATGAAAGGCAGGTCGCAGACCACGTGGGCGCGCGGCTGGCAGCTCGTGACTGCGCGGCAGTGGTAGACCATGTCCTCCAGGGTGACGCCCAGCGTGGTGTCGTCCCCCTGGACGACCATGCCGAGCGAGTCGCCCACCATCAGGATGTCCATGCCCGCGGCGTCGAGCAGCGCAGCCATGGTCGCGTCGTACGCGGTCACGACGGCGAGCTTGTCCCTCCCCTTGCGACGCCGGACATCGAGCGTGGTGACTTTTCGTTCCGCGGCCATGGGATTTCGCCTGCTTGGGCTCCACGCAGAGTAGATCGCGGAGCGCCCGAGACAAGGGCCACGGCCGGGGGAGGAGGAGGGTACTCCCCTGCGAGTCGGGTGCCGGTCGGATGCGGACACGCCAATAGCGGCGATCCACTGCTGTGGTCGCCGCTACCTGGCTGCAAACCCGAAGGGCTGCTTACTTCTTGGCTGCCTTCTTCTTGGCCTTCTTCTTGGCCTTCTTCTTCGCCTTCTTGGCGGGAGCAGCAGGTGCGCCCTCTGCGGGCATCTCGGCGACGACGACCTTCTTGGCCTTCTTCTTCGCCTTCTTGGCGGCCTTCTTCACCACCTTCTTGGCGGTCTTCTTGGCCTTCTTCTTAGCTTTCTTTGCAGCCATGGTTCCTTTCTGTCCTTCGTATTCGAAGCGACTGATGAGCGTATTTTGCACTCTCTGCATGCGCGTCGTCAAGAAGATCACGTCACCTTTGTGATGATCGATCTGCTCGCGCGCTCGAGCGACACATCGCCAGCACTCGATTCGTCGTCGGCGAGCAGCGCGATCCAGCGCTGCGATCGGGGCGTGCACGACCGCTCGATCGTGGCCACATCGTGACTCGTTCGGTGCTCGGTTCGAGGCGGCCACTCGTGCTGCGCAATGTCGCTCAATGCAGCTCATTTCAGCTGCAAAAGTCGATCGCGCGCAGCGCTGGGCACGAGCCTCGATCGAGCTCGGCAGCATGGGTCGTCGGGCGCACTCCTGAGACGTCGCCTGGCGCGCAGCTGGTCATGACGACGAAGCATCTCGGACGAGGTGACAGGCGGGTCGGCAAGACGCACACTCCCGATGTCGCACCCACCCGATCATGACGACCGACCCCGCCCACGAACACGAGCTCGAGCGCGAGACGCGACGCCTCACCGCGCGCTACCTCGAAGAGGTCGTGGTCGAGCTCGAGCTGTGCCCATGGGCCCAGCCGGCGCTCCAGCGTGGAAGCGTTCAAATATCTGTAATAACTGATGTTTTTGAGCGAAGCGCATTGGCGAGTGCTGCGCGCGTTTGCGCGCAACGACTGCTCGCGGTGGCGACGGAGATCGAGCTCGTGCTGCTCGTCTTGCCGCGTCTCGACGCCCAGCGTCTCGACATGGACGAGGTGCTCCGCCTGCTCAGGGACCAGATGGCCCAGGTGGAGGGAGTAGCAACCTTCGCACTAGCTGCTTTCCATCCGGAGGCGGAACCCGAGACCTCCTCCGGCGAGCGCTTCATCCCGTTCCTACGCAGGAGCCCCGATCCGCTGGTCCAGGCGGTGCGATTCACGTCGCTTGCGCGCCTCGAAGACAAGCAAACCTACGGCACGACCTTTCTCGACCCGCAGGTTCTGGTCCGGTCGACCTTTGCGGACGGACCGGCCGAAAGTCTGCGCGCACGCATCGCACGCCGCAACCTCAACCGGGTGCTCGAACGGGGGCTGGACGAGGTGAAGGCCCGCCTCGACGACATTTGCGAGGACCGACGGACGACCCATCGCCGCCTGGGCCTCGAGCGCTAGCGCGGGTAGTCCACGCTCGCTCGACGCGGCTCCGCCGAAGGCTGCACGAGTGATCGACGAACCGGCTCATTTGGGCTGCAGCGCACGCACCCGACGCGTGATATGACACGCTTAGGTGCGCGAGCGGGCAGAGCTGAACGAAACGAATCGACCCCTCGAATTCGACGTCGTCGAGCTCGAGGTGAGCGCCAAGAGTCAGCCCCTCCTCTCGCCCGTGTCCCTGTCGCTACGCCGGGGTGAGGGTGTGCTCATTTCGGGGCAGATGGGTGTCGGCAAGTCGCTTCTTTGCGAGTCCATCGCCGGATTCCGGCGACCTGGCCTGACCTACACCGGCAGCGCTGGATTCCGCGACGGTGAGGGCAAGCCGGCAAGCGGCCGCACGGCGCTGGTTCCCCAGGACTGGCGCCTCTGCGCCTTGTCCACCGACCAGGTGCGCACAATCCTGGCGGAGCAGCGGACGCGGGCGGCCGCCTACCTCGAGCAGCTCGAGCTGGACGTCGAGCGCATCCAGCACCTGGGAGTGCCCGCACTCGGCGCTGGCGAGCGGCTTCGGGTCCTGCTCGCCTCCGTGCTCGCCCGGGGACCCGATCTCGCTCTGATCGATGCTCCCGCCGACGTGCTCGACCCGCGGCAACGCAGATTGTTCGGCAATGTCATGGAAGCGGCTCTTTCTTCAGGAATGATGCTCATCGTCACCGGCCGCGACGAAGCATCGTGGACGGAGCTCGACCTCCGCCGGGTGCAGCTGGGCGAGCCAGTCGGCAGCGAGGCGGTTGCGGTGCCGCTGGTGCAGAAGCGACCGGACGCCGCGCGGCCGGTCGCCAAGCCGCCGGCTCTCGACGTGGCTGAGCTGGACATCGAGCGGAGGCGGCGTGGATTTTTCGCCAGGGGCCGGCCAGCGCTGGTGGTCGACGGAGCCAGCATGTTCGTCCGCCACGGGGAGATCCTGGTTCTGCTCGGGCCGTCGGGATCGGGAAAGTCGAGCCTGCTGGCGGCCATGGCAGGCCACCTGCCCTCGCAGGCAGGACGCATTCGCACGTCTGGCGTGGACCTGACCTCTGGGCGCAGGTCCCGTCGAGACCCGGCCCAGGGGCGGGTGCAGCTCGTTTCGATGGAGGTCGCTCGCGGGCTCGACAAGACGCGCACCGTCCAGGAGCACCTGAAACGAGCTCTCACCAAGACCGATGGGCAAACGCCGGAGCACTGGCTGGACCGCTTGGGCTTGCCTGTTTCACTGGCAAACGTAGCGGTCGACTGTTTGAGCGAAGGCGAGGCATTTCGGCTTTCCCTGGCGCTTTCGCTGTGCACCGATCCGCACGTCGTGTTGCTGGACACCCCACGCAGCGGCGCCCTCGACTCGGACGGCGGCATCCTCACGGGGCTCCTCCTGGCGGAGAAGGCGCGCGGGCGGAGCTTCGTCCTCGCCACCAGCGATCCTGGCATCTCGAGGTCGATTGCCGATCGGATTGCCATTCTCGACGCCGGACGGGTCCTGGAGTTCGGGCCGACCGCGCTCATCCTGGGACGACCTGCCCATCCCAGGACCCTTGGGCTCCTGCGCTCGGAGTCGGGCAGAGCGCACGATCCCCGCTGTCCTCGTCCTGCCTGCCACGTCGCGGGTGCCTGCCCCCGCGAGGTGGAGCGCTGCGCCACGGAACGCCCGCCCCTCGACTTCGTGCCGGGGACGACGAGAAATCACCGCGTCGCCTGCTTCAGTCCCAGCCTGGACCCGATCGAGCCCTGAGCCTCACCCCGCCGGGGCCATTTCGCTTCGGCCGATTCAGTCGCTCAGAGCGACGCGATGCATCCAGCCATGGACGTCGGGTGCGCGCCCGTGCTGCACGGCGAGCAGGCGCTCGCGCAAGGTGCCTGCGATGGGTCCGGTCTCACCAGCTCCCATCGAGAACGATCCCGCCACGCCCTTGACCATGCCGACCGGGGTGATGACGGCCGCCGTGCCGCAGGCGAAGGCCTCGGTCATGGCCCCGCTCGCCGCATCGCGCTGCCACTGCTCGACCGTCATCGTGCCCTCCTCGGCCCGGTAGCCGAGGTCGCGCGCCATCGTGAGCAAGCTGTCCCTGGTCACGCCGGGCAGGAGACTGCCGGTGAGGGCAGGCGTGATCAAGCGGGCGTCCTTTCCGGTTCCGTAGACGAAGAAGAGGTTCATGCCTCCCATCTCTTCGACGTAGCGATGCTCGTTGGCATCGAGCCACACGACCTGATCGCATCCTTCTGCCAGGGCCTGCCGCTGAGCGATGAGGCTCGCGGCGTAGTTGCCGGCGCACTTGGTGTGGCCAGTTCCGCCCTTGGCGGCGCGCACGTAGTCGTGCGTGATCCACACCGAGACCGGCTTGATCCCGTTCCTGAAATAGGCGCCCGCGGGTGAGCCGATCAGCAGGAACAGGTACTCCTTCGCCGGACGCACCCCGAGAGCGGCCTCGGTGGCGATCATGAGCGGGCGCAGGTACAGGCTCTCGCCGAGCGCTGGCGGGACCCAGGCTTGATCTTGGCGAATCAGGGCGTCGGCGGCAGCGATGAAGAGGTCTTCGGGCAGCGGTGGCATCGCCAGGCGCTCGGCGGAAGCGACGAAACGCCGTGCGTTGGCATCCGGGCGGAACGTCGCAATGCCGGAATCGGCCTGCCGGTACGCCTTGAAGCCTTCGAAAATCGCCTGGCCGTAGTGAAGGACGGAAGAAGCAGGGTCGAGCTCGAGCGGGCCATAGGGGGT
>Ga0315912_10002391_pt1 | contig 20130 bp, 13 predicted proteins | sample VfabasoilMG_FD_204469 | JGI IMG/M metagenome (GOLD analysis project Ga0315912, IMG submission 204469) | Garden soil microbial communities collected in Santa Monica, California, United States - V. faba soil | ecosystem: Environmental > Terrestrial > Soil > Garden | place: USA: California...
ACTCCAGCCTGTAACCGATAGATTTCTAAGCATAGAAACGCTCGAATGGCTAATCCGATGTGGTGGCGTTGGGCCACTAGCAATCCAGTGCTCGCTATGTTTGTTTCATGCAAAAAGCAGAGGCCGCAAGGGACGGCCTCTGCTCGTTGTTTCCTCAGGCTGGCTGGGTGAGCTGGGTTAGCGCACCACCAATGGCATGTACATTACCCATTCCACCGGAACGACTGGGATGGGGGCCACAAACTGGGGGCGGGGGCGCGCCACAGTTTCCACTAATGCCGCTTGTGGGGCCAGGGGACGAAGTGGCGTGCTACCTTGCTGACCGCTGAGCGTGTAAAGCGTGCCATTAGCCAACCCTTCGACGCTGACCAGATATTCACCCGCGACGGTGGGCGCAATCGGCATGGTGCCATTACACAGCATGGTCTGCGCTGTCCAGGGATTGTGGGGAGCCCAGACGTTGAGCCGCGCACTGCCGGAACTGGTTTGGCAGGTGAGCGCCACTTGCTGGCCTGCTGGCACATTGAAAGTGTAAAAGTGTTCAGGGTTGGCGTTGAGCGCGGTATTGGGCTGAACCACGTTGAATTCCACCATCGCTGGATAGCCTAGGCCGCCTAACGGCGAACGCGGCCAAATGTGCAAGATGACGCGGCCATTCGGCGTGTTGGCGGGTAGGGACAGTTCCCAATTCATTTGCGGCAAACTGATAGGGTCAATAATGCGCCGACCCAAATACATTGACACTTGGGTGTTGGGGTCACTGTCGGGTGCAAAGCCCCAGATGTCAATTACCAAACGGTTGATGAGTTCGCCGGTGGGCAACGGTTCGGTCATCACCTGCGTAAGACTCAACGGAATAGTGAGCGTATCAAACCACTGCTGTCCATTGACAGTAGCGGCGGTCAGCGCCGGCAACACGGCAGGTTGCCGCACCAAGCCAGTGAGCACCGCAACGTTGTTGGCTTCGTTGGTTTCGGAAATGGCGTCGTTAGCGTCAAACTGCGTGGTAATGGAATAGGGGCCGATGCCGGTGGGAACCCATTGGTGGGTGAGGGCAATTTGATGCGCCCCCGCTGGCAAATAAGGCACGACAACCGTTTCACTAAAGACCACCGCGCCCGCTTGTTGCACCGCCACATCCACCCACAGGTTGTGGGTGGCGGAGAGGGTGCGGAAAGTGGGGGCAATTTCCACCGTAGCGCCTACACGTACCCAACCGGTGAGAGGGAAGGTGTAGTTGAGGGCTTGCACATCGCCGCCTTCCACCAACACAGGCGGGAAGTTGGGGAAGCAGAGGGTGGAGGTGAGAGTGGTATTTTGTAGCGCCCAATAACGGTAAAACACATCGGCCCAACTGACACCATAGAGGGTGTTGGTGAGGAACTCGTAGGGGCGCTCGTTGCGGCCCGGGATGACGGTGGAGGTATACCAAGCAGAGATGGGCGACAGCCGTGTGAGGCCGCCCGGCAACGGTTCGCCACCCAAGTCGGCGTAGACGCCCGCGCCGAGGCGGTTGTCAAAGTTCCAGTTAGGCGTGCGGGGCGCGGCATACCATGGCGTGCCATTTTGCACGGCACGGGTGATGACCATTTGCTCCAGAGCACTTAGCGCGTCGCTGGCCGCAATGCCCACTTCTGAAAGCTCACCAAACCGATCACGCAAATCCGTAGTGAATTGTCCAGCGTCCACCACCGGGTCGGGGTTGGCACATTCCCAATCCTGCGGTGGGCAGAAGGTGCCATCATATTTGCCGACGGCCAGATATGAAGCGCGCAGGTAGGTGGTGTAAGTGACAACATGGGTTGGGTCATTGAGGCCTTGTAGCAAGTAGTAGGACAGGCTGTCCCAGGCTTCTTTCACTGCATCCAGCGGGGTGGTGCGGAACGCACCTAGGAGATAAGGGTGGCGCGTGGGCGGGACAAGGGCGCGGTAGGCATTTACCACGGCCACCGCCATGTCTTCCGCCGTATCCGCTGGGTTGAGCGCAGTCAGGGCGGCCCCAGCGAAATCGGGTGAGAAGTTAAGGTAGTTGGCCCCGGCCACCACCGTTTGGGCAAAGTGCCGCAGGGGATAGAGGCTTTCTAGCGTGGCCCCAAAGCACGAGGCGATGTTCACTACGTCAAACGGCGCGGCCCCTTGGTCACTGCCAATTTCCAACGCTTGGGCCAGGGCGACGGTAGAGAGCAAACGCTCCGAAGTGTAGTCGCTGAGGTCGGGATTCCCGCCGATGTGGGTGGGTAGTGGGAAGAGGTCGCTGAACGGCGCGTATGGGCCAAAGTGGGTCAGATAGGCGGGGCGTTGCTGGAGAAACTCGCGCAAATCCGCGTGCATGGGCACAGGCATGTTGTGGGTGATGACGGTGACGGTATTCTTATCGGCGGGATAAGTTGCGCGTGCCCACTGCAAAAAATCACCAAGTTTTTCACCATCGGCCGAGTCGAGCTCGGTCATCATCATCCCCGGCCATTGGGCGCTGACTTCAGTGACAACGCAATCAATGACATGATACAACCCGTCATGGTTGTTTCCACTGCGATCCAACCACACCGCCGCTTGTTTTTCCGGGTGTCCACAGGTCGCGTCAGTGATGGACTGCATGGTGGCGTTGGTGTAGGCATCGAGGTTCCAGGGGCTAAGTGGGTTGCCGTCAAAGGCGAGGATGTAAGTGGAGAGGAGGGGAAGATGGTAGAGATCTAAAATCTCACCTTCCGACAAAGCCCGATTGTAAATGCGAAGATCGTCCATCAGCCCATAGAACGAATAATTAAATGACCCAGGTGGAAGCCCAGGGTTTGGATAATTCGGATTGTTGCCACCAGCTGTCCCGATAAACCACGGATGATTCATATTCAACGGGGCGCTGATGTCGGTTGTATGAACATAGGTTGAGGCGATTAATTGTCCATCCATATAGGTATAATCTTGATCACCTCGACGCATGAAGACCATAAAGCGCCACACCCCTTTGACAATATGCGCTGTATTCTGCTCTCTCCAATTATTTTCATCATACAAAATAGCGTTATGAATCTGTTCCTGTCCACTGGCATGGAGATGGAATAGTCCAGCAAAACCTGGCCTAAAGAAATCTGAAGTCGCTGTACTAGAAAAACTGTGAGCATCAATGATATATTGACTGTCAAGCTCATCCCAGACCCTTGGATTTGTCTTCCAGCCTTGCACATAGGTCCATACCGCCAGCGAAAAATCACCAACGGTTGACATATCGCTTTGGGGCTCAACATCAATATAGTCATCCACCCCGTCGAAACTCGCCACACTGCCGCGTGGCCCTGTCGTATATTGCAGACCGCCATGTGGCACGCCGTGATTGCCATTGCCACTCATATCATTGGCGTTGCCATTAAATGGATAATGGGCGATTAAGCCCTCAGTCAAGGTCGAAGTGGAATGGGGTGTCACGTGAGTCGAAGTAGGATTGGGTGTAGCGTGAACAGGTGTTAACGCGTTGAGCGGCAACAACACCACCGCGAGCACATATGCTACTAAACGATTGACAATAGTTTGGGATCGCATTTAAGCCTCTTAGTTGAGTAGGGGTAATGGTTGTTTTCTCTTACAGGATAAAGTTAACACAAGGTCCTTCACATTTTTTCCCCGCCATATGACCTATCCTGACGCACGGGCGCAGGGGGCATGGCGGGATTCGGGCTAAAATGGAGGGCGGATGGCGGGATTCGGGGAAGGTTTCTTCCCCGCCTAGATTTCGCCTAAATTCCAGCCCCTATGACCAACACCGATACGCACGTCACCCTCCCCTTCACCACCTTCACCGTCTACGTCCGCGAGGCGCTGGAGGCATGCCGGGACGGGTATCTGGTGGAGTTGGCGGCCTCGCCGCTGGCGACGAGCACGCTGGTGGAAGCGTGCTTTTTGGCGGGGGAGCCCATCACGCCCAACGTGCGAGGCTTAGCGTTGCGGGCGGTGTTGCGCTGGGCGATAGATGAATGTCGGCCGGGCGACCCTAGCACAAACCGATTGGCCGACCCAGTGTGGCGCACCTATAACCTCTTGCACCAACTGTATTTTGAGGACGCACGCGTTTCGGAGCTGGCTGGCCCCATGGCGCTGACTGAGAAACGCATCTACGATTTACGCCCGCCCGCCTTGACCACTGTGGCCCAAGTGTTGCGGCAGGCCTTGACCGAGCCGCAAAGCGTAGATGGTTGCCGCAACGCCTATCTGGCCGCGCGCTACGGCGCGTTTGGGGTACTGGCTCAGCGCGCGTTGCGGTTGCTAGCCGTCTTTCGCCACCCGGTGCCGCTGGCCTTGTTGGAACAGTTGCTTCAGGCCACCGCGCCCGGACGGGCCGCTTCCGACCCGGCCCCGGTGTCTCAACTGGTGAACGCCGGTTGGGTGCGAGGCAACGATGATCACACGCAATTGTGGGCCCACCCTCAGACGCGGCCGTATCTGGTCAAACTGCTCACCGCCACCGAACAGCGGCTGGCCCATACTCAGGCCGCCATTTATTACACCGAACGCAATTATCTGGAGTGGGCCTTTCACGAACGCCAAGCGGGCAACTTGGCTAAAGCCGCTGAAGTGATCATAAGGCATCATCGGGACATTGTAGATAATCTCCAAATGGAAGACCTCAGCAACTTACTGGCTGAATTCCAGGCGGCAGATGTGCCGGTTGAGTTATGGGTGCAACTCAAACTCATTGCGGGGGATGTGGCCGAAAAACTGCAAGCGTTGGAAGTTGCGATTGAAGAATATGGCAAAGCCTTGGGGGCCAAAGACCTTAAAGTGCAGGCCGATGCCTATTGCCGACGCGCCAAAGCGCTCCGTTTCACAAATTTAGATGAGGCTTTAAAACATTACACCCTCTGCATTCAACTGCTAGAAAATGCCACCGCCCATCCGCCGCTTTTGGCGCAAGCCTATATGGGCGCGGCCTGGATTTTGTGCGACCAGCGCCCGAACTATCCGCAAGCGCAGGCCTATTTGGAGCGTGCCCAACAATTGGTTGACGCGCAAGACCGTGTGGCCTGGGCGCAGTTGCACAACACCTGGGGCGAATGGGCCTATCACACCGACCAGCCCGACCGTGCCATTGAGCACCTGCTAGAAAGTTGGGTGGCCGCCAGCGCCGCGCAAAACGCCGAATTCATGTTGCTCGCCGCCCATAATCTGGGTAGCATCTACACCTTCGCGGGCCGCCCCATGCAAGGCCAACCTTATCTGGAAAAAAGCCTGGCCTTGGCCCAGCAAGCACACGACCGCAAAGTGGAGGGTCTCACTCATAACGCCTTCGGCGCGTGCCGCTTTATGCAGGGCGATTACACTGCCGCTATCGAACACTACCGATTGGCCCGCGCAATTTTTGTGGAGATGGGCAACCACGATTGGCAGGTAGGCAATGCCTTCAACTTGGCCGAAGCCTACGCCGCCCTCGGCGAACTGGTCACCGCACGCCCGTATTTTGCCGAGGGCCGCGCCGCCGCCGAGTCCGGACAATTGCAACGCTACCTGCGCGACTTTGACCAACTGGCAGAACGTTATCCCGAACTGTTGCGCCTCCCGCTCACCCTGACTGCACGCCAGCAGCAAATTGTAGATTTCGTGCGCACCCATGGGGCTATTACCACCCCGGATTGCATCACACTCGCTGGCCTGGCAGAACGGCAGGCAGGCCGCGAACTAAATAAATTGGTGGAACTGGGGGTGTTTCAAAGGGAAGGCAAAACTAAGGGCGCGCGCTATGTACTTGCTCCTGGGCTACGCGGTGGTCTATAGGCCAAACAAGCTAACAAGTCGTAAGTAATTGGGGAGCGCGGAGTGTTTTTCTTAGGCGGCCCGACCGGGATGGTAAACTGCTGGCACGAGCCAAGCGCACAAACAAAAATCACCGGTGGCCTGCCGCCCAAACTAAATCCGAAATGGGTCAAAGCGCCAACGCGTGCCACCCAACACTCCCGCGCCATAACCCCCTCCTAAACCCTCAAGGCGTGATCACCCCCGGCGGCGGCAACACCGGCTCGGAGGAACATGGCGCGGGGTCACAGGGCGGCAAGGTGATCAGCCACAGATTGTGATCGGCGGCGGAGACGAAGGCCAGGCGCGCGCCATCGGGCGAGATGGCCCAATCGCCGCCCGCGATGCGAAAAGGAAGCAAGGCCGGGTTGGTCAAGGAGCGCGTGTCGTTGGTGGTCGCGTCAAACTCCACCACGCGGTCGCTCGTGCCGGCCTCCAACGGGATGACCACCAACTCGCCCTCCCCCCGCCAATCGTAAGCACCAAACACATTGAGCTTAATATCTTGCGAACCATCCGTGCGGCTCACCCACAAGCCGTTTAAATCCGGGTCGCCAGAGAAGGTGATCATGTAGGCCACCCAGCCTCCGGCCGGTGAGAGCGTCGCGCCGCGCAACCGCACATTGGCGCGGATGGGCGTCACCTCGCCGGTGGTGATGTTCATCTTGCCCAACATGGGGTCGGCTTGGGGCGTGATGCTCCCGCTGACTAATAAATAGTTGTTATCAGGAAACCAGCCATAGAACCAGCCACCCGTCAGCTCGCTGATGGAGCGCCCATCCGTGCCGCTCTGGCTCGACACCCACAACTCCACTTTGCGCCGATCAAAATTCGCATACGACAGCGCTTGTTGCCACACGAGCGACTGGCCATTCGGGGAGAAGGAAACGAAACGCCCGCCGTTGGGGATCACCCAACGGTTGCCGCCGATCCGCTCAACGTAAGTCTGCCCGTTTTCTAAATACGCCACGAAGCGGCGGTCACGCGTATACACGCCTAACCGCTCGGTGATGAAATGCGGCGCGCCACTCGCCGTGGACACCCCCCAAATACCACTCGGCCCCGTTCGGTTGTCATCCACGAACCAAACTTCAGAGCTGTCGGGTGACCAAAAGGGCTGGGTGCAACACCCGTCAACCGTTAATTGCACCAGGCTGGCGGAGGGGATGGGCGTCGGCGGAAGGGGTGTTGGCGGTAACGCCGGAGACGGGGCGATGGTGGGCGTGGCGTTGGGCGAGCGCGTGGCGAAGGGGGCGATGTGTTCGTTAAATTGATCGTTGAAGGCTGGGCGGACTAAAAATAGTAGGAAAACACAACCGAGTGCTCCCACCCACATCCATTTGTTGCGGACGACTAACCCGCTCATTGTTCGCCCCACGCCGGCGGCCAGGGCCGAGTGTAATCATTCAGGAGCGGCCAGCCAAAGCGCACTTCGGGTTGGTCATCTAAAAATTGCCATTGGCGGGGCTGATCAAGGTCGCGCTCATAGCCGGAACTAAACGCCCCCACCAAGGTGAGTTTATCCCAATCGGCTTCAATAAAACTAACAGGATTATACGCATACCCCAACGAGTTGGCGTCGCGGATCTCCAAATGCAAGTGCGGGCGCGAGGCGCACGTCTCGTCGGGGTCACCGCTCAGGCCAACCACTTGTCCGGCTTGCACGCGCTGGCCGGGCGACAAACGCGGGCGTTCAAGCAAATGCCCGTAGAACGACACATACCCATTGAGATGGTTGATGATAAGATTGTGCGGTAGCGCCCCGCGATTGAGATTATCTACATCGCGCACCACACCCGCACCGATCGCGACCACTGGCGTGCCGCAGCGCGCCGCGAAATCTATGCCGAAGTGCAACCCCTGGCCCGCGCCATAGACCAAGCGCCGCCAGCGATACGCGCCGACCGTGTTGCCATACATTTGAATCACGAGCCAAGTATCTGGGCCGGGGGGCGTAGCAAACGGCAGGCCAAACGGTTTTTCATCCGCCGCCAGGGTGGGGGGAACGGGCGTAACAGAAGCGGTGAGCAAGAATAAGCAGGCGAGGAGGTAGAGGCGCTTCATTCGATGTCAGTCGTCAGAAATCAGTAGACAGAGGTTGGGTGTCAAGGCAGTGTTGACGTATGGTATATGGCTAGCGCGATCATGGGTAGGGCGCTGGCTGGTTGGTTTGATTTTTGCGAAGATGAGTTTTGTGATCCCGGTGCGGCGGTTGCGTGAGACCCACTGGCTCATGGCCTTTCATCATCCGCGCCCCAGCTACCCGGTGCATATTTTGATCGTGCCGAAGCGGGCTATCGCCAGTTTGGTCGAGTTGACGCCCGCCGAGGCGGAGTTGATGGTCGAGGTGGTGTTAGTGGCGCGGAGTTTGGTAGAAGAGTTGGGATTAGCCGAGACGGGGTATCGCCTGATCGTTAATGGGGGAAAGTTTCAAGAAGTCGCACAATTACATTTTCACTTGATCGCCGAAAAATAACCTGCCGGTAGGCTAACCCCAACTCGGCGCGCCTAGTTGCTTTGTGCCACCGATAAGGTAAAGCAAAACCGATTGCCCTTGTTGTCGGGGAGGGGTTCCACCCAAATGCGCCCGCCATGCGCTTGCACAATTTGGCGGCAAAACGCCAATCCTAGGCCAAAGCCGCGCCGTCGGTCAGTGGAGGTCATCTGAGCAAAGCGCTCAAAGATGCGTTCGCGATCATCCGCCGGGATCACCCGCCCCAAATTCGCCACACTAAACTTCACAAAATTGTTTTCAACGCTGTGCGCTTCCATGGTCACGGGTTGCTCAGGTGAGGAGTGCTTGATCGCGTTGTCAATCAAATTCAATATCACCCGTTCGATCTTTTCGACATCGGCATTCACGGTGGGCAGAGTCGGTGGGGCGTTGAAGACCGGATGCAGATGCCGACTATTGAGCAAGGGGATGATGCGCTTGCTGAGGGAGGCGGCTAATTCAGTCGCGGGGATCGGCTCAAACGAAAACTTTTCTTCCCCCGCTTCCATCCGCGTCAGGGTGAGGAGGGAATCGATCAGGCGTTGAAGGCGTTCACAGCCATAACGCATGATGTCCAACATCTCCTGATTGTTCGCCAAAATTTCAGCGGGGAAGGTCACCTCCATCAGGCTGAGCCCCGAAATCACCGTCGCCAACGGATTGCGGAGGTCGTGGACGATGAAGTCCATCGTCTCTTGCCGCAGGCGTTGCGTTTCGAGCAGTTGTGTATGTTCGGTATGCACCTCGACCAATTTGTTTTCGAGCGCTTGTTCCACCACGGCGTCGCTTTGGCGGAAGACCCCGGCCTCACGCAAACGATGGCTCAACAACGTGAGCAACCCCATGCCCAACTCAGTCTCGCGGCGCAACATGGCCCGGAACTGGTCGCGGCGCAAGCGCAAGAGGCGCAAGTCGGTGAGCGCGATAAACGACGCCGAGCGCGGCGCGTCTTCGATCAGCGACATTTCACCGACGATGTCGCCCGCTTCGCGATAGCCCAACACAGTGGGTGTGATCGCGATATTGCCTTTGACAATCGCCGCGCGTCCGCTCAGGATGAAGTAGACATCATCCGCTGGGTCGTCCTCCCAAAAGACGACCTCGCCGGGTTGACAATGGCGTTCTTCCAACGCGCCCTTTAACTTCTCCCGCCCTTGCGCCATTAAGATTGTTGCGAGGGGCGACTCAGTGGCGGGTGCGTTGAACTCTAACGGCGGATGCCCAGAGAATAAGTTTTTGAGTTGGTCGGGCGGGAGGATGGCATCACGCATTGGTGGGGACGTCAGCAATCGCGCCAAAGAAACGGATGAAGGCTTCAATGCCGCGGAAATAATTGGGCAGGTGTTGTTTCTCATTAGGCGCGTGCAAGTTGTCGTCTTGCAGGCCAAAACCCATGATGATCGAGTCCACTTTGAGCTTGTTTTGGAACAGGCTCACGACTGGCACACTGCCGCCGCCGAGGGTGAGCACCGGGCGCACCCCAAAGGTGGCCTCCAAGGCTTGCATCGCGGCGCGCATCCCGCCCGAGTCTTTCTCGACCAACACCGCTGGGCCGGTGGCAAGGCTCTTCACTTCCCAGCGCACCGTCGCTGGCGCTTTTTGTTGGAGATACGCCCGCAATTGCGCTTCGATCTCCCGGTCATCTTGATTGGGGATCAGGCGCATGGAAATTTTCGCCATCGCCTTGGCGGGTAAAACGGTCTTCGACCCCTCGCCCGTAAAGCCCGAGAGCAGGCCGTTGACTTCCAGCGTGGGGCGCGCCCCGGTGCGTTCAATGGTGGTGTAGCCTTGTTCGCCGTAGAGGTCAAACGCGCCAGCCATGCGCTTCCAGTCGGCATCGGTGTGTGGCGCGCGCGCCAGTTCGGCGCGTTCTTCGGCGGAGAGTTGCCGCACTTTGTCATAAAAGCCCGGCAAGGTCACGCGCCCATTCGCGTCGTGCATCCCCGCGATGAGTTCGCACAGCACCTGTGCCGGGTTATGCACCGAACCACCAAACGTGCCGGAGTGGAGATCGTGGTCGAGGCTGTGGACCCAAATTTCAAAATAGGCGAGACCGCGCAAGCCATAAACGAGCGAGGGCAGGTCAGGGCGTAAGATGCCTGAGTCGGCGTTGAGCACGAAGTCGCAATTGAGGCGCGCGCGATAAGCATCAATGAATGCGGCCAAATTCGGTGAGCCGATTTCTTCCTCACCCTCGACCATCACCTTGATGTTCACTTTTAGTTCGTTGTGCTTAATGATCGCCTGGAGCGCTTTGAGGAACATGTGAACTTGCCCCTTCATGTCCGAAGCGCCCCGCGCATACAAATCGTCGCCGCGCAGGGTGGGGGTGAAGGGGGGCGAGACCCACTCATTGAGCGGGTCTACCGGTTGCACATCGTAATGCCCGTAAATCAACACGGTTGGTTTGCCCGGCGCGTTCAGCCACTCACCATACACCACTGGATGTTTGGCCGTCGGGACGATCTCCACTGGCGCGAAGCCCATGCTGGTGAGGCTCTGTGCCACCCACTGCGCGGCGCGTTGCATATCCTCTTTGTGTTCAGAGAGGGTCGAAATGCTGGGGATGGCGAGGAACTCTTGATATTCGCTTAAATACTGCTCGCGTTGAGCGCGGGCATACGCGAGGGCTTGGGTCGGTTCGGGCATGGAAACTCCTGAGGCAGGTGGGATGGGCAGATTGTAACAGATGGGAGGGGGAATGAAAAATGACGCCGGCTGAGTGAAAACAACTTCTATTTGCGCTATAATGCCGTCTCTATCGGCGGGGATGCTCACGGTCAGTGGGAGACTGACCAACGCCGGAGCCGTCGGCCACCAACCGACACCCCGCACCGCTCTCCCATTTCCTCGCAGGATAAATTGAATAATTGCGTTATACACTGTCACTGCTCGCGAGCGTTTCTTTGCGGATGAAGCCGTCGCCTAACTTCGGAGGCGACCACTTCGCTACGAAGAGGCGCGGCGCGGTGACAGGCCAAATAGATTTCAGGTGGGTTGGTTAGTTTCCACGCGCAGGCGCGTGGCAAGGAGAGAGACAGATGTTGCCGCCACTCAACACTGATGAAGTGTTGCGAGGTCGCTATCGTATTCAACAACACATCGGGCAGGGCGGGATGGGCTTTATCTATCAGGCCCAAGACCTGCGGCTTGCCGGGCGCTTGTGTGCGATCAAGGAAGTGCGCGGCGACCCGAATGCCTCTCCGGTGGCGCAACAACAGGCGCGCGATCAGTTTTATCGCGAGGCTTCGGTGTTGGCGCGGCTCGATCATCCCAATCTCCCCAAAGTTTCCGATTTTTTCTCCAGCGCCGACACCGATTATTTGGTGATGGATTTTGTGCCGGGGCGTGACTTGAAGGCCATCTTAGATGAGGCGCGGCAAAATGGGCGGCACCTGCCCGAAACCGAAGTGCTGGGCTGGGCGAGCCAGTTGGCCGACGCGCTGGAGTTCTTGCATCGGCAAGACCCGCCGATTGTGCATCGGGATATTAAACCCTCGAATCTTAAGCTCACCCCGACGGGTGTGTTGAAGTTGGTGGATTTTGGTTTGGTGAAAGTGCTCGCCCCCGATGAGCGGACTGTGACGATTGTACAAGGCTTAGGCACGGCGCATTACACGCCCTTAGAACAATATGGTGGCGACACCGGTCACACCGACGCGCGCACCGATATTTATGCGTTTGGCGCGACGTTCTATCACCTGCTGACCAATGAGCCGCCCGCGGAGGCCAAGCAACGCTTTCTGCGCGCCGACTCACTCAAGCCCATGCGCGCGCTCAATCCCACCCTCGCGCCTCATGTCGAACGCGCCATTCAATGGGCGATAGCCCTGCACCCTGATGACCGCCCGCCGGATATCGCCACGTTGCGTGAGGCCCTGAAGACGAATGGCCACGCGCTCATGCAATCTGACTCCGAAACAATCGTGGTACAACCAGTGTTGCATCTGCCCAACCTCACCACGCCGGTGGATCGGTATTTGATCGGTGCCGCGATTGGGTTGTTTATTCTAGCCGCGTTGCTGACGAATGTGTCGGTGCCGTAGTTACCGCTCCCCTACAGCACGCATAAACCAATACCAGCCCACGAACAAGCCAGCGCCCGCACCGAGCCACGTCCAAACCCAAGTCACACCGAACGGCAAGAGGTGGAGCGCGTATAAGTTATATCCGACGAGCGCGCCCACGACACCGCTCAACGCCATACGCGCCCCTTGAATGGGTTGTGCGCCCAGCCAATACCCCACGCCCGCCACGATCCCCAAACAAAAGAGCATCATCAAAAAATCATTCCACTGCACCGGGTTAGCCGTCGGAAAAGTCGGCGTGGCGGTCGGCTGGGTTGTAGGAGTCGGTTGAACCGTCGGCGTGGGTGTCGGCAGGGGGAGGGGCGTATGCGAGGGCGTCGGTGGAGGCGGCACCACCGTGATCGTAAATGTCTTCCCCACAATGATTTGAAGTTTATCGGATAAGAACGCGGGATCACTCGAGGCGGTGATCTCAATTTCACCGGCGCGGTTAAGCGTGAAGTTGCTTTCAGCCACGCCGTTCATCGTGCGCGTGATAACTGGGGCCGAGGTCAAGCCCTCTTGCAAGAAAAAGATCGAGAACGACACGCCGGTTCCGTCCGGCACGGGATGTCCATTGTGATCGCGAATGATGCTCGTGCGGAGTTGAATCGTGTCGCCTACCTCGCCGGTTTGTTTATCAGCGGTGATGGCGATGGTTTGGCCGGGATTGGGCGAGACGACCTGCGCGAGATCGTAGCCGACGCTCTGCACGGATACCGGCGACCGGCCAATGGGCGTGAGCGTTTGGAATAATAAACGCGCGGCCACATCAATGAAGGCGGGTGCGCGACTATAGAGCGCATAAAAGGCCGTCAACTTGCTGACATCGGTGGTATCCAAATAATATGGCGCGTCAAAGGCCATCACCACCACCTTTTTGCCGCGCAACAGATCGGGGCGGGCGAGGAAGGTGGAGACGACATTGGAGGTGGGGGTTTTCGCGCTGACATTCAACATGGCAAAGACGACCCAATTGGTCGCCGCGAGTTCGGTTTCGATGAGCGGGGGCGGCGGGGGCGGCGTGCCTTCACCGACCAGAGGCAGGGGTGGCGCATTGAGGTAGGCCGCGAGGTCATCAAAGGTGAAGCTTCGCAAATTGTTGGGGCGTACCTGCCCGCTCCCGGTCGGACCAAACACTTGAGCCACTTTATCTTCGAGAGCGGTTTTGCTGAGCAACGCAAACGGCGCACACACGGTGCATTGGCTGGCGCGGCGCTCATCGGTGAAAAACACGATCCGGTCGGTGAGCGCCGGTGGGTCAGTGAGGCGCGCCGTCGCTTCATCCGTGATGAGGGTCGCCGCCGATTGAGCAATGGCCAACACTCGGTCACGCCCTTGCCCGAGGCGCGCTAGCCCGTCGGCGGAGCGCAGGCTATTGGCCGGAACAAACTGCCCGTTTGCTAAACGCAACTTCAACCGCAAAATGCGCCGCACCGCTTGATCCACCTGCGCGGCGAAGTTGGGGTCTTGGGTGTATTTTTGGGTGAAGAACCCGAGCGTATCAATGATTTTGTCGGTCTGGTCTTGCGGCGGGTTCAGGCCAAACTCGGCGAGGAACAGCAGGTCGTTGCCCGCCAGAAAGGCATCTTGCGCCACACGCCGGTTGTTAAATTCGCGGAGCGAGGCATCGTAAAAACGCTTGACTGCTTGCACGCCCAACTCGTCGCTCACCATCAGCCCGCCATTTGCGCGCCAGCGTTGAAATTCGGGGAGCGCCAAGAGATCGGTGAGGGCTTGCGGGTCGAGGCTGACCGGGCGCGTGGACTGCCGGATGTCTTGAAATTTTTGAATGCGGAGATGACCGGATAACAGCGCGTCGGAGACAGCGGTGGTGTCAGTGGGATAGCCCGTGACCGAGAAGAAGGGCACGAGCTCGATCTGCCGCAACTGCTCCAGGGACTTCCGCACGGTGGGTACTTCGCCATTGATTGGGTCGCGGTCACTCCCGCCAAAGCCGGGGAAGTGCGTGGCGACGACCGCCATTTGGCCCTGCGCGCCCGCGTGGACGCCGCGCACATAGGCTTGCCCCATTTGCCCCACCCAATAGGGGTCGCCGCCAAAGGCGCTCGGGCCGAGGTCGCCCGCCCCTTGCGGACGCGGGGTGTCCAAGACATCCAGCGAGGGGCCGAGCAACATCGTGATCCCCAACGCATTTAATTCCGCGCCGGTGATCCGCCCCACTTCTTCGGCTTGTTTGGGATCCCAAGTCGCGCCCACCGCCAGCGGGCTGGGCAATTCGGTGAGGCCGGCGCTGAGCTCGGTGGCGGGGTAGCCGTTGCCCGCATGGTTGAGCGCGATGAAGAGCGGGATGAACGGCGGCGTTCCTTTCGCGTTAGGCGTGTCTTCCGTCGGTTCGCGCGGGGTGCGCGCCGCCTCAATCGCGGCGGATTGCAACTGATTGGTTAAGGTAAGGAGGTGAAGCGGGAGGTTATCTGTCTGGGTGAGGTTGTCATTGGCGGCTAAGATCGCCACACCCCCAATGTGATAGCGCAAAATGAGTTTTTCGATGTCCGTGCCACTGCCCGCGTTGGGGCCATAAAAGGTGACAAGGAAGAGTTGCCCCACTTTTTCTTGGGGGGTGAGGGCGGACATCAACCGCTCCACTGGGTCGGTTTGTGGGGGCGGCGCGGCTTGGGCTGGAAAGGCCGAACCCGTGAGCGTCCCCAGCCAGATTAAGAGCAACAGGACATTGAGAAGTTTTTTCACCTGCCCATTTTAACTTAAGAATTTATCTCTAAACCCTAAGGGTCTTTAAGACCCTTAGGGTTTGCCGGACGACTCTCACGGCACATATACAAAATCCTCCCCTTCTGTCACCCACAGTTCCGGCGCGCCGTTGGCTGGCACGAGCCACAGGCTGTGTCCGTCCAGCCCCACATAGAACGCATACGCGCTAGAAGGCTCGACGTAGATGGGCGGAGAGTTTAAGTCAGGGCCGGGCGCAGGTGTCGCGGTTGGTTCAGGGATGAGGGTGGCGGTCGGGAGCGGCGCTTGTTCCCATGGCACCAGTTCGCCCGTGCGCCAGTTGAGGGCGAAGAGAGAAACCGGATCGGGACAATCATCACCCCAAACAGCGCAATCAAAGTTGGCGTCATATTTCTCGAATTCATACTTCCAAAAATGATAAGGGACTCGTCGAATTTGAAGCCAATCGCCCTGCCAGACACAGTTTTCTTCCTGGCTATTTCGCGAAGCACATAAATGAAAATCGAAATTAAGGTCACTCGCTAATGTTCGTGTTTCTCCGCTGGTAATATCCACGCTTTCGATCCGTCTAGCTTCAAATACACCGCTTATTTTGGATTGTTCAAATATTAAATGTGAATTGTCGGGAGCCCAAAGCGCAAATTCGCTTCCCTTTGTTAGAAAAACTTGGTGAGTTTGTAAGTTGTAGCCCCAGACGTAACTGAGGGCACTGGCATAAGGAGTCACCCTTTCCACAAAAGCAGTGTTATCAGAGTTGAACGTTGTCCGCCCAGCATTACCTAAAAAGGTTTCGGTGTCAGTCTCAGGGTTAAATAGGCTCACATCACCTGCTTCACAATACGAGTGCATTAATAAGGCTTGCTCATCGGGCAAAAAACGAATGAGGCCATAACTACTATCAAAAATTATTGTTTTATTAGTAGCGAGATTAAGAAATGCAAACTCGCCATCAGCACTACAGCCATAAACTTCCCCCCATCTAAAAGTGACCCAACGCTCATCAGGTGAAAACTGGAATTGGTGACATGCTAACCATTTTCGATCTGTTTTTTGTGGTGGGTGCAGACAATCCTCAGGTAGAGCGATTTGTTGAACGTAAGGATTAGCGAATACCCATTTTTCTGGTGACAGGAACACTGCCTGAGTAGGGTGTGTTGAAGTAACGCGCCAACCAATACCGCCTTCATTTGTCGTAAATCGCCTTGCGCGGCTTCCGTCTGGAGACACACCCCACAATTGAGCGCCTTGTAACTGGGGTTTGGCAGTTAACACCGAACCAGCATTGGTAAGTGGGAGGGGATTTGCGCTACTAAATAAGATGACATGACTAATAGGTTCTACTACTAACCATTGAGGGCTTAATATAGGCACAGGCACTTGAGTAGAAGTTGGCCTAGGGAGCATCGTAACTGCAATAGTCGGCGTAATGATTGGCGTCTCCGGCGCGGCTCGGCAGGCCGAGAGCAACATCAGCCATGCCATGAGCGCAAACGCGACAAGAGCTTTGTTGAGCATGACCGCTCGACTATCTCTCAGTCATCAACGCCCACTGGGTCCACCCTGCCGCGAGCAAATCTACGACGCCAAACAAGATCAGCATCGGCGGGGCAAAGCCCGCCACCACAAAGGCCGTGAAGAACACGACCACCGAAGCGCGGGCATACACCGACCATTGAAAGATCGGGCGCACGTTCTGGCGCACAGCGAGCAGGTAGTAAAACGCGATGATGGACGCTAACACGCCCACCACGCGGATCCACACTTCATTGGCGGGTGGCATCCCGAACACGCCCAGCAACACGTTCGGCACGAGGATCAACACCGCGCCTAAACCCGCCAGATAAATACCAAAGACCAACATAGATTGGGCAGAGCGACTCATAGCAAGTTTCCTCCGAAAAATGTGTTTGGTGATGCTTAACGCTTTAGCCTCATCCCCAGCCCTTCTCCTGATTGAAAAGCACAATCAGGAGAAGGGTGTAGGGCAGAGGAATGTAATACAACTTCCATTTGCAAATGAAAGTTAATAAAAGCGATCTGGGTTGCACCCCTCCCCTGAACGTGTCTTTCGTTCAGGGGAGGGGTGGGGGTGAGGCCCGTTCGATCCACAACGCCAGCGCTACCAACCCCAACGCCCCGCCGCTCATCAGCCAAGTGATCGGCAGGGCGAGGTCGCCCACCCACAACCGCCACAGTGCGATGACCAACGCCGCTAGCCCGCCCCCGCCAAAGAACAGGCCAATCGCGAAGCTGGCTTGTTCGCCGGGCGCGCGGGCGAGGGCAAACGGCACGCCCAAATTGAACAACACGGCCAGCGTCACACCGCACCCGATCAGAATGAGGATCATTAACCAGGCCGCGACGCTGAAAGACGCGAGTGTGGTTAACCCCAAGACCGCTAATACGCCGATCCAAGTTGCCCGTTCAACGCCATACGTTTTGATCCACTGGCCCACCGGCCACGCGCTGAGGCCGGATACGAGCAACACCCCGCCCGCGATCCATTCTGGGCCGAACTGCGGGAGATGGGTCTGCGCGTAACTAGGGAGGGCGATGGAGGCGATGCCCGCCGCTAGTTGTGTGCCACATCCCACTAAAAACAGGACGAACATGGTGCGGCGGGTGAGCGGTGGCGTCGGCGTGGTGGCCGCACTGGAGGCAGTCTTAGGCGTCAGACGGCGCATCAATAACACCGCCACCAACAATACTGTGCCGCCCATCAAGAACGTGATGCTCGCGCCATATTGCGCGACGGTCGCGCGGGTGAAGGGCCGCAACGCTCCGACCACTCCGCTCATCAGAGTCAAGAGCGCCGCGGCTTGTGGCAGGTCTTTGGGCGTGGCATAGCGTTTAACCAACGCCACGGATGGGTTTTGAAAAACCTTCATCGTCGTCACCCACAACACCATGAGGCCGGGGATGATCCACCGAATGGATAAGAGAAACGTGGCTTGCATCCCCAGTGCGACCGTCAGGAAGACGAGGCTGGTGAGGATCGCGCCGAGATTGATCATCGGCAAACGCGAGCCGAACCGTTGTTGAACGCGGTCATTGACGCGCCCCATGAGAGGATCGAGTGTGAGGCCGAGGAAGCCCGGCACGAGGGACAACAGGCCCAACGAAGCCGCGAGATCAAATTTCCGTAAGATAACAGGTTGCCCCGCGCTATACACCTGCCAACTGAGCGCAACCGCCGATTGCAAGAGCGCCAAACCCCACACTTGTTGCCACAAGACAGTGGTGGTCGGCGTGTTAGAAGGGGAAGACTCCATAGCGCGTGAGTATAGCGTGATTTTTTAAAACGATTGACAAGGCGCTTGCCTTTCATTTAGAATTTCAATTAATCACAGCTACGCGGGAGCTCGGTGAAACTGGGCTGAGAGGGCTGGTGCGGCAACGCTACCCAACCGACCGCTTGAACCTGACGGGTAATTCCGGCGAAGGGACTTGACGTTGTATGCCACGCCCTCCACCGAGGGCGTTTTTATTTATGAAACACATCATCATTGCCAATGGCGAACTCATTGACCCTGAACGTTCCCTAACCCTGATCCGCCAAGCCGATTGGATCATCGCCGCCGATGGGGGGGCCGAGCACTGCCGCAAACTGGGCGTCTTACCGCATTGCATTGTGGGTGATTTGGATTCGGTGCGCCCCAAGACGCGGCGCGACTTTGAACGTCAGGGCACACTGTTTGAGATTCATCCCGCTCAGAAAGACGCCACCGATCTCGAATTAGCGTTGCGCGTGGCCTTGCGGGAAGGCGCGCAACAGGTGATTATCCTGGCCGCTTTGGGCGGGCGGTGGGATCAGACCTTAGCCAATGTGTTGCTCCTGACGCACCCCGATTTTGCGGCGTTGGACGTTTGTTTAGTGAGCGGGTCAGATATTTTTTATCTCGTGCGAGAGCAACTCACGCTCGTTGGTAAGATTGGCGATGGGCTTTCCTTGCTTCCCCTCAAGGGCGATGCCGAGGGCGTCACGCTCACGGGGCTGGAATACCCACTCACTGAGGCGACGTTGCGCTTTGGGCATACCACTGGCGTGAGTAATGTCTTCGTCACCCCGGAGGCCACGATCACGGTGAAACAGGGGATGATATTGGCGATCCACACCAACCAGTAGAACTCGGAGGGGCGCGCTAAATGTGTTTGGATTAACGAGGTAGGTAGAGCGCACCTCTGAGTCCTGATAAGGTATCCATGAAAAGAATCTGTCTCATCCTCACGCTCCTCCTCGCCGCTTGTGGTGGCGCGACTCCGACCCCCAGCGGCCCGGTCACGCTCACCATAATGACGCACGACTCATTTGCCGTTTCTGAAAGCGTCGTGCAAGCCTTTGAACAAATGCATCCGGTGCGGGTGCAAATCCTAAAATCAGGCGATGCGGGCGCGGCATTGGTGAAAGCCAGCCTAAGCCGCGAAGCGCCCTTGGCCGATGTGTTTTATGGTGTAGACAACACACTCCTCTCTAAAGCCCTCGCCGCCGATATTTTTGACCCATATTCTTCACCAGCCCTCGCCGAGGTCCCCACCGTGTTTCAACTCGATCCCAATCGGCGCGTCACGCCCGTAGACTATAGCGACGTGTGCATCAATTATGACAAAGCCTATTTCAAGGCCAAGAACCTCCCGCCTCCGCAAACTCTAGAAGACCTAGCCCAACCAACATATCGTAGTCTCTTGGTGGTAGAAGACCCAACGACCTCGTCACCCGGCCTCGCTTTTATGCTGGCGACGGTGGCGCATTTCGGCCCGGATCACTTTTTAGAGTATTGGCGTCAACTGCGCGCCAATGAGGTGAAAGTCGTTGAAGGCTGGGAGGTGGCTTATTACACCGAGTTTTCCGGGTCGAGCGGCAAGGGTTCACGCCCGTTGGTGGTGTCGTATGCTTCCAGCCCGCCCGCCGAGGTGATGTTCGCCGACCCCAAGCCCACTGAAGCGCCCACCGCCAGCTTATTAAGTCCTGAGGCTTGTTTCCGCCAGATCGAGTTCGTGGGCATCCTCAAAGGCACGCCGCACCGCGCGCTGGCTGAACAATGGGTGGACTTCATGCTGAGCGCTACCTTCCAAGCCGAC
>Ga0315912_10002392_pt1 | contig 20128 bp, 22 predicted proteins | sample VfabasoilMG_FD_204469 | JGI IMG/M metagenome (GOLD analysis project Ga0315912, IMG submission 204469) | Garden soil microbial communities collected in Santa Monica, California, United States - V. faba soil | ecosystem: Environmental > Terrestrial > Soil > Garden | place: USA: California...
GCCGAGCTACACGAAGGATTTCATTGCGTCGGCCCTCAGTACTCGGTGGGTCCGAGGCTCACCGCCCGCCTCGGCTCCGGGTACCAGCCCCCGACCTTACTCCCTAGCAACAAGGACCGCCGCGCAGGACTTCGCTGAGGTCGCCTGCTACGACCCACTCATCGGAGCGATGGAGAACGACGCAAGGATCGCCACGTCGTCGCCGCCGCGGCAAAGGCCGGAGCCCAAGTTGTCGTTGCCGCATGACGGAGAGCATGGCACCCGGCGGGGCCAGCCCCGAGGATTGCGTCGCCCAGGTCCCCGGACGAGACCGCGCGCCTGTTTCTGCCGCTGCTCGCCCCGGTGTTTCGGGCGGCCCGCCCCTGAGTTCCAGCCTCACGCTACTTTGTCCGGAGTTGGCCGGAATCGGCACGGGCAGGGAATGGCACCGGACTTGCTCCGTATGTGAGCATGATGGACAAACTCAGCTGGCGGGGAATTTCTGCCGTGAAACGCGGCTTGTGGGCGGCCGGTCTGAGCCTCGGGCTCGCCGCGGGATTGCCCGGTTGTGTGGCGCATGCGCGGGGCGAAATGGTCGCCGAGTACCCGAGCGAGTACGTGTACCCGACGGAGTACGTGTCCGTGGTGCCCGCGCGCATCGAGTACTATCCGCACACGGTGTATCAGGGGCGCCCGGCGTACCTGGTCGACGGGCGTTGGTACTTTCACAATCGGGAGCGCTGGGTCGTCTTCCGGGAAGAGCCCGCGCAGCTGCGCGACTATCGCATGCACGGCGCATCGCACTATCAGGCCCGCGCCGAGCACCGCCGCCAGGAGCAACGCGCCGAGTACCGCCGCCAGGAGCAGCGCCGCCAGGAGCAGCGCCGCGAGCAGGAGCGCCGCGCCGAACGCTATCGGCAGGAGCAGCAGCGTCGCGTCGAGGCGCACCGGCACGAGGAGCGGCGCCAGGAGCAACGTCGCGAGCAGCAACAGCGTGAGCGGGAGCAGCGCCGCCAGGAGGAGCGGGAGCGGGAGCGTCGCGCCGAGGCCCAGCGGCAGGAGCGTCGCCAGGAGCAGCGCGCGGCCGAGCACGGCGGGGCGGACCGCCGCGTGGCGGACCGGCGTCGCGCGACCCGGCAACGCGAGCGGGACCGTGAGGAGCGCGAGAGCCGCCCCAGAGAGGGCCGGCGCAACGACCGCGACGAGCGCCGCGACGACTAACCTCGGGCGCAGCTAGCGCCGAACGACCGGGCAGCTAAGCTGTACGGATGCGCTTCGGCACCACCCTCTCGATGGCCCTGGTGGCCATCGGGTGTGGTGGTACACAGGCCCCCAGCGTCCCCGTTGCACCGCCGCCCGCGGTCGCGCCGGCGCCGACCGCGCGCACCCAGATCCGGCTCTGCGCGTGGAACATCGCCAAACTCGGGCACCGCCAGCACAAGGACTTCCGCGTGCTCGGCAGCGTGCTGGAAGACCACTGCGATCTCGCCGCCATCGTCGAGGTCATGCAGAAGGCCGGCGGTCACCCCGGCTACGAGCAACTGCGGGCGGCTCTGGGCGGGGGCTGGTCGGGCGCCGTCACGCGCAGCCCGCGCCCGAACCACGGCGCGGGGCACGCCGAGTTCTACGCGGCCCTGTGGCGCCCCGAGAAGGTGGCCTGGTGTGAGAGCTGGTCCGAGCTGCGCTACTTCAGCGACCACGACGGCTCGCAGGCGGGCAGCGGCGCCGATCGATTCCAGCGCGAGCCCGCATACGGCTGCTTCCAGGCTGCGCCGAACGCGAGCGTGGGCTTCGACTTTCTGCTCGGCATCTTCCACGCGACCTGGGCGCGCGGCGACAGCGCGCAGACCTCGGCCGAGGTGCGTCAGCTGGGGCTCGTGATCGATGAGATGAAGCGGGCGCGCCGCGGCGAAAACGATCTGCTGCTGGCTGGCGACTTCAACCTGGTGCCCGCCCAGCTCGCTGCCGCCACACCCCTCCTTGACTGGACCGAGGGCAGCGGCTCCACGCTGAACCGCCACGGCGACCGCACCGCACATCTCTACGATCACGTGCTCGTCGACAGCCCTCGCTCCTCACCAGAGTTCGCGACCAAAGCCAGAGTGCTCGACGTGCGCACGGCGTGCGCCTCCGCCCGGGTCTTCGAACAGACCGTCAGCGACCACCTGCCCGTGGTGCTCGACATCGACGTGTTTCAGCCGGACGACGACTGACCAGCGCTCGTTGTCCCGAGGGGCCGCGCGGCGCCGTGAGTTGGAGGTCCGGCCCAAAACCACGCGCGTCAGCTTGCCCGGCGCTTGATGCGGCTGAAGCCGCCGAGCTCGGGCCTCATGATGTAGTCCCAGATCGTGCGCGTCCAGGAGCTGTGGGACAGCAAGGGATCGTAATGTTCGCGCGCGAGCTGGCGCAGCCGGGGCAGCCGCGAACCGGGCACATACGGAAAATCGTGGTGCTCGTTGTGATAGCCGACGTTGAACGTGAGGTGGTTGAGCGGGCCGTAGTAGGAGTACGTCTCTTGGCCCGGGCGGAACACGTAGTGCTCCGACAGGTAGTGGCCGGCGACCGGGTGCAGCCCGCTGGCGATGATGGTGCCGAGCGGCAAGTAGAGCAGAGCCTTGATGCCCCACAGGTAGAGAATCAGCGCGTCAAAGCCGAGCTGCACGACGAAGTTGGCGACCTCCCAGCGATTCGGCGTCTTGGGCGCGACCACCAGCGGACGGATGGCGTAGAACAACGCCTGCAGCGCCATCCAGACGGCCTTGCGCGGCCGGGTGCGCAGCAGGCGCGCTTCGAGCTGCGTCGGCACGTCCGTGTCCACGCCCTCGACGCCTTGATGGCTATGGTGGAGCAGGTGGTAGTGGCGAAAGGTTGCTGCCATGGGCACGCCGATCGGCAGGTTCACGAAGAAGGCGAACAGCCGATTGTGCAGCGGGCGCCGGAAGGCCAGGTTGTGAGACAGCTCGTGAATGGCCAGGAGCAACGCGTGATTGACGACGCCGCCGAAGGCGTAGCCCACGACCAGGATCAGCCACCACGGCGAATCCCGCAGCAGGTACGCCGCGGCGAGCTGGGCAGCGATGAGCGCCGTGCAGACGTATTTGGTGCGCGGGCAGGGCCCGTACAGGGCCCGGATCTCCGGATGTGCCAGCAGGATGGCGCGCCGCCGCTCCGCGTGGGGCTCGGGCTCCAGGCTCCAGCTGAAATCCCGCGCGCTCTCGGCCGGGCGGACCCCCGAGCCCTGATCTTTGGCCTCCAGGACGTTGCCCCCGAGGGCGCTGCCATCGCCGCTCGCCACGCCTGTTTTTAACAGACAACGCCCGGCTTCGATACCGGCCGGAGCAACATCGGCTATACCGAAGGCTGCCGCCACTGGCACCTGGACACGAATATGTCAGCCGAAGACGATCCCAAGCGAATCCCGAGCGCCGAAGAAATCAACGCTTACCTGGAGCTGAGCGCCGCTCGCACCAAGAAACGCTTGCCGCTGGCGCTCGGTAGCATCGGGGCGCCGAAGCGCCCCGGCGGGGACCGCAAGCTGCCCGTGACGCGAGCCAAGCCGCTGCCCGTCGCTGGAGACGGCAGCCCGGGAGCGCCGCTCGCCTCGCCGGAGCTGCCGCCAGGGAAATCGAAGCCCTCGGGGGACTGACGCGCGCCGCGCGTTGCGCCGGCAGGCTCGCGCCTGCGCCGGCGGCTCTGCTCACGGGGCGCTCGACACCCGCGCCAACCCGAAGCCCGTGACCAGGCCGTTTTGCACGAAGCCGCCGAGCACGAGCTTGCCGTCGGGCTGCACCGCCACGTGCTGCGCGATATCCAGCGCGCCGAAATAGTCCACGCCGAGCAGGCCCGCGTCGCCGAAGCTCGCGTCCAGCGCGCCGCTCGCCAGGTAGCGCGCCAGCGCAAAGTCGGTGTTGCTGCCGAGCGCGCGCGAGCCCGCCACCACGAGCTCCCCGCCCGGCTGGAGCGCGACCGCGTGGGCGAACGCATTGCCCGGGCCGAATGCGCTCCGCACGCTGCCGGCGTCGCCGAAGCTGGCGTCGCTGCTGCCGTCGTCGTTCCGGCGCAAGATAGCCCAGGCCGAGACCGCCTCTGGAACGCTGCCCAGCGTGACGGCGCCGGCGAGCACGATCTTCCCGTCCGTTTGCAGGGCGAGGCCTTCGCCCACGCGCACGTCCTGCAGCACGAGCGTGCCGCCGGAGCCAAAGCTCGGGTCGAGAGCGCCGCTGGCGTCGTAGCGAACCAGGCCGGTGTGGTCGAGGCCCGCGCCCGCCGCAAGCGCGATCGGACCGGAGGCGAGCAGGGCGCCGTCCGCCAGCAGCTGCAGGTTCTGCGCCTGGCCGCCGCCTGCCGCGAGCTCGGTCGTGAGCTGGCCGGCAGTGCCGAAGCCCGGGTCGAGGCGGCCGTCGGCCAGGTAGCGAGCGAGCGCAAAGTCGCTGCCCTCACGGCCCGAGGTGTCGAAGGCCGCAGCGCCGGCCACCACGATCTTGCCGTCCGCCTGAACCACGACGGCGAGCACCCGGTCGCGTTCGCCGTTGAAGTCGCTGGTGACGCGGCCTGCGTCGCCGAAGCTCGCGTCGAGGTTCCCGTCCGTGTCGTAGCGAACGAGCGCAAAATCGTAGTTGAACTGATCGCGAGCGCTGAGCCCCACCGCCGCTTCGCCCGCGACCACGAGCTTGCCGTCGGGCTGCAGCGCCACGGCGTAGGCCCGGTCGTCGAGGCCCTGGCCCAGGTCTGTGCTGCGCGTGCCGCCCGCACCGAAGCTCGCATCGAGGCGGCCGTCGCGGTCGAAGCGCGCGACCAGAAAATCGTTCGCGCTGCCGCCGACGAGCACGAGCTTGCCGTCGCGCTGCAGCGCCATCCCGCCGTCATGGCTGCCGACCGAGACTGTGACCCGGCCGCCACGGCCAAAATCGGGGTCGAGCCCCGGGAGCGCCGGCTGCGCGACGCACGTCACGGAGACGTCGTCGACGTCGGCGCGGGCGATGTTGCCGCGGCCTCGTTCGACGCTGCAGAGCTCGAAGGGATCGTTCGGGTGCGCCTTCACGGAGACGTCGTACGCGCGCCCCGTCGCCAGCAGTGGCGCGAACGCGAACGGGCCGTCTCGCTCGATCGCGACGTCGCCCACCAGGCTGGTGAGCACCAGGCCGCTGCCTTCGACACGGCTGCCCTCGGGGCCGCCGGGGAGCCCGCTCACCGTACCCCCCAGGCGAAAAGCGAGGCTCGGCGCCGCGCCGGTACCGCTCGCACCCTGCGCCAGCGCGCCCGGCTGCTGCAGAAGATCCATCCGGGAAACATCGTCCCCGCACCCGCTCAGAGCCAGCAACAGCCCGGCGGCGACCCAGCCAGGCTCGCAGACCGCATGCATTGGCCTCGCAGGTTGCCGGAACGTCGCCTGTCTTGGCCTTTGGCAAAGCTCGAGAAAATCTTAAAGCCACCGGCAGAGCGGCTGGCCTGGCCGTTGACAGCGCTCTCGATCCGCGAGAAGTAGGCTGCCGAATCGAATCCAGATCGACGGGAGTTCAGCATGAAAAGCGTTCTCAATCGTTTCAGCAGCTTGGTTTCCGGCGCCGCGCTCGGCATCGCCTTGTCTCTGGCCTGCGGCGGGTCGGCGCCGACCTCGGACATTCGCGTGCACTCGGCCGCGGACACCAAGTCGAACATCGGTGCCTACAAGTCGTACGCCTGGGACACCAGCGCCGGCATGCTCAACGACCGCACTGGCGTGTGGGTCCCCAAGGACTTGGACGTCCAGGCCGAGCTGCAGTTTCTGATCGACACGAAGCTGAAGGAGCGGGGCATGACCATCGCGCAAGAGCAGCCGGACTTGCTCGTGTCCATGTTGATCGCGGCGGACGTGCGGACCGTGGAAGAGATCAAGGAGAAGCGCGGGGAAGCCGTGGCGAACCTGGATCCGGTCGGCAAAGGCGCGCTCTTGGTCGAGCTCGTGGACGGTCAGACGGGCAAGACGGTCTGGCTCGGTGCCGCCGAAGGTGAAGTGCGCGGCAGCAACACGATGGAAGTGAGCAAGCAGCGCTTGGCCTTCGCCGTGGACAAGCTCTTCGAGCAGCTGCCGAAGTGAGGTCCGCCGGGCCTCGGCTCGACACCTGTGCGCCGGGGTGAGCGCCGTTCAGCGAAGGAGACGAAACGAGATGGGCCGTTCCTACAACTGTAGTCTGTTGCTGCTCGGCATCGTGCTGTCGGCGTGCGCGTCGACCAAGTTCATCAGCACCTGGAAGTCGCCCAGCGCCGAGCCGGTCGAGGTCACGGGCGCCAAGGTGGCCGCGGTCGTGATGACGAAGGACGATGGGTCCCGCAGGAAGGCGGAAGACCTTCTGGCGCGTGAAATCAGCGCGCGCGGGGCCCAGGGCGTCCCGATGTACACGATCTTGCCGCAGGCCACGCTGGACGATGAGCCCGCGGCTCGGGCCGCGCTCGACGCCGCACAGGTGCAAGGCCTGATCGTGATGCGGCCGGTCGGCGTCAAGACCGACACCGTGGAGCCGCTGCCGTATACGGGCACCGTCTATGACGGCTACTGGGGGGGCTACTACGCGTACGGCTGGGCGTCCCCATGGGGCATGGGCACGACCAGCCCCGACGCCTACTCGTACACCACGCTCTCGGTCGAGACGCTGGTCTACTCTCTGAAGCAGAACAAGCTGCTCTGGGCCGGCGTGAGCGAGACCATCAACCCCTCGAACCTGGAGAAGTTGATGGAGGAGCTCGCCGTCGAGGTCAGCAAAGAGCTGAACTCGCGCGGTCTCGTCGTGCGCTGAAGCTCGCCGGACGCGGCGCGGGGTTTCCACCCACGCCGCGTGCCGAGCGAGACCTCACACCCGCTGCGAGTAGAACTCGACCACGAGCTGAACGGCGACCGGGAAGGGCACCGAGGCCGCGTCCGGCGGCGTGGTCACGGTGGCGAGCCGCTCTGCCGCGTTGACGCTCAGCCAGCTCGTGTCGAAGCCGCGGCCAGCCGTCACAGAAGCGACGACGAACGGCAGGTCACGGCTGCGCGCGTGCAGACCGATCACCTGGTTGGCCTTCACCGAGTAGCTGGGCACGTCCACCTTTTTCCCATCCACCAGGATGTGACCGTGATTGACGAGCTGCCGCGCCGCGGGGATCGTGCGGGCAAAGCCAGCGCGGAAGACGACATTGTCGAGGCGGCTCTCGAGCAACTCGAGCAGGCGCTCGCCCGTGGGCCCCTTTGCGGCGCGGGCGGCGATCATCAAGCGCCGGAGCTGGCCTTCGGTCACGCCGTAGTTGCGGCAGAGCTTCTGCTTCTCAATCAGACGCAGGCCGTACTCCGACAGCTTGCGCCGCGCCTGGCCATGTTGCCCCGGGGGGAAAGGCCGCCGCTCGATCGCCTTGCTGGACAGCCCCGGCAGTTGAACCCCGAGGGCACGCATCGCCCGCACGCGCGGGCCGGTATAACGACTCATCTTGCTCCTTGAATTGCTGGTCTACTAAAAATCAATGCGTCAGCCGCGCAGGCGGCGCCGCGCTGGTATCCTCGGGCTTGGGCCGCTTGTCGAGCCAATGTCGCAGGCTCGACGCCCAACGGGCCGCCAGCTCGGCATCGCCATCGAAGTGGGCGATACACACGCACTCTTGTTCAGGGCTCGCGGCTAGCGCCTCATAGGCAGAGGCCAGCACCAGGTTGAAGCTGCGGTGGCGGGCGGTGAAGATGAATTCCCCCGCCGAGGGGCGAGCGACCACGCTCAGGTGGCCGTCCGTGCCCAGCTCCAGGTCGACCAGCACCAGCCCCTGTTCGGCGGCGCCGGCCGCGACCAGGAGCGGAGCCTCATCCGTCAGCCAGCGAGCGTAGCGGTGGCGTTGCCCGGGCTGTCCAAACAGATCGTCCAGCGTGTGCTCGGCCAACTTGGCGAATGCCCAGGTCAACGTGTCGCGGTCGAAGGACCCGGCATGACTGGCGTTTTCGGTGTCGCTGTGGTCGGTGTCGGTGGCGGCGTTCGCCAAACGTGCTCGCGAGCCCATCGAATCTGGAGCCCTGCTTAGACGTCTTTGCTGAGAATGACAATCACATTCATGGCTCGGCGCATCGCCGGTTGCCACCGCGGAGCGCTCGGTGCCACGCACGCGCAACCAATCGCTGCCCCCCGGCAAGCCAGATCGTGATCGCTCCGCAGGCTGCTCGATCCGAAGCCATCTGTTGGAGATTGCTGGCCTCCAGGGCGCTTTGGCCGTGGCGTCAGGCAGGCGTTGCGTTCCATCCCCAGCGTTGCAGCGACGTTTTGCCCATGAGGCGGCTACGGTCCGACAGCGAGGCTCGCTTCGGCGAGCGACGATACCGGCTCGGCGTCGGGGGGCTACTGGTCGCCGCCCTGGGCCTGTGGGCGGCGTGCAGCGATTCAGGCCCCGCGGGCGGGCCAGGGGGCGCGCCGGGCGTCGCCGGCTCGGGCGCTGCCGCCGAGCCCACCGTGCGACCCGCGCACGGCCCGGCGAACGCGCACGGCGGGGTGCAATTCGTGCCCTTTCGTGATTCGCGCACGGCCCGGCGGACTCATCGCGACCCAGATTGGGTCACGGGTTGTGCTGGGCCCTGATGAATCCCCGCGAATCCATCGCGTAACCCCGATCCTGGTCACGGAGATGGCTTTGCCGGTAGGTTTTGCCCGGAGAAGGGTTTCTCAGGGCCGGGCCTCCAGCGCGCGACACCACTCGGCACCTCGGGTCACCTGAGCGGCGTAGCACGTCACGACGCAGCCCATCGCGGCGCTGCACCTCGGGGCCCCTGAGCGGCGCAGCACGTCAGGCTCACGCCGGTGCCCCTGTGCGGGAAGTGGGACGCAGCTCACGCGGAACACCCGTCCCTGTGCGGGAAGTGGGACGCGCGGGACTGGCGCGGCGCCCCCGACGGGCGGCCTGCACGGCGCGGGCGGCACGAACGGTGAACGGCGATCGCGACGGCAGCACCAGGAGACGTCCAACGACAAGCGAATGCCGGCCGCAAACGGCTGGCGCGAAGCGCGAACGGCCGCAGCGACACGCGAGACGCAAAACGGCCAACGCCGCCCTACGCCCCGCCTGGCACATCGTCGACGTCGAACGGAGCCGCGAGCGATGGGCTGACCGCCAGCAGCCACGTGCGCGCCGCGACGACCGGCGAGTCCAGCCCGTGCCGGGCAAGGAACTCCTCCCGACACTGGCGCGCGCCGAAAATGAGCTCCGGCGGTCGCGCGAAACCCTGGTACCACGCGGCCGACGAGCAACCGTCCACAAATCCGAACGGCACGCCCCAGGCACCGCGCTCGTGTTTGCGCACGTTCAACAGCACATACCGCAGCGCCCAGCGCACCGAGCGCGGCGTCGTCAGCGCACGGGCGTGATAGCGATCGGAAAACACCTTGCCCCGGCGCCGCAGCCGCCGATTGATCGCGCGCGCCACGCGGACCGACAACCCCTGCACCCCGCGGGACAGCGCGCGCCGGTGTGCAGCTTCCGCGAGCAGGTGCAGGTGATCTCGTTGGATGCTGAAATGCACCAGCCGGAAGCCAAAGCGCTCGCGCCCTGCCACCAGCGCGCGGCGCACCTCGATGAGCAACTCGTGCTCTCGCAACGCGGGCAACCCTGCCCGAATGCGCAACGTGACATGCAACGGATGCCGCTCCGCATGCGCCGGCCGCCGCAGATGGGAGACGCCCGCCCGCCGCCCGTTTGGCTTCCGACCCGCTCGCGCACGAGCGCCACCCCAGGTGCGAAAAAGAAATGCACGCTGCCCCTTCGACCGCCCCCGCCCCCGCCCTCGCATCAGCATCATTTAGCACTATTGTTACGATCGAGCACGTCGATGAGATGTCGACGAGCGACATGCGACGAAAGATGCGCAGCGAACGACGCGCAGCGAACGACCCGCGGCGTCGACTTCATTCGGCACTGATCGCGGCGGGATGTGGCCGGAGGTGGCCGTCGCGTGATGTGGGCCCTGGCACCGGCGACGGCGAGACGTCGACTTCATTCGGCACTGATCGCGGCGGGATGCGCTCGGGAGGTGGCGGTCGCCCTGACGCCGAATCATTCGGTGCCCAATCGCGGCGAAACGGTGCGCGGCGAAACGGCGAACGGTGAGGGGATGCCGTGCCCAGCTTCATTGGCGTGGAGGGTGGCGAGTGTGCTGGTTGCGCGAGGCCCACGGGTTCGTGCGGACGGGCCCGCGCCTTTGGGGCAAGGGCGGCACCGAGCTGTGAAGCGCAGGTGCTGACGTGGGTCTGCGGCGCGCGGCAGGGGAGAGCGGGGAGAGCGGGGCTGGTGGGACCGGGACTCGCGGGCGAACCTGTGTGCTCGAGAATGCCACGCCGTGACCATTGCGTCTCGCAGGGGGGCGCGGCGCGCCGTAACGGGCTCGGCACGGGACGTGCTTCGATCGAGGTATGGGCAGCTCAGGGGTATCGGAAATGTCGGAGGCGCTGTCGGCTACACCCCAACGAGGTCCCGAGCCGGAGCGGGAGCGGCGCTCGTTGCGGGAGAGCAGTTTTCATTGGTGCCTGCTCATTCTGGCGGTGAGCGCCCTGCTGGCGCTGTTGCCCATGTGGGCGCCGCTGCTGTTGGCGAGCTTTCTGGCGATCGTGATCGCGCCGTGGCACGCCAAGCTGGCGCAGAAGGTCGGCGGGCGAAGCCGCGCGGCGGGCGTGGTCACGGTGTCGGTGGTGGTGGCGGTGCTCTTGCCGTTGTTCGTGATCGGGCTGTCGCTGCTCGGGGCGAGCTTGACGCTGATCGAGCAGCTGCAGAAGTCCGGGGGGCTGCAGGAGGTTCTGGACACGCTGCTCAAGTCGGAACCGAAGCTCGAGCACGCCAAATTGGGCCTGCCCCAGCTCGTGGAGTTCGCGCAGCAGCATGGCAAGGACGCGCTCAGTGCTGCGGGCAGCATCGCGGCGGCGGCGGCGGCGGCGGGTGTGGGGGTGTTCATGTTTGTTGCGGCGCTCTATACGTGCCTGGTCGAGGGTCGCCGGGCTCACGCCTGGCTGCTCGACCATTCGCCACTGGAGCGCTGGCAAACGCTGCGGCTCAGCGCCGCCTACGCAGAGACGGCGCGCGGGCTGCTGATCGGCGTGGGGCTTACCGCCTTGCTGCAAAGCACGATCGCCACGTTGGGCTATGTGATCGTCGGAGTGCCGCAAGCCTTCGTGTTTGGGCTGGTGACCGGGTTTGCGTCGTTGATCCCGTCGATCGGCACAGGCCTGGTCTGGGTGCCGCTGGCGGTCGGTCTGTTTGTGACCGACAAAACAGGCATGGGGGTGGCCGTGTTGGTCATCGGCTGCGTCAACTCGCTCGCGGACAACTTTGCTACGCCTTTTTTGTCGCGCTATGGTCGGTTGGACCTGCACACCTTCGTGCTGCTGGTGGCGATCCTGGGTGGGCTCGCGACGTTCGGCGCGTGGGGCCTGTTGGCGGGGCCGCTGTGCGTGCGCCTGGCGCTCGAAGCCCTGCGCATCGGTCGCGAACGGCGCGAGCTCGGTGAGCCCGACGTCTTGATCCGGGAGGGCCGTGCCTGAGGCTCGCTGCAGCGTCAGGCGCCCGGGCGTGCTGGTCCCAAACTTGCAATCGTTCTGCCTGCTGATCCGCAACTGCTTTCTGCTTCGATCAGCCCAGAGGATCCCCATGAAGACCGAACAAGTCAAAGAGCTCATCTTGCAGGCGCTGGAACACGAGATCGGTGGCGTCAAAGTGTACACGGCGGCCCTCAGCTGTGTCGTCAACGGCGAGCTGGAGGAGGAGTGGACCAAGTACCTGGAAGAGACGCGCAGCCACGTCACTCGTCTGAAGGCCGTGTGCAAGGCCATGGATCTCGACCCTCAGCAGGACACGCCGGGCCGCCAGGTCGTGCGGCACGTCGGCGGCGCTCTGGTCGACGCGATGCAGATGGCCAAGGCCGCTGGGGATGCCGCAGCCGCAGAGCTCGTCGCCTGTGAGTGCGTGGTGATCGCCGAGACGAAGGACCATCTCAACTGGGAGCTGCTCGGTAAATGCGCAGAGCACATGAAGGGCAGCGGCGCTGACGCGCTACAGAGCGCCAGCGAAGAGATCGAGGACCAGGAAGATGAGCACCTGTATCACACCAAGGGTTGGTGCCGAGAGCTCTGGATCAAGTCGCTGGGCTTGAAGGCCGTGCTCCCGCCGCCCGAGGAGCAAAAGCACGTCAAGACCGCGATTGGTGCAGCGCGCGCGCAGCAAGCGGCCGACAACGCTCGCTGACGGGGACCTGGCCGCCGCGCGTGCCAAAGTCCGGACTGGCACGCTCGGCGCCCGCCGTGTCGGCGCCTTCATGTCGGTTGCGCGGCGCTCGGCTCGCGCGCCCAGCCCTCGGCGGCGAGCAACTCGAGGACGCGAGCTCGAACGTCATCGCGGATCTGCCGCACGCGGGTGAGCTCCTTGCCGTTGGGGTCCTCGAGCGGCCAGTCGAGGCGCCGTAGGCCCGGCACCACGGGGCACGTCTCGCCGCAGCCCATCGTGATCAGCAGCGACGCCGCTCGAGCGAGCTCGCCAGATAGAAACTGCGGCGTGGCTCGAGACAGATCGATGCCGACCTCCAACATCGCCGCCAGGACCTCGGGATGCACGCGGGTGCCTGGCTCGGTGCCGGCCGAAATGCCGCGGGCCCGCTCGGGGTTGGCGAGTGCGTTGAACCAGGCGGCAGCCATCTGCGAGCGGCCGGCGTTGTGTACGCAGGCGAAGAGCACGGTCTTCATGCGACGTCTTCCTGGGTTTGGGCGGAGGGGGTGATGACGCTCCGGTCGCCGTGCCCGCTCGTGCGGGGTACGGGCACGAGCCAGGCGAACAGGGCGGTCGCCGCCAGCGCGCCGGCCAGCTGCGCGGCGAGGAACCCGGCGACGTCCGCGGGTCGAATCCCCGCGAAGGTGTTGCTCGCTGCTCGTGCCACCGTGACGGCCGGGTTGGCGAAGCAGGTCGAGGCGGTGAACCAGTAGCCCGCGGTCACGTAAGCACCCACCGCAAACGGAATGGCCGCTGGCCGCGTGCGCACGGTACCCCAGATGGTTGCCAGAAGGCCGAAGGTCGCCACGAACTCGCTCACGAGCTGGGGCAGCCCCTCGCGCACGTGCGCCGAGGCGAAGAACACCGGCTCTCCAAACATGACGTGGGCCACGGCCACGCCGGCAAAGGCCCCCCGAGCTGCGCCGACACGTACGCGGGCACCTCGCGCCAGGGCCTGCCTCCGATCGCCGCGTCGGCGAGCGTCACCGCCGGATTCAGATGCGCTCCCGAGATCGGACCGAAGCTGAGCAGCAGGGGCACCAGCCCCGCGCCCGTGGCCACCGTGTTGGCGAGCAGCGCCAGGGCCACGTTGCCGCCCGCCAGGCGTTCCGCCATGATCCCCGAGCCGATGACGATGGCGAGCAAGAACGCTGTCCCGAGCGCCTCGGCAACGAGCCTTCGCCCCAGGTCAGCTTGCATGGCACGGCATCCGCATGACGTTTCTCCTCCGAGCTAGCAACAGCTCGCCTTTCCGCGCTTGCAGCAGTCTTCCCACAGGTAGTCGGTGAGCGCGCGCAACGCCGGGTACTCGGCCGCGTAGTAGTGGAAGGTCCCCTCGCTGCGGCTGTTCAACAGCCCCGCATCGAGCAACCGCTTCAGATGGTGGCTCAGCGTGGAGGCGGGCAGATCCACCTGGGTCTGGATCTCGCCGGCGGCGGCGCCGCCCGCCCCGCTCTGGGTCACGAAGCGCAGGATGGCGAGCCGCACCGGGTGACCGAGTGCGCTGAGCTGCTCGGCATGGCGCTCTAACTTGGACGGCACGAGCTACTTCTAACAAATTCGAATTAGCGCACCAGCTCTATTTCGAGTATTCTGGAAGAATGCTGGAGAAACAGCCCTGCGCCCGGACAGGCCGAGCGTCCCGGCGCTCGATCGTCTGCATCCTTTCCGCGCCCCCGGCGTCCTTCTGAGCGGAGGTCATATGCAGGACAACGATCAGGTCAGGGAACAGGTGCGAACGGCGTATGCCAGGGTGGCTCGCGGCGCCGACGGATGCAGTGTGGGCTGCTGTGGCAACCAGGGCAGCGGCGGGGGCTTCGACTGCTTCCTGGCGGCCAAGCGTGTGGGCCGTACGGGCCACGTCATCGGGGTCGACATGACGCCCGAGATGGTGACGAGGGCACGGGCCAACGCTCGCCGCGTGGGTACGGCGAACGTCGAGTTCCGCCGGGGGCCGTAAAGGTCTGCGTGCCGCCCTTCAGGACGCCCTGGCGCGTTCGCGCGGCTCGCTCGGAGCGGCGGCGGCAGGGCGCTTGTACGAGCGGTACCGGTCGAGATAGAAGCTGGGCGGGTTTTCGATGGCCTGCACGGAAGCGCGAGAACGCACGCTGTCGCGCCAGCGTGGCAGGCGCTCGAGAGAGGTCGGCAACCGGAAGCCGGTGTGTTCCTCGAGCGCCGGGAAGCGCTCGAACCACGGATAAAACGTGAAGTCGACCAGGCTGGGCTCGGCGCCGAGCCAGTAGGGCCCGCTCCCGGAGAGCTTGGCCAGGCCCTCGCGTTCGGCGAGCTCGAGCGCGGCGGCGAGCTCCGCCTGCGCCGCCTGCCGCTCCGCCTCGGTCGCGCCCCACAGCACCTTGGCGTACGCGACGGAGAGGCGCGTATTGGCAAAGTCGATCCAGATGCGCGCCTGCGCTCGCTGTGCCGGTTCTCGAGGCAACAGCCGCGGCTCGGGGAACGTCTCCTCGATGTATTCGTTGATCACTGCGGATTCGACGATGCGCTGCCCGGCGTGTTCGAGCGCCGGCACCTTGCCGTACAACGAGACGTTGCGGAACCAGCTCGGCTTGTTCGCCAGATCGATCTCCACGAGTTCGAAGGGCACGTTCTTTTCGGCCAAGACGAGGCGGCTGCGATGGGCAAACGGACAAGCGCGAGCGCTGAACAGCTTGAGGTTGGACATGTCGTCCATTATAATAGACAAGCCGCTACCCGCAAGGGGCTCGATCCTGTCAGGTAACAGGACCCGAGCGAGCCGTGTTTCGAGGCATCCACGTTCGCAGCCTGGATGGGGCGGGAGTGAGGCAGGCTGGAGCAACGCTGTGGCAGGTTGTCCCGCCCCCGGTGTCGGCGCCCTCTCGGCAGCGCAATGGCCGTGGCCCGGGCGGGCCGCGTTCTGTTACAAGCTGGTCTGGGAGAGGCCGCCGCATGCACGGCGGCCGAGTTGGTAGGTCATGGGGGACCATGGGGGTGGCAAGGGCGGCGGACGCTCTTGCCTGCGAAGCGTTGCGCACGCTGCAACGTCGATGTCTGGGCATTCAGCAAAGGATAACCGCACACATGAAAACGGATAGTTTCAGGGGCGCCGGCGGTCTGAGCATCTTCATGCGCATCTGGGGACCAGAGGTGCAACGGCCGCGCGGGCTGGTGGTGATCTCTCACGGGTTCAACTCGCACAGCGGCCAGTACACGTGGGTGGGGGAGCAGCTGTCCGCGAGCGGGTTCGTCGTCTACGCGCTGGACCATCGCGGTCGAGGCAAGTCCGAGGGGGAGCGCTTCTACGTGGAGAACTTCTCCGAGTATGTGAACGACCTGGCGACGTTCATCAACCTGGCCAAGTCCCGCGAAGCGGGGTTGCCCGTCTTTCTGTTGGGTCACAGCGCGGGCGGCGTGATCGCTTGCGGTTACGCGCTGGAGCATCAACGGGAGCTCAGCGGCCTCATCTGCGAGAGTTTTGCCTTCCGCGTTCCGGCGCCGGACTTCGTGCTCGCGGTTGTCAAGGGGCTGAGCCACATCGCGCCGCACGCACACGTGCTCAAGCTGAAGAACGAGGACTTCTCTCGCGATCCGAAGGTGGTAGAAGCGATGAATCTGGATCCGCTGATCGCCGGTGAGGTGCAGCCGACGTCGACCGTCGCGGCCATGGTCCGGGGAGATGAGCGGCTGGAGCGCGAGTTTGGCCAGATTACCTTGCCGCTCTTGATCTTGCACGGCACGCACGACAAGGCGACCAAGCCGAGCGGGAGCCAGTTTTTTTATGACCAGGTGGGCTCGAAGGACAAAACGCTGCGGCTCTACGACGGGCACTACCACGATCTGTTGAACGACGTGGGCAGGGAGGGTGTGCTCGACGACATCCGCAACTGGATGGGGACGCGCATATCGGGGTAGCCTTCTCGCTCGAGGAGCCGGCGTTGGGTCGCGCAGGTCATGTCGCGACCCAACGTGGTTCGTGTGTGGGGCCGAGCCTCCAGCGTACGGTGTCGCGCGGCACCTCGGCGCTCGGGGTCGCTCGTCGCGCAGGCGCTCGCGCGGACTACTCGAAGCGCAGGGCCTCCACCGGATCCAGGCGGGCGGCGCGGCGGGCCGGGCCGACGCCGAAGACGATGCCGATCAAGATCGAGACGCCGAGGGCCAGGCCGATCGCATACGGGGGGACGATGGTTTGCCACTCGCCAAAGTGCGCCAGCAGCTGGGCCGCGCCGTAGCCGACGCCGACACCCAGCGCCCCGCCGGCGAGCGAGACGGCCACCGCTTCGAACAGAAACTGACGTAGCACGTCGCGGCGGCGAGCGCCCACGGCCATGCGCACCCCGATCTCGCGGGTGCGCTCGCGCACGGAGACCAGCATGATGTTCATGATGCCGATGCCCCCCACGACCAGCGAGACGGCTGCGATGCTGCCCAGCAGAGCCGTGAAGGTGCCGGTGATCTGGCCCATCGTCTCCAGCATCTCCGCCTGCGAGCGGACCTCAAAGTCGCTGGCCTGGTCGCTGCGCAGGCGGTGGCGCAGGCGCAGCAGCTGCTCGGCCTGGCCTTGCACCTCAAGAGCGCGCCCTTCGCTCTTCAGTTGCAGGGAAACGGTCGAGAGGTAGTCGCGGCCGAAGAGGGAGGTGCGGTGGGTGGAGAGGGGTACGAAGACGCTGTCGTCGGGCGAGCCCATGCCGGAGCCCTTGGCGGCGAGCACGCCGATCACGTGAAAAGCGGCGCCGTTGATCTGCAGGCGGCTGCCGAGCGGTGAGGCCTGGCCGTACAGATCGCTGGCGAGGTTGGCACCGAGCACGACCACGCGCGAGCGCGCCTCCTCGTCGAGGTCGGAGAGGCTGACGCCGCTGGCCACGGGCAGGGCACGCACCTCGAAGTATGCGGGCGTGACACCGACCACGGAGGCGTTCTGGTTTTTGGCGAGGTAGCGGAGCTGCGCGCTGCCGCTCATTTCTGGAGCCACCGCGGCGACGCCGTCGAGGGACTCGAGCGCCCGGGCATCGGCCGGGGAGAGCGTTTGCACCGAGCCCGCGCGGACTCCGCCGCCGCCGGCGAGCGAGCCGGGGCGCACCATCAAGAGGTTGGAGCCGAGCGAACGGATGCGGCCCTCCACGCTGCTGCGCGCGCCTTCGCCAATGCCGAGCACGGCCACCACGGCGCCGGTGCCGATGATCATGCCCAGCATGGTCAGCAGCGTGCGCAGGCGGTTGGAGGTGAGCGAGCGCCAGGCGCTCTTGGCGGTTTCCCGGATCAACATGGGATGGGGCTCTCTTTCATTTCGGGAGCATGCAGTGGGGGGGCAGGGGTGTCGCTGGTGTGCAGTTCGGCGGCGTGCAGCTCGGCGACCACGCTTTCGGCAGGGCCGTCGGCGACGATACGCCCGTCTTTCATGCGGATCGCGCGGGACAGGCTGCGGGCGATCGCGAGATCATGGGTCACCATGACCAGGGTCGTGCCATCCGCGTTCAGAGAGCGGAGCAGGGCCAGCACGTCGTTGCCGGTGCGGCTGTCGAGCGCACCGGTGGGTTCGTCACACAAGAGGATGGAGGGGCGCGTCACGATGGCGCGCGCGATCGCGACGCGCTGGCGCTGGCCACCCGAAAGCTCGGCGGGGAGGTGGCCTTCGCGCGGGCTGAGGCCGACGCGGTCCAGCGCCGCGCGGGCCAGGGCGCGGCTGTCCTTCACCGCGGCGTACAAGAGCGGCAGCTCGACATTTTCCACGGCGGTCATGCGCGGCAGCAGGTTGAAGCTCTGAAACACGAAGCCGATGTGGCGGTTGCGCAGCGCCGCGAGCTCATCGTCGTCGAGCACGGCCATGTCGCGGCCGTCGAGCTCGTAGCTGCCCTCGCTGGGGCGATCGAGGCAGCCCAGAATATTGAGCAAGCTCGATTTGCCGCAGCCGGAGGGGCCGATGATGCCGAGCGACTCCCCCTTCTCGACCGAGAAAGAGATGCGGTCGACCGCGCGCACCGCGAGTTCGTCTCGATCGGCGTTGTAGACCTTGGACAGAGCGCGGATCCGGATCGGAGGGCTCATCTCAGCGCCCTCTCCGGTTCCCGCCGCCCATGCCCATGCCGGGCATCGGAGCCGGGTTGGGGGTGCGTTGCGCGGCCGTGGGCGCCGCCACCGGGACGCTGGTCAGGACGGCGTCGCCCTCGTTCAGGCCCTCGAGCACGACCATGCGAGTGCCGTCGGTGGCGCCGGGCTGGATCGTGCGCTCTTCTCCGTTCGGCAGTTTGACGAAGCGGCGCCTGCCCTGGGACTGGACCGCCACGAGAGGCACGAGCAAGGCGTCCTTCTGCTCGCTGGTCACGATCTCGATGTCGGCGCTCATGCCGGAGCGCAAGAGCGCCGCGGATTCGTCCTGGATCGCGATCTCGACGGCGAAGGTGACGATGCTGGAGGTATCGACGCCGAGCGGGCTGACGCGGTCGACGACGCCCTTGAAGACCCGATCGCCGTAGGTGTCGACGCGGATCTCCACGCGCTGGTCCCTGGCAATGCGGCTGATCTGCGCCTCGTCGACCGAGGCCACGATGCGCAAGTCGGAGAGATCCGCGAGCGTCATCAGCGCGCTGCCGCCGCTCACGTTGGTCAGCGCGGAGGACACCAGCGTGCCCGTCTCCACGGCGACGTTCAGCACGGTGCCGGAGATCGGCGCGTAGATGCTGGTCTCCTTCAGGCGCAGCTCGGCGTCCTGGACGCTGAGCGCGGCCGCCTCGAGTGCGCCCTGCGCGGCGCGCAGCTGAGCGCGTTTCAGGCTCACGTTGGAGGTGGCGACGCGGGTCGCGTGGTCGGCGCTGCGCGCAGCGTCCGTGGAGCCCAGGCCCAGCTCGGCGCTCTGCTGGGCGACGGATGCCGTGATCTGATTGTTGCTGCGTTCGAGGTCGGAGACCGCGAGCGAGGCGCGCGCGGCGTCGACGTCGGCCTGGGCGCGATTGCGAGCCACCTGGGCCGAGGCGAGCTGCCGTTTGGCGTCGGTTGGATCGAGCTTGACCAAGAGCTGGCCCGCTTGCACCTGGTCCCCTTCTTTGACCAGGACCTCGATCACCTGGCCCGAGCCTCGGGATTTCACCTCGACCTGTACGTCGGGCTCGATCTTGCCGGAGGCGGCGGCGGTTTCGCGCAGGGTCCCGCGCTGGGCCTGCGCGCTCGGTCCGAGCGTCTGGGCGCCGGCGTCCTTCTGCCAGGCGTAGCCGCCCGCGCCGGCGCTGGCGAGGAACAGGGCGCCGGCGGCCGATAGCAGGTATCTCTTCTTGGTTTTGGTGTTCATGAACGTGTCCTCGTGGCGGGTACAGAAGGTGAGAGGGTCGCGAAACGGTCGAGCAGCGTGCCCGTCGTGTGTTCGAGCTCGAAGCGTGCGGAGGCCTGGTTCAGCAGGGCCTGCAGGCGGCGCAGCTCGGCTTCGCGAGAGGTTTGTTCGGCGGTCACGACGTTCTGCGCGCTGGTGGTGCCCAGCAGGAGGCGCTGGCGTTCGGCCTCGGCGAGCCGCGTGGCCATGCCGGCGGTGGCGCGGGTGAGCTCGACCTGTTCTGCCGCGGCCGACAGGGTCACGCTCAGCGACGAGGCCTGCGCGGTCAGCGCGAGGGCCCGGGCCTGGTAGCGAGCCTGGGCTGCGGCCAGCTCGTCGGCAGCGACCGCCGCGTCTCCCGGAGTGCGACCGGAGCCGAGCGGGAGGGCGATCTCGACGCCGCCGAGCACGCCGAACGCGGGCCGGCCGCCGCTCAGCGAGAAGCCACTGCCGTCGTCCCAGAGGGTACCGACCGATGCGGTGGCGAACAGATCCACGCGCGGCTGGTCGGCGTCGCGCGCGACGGCGGCCCGCGCGGCGCTGCGTTCGATCTCCGAGCGCAGCGCGGCGAGCTCGGGCGACGCCGCGGTCACGTCCGCCAGGCGTGCGTCGAGCTCGGGCGCGGCGCCGAGCTCCGGTGCGGCGCCC
>Ga0315912_10002393_pt1 | contig 20116 bp, 17 predicted proteins | sample VfabasoilMG_FD_204469 | JGI IMG/M metagenome (GOLD analysis project Ga0315912, IMG submission 204469) | Garden soil microbial communities collected in Santa Monica, California, United States - V. faba soil | ecosystem: Environmental > Terrestrial > Soil > Garden | place: USA: California...
GCATCTAAGCGCGAAGCCTTCTCCAAAACTAGTCATCCCTATCAGTCCCCTGGGAGACTACCAGGTTGATAGGCCGGCGGTGTAAGGATGGCAACATCTTTAGCTTACCGGTACTAATCGGACGATCGGCTTAACCACCTTTCTCCACAGAATGGCCTGCCATTTTGAGGAAGAAGGCTGTTCCAAGCCGGCTTTCATGATCATTGTCCATTCACCTCTTTATTCACGGTGCGCCTTTGGGTGCACCGCTGGTACTCCCGGTGATCATGGGCTCCTGGCCATACCCGTTCCCATTCCGAACACGGTCGTCAAGCAGGAGCCGCCGATGATATTGCCTTGCGAGAAAGTAGGTCGTCGCCGGGGTTTTGAATCGAGCACCCGCGTGCATGTCACGCGGGTGCTTTTTTTCAGGTGCGCCGATCGCTCGGTTCCGGACGGACTCGGCGCGGCTACCCGTTACCTCGCAACACACGACTTCGCGCAGGCAGCGGAAGCGCGCGGGGAAGGTGTCGGCGACGCCGCGGCTCACGAGCAGGACCGCGCCCCGGACGGCGAACCGCAGTCCATTCCAGCGACTGAACCACGCACCGGGATAGAGCCGTCCCCCGTGGTTCCACCAGACGCATTGTCCGCCGTGCAGGTGGCCGGCGAACACGATGTCGTAGTGCTGTGCGGCGGACTCGACGATCCTCGGGTTGTGCCCGACCAGGGCACGCACGCAGTCCGCATCGCTGGCGTTCCGCGCTCTCACTGCTCCATGGAGTTGCATTCGCGCGCGGCCGAGTTGCAGTTCGCCCTCGCCGTCGTGCAGCCAATGACCGCCTCCCGCGCGCACAGCAGCGCGGGCGCACTCGCGGCCGAGTCCGTCATCGTGATTGCCGGCGACGGCGAAGACTCTCGCGTGCCGTGCAAGTTGCTCCACCGTGCTCGAGAGCACCTCCGCGCCGGAGCGGCGATCGAGCAGGTCACCACCGAGCAGCACGGCGTCCGGGCGATTCCGTGAGACGACGTCGACCAGGGCCGCGCCGACATGCTGCCGCCGCGCGGTCAGATGCAGGTCGCTGGCGTAGATGATCCGCCACGCAGCCGTGGTGTCGACAGGCACGACGACCCGTTCGTGGCGGACGTGCAGAGGCGCGCGCGACCCGAATTCGAAGCCGGCGATCACCCCGAGACCTCCGCGGCGCGCCGCGCCTCTTCATACCAGAGCACGACCGCGAGGCAGCCGACACACCACGAGCGCACGAACCCGCGTCCGACGAGGCCTCCGAACAGCATCCGAGCCGCAATCGAAATCAGGCGGGTCGTTGCGATGGCTTGGCTCTGGGTGCTCGCGACGAGCTGGTGACTGGCCGAGAACGGTGCACGTTCACCCTCGAGTGCCAATGGGAATACGAAGAGCAGGCGCAGCTCGACGGAATAGAAAGTCACGATCGCCGCGGGCACCGCCAGCACTGGCCAGCGCCAGAGCAGCGCGAGCACCAGCAGCGCAGCCATGCCGGCGCACGCGTACTTGCCGGTGCCGAGCCGGCCGAAGTGCGCGCGGCCCAGGGGCTCCTTGCCGCGTACGACGCCCATCGCCTTGCGCATCCACTCGGCGCCGCCCGAGAAGCCACCCCAGACTGCTCCGTGCGCCGCCTCGTGCAGGTGGTTGCCAGGCTCGTCGTAGATCAGCGCCGCGTCGGAGAGCAACGTGCGCACGCTACGCATGGCCCACGTCTCGCTGAGCGCACCATGCCAGCCAAGCCAGGAACGCGATCCCATTGCCGCCCACGAGCAGCCTGTGCAGCAGCGTCTCGTAGCGCCCGCAGGATCGATGGAAGCGCACCTCGTCGAATACGATCAGTGCCGTCATCGCGAGTGCGACGCCGACGATCGGTACCAGCACGCTGCGCAGGGGCAGGGGACCGGATGCGAGCGTCAGGAGTGTGAACAACGGCACTCCGAGTGAGAGCGCGAGCAGTTCGGCCCGGCGCTCGGCGCGTGCGATCGGCCGCCCGCCGTCGCGGTGGAAGCGCCAGTCGAGCACTCCCGCGACCGTCGCGAGGATGCCGGCGATCGCCATGACCCAGAACGCTGCTGGCCAACTTCCGAGCGCCGCCAGCCGCGGCAGGGACCACGTCGAGGGTGCCAGCCAGAGCAGGAGCGGCATGGCCAGCGCAGGTGTCAGCACGGCGAGGAGGGAGAGCACGAGGGCACTATACTTTGTACCGCAAAGTACGCAAGACCCGTCCATGGGACGACCTCGCAGTCTCGCCGGCGCGGGAGGCTCGGGCACGGGCCCGCCCCTCCCTCCTCGGGCTGTCCAGGGTCGGGGCAGCCGGATGCCGCCGCGGGGGACTCCGCGAATCAGGAGCGATAGTCGGCGTTGATGCGCACGTAGTCCGCGGAGAAGTCGCAGGTCCAGGCCTCGGCCTGAGCCGCACCCGCCGCGAGATCGATCCCCAGGATCACTTCGTGGTTGTTGAGCAGGTGCAAGTGGGCCACCGGTTCGTTCTCGGGATGCGGCGTCCCGGAGGAGAACACGTCGGCCTCGCCGATCCAGACGCGCGCCTTGTTGGTATCGAAGTTCACGCCGGAGCGACCCGCGGCCGCCAGGATGCGCCCCCAGTTGGGGTCGCGTCCGTGGACCGCTGTCTTCGTCAGGGGACTGGTGGCGATCGTGCGCGCCACATGTGCCGCCGTCTGTTCGTTGGGCGCGCCCTGGACCTGTACCGTGACGAGTCGCGTCGCCCCCTCGCCGTCGGCCGCGATGCAACGGCACAACTCCTGGCTGACCTCCAGCACCGCACGCTCGAGGACGTCGTCGTGGGCGTCGCTCCAGCCCGCGTGCGACTTCGGATGCATCGCGCCCTGCGCGTACTGGCTGCTCCAGAGCAGGAAGGTGTCGTTGGGCGACGTGTCGCCGTCGACGGTCAGGCGGTGGAAGCTGCGGTCCGCGATGCGGCGCAGCATCTCCTTGGGATGGTCGTCCGACGGGCCGTCCGTCAGGACGTAGGCGAGCATCGTCGCCATGTTCGGGTGGATCATGCCCGACCCCTTGGCCACGCCCGTCACGCGGAAGGGCGGCCCGGCCTTGTCTTCCACTGCCAGAGTGCGGACCTTCGGCACGAGATCCGTGGTCATGATCGCGGTGCCGAAATCACCCAGACCGCGCTCGCTCGCCAGGGCGGTCAGATTCGGCAGCGCCTCGAGGATCCGCTCGCGCGGCAGCCGCGCACCGATCACTCCCGTGCTCATGAAGAGCACCTGCTCGGGCGGGCAGCCGACGAGTTCAGCCAGTGCACGCTGGATCGCGCGGTTGTCCTCGAGGCCCTCCGCACCCGTAGAGCAGTTGGCATTGCCCGAATTGACCAGCAGGGCCCGGAGCTTGCCGCGCGAGCGCGCCAGGCTCTCCCGGGCCACGACGACGTGCGCACCCAGCAGCTGGTTCGACGTGAAGAGCGCGGCGGCCGGGTAGGCCTTGTCCGCCACGATCAAGCCCAGATCGAGCTTGCTGCGCTTGGCGCGGATGCCGCAGTGCACCGCCGAAGCGCGGAATCCTGCGGGCAGCACCGGGCGCGCGTCGCTGACGCGGTTGACGTTCAAGGGGCTGCGTTCCATGACTCGAGTCGTCGTTTCCATTCGCGTACCTCTCCACGGACGCGCTCGGGCGCCGTGCCTCCGATCTGGTTCCTGCGCTCGAGCACCGCGTCGACGGACAGCTCCGCGCGCCATTGCTCGTGTGTGACCTCGCCGAGTTCGGGCAACAGCGCGCGCCAGGCGGGAGCCGCAAGGTCCTCGAGCTCGCAGCGCGCCTCGATCGCCGCGCGCACGAGCACTCCCGCGCGTTCGTGCGCGTCGCGGAATGGGATCCCGCGACGCACCAGCCAGTCGGCCAGGTCGGTGGCGTTGGCATAGCCGCGCGTCGCCTCGGCACGGCAGCGTTCGATCTCGAAGCGCACGTTGCGCACGGTGATCTCGGCGATCTCGAGGCAGGCCTCGGTCGTGTCGAGCGCGTCGAAGAGCAGTTCCTTGTCCTCCTGCAGGTCCTTGTCGTAGGCCAGCGGGAGGCCCTTCTGCAGCACCAGCAGGGCCTGCAGGTTCCCGAGGACGCGCGCGCTCTTCCCGCGCAGCAGCTCGAGCGAGTCGGGGTTCTTCTTCTGGGGCATCAGGCTCGAGCCTGTGGCGACGGCGTCGGAGAGTTCGATCAGGCGCGCCTCCTGGGACGCGAAGAAGATCCAGTCCTCTGCCAGGCGCGAGAGATGCACCGCGACCGTGCTGCAGGCGAAGGCCAGCTCGGAAGCGTGGTCGCGCGCGGCGACCGCATCGAGGCTGTTGCGCGTCGCGCCCGCGAATCCGAGCGCGCGCGCGAGCGCCTGGCGCTCCACGGGGAAGGCCGTGCCGGCCAGTGCCCCGCTGCCGAGCGGACAGCTGTCCATGCGTACGGTCGCGTCCGCGAAGCGCGACCGGTCGCGCTCGAGCATCTCGGCGTAGGCCAGCAGGTGGTGGCCGATCGTGACCGGTTGCGCGCGCTGCAAGTGCGTGTACCCGGGCATCGGATCGGCCGCGTGCTTCTCCGCCAGCTCCACGAGCGCGCGCTGCAGCGCGACGATACGCCCCTGCAGAGTCCCGGCGCGCAGCTTGAGGTAGAGCCGCAGGTCTGTCGCCACCTGGTCATTGCGCGACCGGCCCGTGTGGAGCTTGCGCGCGGGATCGCCGATCTCGGCCTTGAGCTCGCCTTCGACGAGGCTGTGGACGTCTTCGGCCTGCGCGTACTGCAGCGCCGCCGGCTGTTCGGCGAAGCGCGCTGCGACACGTTCCAGCCCCTCGCGAATGGCGCGTTCGTCGGCGGCGTCGATGACCTTGCCCGCGAGCAGCGCCTTGGCCCAGGCCAGGCTGCCCTGGATGTCCTCGCGCCACAGGCGCGAGTCGATCGCCAGGCTGCGATTGAAGCCCTCGAAGCGCGGGTCGAGCCCGCCGCTGAATCTTCCGCCCCAGAGCTTGCTCAAACGAGGACCTTGCGTCCTTTCGCGCGCCGCGACTTTGCGCTGCCGGTCCGGGCCCCGGCAGCCTCGCGCCGCACCTTGGCGGCGACCATCCCCGGCATGCCGTACAGGCGCACGAAGCCGTAGCTGTCCTTGTGATCGAAGGCAGCGCTCGCGCCGAAGGTCGCGAGATCCTCGCGATAGAGCGAGTAGGGGCTCTCGGCGGAGAGCGCCGTGGCCGAGCCCTTGTAGAGCTTCACCGCGACGCTGCCGGTCACGTTGCGCGTCGCCTCGCGGAAGAAGGCGTCCATGCACTCGCGCAGCGGCGCGAACCAGCGCCCCGTGTAGACGAGGTCGGCGTAGTCCGGCATCAGCTTCTCGCAGGCGCGATGCGTATCGCGGTCGAGCGTCAGCGCGCGCAAGGTGCGCAGGCCCTCGAGGATGATCGTGCCGCCCGGCGTCTCGTACACGCCGCGCGACTTCATCCCGACCAGGCGGTTTTCCGTGATGTCGACGCGCCCGACGCCGTGCTTCCCGCCCAGCTTGTTCAGCAGCGTGACCAGCTCGACCGGGCCCAGCGCCTTGCCGTCCACCGACACGGGCACGCCGCCCGCGTAGCCGATCTCGACCACCTGGGCCTTGTCGGGCGCCTTCTCGGGCGCGACGGTCAGCATCCAGACGTCGTCCGGCGGGGCGTTGGCCGGATCCTCGAGCGCGCCGCCTTCGTGGCTGATGTGCCAGAGGTTGCGGTCGCGCGAGTAGATCTTCTTGCGGCTCTGGACGACCGGGATCTTGCGCTTGGCGGCGTAGTCGAGCGCGTCCTCGCGGCTGCGGATCGACCATTCGCGCCAGGGCGCCAGGATCTTGAGCTCCGGTGCGAGCGCCATGTAGGTGAGCTCGAAACGCACCTGGTCATTGCCCTTGCCCGTGCAGCCGTGGGCGACGCTCGGCGCGCCGATCGCGAGCGCGTGTTCGACCTGCGCCTTGGCCAGGATCGGGCGTGCCATGCTCGTGCCGAGCAGGTAGCGGCCTTCGTAGACCGTCATCGCGCGCAGGCAGGGCCAGACGTAGTGCTCGAGGAATTCCGCGCGCAGGTCGACGACCTTGCACGATGCGGCGCCCGTCGCCAGGGCCTTCTTCTCGAGGCCCGCGAGCTCCTCCTCGCCCTGTCCGACGTCGCAGCACAGGGCGTGCACCTCGAGGCCGTAGGTCTCGCGCAGCCAGGGGATGATGATCGACGTGTCGAGACCGCCGGAATACGCCAGGACGACTTTGTCGGACATGGGCAGGGGCTTTCGATGGTTGCGGGGGGTGGATCGGGCGCGGCTCAGCTCTTGCCCATCAGCAGGGCGAGCACGGCCTTCTGGACGTGCAGCCGGTTCTCGGCGATGTCGTAGACGATCGCCTGCGGGCCGTCGATCACGCCGCTGGTGACCTCCTGGCCGCGGTGAGCGGGCAGGCAGTGCATGAAAAGCGCATCGGGCTGGGCCAGCGCCATCAGCTCCTCGTCGACGCGGTAGTCGTTGAACAGCGCGGCGCGCTCCTCGATCTCGTCCTCCTGGCCCATGCTGGCCCAGACGTCGGTGTAGACGGCATCCGCACCGCGCACGCCGCGCTCGGCGTCGTTGAGGATCTGGATGTCGGAACCCGACTCGCGCGCCATCAGCATCGCTTCGCTGACCACGCGCGCGTTGGGCTCGTAGCCCTCGGGCGTGCAGACCGTGATGTGCGTGCCGAGCAGCGCGGCCACGTGCACCAGCGAGTGGCAGGTGTTGTTGCCGTCGCCGACGTAGACGACCTTGCGGCCCTTGACCGTGCCCCAGCGCTCCGTGAGCGTGAAGAAGTCGGCCAGCGCCTGGCAGGGGTGCAGGTAGTCCGAGAGGCCGTTGATCACGGGGATCGTGCAGTTCGCCGCGAGCTCATCGAGCACGCGGTGCTTGAACGTGCGCGCCACGATGCCGTCCACCCAGCGCTCCAGGTTGCGCGCCATGTCCTTGACCGACTCGCGCGAGCCCAGTCGCACGTCGCGGTGGTCCATGAAGACCGCGCTGCCGCCCAGGTCCTGCATGCCGATGTCGAAGGTGAAGCGCGTGCGCAGCGAGTCCTTCTCGAAGATCATGGCCAAGCGCTTGCCGCGCAGGAGCTGGGCGAAGGCGGCGCGGTCGGACTTCATCGCGCGCGTGGCGTCGAAGATGGTCTCGACGTCTCCGGGCCCCATCTGGGAGATCGAGAGCAGGTCCTTGAAGGGCAGGGTTCCGAGTGTGGCTGTCGTCATGGAGGTAGGGTCGGGTTCGGGACTCAGAGGCTGCGCAAGCCGTTGCGCAGGATCTCCAGCCCCTGCGCGACCTCGGCTTGCGTGATGACATAGGGGGGCAGGAGGCGCAGCACGTCGCCGCCGGTGCGGTTGGTGATCAGGCCGTCCTGGTAGAGCTTCTTCTGCAGCGCCTCGGCGCCGCGCTCGAGGCGCAGGCCCTGGATCAGGCCCAGCCCGCGCAGCTCGCGCACGACCGCGAAGTCGCGCTGCAGATCCTCGAGGCCCGCGCGCAGCTCCGCGCCGCGCAAGCGCACGTTCTCGAGCAGGCCGTGCTGCTCGATCTCGTTCAGGAAGCACAGCGCACCGCGGCAGACGAGCGGGCCGCCCGCGAAGGTCGAGCCGTGGTCGCCGGGCTGCAGCGTGTCGGCGAGTTCCTTCGAGACCAGCGCCAGGCCCATCGGCAGGCCGGCCGCGATCGGCTTCGCGAGCGTGACGATGTCGGGGCGGATGTCGAGCTGTTCGCCGTACAGGAACGTGCCGGTACGACCGCTGCCGCATTGCACCTCGTCGTGGATCAGCAGCGTGCCGGTTTCGCTGGCCAGCCTGCGCGCCGTGCGCAGATAGTCCGGCGAGAGGCAGCGCACGCCCGACTCGCCCTGGATCGGTTCCATGATCAGCGCCGCGGGCTGCTGCTCTCGCAGTGCAGCCTCGAGCGCGGCGGCATCCTCGACCGGGACGAAGCTGACACCCGGGACGAGCGGCCCGAAGGGCTCGCGATACTTGGGCGTGTGCGTGACCGAGAGCGCGCCCAGCGTTCGGCCGTGGAAACTGCCTTCGAGGGCGACGAAGCCGGTGCGCCCGGAATGTCCGAGGTTGCGCTGGTGCTTGCGCGCGATCTTGAGCGCCGCCTCGACCGCCTCGGCGCCGCTGTTGGTGAAGAACACAGCCTCCATGCCCGCGAGGCGCGTTACTCGCGCGGCGACCTCGTCGGTGTAGGGATGCCGGAACAGGTTGCTGGTGTGGATCAGGCGCCCGAGCTGGTCGGTCAGCTCCGCGACCAGGCGCGGGTGGTTGTGGCCGAGCGCCGAGACTGCGATACCGCCCAGGAAGTCGAGCCACTGGCGACCGTCCGAGTCCCAGAGGCGCGCGCCCTGTCCGCGCACGAAAACCTCGTCGGCGCGGAGGTAGGTCGACAGAACGTGTTCATCCATGGGTTGCGTACTCCGCCGGGAAGCGCGTGCCGACCGAGGGAAGCAGCGCCTGCAGCACGCAGTCGGGGCCGGCCGCCGGGGCGATCTTGATCAGGGCTGCGGGGTGCGCGGCGAGCGCCTCGAGCGCCGCCTCGACCTTGGGGATCATGCCGCCGGCGATCACGCCCGCCTTGCGCAGACGCGCGCACTCCTGGGCGCTGAGGGCCGGGATGCGCTGCTTGGTCGCGTCGAGCACGGCCGGCACGTCGGTCAGGAACAGGATCGCGTCGCAGCGCAGCGCCGCGCCCAGCGGACCGGCGGCCATGTCGGCGTTGATGTTGTAGAAGCGATCGCGTGGGCCCTCGGCAGCGCTCGAGAGGGGGGCTACGGTCGCGATCAGAGGTACGAAGCCGCGCTCGAGCAGCGTGTCCACGAGGCGCGTGTCGATGCCGTGCACGCGACCGACATAGCCGAGCTCGACGCCCTCGAGGCGCAGAGGCTCGGCGCCAAAGCTGCCGCCGTCCGCGCCGCACAGGCCGACGGCCGAGAGGCCGGCCGACGCGAGCGACGCGACGAGGTCCTTGTTGACCGTGCCGCAGAGCACCTGCACGACGACCTCGGCCGTCTCCCGGTCGGTCACGCGCAGGCCCTCGTGGTAGCGCTCGGGCAGGCCGAGACGCCGGACCAGATCGCGGATCTGGCTGCCGCCGCCGTGGACGAGCACGAGCTCGTGGCCGGCGCCGCGCGCGCGCGCGACGGCCTGCGCGAGCTCCGCGCGCGCCGCGGCCTCTTCGAGCTGTGCACCGCCGATCTTGACCAGCAGCTTCACGCGAGCCCCGCCGTCTCCTCGATGCCGAGCGCTAGATTCATGTTCTGCAGCGCCTGCCCGGAGGCGCCCTTGAGCAGGTTGTCGATCACGGAGACGAGCACGATGCGGTCCCCGCATTCGCCGACGGCGATGTGACATTCATTCGTGTTCTGCACCGCGCGCAACTCGGGCAGCCCGCGTTCGAAGACGCGCACGAAGCGCTCGCCGGAGTAGGCCTCGCGCAGACAAGCGCGCAGCTCGTCCGCACGCGCGCCCGCCGCCGGCGCGAGGTAGATCGTCGAGAGGATCCCGCGGAAGAGCGGCAGCAGGTGCGGCACGAAGACGAGGTTCTCGCACCCCGCGTGCAGCCGGATCTCGGGCAGGTGGCGGTGGTCGCCGACAGCGTAGGCCAGGAAGTTCTCGTGGCTGTTGCCGAAGAGCGTGCGCGAGGTGGGCGTCTTGCCCGCGCCCGAAACGCCGCTCTTGCTGTCGCAGACGATCGTCTGGCCGCCGTCGACCAGGCCCGCGGCCAGGAGCGGCTTCAGCGCCAGGAGGATCGAGGTCGGGTAGCAGCCGGGGTTGGCCACCAAGCGCGCCCCGTGCAGTTGCTCGCGCGCGTGCTCGGTCAGCCCGTAGACAGCGCCGGCCTCGGCCGCCGCATCCCCGCAGCGGAAGTCCGCCGACAGGTCGACCACGTGCTTACCGAGCTCGAGGCAGCGCTGCGCCAGCGGAGCCGAGGTCCCGTGCGGCGTGCAGAGGAAGACGCCCTCGCATTCCGCGACCCGCTTCCAATCGAGGACCTCGACCGGGGGCTCGCTCTCGAGCTCGGGCGCTTCGACGGCTGCGCCCTCGCGCGCGCTGGCGAAGTGGTGCAGCGCCAGCGCGGGGTGGCGTGCCAGCAGGCGCTGCAGCTCGCGCCCCGTGTACCCCGAAGCGCCCAAGACGGCGGCGCGTTTCATCGACGCTTCTTGCCTTCGCGCAGCTCGTTCAGCCGTCGCACCACGCCGCGCGCCCCGGCCGGGCTGCGTGCGATCACGAGGATCGTGTCGTCGCCCTCGATCGTCCCGAGCACCTCCGGCCAGGCGGCCTGATCGAGGGCGACCGCCAGCGGACCGGCGGCCCCGACCGGCGTCTTGACCACGACCTGGTTCCCGGCCGCGACGGCCGAGCTCATCCAGCCCTGGACGGCCATGTAGAGCGCCAGGCTGGCATCCGCCTCGGCCGGGGGAAGGCTGCTCGGCAACTCGTAGCCGTTGCGGCCCTTGAGCAGGCCCATGTCGCGCAGGTCGCGCGAGAGCGTCGCCTGGTTGACCTCGATGCCCGCCTTGGCGAGCAGTTCGGCGAGCTCCGACTGGCTGTGGACGTGGCGCGCGCGCACGAGTTCGGCGATGCGCGCGCGGCGTTCCTCGCGCGGGGCCAGGCGCGGATCGGTGGAGCTCTTGGCGGTCTTGAGCATAGATTCGGTGCTGATGTGCAGGATTATGCATAGCTATCGGCAGACGCGCAAGCGCGCTCGAGGATTTTTCTTATCTCGGTGCCTGCTTGAAGCCGGGTCCTGCTCTCGGGTAGGAGTGCGCCATGCCCGAGATCTTCAGCGCCGACAATCTGATCGCCCTGGCCACGCTCTCGCTGCTCGAGATCGTGCTGGGGATCGACAACATCGTCTTCCTCTCGATCCTCTCGGCCAAGCTGCCGCCCGAGCAGCGCGCCAAGGGGCGCCGCATCGGCCTGGCGCTGGCGATGCTGATGCGCATCGGCCTCCTGCTCTCGCTCTCGTGGGTGATGCGCCTCGTCGACCCGCTCTTCGCGCCCTTCGGTCACTCGTTCTCGGGCAAGGACCTGATCCTGCTCGGCGGCGGCCTGTTCCTGATCGGCAAGGCCACGTTCGAGATCCACGAGCGCCTCGAGGGGCCCGAGCACGGGCCGAACCTGGGCTCGGGCACGGCCAGCTTCCGCAGCGTCATCGTGCAGATCATGCTGCTCGACATCGTCTTCTCGCTCGACTCGGTCATCACGGCCGTGGGCATGGCGCAGCAGATCTGGGTCATGATCACGGCGGTCGTGCTGGCTGTCGTCGCGATGATGCTCTTCGCGAGCGCGGTCAGCGACTTCGTCGAGCGCCACCCGACGGTCAAGATCCTGGCGCTCTCGTTCCTGATCCTGATCGGGGTGATGCTGGTGGTCGAGGGCATGGGCGGGCACGTCGACAAGGGCTACATCTACTTCGCCATGGCCTTCTCGCTGGGAGTGGAGTTGCTCAACCTGCGCATGCGACGCGGCAAGAAGCCGATTCACCTGCGCGGGCCCGAGCTGCCGAGCGAGGACAAGGGCGGATGAGCGCGCCGGCGCAGCAGGAATTCCGACTCGACTCGGTGCTGCGCAGCGGAGCCTGGCTCTCGATCGTGTTCTGGGGCGCCTCCTTCGTGGCCACGCGCTCCGCAATCGGAGTGTTCCACCCCTATGCGCTTGTCGCCGGCCGCTTCGCGCTCGGCTCGGCGCTGCTCTACCTGGCGCTCTTTCTGCGGCGGGAGCCGCTGCTGCTCGAGCGCGCCGACCGCCGTCGCGGCCTGCTGCTCGGCCTGATCCTCGGCTTGCACATCGCCGTGCAGGCCTTCGCGCTGTTCCAGACCAGCGCCAACCACTCGGGCTGGATCGTGGGCGCGTGCCCCGTGATCATCGCACTGGGCGCACAGCTGTTCCTGGGCCAGCGCATCGGCGCGCTCTCTTGGCTCGGCATCGGCATCGCTGGGGGAGGGGTGCTGCTGATCGCGCTCGAGCACTCCGACACGCTCGTGCACGCCGGCCTGGGCGACCTGCTGGTCTTCGGCACCACCTTCAGCTGGGCGGCCTACACGCTGCTCTCCTCGGCGCCTGTCGCGCGCAGCGGCGCGCTGCGCACGAGCGCCTTCGCGATGGGAGTCGCGAGCTTGGTCTGCGCGCTCGCCGCGCTCCTCGAGGGCCGCATCTGGACCGGCGCGCCCAACCTGCGCAGTTGGCTCGAACTCGCATTCCTGGGGGTCTGCTGCAGCGGGACCGCATTCTGGCTCTGGAACCGCGCGATCGCGCGCTTCGGGATGGCGCGCCTCGGGAGCCTGCTCTACTTCCAGCCCTTCGTGACGGCCGGCCTCTCGCTCGCGCTCGGGGAGGAGGTCCCCGGCTGGAATACCTGGATCGGCGGGCCGCTCGTCCTGTTCGGGGTCTGGGTCCTGGCCCGCGGCAAGTCGCAGGTCGATGCAGCGGCAGCGAGGGCCTGATTCCGGTATCCTGCGGGGCGGCCACAGGTAGGCCCGCTGCCGACTTTCGACCTCCCTGATGATCACGTCCATCCGCACTCTGCCGGTGATCCTCTGCCTGATCGGAGGCCCCGCGATCACAGCCCTGCAGGCCGCAACCGCGCCGCGGCAGGATCCACCCAAGGGCAATCAGGCTCCGCACGTGGACTGCATCGTCTGCGGCGAGCGCTCCTACACGTTCCCTTCGGGCGCACCGCTCGACGCCGAGGGCAACATGGTCGTCTGGTGCGAGCGCTGCAAGCGCGACACCTCGCACCGATCGAGCACGAACACCGGCCCCGGGATCCCGCCCGCGCCCAGCCCCAAGTCCGAGGCCAAGGGGGGCTTGCGACTGCGCAAGCCCGATCCGCCTCCCGCGTCGAAGCCGCCGCAACCGGAGGCGCAGGGCAATGGCGAAACGCGGCCCCTCCCCGACGGCGATCCGCAGGCCGGCGCGGGCCGACCCTCTCCCGCCGCCGGCTTCATCTTCCAGGAAGTGCGCAAGCTCAAGGCCATCGACGACCGCCTGATCGGGGCGTCCGTGGACAGCTTGTGCGCGATGGGTGAGCCGGGCCTCGCCGCGGCTCGGGCCGAACTCTCGGCGATGGAAGCGCCCGTGATCCTCGTCGCGGCGCGCGTGCTGCTGCGCTCGCCGACGCCCGGGGACATCGACCTTGTTCAGAAGCGCCTGCGCGACCGGTTGCCCACGGCCGGCGGCGGCGCGCTGCTCTCGGCCCTGGTCGCAGCCGATCCAGTGCACGCCGGTCCACGCTTCCTGGTGGAGATGCTCGATTCGCCGAACGGCGGCCTGCGCGCGCAGGCCGCGCGCGAGCTGCGGCCTCTGCTGCCGCAGGCGACCGTCGCCGTGCTCGCCCCCGCGCTCGAAAGCAAGCGCTCCGAGACGCGCCTCGAGGCGGTTTCGCTGGCGGGCGGCGTTCCCGGTGCGGACGCGACCGCGGTGCTGCTCGCGCGCCTGGCGGACCCCGCGCCACGCGTGGCCTTGCAGGTGATCAGCGAGCTGGCAGGCCGCAAGGACGACACGCTCGATCCCAAGCTGCTCGGCTTGGCGTTCCACGAGCGCTGGATCCTGCGCTCCGAGGCGTACGCGCTGCTGGCGCTCGTGGAGCGCGAGGACGTCGGCTCGCGCGGAATCCTGGACGACTCCCACCTCGAGACGCTGCTCACGGCCCTGGAGTCGAACGACCCCTTCGTCTCCGGCGCCTGCGCCGCGGCACTCGCGGGCATCGGCTTCCGCAGCGTCAAGGTGCGCGACGCGAACTGGCTCGACCAGGCCGTGGTCGACCGGCTCGTCGGCGTCGTCAGCGGCAAGGTCTTCCACAACGATTTCTCCGCGCTGCGCGGGTCGGCTCAGCGGCGCCTGCAGCTGCTCACGGGACAGGAAGCCGGCACGGACGGCTCGCGCTGGGTCGAGTGGTGGGTGTCCGTGCGGGCGGGCTTCCACGCGCTGCGCGCCTGGATCCCTTACGAGGACGCGGAGCTCGACCGCTTGGCGCTGCGGATCTCCGACGGCACCGCGAAGTGGCGTTTGCTCGGCCCGGGCAAGGCCTGGCCGGCCGATCTCGCGCCCAGGGAGGATGCGTTCTACCTCTCCGCGGCGCAGGTACAGGATCTCACGCACGTGCTGACCACCGAGGGCGTGTTCGGCCCGCAGCGCCTGCCGGGCACGCGCGGCACGCGCGGGACCGGCGAGCGCACCGCCGACATCTCGGTCGTCGGACGCGGGAAGACGTTCGTGGTCGGAGCCGACGCACAGGAACCCTGGTTCGACCGCATCCTGGCCGCGGCACGCTCGCTGGCCGAGACCAACCGCTGGGAGCTCTATCCGATCCCGGGCCGGCACGTCGGCACCGCAGAGCTGTGGAAGGAGCAATCGGCCTGGTGGTCGGCCGAGCACACGCCGCTCGAACGCGATCGCAAGCTGAAGGAGCTCGTGCTGGCGACGCTGGCCGTGCGCAGCTCGCCGATGCGTACGCGCGCCTTCGCCGAGCTCGAGCGCCTCTATGCGCTCCCGGGGATCCCGGATCCGGCGGACTTCCGACTGTTCCTGGACGCGCTCGGCGGAGAGGCGCCGCCCGTCGCCGTCCCGAGCCTGATCCAGATGGCGATCGCGTCGGCGCGCAGCGTGTCCGCGCAGCAGGCGCGCATTCCGGTCGAACCGGCGCGCGAACTCGTGCGGGCCGTCCTCGCACGTCCCGATTCGATCACCGGCGCGCTTCCGGCCGTGCTCTACGCGGCCGGAGCCCCGTTCACGCGCGAGATGCTCGCGGATCCGCGGCCGGCGGTGCGCGTGGCCGCCGCGCGCGTCCTGGCGCGCTTCCCCGACGCGGATCCCGTCAGCGCGCTGTTGCCGCTCCTGACCGACAAGGTCTCGGATGTGCAGGCGGCCTGCATCGAATCGCTCGGCGACCTGCGCGCCGAGAGTGCACGCACGGAGCTGCTCGTACGCGCGAGGCTGGGCGTGAAGCAGGTGCGCATCGCGGCCCTGCTGGCTGCCGGGAAGCTGCGCGGGGACTACGTGCTCGACGCGCTCCTGCTCGCGCTGTCCGAATCCGACCCCGAGCTGCGGCTGGCGGCCGTGCAGGGCATGGCCGAGCTGCAGGACCCGGCCAGCGCACCCTTCCTCGTCTCGCTGCTCTGCGATCTCTCCTCGCCGGAGCTGCACGACGCCGCGCGCGTCGGACTCCTGCGCCTGCGCGAGCGCGCCTGGCCCGAGTTGCGGCGTGCGCTGATCGGCGCCCCGCCCGCGGGCAAGCTCGAAGCGGCCTTCGTGCTCTCCGAGCAGTGCGCTCCCGAGGCCGTGCCGATCCTGCTGGGCGCCTTGACCGTCAACCCGCGCGACGCTCGCGCGGGCGCGGAGCTGGCGATCCTGACCTGCGTCGATTTCCGCACGCAGGAGGACTCGGCCGCGGAGTGGTGGAACTGGTGGGACGGCGTCGTGCACGAGGATGCGCTCCCGTGGTTCCGCGCGGCGCTCGAGCGCCTCCAGCTCCAACCGCCGAGCCAGGAAGCCCTGGCCGGGAAGGGTACGAAGGAGGGACGCGACTTCCTTCTCAGCCTGCTCCCGCGTCCGGAGCCGTGGCTGGCGGAGCGGGCGCGGCGCGAGCTGGCGCGCATGCTCGAGCTCAAGATCGATCCGCTCCCGCCCGCCGGGCAGGCGCGCGAGGCCTGGGTGGCCCGTCTGGCGACCGAGATCGAGAAACTCCGCGAGCCGTGATCCGCTGGCGCCGAATTCGGTCGCGGCAGCGCCGGGGCGGGCTGCGCGCGATCCTGAGCGGGCGCTTCTTCGTCCTGGTGGCGCTCGGCACGCTGATCGTCGCGTGGGTCGGGATCGCCGAGGGGCCGAAGTTCGCGCGCCAGGTTTGGAGCCTGATCGGCGTGCACCGAGTCGAGGGTTTCGTCGAGATCTTGCGCGCCGCGGGCACGGAAAGCGGCGTCGATCCGTGCCTGCTCGCCGGCGTGATGTACGTCGAGAGCCGCGGGAAGGTGGACGCGCTCTCCTCGAAGGACGCTTGCGGACTGTTCCAACTGCTGCCCGCGGCGGCGGGCGATTCGGCGAAGCGACTCGGCCTGCCGACACCCAGCACCGAGGACCTCTTGAGCGACCCGGTGCTCAACACCCGGCTCGGCGCCTCGCACCTCGCCTGGCTGATCCGCACGGACGGACCCGATCTCGAGCGCGTGCTCGTCGGCTACAACGCCGGGCGCGGCAAGCTCGCGCGGTGGGAGAAAGAGGCGGGTGGCTGGGAGGCCTGGCGCACCAAGCAGTCCCTGCGCGACACGACAGGGGCATTCACCTACGCCCGCGACGTGCTCGAGTTCACGCAGAAGTTCCGCGAGCGGGGCAACATCGTGCCGCCGGAACCTGTCCCTGAGGGCGTTCAGGCGGCTGAGCGCTGACCTAGTACTGCCGCAAGACTGCCAGCACGACGCCGCGGATCTCGACCTCGCGCGTGCGGATCGGCTGCATCTCGGCGTTCGCGGGCTGGAGCCGGAAGCTGCCGTCCTTCTCGCGATAGAAGCGTTTCAGCGTCGCCTCGCCCTCGGGCAGGACGGCGACGACGATCTCGCCGTTGTTGGCCTGCGTGCGGCTCTCGACCAGCACGAGGTCGCCGTCGCGGATCGAGTCCTCGATCATCGAGTTGCCCTTGACGCGCAAGGCGTAGACCTCGCGATCGGCGGGCACGAGCGACTGCAGGTCGAGCTCTTCGGGAGCCTCGACGGCCTCGATCGGGACGCCCGCGGCGATCCGGCCGAGGATCTGGACTCGGCCGCCCGGCGCGGACCCGGTCTCGACCGGCTGCAGGCCGCGGCTGATCCCGCGCTTCGAGCGCAACAGCGCGCCCTTGCGCTCCAGTTCGGCCACGTGGCCGAACACGGTCACCTTGTTGACCCCCAGGGACTGGGCGACCTCCTCCAGCGTGGGGCTGATGCCATGTTGGCGGCGGTAGGTCTCGAAGATCGTGAGGATCTCGCGCTGGCGGCGCGTGAGGGGGGGTAGGTTGGCCATCGGGGCTCGGCGACTAGAAAAGGAACGTGGTGGCGATCAGGAGCGCGAAGACGATGAAGGAGAGCTTCTCGCGGCGTGTGATGCTCAGGATCTGGGTCATGATTCGACTCCTCGTCGTTAGGGTCGTTCGGGACTTCAGGGCCTGCTCGGTCACCACCCGGACCGAACGGATCCCGAATCTACCGACCTCGATCGACCCGAACAAGACCCGAATGGATTCTTCGCCGCCCGGCCGCCCCCCGAGGGCGCAACCAGTCCGTGCTTGCGTTCCAAGTGCTTGTCGAATAAGAACGTACCAGCTCCCGACCCAGGGACGGAATCCCCACCCGAACCCTTGAGCACCTCCTTTCCCTTCGGCCTCGACCGCTACCTGGTGCCCTTTTCGTTCCGGCAGGTCCCGGTCTACCGCTTCGACGTCGTCGTCGTCGGCAGCGGGGTCGCCGGCAGCGCGGCAGCGATCGCCGCCGCCGGCCGGGGGGCCTCGGTCGCCCTGATCGCCAAGGCCGAGCTGCGCGAGACGAACACCGTCTATGCCCAAGGCGGCCTGGCGGCGGTCCTCGCCGCCCCGGACACCTTCGATGCGCACATCGCCGACACGCTGCGCGTCGGCTGCGGCCTCTCGGAGCGCGAAGCCGTCGAGTGTGTGGTGCGCGGCGGTCCGGCGGCCGTCGAGCGCCTGCTGCAGATGGGGGCCGAGTTCGACCGCACGCCCGGGGGCCAGATCGACCTCTCGCGCGAAGGCGGCCACAGCCACGCCCGCATCGTGCACGCCCAGGGCGATGCGACGGGCCAGGAGATCCAGCGCGCGTTGACGGTCAGCGTGCTGAACCACCCGGGGATCGAGAGCTTCCCCAACACATTCGCGCTCGACCTGCTCTCGCTGCCCGACGGGCGCGTGGGCGGCCTGCTGACGCGCACCGCGCGCGGAGACCTGGTCGCCTTCTCGGCCGGGCAGGTGCTCCTGTGCACGGGCGGCGCGGGGCAGATCTTCCGCGAGACGACCAACCCCGTGATCGCGACCGGGGACGGGGTCGCGCTGGGCTTCCGGGCCGGCGCCGTGGTGCGCGACCTCGAGTTCATGCAGTTCCACCCGACCTGCCTCTACATCGCCGGTGCAGCGCGCGCGCTGATCAGCGAGATCGTGCGCGGGGCCGGCGGGATCCTGCGCGACCGCCAGGGCCGGCGCTTCATGCCCGAGTACCACGCGCAGGCCGAGCTCGCCCCGCGCGACGTCGTCAGCCGGGCGATCTTCGCCCAGATGATCAAGACGAGCGACACCAGCGTCTACCTCGATCTCTCGCAGCTCGAGAGCGATCCGCACGTGCTCTTCCCGGGCATCAGCCGCACCTGCCGCTTCTTCGGGATCGACATCGCGAAGGACCCGGTGCCGGTGCGGCCCGGTGCGCACTACCTCGTCGGCGGGCTGCAGGTGGACCTCGACGGGCGCACGAACCTGCCGGGCCTGTGGGCGGTCGGCGAGTGCGCCAGCTCGGGCCTGCACGGCGCGAACCGCATGGGCTCGAATTCGCTGCTCGAGGGCCTGGTGCTCGGCTTGCGCTGCGGCGGTGCGGCGGCGCTCGAGACCGGCGGCTCCGACCGTGCCCAGAACGCCGTGCGGCGCACGCGCGAGATGCCCAAGCCGCCCCCCGGCGTGCGCGTCAACCTCGAGGACCTGATCTACTCGCTCAAGTCGCTGATGTGGCGCCAGATGGGCGTCGAACGCCAGAAGAGCGGCCTCGAGGACGCGCTCTCGAAGATCGCCTTCTGGTCGCGCGCGGTGGAGGACCTCGGGCCCTCCGACCCGCACGCCTGGGAGCTGCTCAACATGCTGACCGTGGCGCGCCTGATGACCATCGGGGCGCTCGTGCGCGAGGAGTCGCGCGGCTGTCACTGGCGCTCCGACGAGGCCGAGATGCGGCCCGAATGGCACCGGCACACGCTGCTGCGCGCGCGCGCGGAGGGCGAGACGCTGGCGCGCATCGACCTCGCGCTCGCGCCGGTGCTCGACCAGGCCCTGGTTCCATGAGCCCGGGTCCGCGCGCCACGGGGCGGGCACGCGAGCGCGCGCTGGTCGTCGGCGTGCGCCTGCCGACGACGATGGTCTCGCGCACCGAGTCGCAAGCCGACCTCTCCGAGGCTCATGGCCTGCTCGCGGCCGCCGAGGCCGAGATCGTGGGGGAGGGCATCCTGCAGCGCACGCAGAAGCCCTCGCCGGCGACGCTCTTCGGCAAGGGCAAGGTCGAGGAGATCCGCGGCGAGATCGAGCGCCTGCACCCCGACATCGTGCTGGTCGACAACGACCTCTCGCCCGCGCAGGCGCGCAACCTCGAGAAGGCCTGGGGCGTGCGCATCCTCGACCGCTCCGAGTTGATCCTCGACATCTTCGCGCGGCGCGCCCAGACGCAGCAGGCGCGCCTGCAGGTGGAGCTGGCGCAGATGGAGTACCTCTCGCCGCGCCTGCGGCGCATGTGGACGCACCTCGAGCGCATGGAAGGCGCGATCGGCGCGCGCGGCCCGGGCGAGACGCAGCTCGAGACCGACAAGCGCCTGATGAAGGAGCGCATCAAGGTCCTGAAGCGCGAGCTCGAGGAGATCGAGGGCCGCAAGCAGCGCGAGGTCAAGACGCGCGCCGAGCAGTTCACGATCGGTCTGGTGGGCTACACCAACGCGGGCAAGTCGACGCTGCTCAACCGGCTCACGGGCTCGAAGGAGTTCGTGGCCGACATGCTCTTCGCGACGCTCGACACGCGCACGCGCCAGTGGCGCCTCTCCGACGGGCGCACGGTGCTGCTCTCGGACACGGTCGGCTTCCTGCAGCGCCTGCCGCACCACCTCGTGGCCTCGTTCCACGCCACGCTCGAGGAGACGCTGCACTCCGACCTGCTGCTGCACGTGATCGACGGCTCGCATCCCGACGCGCCGGCGCAGATGGAGGCCGTCGAGCAGGTGCTTTCCGGGCTGAAGCAGGACCTCTCGGGCGCGATCCTGGTCTTCAACAAGATCGACCGCGTGCCCGACCGGCTCGCCCTGCAGTACCTGCGCGGCGCACGCAAGCAGGACGCCGTGCACATCTCGGCCGAGAGCGGCGAGGGCCTCG
>Ga0315912_10002394_pt1 | contig 20105 bp, 12 predicted proteins | sample VfabasoilMG_FD_204469 | JGI IMG/M metagenome (GOLD analysis project Ga0315912, IMG submission 204469) | Garden soil microbial communities collected in Santa Monica, California, United States - V. faba soil | ecosystem: Environmental > Terrestrial > Soil > Garden | place: USA: California...
GGACGAAGAGGTCAAGAGGAAAGTGCAAGGGATGGGCGGGTCTCTTGCGGGCTGAACCGACCGCGCCAACCGACGGCGAGCGCCGGAGGTTTGGGCACTGGGAGCTCAAGACAGAGGGATTCGTCGCGCCCGACGAGCGGCTGCCGTGGCCGCAAACGATCGCCGCAGGCGCGCAGCACGTGGTTGCGATGTTCGGCGGAACGGTGCTCTGCCCGATCCTGATGGGCTTCGATCCGAACGTCGCGATCCTGTTCTCCGGCATCGGCACGCTGATCTTCTTCCTGTGCGTCGGCGGCCGCGTGCCAAGCTATCTCGGATCGAGCTTCTCGTTCATCGCGCCGGTGATCGCCGCGACGGCGTATGCCGGCGCGGGACGCAATCCGGATATCGGCGCCGCGCTCGGCGGCATCATCGCTGCGGGCGCGGCGCTCGCACTGATCGGGCTGCTGGTCACGCGCGTGGGTCATGGCTGGATCGAACGGCTGATGCCGCCCACCGTAACCGGTGCGGTCGTGGCGGTCATCGGCCTTAATCTCGCGCCGATCGCCGCGAAGGGCGCTGGCGGCGGAGCCCTTCAGGCAGGGGTCGTACTCATGACTGCGGTATCCGTCGCCTGCGTCGCGGTCTACGCGCCGGGCATCGCGCGTCGCCTGCCGATCCTGATCGGCGGGCTGGCAGGTTACCTCGCCTATCTTGCGCTCGCCAACGGCGCCGGGCTGCTGCCTTCGATCGACTTTGCTCCGGTCGCGGCAGCGCCATGGGCGGGCGTCCCCCAGTTCTCGAGCCCCTCGTTCTCCGCTCAAGCGATCGCGCTGATCCTGCCGGTCGCGGTGGTGCTCGCCGCCGAGAATCTCGGGCACCTCAAGGCCATCGCCGGGCTGACGAACCGCAGCATGGACCGCCACCTGGGGCGCGCACTGCTCGGCGACGGGCTGGCAACCATGGTTTCAGGCGCCGCCGGCGGAACCGGCACGACGACCTACGCCGAGAACATCGGCGTCATGTCAGCGACGCGGGTCCTCTCGACGGCGGTGTTCCTGGTCGCCGCCGTATTCGCGATCGGGCTGGGCCTCTCTCCAAAATTCGGAGCGGTGATCCTGACCATTCCGGCGCCGGTCCTGGGCGGCCTGTCGCTCGTGGTCTTCGGCTTGATCGCGGTTACCGCGGCGCGGATCTGGATCGACAACCGCGTCGACTTCTCGAGCCCGCGCGACATGATGACCGTTGCAATTGCCCTTGTCGTGGGAGCGGGCGACCTGTCGCTGACGGTCGCGGGCTTCTCTCTGGGCGGCATCGGGACCGCCACGTTCGGCGCGGTCCTGCTGAATCAGCTGTTCCAAGTCAGGCACAGGGGTACATGAGCCGCGCGCAGCTTCCGTCGATCCGGCGCTATCTGGTTACGCGCATCCTCGGCATCGTCGCCCTCTCCTTTGTCCTCTTTGCGGCTGCCGCCTATCTAATCGTCGTGCGCCCTGCGCAGGACGAGCTGGCGCGCGCGGAAATTGGACGCGCTGCGAACCAGGTAGAGGGCGACATTCGCGCGCTGATCGACCAGATGGAGCGCGTCATCGCTACGGTGCGCGCGTGGGGCGCCAGCGGCCAGGTGCAGATCGGCCGGCCGCATGACCTTGCGACCCTGATGATCCCGGTCCTGACGATCCGGCCGGATCTCTCGCAGATCCTGATCGCAAACGAGCAAGGGCAGGCGATTCAGTTCGGGCGCGACGGGACGAGCGGTTGGCTCCTGCGCGAAATGGACCCGGAGAAGCTCGGCAAGCAGCAGCACTGGATCCATCTGAATGAAGAGGGCGGCTTTGTGAGCGAGGAATGGGTCGAGCGCGACCTGTTCGACGCGCGCACGCGCCCTTGGTTCTCCGGCATCTTGGCGCAGGGCGATGCCGTCCACTGGACCGAGCCATACCTGTTCTCCGACGGGAAGAACACCGGCATTACGGCCTCGATGCAGTGGACCGATCGCAACACGGGCAAGCGCCTGGTAGTCGCCTCCGACGTGCTGCTGCTTGACCTCTCGCGCTTCACCACCCGCGTCGCGATCGGCGAGCATGGGCAGGCGGCGATCCTGACGGCCGACGCCAGGTTGCTGGCGGTGCCGCGCAGCACGCGCGTCCACTCGGAAGACGACATCCAGCGGCGCATCATGAAATCCGCCGCCGACGCGGACCTGCCGCGGCTCGCCGCGGCGCATGCCCAGTGGGTCGCCGACGGCAAAGTCGCGGAGCGTCCGGGCTTTTTCCCCTCGGAAGGCGAAACCTGGATCGGGCGCTTCCGCCCCTTTCAGCTGGGCACCCAGCAGTTGCTGATCGCGACGCTTGCACCGCGCAGCGATTTCGCGTTCGGCTCCCTCCGGGACGCGCTGGCGATCGCCGCCGTGATGCTCCTCGTGCTGCTGCTCGCGTATCTCGCGGGCAGGCGCTTCTCGCGGCGCTTTGCGGACGTCGTCGACGCGTTGGTCGCCGAAAGCGATCGCATCGGCGCGCTGCAGCTCGACCAGCCCGTGCGGATCGAGGCGCAGACGCAGGAGTTCGGCAAGCTGGTCGATGCTCAGGAGCAAATGCGTGTAATGCTCCTGGATGCAACGCGCGGCCTGGAGGCCAAGGTCGAGGCGCGCACGCGCGAGCTCGCGGAGCGGGAGGGTTTCACGCGCGCGCTGATGGATTCGAGCGCATCCGGCTTGTTGCTGGCGACACCCGCCGGACAGGTGCGGCATGCGACGCCGCGCTGGGTCGAGATTACCGGGTACTCGCTCGAAGAGGCTCGCGAGATGTCGACCGCCAGCCACTACGTGGATCCGGCTGAGCGCAAGCGCTTCATCGAGCTCCTGACGCGCGAAGGCGCGGTGCGGAATTTCGAGGCGCGCTTCCGCAGAAAATCCGGGCCGGAATTCTGGGGCCTGCTCAACTCCTCTGCGGTCGACATCGGAGGCGAGCGCCTGATCGCGAGCTGGGTGAGCGACATCACCGAGCGCAAGGCGGCCGAGAAGAAATTCAAGGGCCTGCTCGAGTCGGCGCCGGATGCCCTGGTGATCGTCAACCGCGGCGGTGAAATCGTGCTTGTTAATGCGCAGGCGGTCAACCTGTTTGGCTGGAAGCGCGAGGATCTCCTCGGCGGGAAGATCGAGATGCTGATCCCGGAGCGCTTCCGCGCGAGGCACCCGGGCCACGTTGGCAGTTTCTTTGCGCAGCCGCGCGCGCGCTCGATGGGCGCCGGGTTCGAGCTCTACGGCCTGAGGAAGGACGGCACCGAGTTCCCCGTGGAGATCAGCCTGAGCCCGCTCGAGAGCGAGGAGGGGCTGCTCGTCTCGAGCGCGATCCGCGACATCAGCGATCGCAAGGCGGCCGAGACGGTGCTGCGTGCGGCGAACGAGCGTCTGGACCTGGCGCAGGAAGCGGGCAACGTCGGGGTGTTCGACGTCGTCGTTGGCGGGCGCACCTTCTGGACGCCGCAGCTGGAGCGTCTGTTCGGCCTGGAACCCGGGGCCTTCGGCGGCACCCTCGAGGAATGGGCGGCGCTGCTGCATCCCGATGACCGCGAGCGCGCGCTGCGCGGCTTCGCCAAGGCGCTGGAGGGTGACAGGCCCACCTTCGTCGACGAATTCCGCGTGCTGCGCCCGGATGGCGCGGTGCGCTGGTTCCAGAGCATCTGCCGCATCATCCGCACGCCGGATGGCGGAGCGCAGCGCGCGGTCGGGGTGAACATCGACGTGACGGAGCTGATCGCCGCACGAAGGACGGCGGAGGACGCGACGCAGGCCAAGAGCGACTTCCTCGCCAACATGAGCCACGAGATCCGCACGCCGATGAACGCCATCCTCGGCATGTCGCACCTGGCGTTGCAGACGGAGCTCGACTCGAGGCAGCGCAACTACATCGAGAAGGTCAGCTCCGCCGCCAAGAACCTGCTCGGCATCATCAACGACATCCTCGACTCTTCGAAGATCGAGGCCGGCAAGATGACCCTCGAGCGTACCGAATTCCGGCTCGAAGACGTCATGGAGCACCTGGCCGACCTGCTGGTGATCAAGGCGCAGGACAAGGGGCTCGAGCTGTTGTTCGACGTCGGCACCGACGTGCCCACGGCGCTGGTCGGCGATCCGCTGCGGCTCGGGCAGATCATCGTCAACCTGGTCAACAACGCCATCAAGTTCACCGAGCAGGGCGAGGTCACGGTCGGCGTGCACAAGGTCGCCGGCGAGGCCGGCGGCGTGAGCCTGCGCTTCGACATTCGCGACACCGGCATTGGCCTCACCGAGGAGCAGCGCAAGAAGCTGTTCAGCGCCTTTTCCCAGGCGGACGCGTCGACCACCCGCAAGTACGGCGGCACCGGCCTGGGCCTGTCCATCAGCAAGCGCCTGGTGGAGTTGATGGAGGGCGAGATCGGCGTCGACAGCGAGCCGGGCAGGGGCAGCAATTTCCATTTCACCGCCCGGTTTGGCGTGCAGGCGGAGCAGCGGCGCCTGACGGTCGACGAGGCCGACGTGAAGGGCTTGCGCATCCTGGTGGTGGACGACAACGCCACCGCCCGCGAGATCCTGCAAGCCATGCTGAAGTCCCTCAAGTTCGACGCCACCGCGGTCAAGGGCGGCGAGGAAGCCATCCGCGAGCTGGAACAGGCGCAGGGGGAGGACCGGCCGTACGGTCTGGTGCTGATGGACTGGAAGATGCCCGGCATGGACGGTGTAGAGGCCATCCGGCGCATCCGCGCCGACGACAAGCTGTCGCAGACGCCGGCCTTCGTCATGGTCACCGCCTACAGCAAGGACGAGCTGCTGCAGGCAGCCGACGGCGTGCGCATCGACGATCTGCTGGTCAAGCCGGTGAGCCCCTCCACCCTGCTCGACGGCATCCTCAATGCGCTCGGCAAGGAAGTGGCGCAGAGCACCCGCAAGCACGACAAGCAGGCCGGCTACCGGGAGGCCGCGCGCCGGGTAGCCGGGGCGCACGTGCTGCTGGTGGAAGACAACGCCGTCAACCAGGAGCTGGCGCTGGAGATCCTGCGCGACGCTGGCCTGCGGGTGGATGTCGCCGCCAACGGCGCCGAGGCCCTGGAGAGGGTGGCGGAAACCAGCTACGACGGCGTGCTGATGGATTGCCAGATGCCGGTCATGGACGGCTTCGAGGCGACGCGCAGGATTCGCGCGGATGCGCGCTTTGCCGGCCTGCCGATCCTCGCCATGACCGCCAACGCCATGGCGGGCGACAAGGAGAAATGCATCGAATGCGGCATGAACGATCAGATCGACAAGCCGATCGACGTGTCGAAGCTGTTCCTGACCTTGGCGCGCTGGATCAAGCCCAAACAGGTCGCTGCGGCCGCGGAGTCGGCCGCGACGCGACCCGCCGCCCAAGACCTGCCCGACATCGCTGGACTGGACCTCAAGGCCGCGCTGGCGCGGGTCGGCGGCAGCGTCAAGCTGCTGCGCAACCTGATCCGCCGCTTCGGGGAAACCCAGGCCGATGTCGTCGAGCGCATCAGGAGCGCGATGGAAAAGAACGACGGCAAGACCGCCGCGCGAGAGGCGCATACGGTCAAGGGGTTGGCGGGCAATATCGGCGCCCAGCCAATGGCTGACCGCGCAGCGCTGGTCGAGGGTTTGCTGGCGCGCGGCGAGAATGAAGGACTCGTCGCAGCCCTCGCGGCGATGGAGGTGGAGCTCGCGGACCTGCTGGCGCGAATCCGATCGGCCGTGGGGGAGCCGGAGCAGGAGACACCGGCGCCCGACGTTTCGCCCGAGTCGGTGGACCGCGAGGCGCTGGCTGCCGATCTGCGCCGGCTCGCGGCGCAGCTCGCCGACCTCGATGCGAGCGCCGATGCCGCGGCCGAGGGCGCCGTCGGCCGGCTGGTGGCGCTAGGTCAGGGCCCGGCTGCCCGCAGCATGGTCAAGCTGGTCGGGGAATTCGAGTATGACGGGGCTCGCGAGCGCTTGACGGAAATTGCCCACGCCCTGCGGATCAACCTTTGACTAGGGCCGGTCTCTCAGGCGGGCGAGCAGCTGCTCGAGGTCCGCAACCGCCAGGGTGCGCTGGTCGCCCGTCAGGCGATCGAGGTCGGCAACCAGCCTGAGGCCCTCGCGGTCTCGCCGGACATAGCGCTCGTCCTTGGCGTGATCTTCGTAGATATGGCGCAAGGCGAAAGTCTGGATTTCCTTCGAGATGCCCTTGGCCTTGACGGGCGGGCGCGGATCCGCCTCATGGTGGTCGCGCACCAGGGCGTAGGTTTCGTAGGACAGCAGGATGCTGCCCGGATCCGCGTTCTGTTCCAGGCGCGCGGCGAGATTCACCTCGGCGCCGATGATGGTGTAGTCCATGCGCGCTTCGGCGCCGAAGTTGCCCACGTTGCAGAACCCGGTGTTGATGCCGACGCGCATCTCGAACGGATTCTCGTAGCCCTTCTCGCGCCACATGCCCTGCAGCTCGCGCATGCGGCGCTGCATGGCGACCGCCATGCGCACGCAGGCGAGGGCATCCTCCTTGACGCCCCGCGTCTGCGGGTCGCCGAAGAACATCAGCATGGCATCGCCGACGAATTTGTCGATGGTCGCGCCGTGCGCGAGCGCGATGGTCGACATCTCGGTGAAGTATTTGTTCAGCAGGTAGGTGAGATCCTCGGGCGAGAGGCTTTCGCTGGTGGCGGTGAAATCCTTGATGTCGGAGAAGAAGATCGTCAACTTCTTGCGCTGCGCCTTGAGGGAGGCGTCGGTGGCGCCGGAAAAGATCGATTCGTAGACCTGCGGCGACAGGTACTTGGAGAGCTGACCGGAAAGGCCCTGCAGGCGCCGATTCTTGTCCTCGAGCCCGCGGCGCGTCTCGCGCAATTCGAGATGGGTGCGAACGCGCGCCAGCACCGTCGCCGGCGTGATCGGCTTGTGGACGTAATCGACTCCGCCGGCGGCGAATCCTTTCGCCTCGTCTTCGGCCTGTGTCAGCGCGGTGAGAAAAATCACCGGAACGTCGCGAGTGCGGGGATCGGCTTTTAGCCGCCTGCAAACCTCGTAGCCGTCCATGCCCGGCATCGTGACGTCGAGCAGCACCAGGTCGGGCGCCGGGTCCTTCGCCGCGGCCTCCAGCGCTTTCTCGCCGCTCGTCGCGATCCGCAGCTGGTAGTCGTCGCGCAGAATGCCGTTCAGGACATGCAGATTGTCCGGCGTGTCGTCGACGAGCAGGAGAGTCCTGCGATTCTCGGAATTGCTATTTGCCACGGCTGCTCAGCCCCCCGGCTGATCCACCCCAAGACAGATAGTAGCGACCGCGCCTCTTCGGGTAAACTAGCGCCCCTTTCTCGCTGTATGGGCGCTTAGCTCAGCGGTAGAGCGCTGCCCTTACAAGGCAGATGTCGTAGGTTCGACCCCTACAGCGCCCACCAAGCAAGCACAGAAGGAGCGGTAGTTCAGTTGGTTAGAATACCGGCCTGTCACGCCGGGGGTCGCGGGTTCGAGTCCCGTCCGCTCCGCCAACTCATAGCCTGATCCATGTTCGATCTCGTCTACAAGCACAAGCGCATTGTCCAGCTCATGCTGATGCTGATGACAATCCCGTTCGCCATCTGGGGGATCGAGTCCTACACCCGCGTCGCCGGCGGTCGCGACTCCGTGGCCACGGTGAACGGCATCGACATCACGCGGCGCGAGCTCGACGAGCAGATGGCCAGCCAGCTCGACCAGGTGCGGCGGGCGTTCGGCGGGCAGATCGACCCCGCGTCGCTCGATACGCCCGAGGCGCGGCGCGCGCTGCTCGACGGACTGATCTCCCAGCGCCTGGTGATGAGCGAGGCGGGGCGCCGCCATTTGTTCATGACCAAGGCGGCGGTGATCGACGCGATCGCGCAGGCGCCGGAGTTCCAGGAGAACGGGCAATTCTCCGAGCCTCGCTTCACCGTCTATCTGGCGAGCCGCAGCACCACGGCGGAGCGCTACGTCGCCGAGCTGCAGACCCAGCTGCCGATCGCGCGCCTGATGAATACGGTCGCCGACGCGGCGATCGTGCCACGCTCGGTGACCAGCCGGCTGCTCGCGCTCGAGGCGCAGAAGCGCGAGGTCTCGGAGGTGCGCATCTTCGGCCAGCAGTTCCTCTCGCAGACCAGCGTCGACGAGGCCCAGGTCAAGGCCTACTACGACGCCAACCCGGCCGAGTTCCGCTCGCCCGAGCGCGTGCGCGCCGAGTACGTGATGCTGTCCGCGGACAGCCTGGCGCGGCAGGACCCGGTGACCGAAGCGGAGCTGAAGGCCGCCTATGAGCAGCGTGCATCCCAGTTCGGCGTCGCCGAGAGCCGCAGCGTCAGCCACATCCTGGTCAAGACCAGGGACGAGGCGGAGAAAATCCTCGCCGAGGTGCGCAAGAGCCCGGCGCGCTTCGCCGATCTGGCGAAGAAGCAGTCGCTCGACACCGGCTCGGCGGGAAAAGGCGGCGATCTGGGCGTGGTCAGCAAGGAAGCGCTCGACCCGAAGGTCGCGGAGGTGGTGTTCGCGATGAAGCAGGGCGAGACCCGCGTCGCCGAGAGCCAGTTCGGCTTCCACGTGCTGCGCGTCAGCAACGTTCAGGCTGGCAAGTCGCGCAGCCTCGACGAGGTGCGCAAGGAGCTGACCGCGGAGCTGTCGAAGCAGAAGGGCGCGCGCAAGTACGCCGAGGCCGGCGAGGTCTTCAGCAACATGGTCTACGAGCAGTCCGACAGCCTCAAGCCCGCTGCCGAGAAGTTCGGCCTGCCGGTGCAGACCACCGGCTGGATCGCGAAGTCGGCGCGCCAGGAGCTGGGCGCGCTCGACAACCCCAAGCTGCTGGCGGCGCTGTTCTCCTCCGACGCGCTGAAGAACAAGCGCAACACCGACGCGGTGCAGGTCGCGCCCGGCGTGCTGGTCGCCGCGCGCGTCATCGAGCATCGCCCCGAGGAGCAGATCAAGTACGAGGAGGTCAAGGCCGCGATCGGCGAAACGCTGCGCCGGCGCGCCGCCGCCGCCCTGGCGCAGAAGGAGGGCGACGCCAAGCTCGCAGAGCTGAAGAAGGGCAAGGATGGCGGGCTGAAGTGGAGCCCCGCGCGCACCGTTTCGCGACGCGAGGCGCAGGGCATGCCGCCGGAAGCCCTGCAGCGCGTCGTTTCCGCGGACGTATCGACGCTGCCCGCCTATGTCGGGGTCAACTTCCCGGAGGGCTACCTGCTGCTGCGCATCTCGAAGGTGATCGAGGCCGACGCCAAGGAGGCCGATCCGCAGAGCGCGACGCGCATCGGCGGGCTATACGGCCGCTCGCAGTACGAAGCCTACGTCGGCAGCCTGCGCGCGCGGGGCGACGTCGAGGTCAATCAGCCGAATCTGGAGAAGAAGTAGACAGGTTGCCGGCCATGACGTGGCTGAAGCCCGCGTCGACGTAGAGAATTTCGCCGGTCACCGCCGCCGCGAGGTCGGAAAGCAGGAACGCCGCGGCATTACCCACGTCCTCGGTCGTCACATTGCGCCGCAAGGGCGCGTGCTGCTCGACGAACTTGAGGATCTTGCCGAAACCGCCGATTCCCGCCGCAGCGAGCGTCTTGATCGGTCCTGCCGAGATGCCGTTGACGCGGATGCCGCGCGGGCCGAGGCTCGCGGCGAGGTAGCGCACCGCCGCCTCGAGGCTCGCCTTGGCGAGCCCCATGGTGTTGTAGTTCGGCACCACCCGCACCGCGCCGAGATAGGTCAGCGTCAGCAAGGAAGCATTCTTGCTGAGCAGGGGTAGGGCCCCCTTGGCGAGCGCGGCGAAACTGTAGGAGGAAACATCGTGAGCGATGCGGAACCCTTCGCGGGTCGAGCCTTCGAGGAAATCGCCGGCGATGGATTCACGCGGCGCGAAAGCGATGGCGTGCACCAGCCCATCCAGGGAGCCCCATTGGTTTCTTATTTCCTTAAATAAACTATCAATCTCGGCGTCGTTGGCGACATCACACGCAAAAGCAAGCTTCGAGCCGAACTCCGCAGCCATGTCGGTGACGCGGTCCTTGAAGCGCTCGTTCTGGTAGGTGAAGGCGAGCTCAGCACCCTCGCGATGCGCGGCCTTGGCGATGCCATAGGAAATGGATCGGTTGGAGAGCAGGCCGGTGACGAGGATCTTCTTTCCGGATAGCAGCGGCATCGACCGATTATACTGGGCGCATGCGCATCCTTCTGCGTATCTTCCTGATCTCGCTGCTTTTTCTGGCGGGATGCGAGGGCGCGTGGAACGACCCGTATGGCGAGACGGTCCGCCGCGGCATGACGCTCTACTCGAGCTTCACCGAGCGGCCCAAGCACCTCGATCCGGTGCAGTCCTACACCGAAGACGAAGCGCGCTTCACCCAGCAGATCTACGAGCCGCTCCTGCAATATCACTACCTGAAGCGGCCCTACGAGCTCATCCCGCTGACGACGCTCGAGGTGCCGAACGCGCGCGAGATCGAGGGCGGCAAGTACACGGTCTACGACATCCGCATTCGCCCCGGTGTCATGTACCAGCCTCACCCGAGTTTTGTGGCTGACAATCTTTCCCTCGACCGGAGGAAGGTCGAGTCATTGAAAAGTCCTTATCAGCTGCCACTCGGCACGCGAGAGCTGGTCGCCGACGACTACATCTACCAGATCAAGCGCCTCGCGCACCCGCGCCTGCATTCGCCGATCGGCGGGCACATGAACGACTACATCGTCGGTCTCGCCGACTACGCGAAGAAGCTGAGGGCCGCGGACAGGGGCGGCTGGCTCGACCTGCGCCAGATCCCGCTCGAGGGCGTGGAGCGTATCGATTCGCACAGCTTCCGCATCAAGGTTCGCGGCACCTATCCGCAATTCGTCTACTGGCTGGCGATGCCGTTCTTCGCGCCGATTCCCTGGGAGGCGGAGAGGTTCTTCGCCCAGCCGGGCATGGCAGAGAAGAACTTCAGCCTCGACTGGTGGCCGGTGGGTACCGGCGCCTATATGCTCACCGAGAACAATCCCAATTCGCGCATGGTGCTCGAGCGCAACCCGAACTACCGTGGCGAGGCGTATCCCTCCGAGGGGGAAGCCGGCGACAAGGAGAGCGGTTTGCTTGCCGACGCAGGCAAGACCATCCCCTTCATCGACCGGGTGGTCTTCAGCCGCGAGAAGGAGGCGATCCCGTACTGGAACAAGTTCCTGCAGGGCTACTACGACTCTTCCGGCATCGGCTCTGACCAGTTCGACCAGGCGGTGCGCATGTCGATCGAGGGCGACGTCGGCGTTACGCCGGAGATGGAGGAGAGGGGCATCCGTCTTTCGACGTCGGTCGCGACCTCCATCGGCTACGTTGCGTTCAACTGGGACGATCCGGTCGTCGGCGGAGCATCGGAGCGTTCCCGCAAGCTTCGCCAGGCACTCTCGATCGCCTTCGACGTCGAGGAGCAGATCAACATCTTCGGCAACGGGCGCGGCATCGCCGCGCAGGGCCCGGTGGCGCCGGGCATCTTCGGTTACCGGGAGGGGCGGGAAGGGATCAATCCCGTGGTGTACGACTGGGTCGACGGCAAGCCGCAGCGCAAGTCCATCGAGGCGGCGCGCAAGCTCCTCGCCGAGGCCGGCTATCCCAACGGGCGCGACGCGAGGACCGGCCAGCCGCTGGTCCTCTACCTCGACACCGTGACCCGCGGCCCGGGCGACAAAGCCGCGTTCGACTGGTACCGGCGCCAGTTCGAGAAGCTTTCGATCCAGCTCGAGATCCGCTCCACCGACTGGAACCGCTTCCAGGAAAAGATCCGCAAGGGCGCGACGCAGCTCTTCCGGCTGGGCTGGAACGCCGACTATCCCGATCCGGAGAACTTCCTGTTTCTCCTCTACGGCCCGCAAAGCCGCGCCAGGAGCCAGGGCGAGAACGCCAGCAACTACGTCAATCCCGAATTCGACGCGCTGTTCGAGCGGATGAAGAACATGCCCAATTCACCCGAGCGGCAGAGGATCATCGACCGGATGGTCGAGATTGCCCGGCGGGACGCACCCTGGATCTGGGGCACCCACCCGAAGGAATACAGCCTGCGCCATGCCTGGCTATCGAACGACAAGCCGAACAACATGGCGCGCAACAACATCAAGTACCTGAAGGTCGACACGGAGAAGCGCGCCGAGCTGCGCGCGCAGTGGAACAAGCCCATCCTCTGGCCGGTCGCCCTGATCGCGCTCATCCTTGTGCTGTCGGCTCTTCCTGCAATTCTTTCCTACAGGAAGCGCGAGCGCATGGCCGCACGCCCCGCCGCGTAGATGCTCGCCTACATCGTCCGTCGCGTCCTGTACGCGATTCCGATCCTCGTTGGCGTCAACCTGATCACCTTCCTGCTGTTCTTCGTCGTCAACACGCCCGACGACATGGCGCGCATGCAGCTCGGCACCAAGCGCGTGACACCCGACGCGATCGAGAAATGGAAGGCCGACCACGGCTATGACAAGCCGCTTCTCTGGAATGCAAGAGAAAACAGCCTGACGAAAACCATTTTCTTCGAGAAGTCGGTGAAGCTGTTCGCGCTCGACTTCGGCGCCGCCGAGGACGGTCGTGACATCGCCAACGAGATCGCGACCCGGATGTGGCCGAGCCTGGCGCTTGCGATCCCGGTGTTCCTGGTCGGGCTGGCGGTGAACATCACCTTTGCCATGTTCATGGCGTTCTTCCGTGCCACCTACCTCGACTTCTGGGGCGTGGTGCTGTGCGTGGCAATGATGTCGATCTCGACGCTTTTCTACATCATCGGCGGGCAATACGTCGCTTCGAAGGTCTGGCACCTGGTGCCGATCTCCGGCTACGACGGCGGCTTCGACGCGCTGAAGTTCCTGGTGCTGCCGGCGCTGATCGCCGTGATTGCGGGCATCGGCTCGGGCGGTCGCTGGTACCGGACGCTGTTCCTCGAGGAGATGAGCCGCGACTACGTGCGCACGGCGCGTGCCAAGGGGCTCGCCGAGTCGGTAGTGCTGTTCCGCCATGTGTTGAAGAACGCCATGATCCCGATCCTCACCGGTGCGGTGGTGGTGATCCCGCTGCTGTTCATGGGCAGCCTGCTCTCGGAATCCTTCTTCGGCATCCCGGGACTCGGCAGCTACACCATCGATGCCATCCAGGCGCAGGACTTCGCGGTGGTGCGCTCGATGGTGTTCATCGGCTCCGTGCTCTACATCGCCGGGCTGCTCCTCACCGACCTGTCGTACACGCTGGTCGACCCGCGCATCAAGCTGGAATAGATGCCCTTCGCGCCCCTCGTCCTCGCCACCGACGTCCTGCTCTGGGCGCTCGTCGCGGCGGTCGTTTTCTATGCCTGGTATTGCCAGCGAAAACCACATCTCGCGGCACCCTGGAAGCGCGTCTTCCAGTCGCGCGCCGCGGTCATCACCAGCACTGTGCTCGTCTGCTATGCGGCGATCGGTCTCGCCGACTCGCTGCACTTCCGGCCGAAGCTCGAGGGCGGCAACGCCTACTCGCCGGAGGTGCTTTCGATCCTCGACCTGGCGCTTTCCGGGCTGCGCGAGCGTCGCGAGAAGACCTACTCGGCGCCGCTCGCGACACGGCTCTACGCCAAGGAGCAGGTCGAGCTCGCCGACGGCAAGGTGAGCCGCGAATTTCCGCGCCTGCGCCACGGCGGGGCGCACCTGAAAGACGAGTCGGACGCTTTCACCGACATTGGGGAGAAAGTGCTGGCGGGCCTGCTGTTCGCATCAGTACCCATCGGCCTGGTCTTTCTGGGAATCGGACCGCTCCAGAAACGATGGCCGGACGTGCCGTGGCGTTCGGTGGCGACCACGGTAGGTGTGATCCTCGCGCTCGCGCTCGCGGTCGCGCTGCTCGCGCGCGGCTATCACGTGCTCGGCACCGACAAGGTGGGCCAGGACGTGCTCTACCAAGCCCTGAAATCCATCCGCGTCAGCCTGGTGATCGGCACGCTCACCACGCTGGTATTGCTGCCGCTCGGCATCGCGCTCGGCGTGATGGCGGGGTACTTCAGGGGCTGGATCGACGATGCCATCCAGTACCTCTACACCACGCTCAACTCGATTCCCGGCGTGCTGTTGATCGCCGCGTGCGTGCTGATGATGCAGGTCTTCGTCGACCGCCACCCCGAGTGGTTCGACACCGCCGCGCAGCGCGCCGATTTCCGCCTGCTCGTCCTGTGCGCCGTGCTCGGCCTCACGAGCTGGACCGGGCTTGCGCGCCTGCTGCGCGGCGAAGCGCTAAAGCTCTCGCAACTCGAATACATCCAGGCCGCGCATGCCTTCGGCGTTTCCGATAGCCGCATCCTCGGCCGCCACATCCTGCCGAACGTCGCCCACATCGTGATCATCACGCTGGTGATGGACTTCTCCGGCCTGGTGCTCGCCGAAGCGGTGCTCTCCTACGTCGGGGTCGGCGTCGACCCGGCGACGACCAGCTTCGGCACCATGATCAACGCCGCGCGCCTGGAGATGGGCCGCGAGCCGATCGTCTGGTGGTCGCTGGCCGCGGCTTTCGCCTTCATGTTCCTGCTGGTCCTCGCCGCCAACCTGTTCGCCGATGCGGTGCGCGACGGTTTCGATCCCCGGGTGAGGGTGGGCACGGTGCCGGTATGAAGGAAGCTGTTTTGAAAGTAGAAGATTTGAAAACCGTATTGGATACGGCGCGTGGCATGGTGCGCGCGGTCGACGGCATCGATTTCGAGCTGCGCAAGGGCGAGTGCTTCGCCTTGGTCGGCGAGTCCGGCTCCGGCAAGTCGATGACCGCGCTGTCGCTGATGCGGCTTCTGCCCGAGGCCGGCCGCATCGCTTCCGGCCGCGTCGACCTGGGCGACATCGACCTGCTCGGGCTGCCGGAGGCGGCGATGCGCGCGGTGCGCGGCCGGCGGGTGGCGATGATCTTCCAGGAGCCGGCCACCGCGCTCAATCCTGTCCTCACGTGCGGAAAGCAGATCGTCGAAGTGATCGAGCGGCATACCGACGGAGCGAGGGCTCGGGAAAAGGCGCTGGAGTTGCTCCGCGCAGTCGGTATCGACGATCCCGAACGACGCTTCGACGAGTATCCGTTCCAGCTTTCCGGCGGGCTGAAGCAGCGCGTGATGATCGCCGGCGCGCTCGCGGTCGATCCGGAGGTGCTGATCGCCGACGAGCCGACCACCGCACTCGACGTCACCATCCAGGCGCAGATCCTCGACCTGCTGGCGAAGCTGCAGGCCGAGCGAGGCATGGCGCTGCTGCTCATTACCCACGACCTCGGGGTGGTGGCGAAGATGGCGCAGCAGGTCGCGGTGATGTACGCCGGCGAGATCGTGGAGGTGGCAACGCGAGAAGCCTTCTTCCGCGCGCCGCAGCACCCCTATTCGCAGAAGCTGTTCGCCGCGCTGCCCGGAGCAGGCCAGCGCGGGGATCTGGCGGTGATCCGCGGCCAGGTGCCGCCGCTGACCCAGCTGTTCAACCATTGCCGCTTCGCCGATCGCTGCGATTTCGTCTTCGACCGTTGCCGGGTCGAGGCGCCGAAGCTGATCGAGCCGGTCAAGGGGCAGTTCGTCCGCTGCCACCTCAGAGAGGAGGACGTTGCCGCTCCCCGGCACGCGTCTTCAACAACAGCAAACTTTGTAGCCAAAGAGAAAGAAACTGCTCTTCTCCTGGAAGCCAAGGACGTCAAGGTCCATTTTCCAATCCGCCGCGGCATCTTTCGCCGCACCGTGGGCTACGTGAAGGCGGTCGACGGCGTATCGCTCGACCTGCGCGCAGGGCGCACGCTCGCCATTGTCGGCGAGTCCGGCTCGGGCAAGACCACACTGGGCAAAGGCGTGCTGCAGCTCATCGCGCCGACCGCAGGTGCCGTGGTTTTCCAGGAGAAAATCATTTCTGGAAAAAGCCGGGCGGAGTTGCGCCCGCTGCGCGGCGCGATGCAGATCATCTTCCAGGACCCGTATGCATCGCTGAACCCGCGGTTGCGGGTATCGGAGATCCTGCTCGAGGGGATGCGGAGCCTGCGCGTGCTGGCGAACGACCGTGAAAGGCTGGCAAAGCTGAAAGAGCTGCTGGGCGAGGTCGGCCTCCCTGCCGAGGCGCTCGACCGCTATCCGCACGAGTTCTCGGGCGGGCAGCGCCAGCGGATCGCCATCGCGCGGGCGCTCGCGGTCAACCCGAAGCTGATCGTTTGCGACGAGCCGACCAGCGCGCTCGACGTCTCGGTGCAGGCCCAGATCCTGAATCTGCTGCGCTCGCTGCAGGAGCGTTTTGGCATCGCCTATCTCTTCATCACCCACAACATCGCCGTCGTGGACTACCTCGCCCACGAGGTGGCGGTGATGTACAAGGGCAGGATCGTCGAGCGGGGGACGGTCGACGCAGTACTGCGCAGCCCGCAGCACGAATACACGCGAACGCTGCTCGCTGCGGTGCCTGCCGTCGACTAGCGGCCGAACTCAGCCGCGGGCGGTCTTGACCTTCTTGCCGGTGGCCTTCTTGCGCGGCTTGCCCTTGGCGGGTGCGCGCACCTCGAGCATGAGCTTCTGCCCCGGCGTCGCCTTGGTGACGCGCGGGTTCCAGCGCGTGATGTCGTCGGCCGCGACCTTGTAGCGCTTGGCGATCGACGGCAGCGTCTCGCCGGGCTTGACGGTGTGGAACACGCGCCTGATCGACACCGGGATCGGCGGCGCGTACATGATCGGCATGCGCTGCGTGCGCGCCGCGTCGGCATCGGTCGGCACGACCACCATGGTCGGGAGAACCTTGTTCTGCGGCCGGATCCCGTTCACTTCCTTGAGGTAGGAGACGGTCATGCGGTGCTTCTTGGCGATCGACTCGAAGGTGTCGCCTTTCTTGGGATAGTAGGTCTGCCACGAGACCAGGTCCTCTCCGTCGAGCTTGGCGAGATTGTCGTGGAAGACGTCGACCTTGTCGGCGGGCAGCACGATGCGCGGCGTCATCGAGGCGCGGATCAACGGCCGGCTGAAACCGGGATTGAGAGCGATGAATTCCTCCACCGGCATCTCGGCGAGCTTGGCGGCGAGCTGTACATCGATGTCCACCACCCGCTCGTAGGTGGCGAAATAGGGCTCGTTCGGGATCGGCGCCAGGGTCACCTGGAAGTAGTCGGGATTGGCGATGATGTTCTTCAGTGCCTGCAGCTTCGGGATGTAGTTCCGCGTCTCCGGCGGCATCTTCAGGCTCTGGTAGTCGGTCGGCTTGCCGGCGGCGCGGTTCTTGGCGATGGCGCGGGCGACCGCGTTCTCGCCCCAGTTGTAGGAGGCGAGGGCGAGATGCCAGTCGCCGTGCATTTCGTAGATCGTGGTCAGATAGTCGAGCGCGGCATTGGTGGAATCGACGATGTCGCGCCGGCCGTCGTACCACCAGTTCTGCTTCAGGTCGTAGCGCCGGCCGGTGCCGGGAATGAACTGCCACAGCCCCGAGGCATGGGAGCGCGAATAAGCCATCGGGTTGAACGCGCTCTCCACCATCGGCAGCAGCGCCAGTTCTGTCGGCAAGCCGCGCTTCTCGACCTCCTCGACGATATGGAAGAGGTAGAGGCGGCTGCGGTCGAACATGCGCTGCAGGTATTCCGGGCGCGCGGCGTAGTAGGTCATCTGCCTCTGCACCAGCGCATTGTCGATGTCCGGCATGGCGAAGCCCTGGCGGATGCGTTGCCAGAGATCCTGCGGTGGAACCGTGCGATCGACCTTCGGCAGGGTCTGCGCTTCGACGATCGGCAGGCGCTCGCCCGTGAAAGGCGCGGCCGGCGCGGCGACCGGCGGCGGCGCGGGGGCCGGCGCGGCGACCGGCGGCGGCGCGTCCTGGACCGCAATGGGTGATGCCGGCGCTTCGGCTTCAGGCGCGGGCGTCGAGACGCATCCCGCGAGCAGGAAGAGCAGCGCAGCGAGAGCGGCGACTCTCAAAAAGTGTTCTTCCAGTCACGGATCGCGGCGAAGACTCGCACCGGATCGGCGAGTCGCTTGCCGAGGTACTTGTTGGCCGACTCGATGACCGCCGGCTCGAGGCAGCGCAGGAACGGGTTGGTCGCCTTCTCTTCGCCGAGCCGGCTCGGCAGCGTCGGCTTGCCCTCGGCGCGCAGCTTGCGGTCGCGTGCCTCGCGCGCATCGAGCGCGCTGTTGCCGGGCTCGACCGCCCTGGCGAAGCCGATGTTGGCGAGCGTGTACTCGTGGCCGCAGTACACCTTGGTGTCGTCGGGCAGCGCGGCGAGTTTCGCGAGCGACGCGTACATCTGCTCGGCGGTTCCCTCGAAGAGGCGTCCGCAGCCGCAGGCGAAGAGCGTGTCGCCACAGAAAAGTGAGCCTGCTCCATAATAGGCAATGTGGGCTCGCGTATGACCGGGGATGTCGAGCACCGAGAAATTCGCGCCGAGTTCCGGGATGGAGACCGTGTCTCCCTCCGAGACCGGCTTGGTCAGTGTTGCGATCGGTTCGTTCTTCGGGCCGTAGACCGGCACGTCGAAGCTGCGCCGCAGCTCGGCGATGCCGCCGACGTGGTCGGGATGGTGGTGCGTGGCGAGGATCGCGGCCAGCGCCAGGCGCTCGCGCTTCAGATAGTCGAGCACGGGCCGCGCCTCGCCGGGGTCGACGACTGCGGCGTGGCTGGCGTTGCGCAGCGTCCAGACATAGTTGTCTTTGAACGCGGCGACCGGTACGACTTGAAGCATGGACCGTAATTCCTTCGTGCAAAACGGGGCGCAGAAGTATAACGGCGGCGGACGCTCGTCGCTTTCAGGGTGGCTTTCCACCCCCCAGGGCGCGTATGTGCTCGGCTGGGAACTGGCCCAGTATGACAGCGCCGTTGATGACGTGTTCGGTTTCAGGGCAGTACAAGTCGGCCTACCGGAAGTCGACTTTTTGCGACAGAACCGCATCCCTTTCCGCTTCTCTCTCGCCCTCGAGCCGGGCGCCGCGCTGGCCGCCGATCCGCTGCAGCTGCCGCTCGCGTCGCAGAGCGTGGACCTGGTGGCGTTGCCGCACGTCCTCGAGTTCCATCCCAACCCGCACGAAGTGCTGCGCGAAGTGGAGCGCGTCCTGATGCCGGAGGGACACATCGTGATCTCGGGCTTCAATACGGCGTCGCTGTGGCGCGCGCGCCAGCTGTTCACCTTCGGCAAGGAAAAAGCGACGCCCTGGGACGCGAAGTTCATCGGCCTCCTGCGGCTGCGCGAGTGGCTGCGGCTGCTGGGCTTCGAGCTGAACGGGGGCATGTTCGGTTGTTACGCGCCGCCGTTCGCGAACCGCAAATGGCTCGACCGCTTCGCTTTCATGGAGAAGGCAGGCTCGCGCTGGTGGCCGATCACTGGCGGCATCTACGTCGTCCGGGCCGTGAAGCGCGTGCAGGCCATGCGCCTGGTCACGCCGGCGTGGCGCAAGGAGCGGGCGCGGCGTCGCGCGCTCGCGCCGATGACGCAGCGAACACAGAAGAATCATGACCAACAATGAGCCCGTCGAGGTCTTCACCGACGGCGCCTGCCGGGGGAACCCGGGGCCGGGGGGTTGGGGTGTTCTTTTTCGATTCAAGAATAAGGAAAAGGAACTGTGGGGCGGGGAGTCCGCGACCACCAACAACCGCATGGAGCTCACCGCGGTGATCCGGGCGCTCGAGGCGCTGACGCGCCCGAGCCAGGTCAGCGTCTACACCGATTCGCAGTACGTCCAGAAGGGCATCTCCGAGTGGATCCACTCCTGGAAACGCAGGGGGTGGAAAACGGCTGACAGGAGTCCGGTGAAGAACGAGGACTTGTGGCGGCGGCTGGACGAGCTCGCCGCGCAGCATGAGGTAAAGTGGCATTGGGTCCGGGGACACGCCGGACACCCAGAAAACGAACGAGCGGACGAGCTCGCCAATAGAGGAATACCCGACCCCGCATGACCCGACAGGTCGTCCTTGATACCGAGACCACGGGCCTCAACGCCAAGCTTGGCGACCGGATCATCGAAATTGGCTGCATCGAGATCCTGGACCGGCGCATCTCGGACCGGGTCTTCCACGCGTACCTGAACCCCGAGCGCGAGGTCGAGCTCGGCGCCACGCGGGTGCACGGCCTGACCCGCGAGGACCTGATGGCGAAGCCGAAGTTCGCCGAGGTGGCGAGGGACTTCCTCGATTTCGTCGCCGGCGCCGAGATCATCATCCACAACGCGGATTTCGACGTCGAATTCCTCGACCTCGA
>Ga0315912_10002395_pt1 | contig 20104 bp, 16 predicted proteins | sample VfabasoilMG_FD_204469 | JGI IMG/M metagenome (GOLD analysis project Ga0315912, IMG submission 204469) | Garden soil microbial communities collected in Santa Monica, California, United States - V. faba soil | ecosystem: Environmental > Terrestrial > Soil > Garden | place: USA: California...
GCCGCCGGCCACGTCTGCGAGCGGCCCGACGGCAGCGGACCGGCCGCCGTCGTGGCCTGGCTCGCGCGCCTCGCCGCGCGCTCCGCCGCGCCGGGCGCTCCCGCGGCGCCAGGCGTCCCCGTCGTGCCCTCCCCTCCCTCCCCGCCTTCCGCACCCGCCGCCCGAGGACCGCGCGCATGACCACCCGCCCCCGCCGCCTGCGCCGCACGCACCGCCTGCGCGAGGCCCTGGCCGAGACGCGCGTGCACCGCCAGCGCCTGGTGCAGCCGCACTTCGTCATGGCCGGCAGCGGCAAGGACGAGCCGATCGCGTCCATGCCGGGCGTCGCGCGGCACAGCCTGCGCTCGCTGGTCGAGCGCGTGGCGGCCGACCATGCGCTCGGTGTGCACGCCGTGCTGCTGTTCGGCGTCACCGAGCACAAGGACGCGGCGGCCTCGGCGGCCACCGACCCGGACGGCCTCGTGCCGCGCGCCGTGCGCGCCCTGCGCGATGCGCACGGCGACGACCTGCTCATCATGACCGACGTCTGCCTGTGCGGCGCCACCGACCACGGCCACTGCGGCGTGCTGCGCGACGGCCAGGTGCAGAACGACGAGACGCTGCCGCTGCTGGCCGACATGGCCCTGGCGCACGCGCGCGCCGGCGCCGACGTGGTCGCGCCCTCCGACATGATGGACGGGCGCGTGCTCGCCATCCGCGACCTGCTCGACGAGGAGGGCCTGACCGACACGGCCATCCTGTCGTACAGCAGCAAGTTCGCCTCGGCCTTCTACGGGCCCTTCCGCGACGCGGCCAGCAGCGCGCCCAAGTCCGGCGACCGCAAGACCTACCAGCTCGACCACAGGAACCGGCGCGAGGCGCTGCGCGAGAGCCTGATCGACGTCGACGAGGGCGCCGACATGCTCATGGTCAAGCCGGCGCTGGCCTACCTCGACATCATCGCGGACATCGCCGACGAGGTGCTGCAGCCGCTCGCGGCCTACAACGTCTCGGGCGAGTACAGCATGGTGAAGGCCGCCGCCGAACGCGGCTGGGTGGACGAGGGCCGCGTGGTGGCCGAGATCCTGCACTCGATCGCGCGCGCCGGGGCCGACCTCATCATCAGCTACCACGCGCGCGAGGCGCTGGAGAAGGGCTGGCTGGCATGAGCGCGTCCGACGAAGCGGCCCTGCTGGCGCGCGCGCGCGCGGTGATGCCGGGCGGCGTGTCGAGCCCGGTGCGTGCCTTCGGGGCGGTGGAGGGCGAGCCGCCCTTCGTGGCGCGCGGCCAGGGGCCGTACGTGTTCGACCGCGCGGGGCGCAGGTACGTGGACCTCGTGTGCAGTTGGGGGCCGCTCATCCTCGGGCATGCGCACCCGGCGGTGGTCGAGGCCGTGCAGCGCGCGGCGGCCGACGGGCTCACCTTCGGCGCCACCTGCGAGGGCGAGGTGCTGCTCGCCGAGCGCATCCTGGAGCGCTTCCCGTTCGCCCAGAAGGTGCGGTTCACGAGCAGTGGCACCGAGGCCACGATGGGCGCGGTGCGCCTCGCGCGCGGCGCCACGGGCCGGCCGCGCGTGGTCAAGTTCGAGGGCTGCTACCACGGCCATGTCGACGCGCTGCTCGTCAAGGGCGGCTCGGGGCTGGCCACCTTCGGGCGGCCCTCGTCCGCCGGCGTGCCGGAGGCCTTCACGGCGCTCACCGAGGTGCTGCCGCTCGACGACGAGCAGGCGGCGAGCGAGCTCTTCGCGCACAAGGGCCGCGAGATCGCCGTCGTGGCCATCGAGCCGATGCCGGCCAACGCGGGTCTGCTCGAGCAGCGCCTCGCGTTCCTGCAGCACCTGCGCGCGCTCTGCACGCGCCACGGCGCGCTGCTGCTCTTCGACGAGGTGATCAGCGGCTTCCGCGTCGCGCCCGGCGGCATGACCGAGCGCACCGGCATCACGCCCGACCTCGTGGCGGTGGGCAAGATCGTGGGCGGCGGCATGCCGGTCGGCGCGTTCCTCGGCCCGGCCGCGCTCATGGACCAGCTCGCGCCGCTCGGGCCCGTCTATCACGCCGGCACGCTCTCGGGGAACCCGGTGGCGATGGCGGCCGGGCGCGCGACGCTCGACCTGCTCGCGGCGCCCGGCACCTACGAGCGCCTCGATGCACTCGGCGCGCGGCTGGCCGCGGGCTGGCAGGCGGCGCTCGCCGCGGCCGGGCAACCGGGCAGCGTGGTGCGCGTCGGCTCCGTGCTCTGGCTCTGCTTGCAGGGCGGCGAGGCGCCGCGCGCGTTCCACCGCATCGCGCCGCAGGGCGCCGCGCTCTACGGCGGCCTGCACCGGCGCGTGCTGGCTGCCGGCACCTGGATGGCGCCCTCGGCCTACGAGGTGGCCTTCGTCTCGACCGCGCACAGCGAGGCCGACATCGACGCGGCGGCGGCCGCGCTCGCCGCGGGCCTGGCCGAGCTGCCGTCGGCCGCGGCGGCGCCCGCCCCCGGCAAGGGCCGCCGCGCGTGAGCGCCGCGGTCGCCAGCAGCGAGCAGGTCATCCGCCGGCCGCTGCGGCTGTACGCGCTGCTCGTCGCCTTCTACACGCTGCTGCTCGGCTGGTGGGTGTACTTCTTCGCGCGCCTCGACGAGCGGCTGCTGGGCGACATGGACCGCGACGGCATCCCGCTCGCGCCGGCCGCACGTGCGCGCCTCGAGCAGGCGGCCGACGAGGCCATGCGCATGTTCCTGTTCGAGGGCGGCTTCCTCGGGCTGCTCGTGCTGCTCTCGGTATTCCTGGTCATGCGCTCGGTGCAGCGCGAGACGCTGCTCGCGCGCCAGCAGCGCAACTTCGTCTCGGCCGTGACGCACGAGCTGCGCAGCCCGCTGGCCTCGGTGCGCCTCTACATCGACAGCCTGCTCCGGAACCGCGGCGACCCCGAGCGCGTCGAGCGCTACCTGCGCCACGCGCGCGAGGACGTCGAGCGCCTGGGCGACATGATCGAGGACATCCTGCAGACGCGCCGCATCGCCGAGCGCGGCGTGGAGATCGCGCGCGAGCGCGTCGATCTCGTCGAGCTGGTGGAGCGCCGCCTGCAGCGCCTGCGCGAGCTGCACGCCGAGCGCGCGGCCGACCTGAAGTTCGTGGCGGGCGCGACGGCCAGCGCGTCGGCCAGCGCGCCCGTCATCGCGCAGGTCGATCCGCAGGCCATCTGCCAGGTGCTCGACAACCTCGTCAGCAACGCGCTGAAATACGGCGGCGAGCGCGGGGCGGTCGACATCGCCGTCGAGCGGCAGGGCGGCGAGGCCGTGCTCAGCGTGCGCGACCGCGGCCCGGGCTTCGGCGACGACCCGGCGCGGCTCTCGGAGCCCTTCGTGCGCGGCGGCGACGAGCAGGTGCGCACGCGCCCCGGCGTCGGCCTCGGGCTCTTCCTGGTGCGCGAGATCGTCGCGGCGCACGGCGGCCGGCTGCGCTTCGACCAGCAGCTCGAGGGCGGCGGCACGCGCGTCAGCGTCAGCCTGCCCGCGGGGGACGCGGCATGAGCACCCAAACCCTGCTCGTCGTCGAGGACGAGGCGCACCTGGCCGAGGTCATCAGCGACAACCTGCAGCTCGAGGGCTTCGAGGTCGAGGTCGTGGGCGACGGCCAGGCCGCGCTCGAGCGCATCCGCGCCGCGGCGCCCGACCTCGTGCTGCTCGACGTCATGCTGCCGCGCCTCGACGGCTACCAGGTGTGCGCGACGCTGCGCGCCGAGGGCAACCGCGTGCCGATCCTGTTCCTGACGGCCAAGAGCAGCCTGGACGACCGCGTGCGCGGGCTGGCGCTCGGCGGCGACGACTACCTCGGCAAGCCCTTCGACCTGGACGAGCTCATCCTGCGCGTGCGCGCCATCCTGCGCCGCAGCGAGTGGATGGCTGCGCCTTCGCCGGCCGGCGACACGCTGCGCCTCGGCGAGGCCGTGGTCGACTTCGCGACCTACACGATCACCACGGGCGAGCGGCGCATCGAGCTGTCCCAGAAAGAGGTGCTCATCCTGCGCTGCCTGGCCGAGCAGCCCGGGCAGGTGGTCTCACGCGCCGACATCGTGCAGCGCGTGTGGGGCTACGACGCCTTCCCGTCGCTGCGCACCGTCGACAACTTCATCGTGCGTCTGCGGCGGCTGCTCGAGCCGGACGCGCGCAACCCGACCTACATCCACACCGTGCGCGGCACGGGTTACCGCCTGACGCCCTGAACGCGCAACGCCCCGAACGAGACCCCTCCGCATGCAGACCCACAACACGCTGCTCCTGTCGGCCCTGCGTCGCGAGCCGGTGCCGCGCCCGCCCGTGTGGCTCATGCGCCAGGCGGGGCGCTACCTGCCCGAGTACCAGAAGGTGCGGCGCCAGGCGGGGGGCTTCCTGGCCATGTGCAAGACGCCCGAGCTGGCGGCCGAGGTGACGCTGCAGCCCGTCAAGCGCTTCGGCATGGACGCGGCCATCCTGTTCAGCGACATCCTGCTGCCGCTCGAGGCGCTGGGCATGCGCCTGCAGTTCGATGACGGCGTCGGCCCGAGCCTGCCGCAGCCGCTGCGCAGCGAGAGCCAGATCGCGGCGCTGAGGCCGCTCGTGCCGGAGGAGTCGCTGGCCTACGTCGGCGCCGCGCTGCGCACGACCGCGGCCTGGATGCCGTCCGGCGTCTCGCTGCTCGGCTTCTGCGGCGCGCCGTACACGCTGGCCTGCTACGCCGTCGAGGGCGGGCACAGCAAGAGCCTCGCCAACGTGCGGCGCCTGCTGCACCGCGAGCCGCGGCTCTTCGCGCGCCTCATGGAGACCCTGGCCGAGGCCTCCGGCCGGCACCTCGCGTACCAGGTCGCGCAGGGCGCGCACGCCGTCGTGCTCTTCGACACCTGGGCCGGCACGCTCACCGCCGACGACTACCGCCGCCACGTGCTGCCCTGGTCCGCGCGCGCCCTCGAACACGTGCGCGGCCTCGCCCCCGCGATCCACTTCGTGCTCGACGGCGGGCACCTGCTCGAGGACGTCGTCGGCCTCGGCACCGAAGGCGTGGCCGTGGACTGGCGCACCGACCTCGTGAGCTGCATGCAGCGCTGGGGAGACCACGTCGCCTTCCAGGGCAACCTCGATCCCGCCGCGCTGCTGGCCACGCCGGCCGAAGTCAGCCAGCGCACGCGCGCGCTGCTCGACGCGGTCGGTGGCCGCCCCGGGCACGTCATGGGCCTCGGTCACGGCGTCCTCAAGGAGACCGACCCCGAGTGCGTGGCCGCGCTGGTGGACACGGTGAAGCGCTACGCGACGGCGGTGCCGGTGCGCGAGCGCGCGGCGAAGGCGCCGATCGCCCCGGCGCCGGCGCCGCCGGCAGCGCCGTCGTCTGCACCGGCGAAGGCGCCGCCCGCGAAGCCGTCGCCGAACTCACCGAAGTCGCCGCCGTCGAGCCCGTTCCTCCCCAACCCGAAGCGCCCGAGCGCCGGAGGCACGCATGACTGAGCGACGTACCGAGCTGCCCCTGCACGTGGACGAGGCGACGCTCGCGCGCCTGGCCGTCGCGGGGCCGCGCTACACGTCGTACCCCACGGCGCCCGAGTGGTCGGACGACTTCGGCGAGGCCGATGCGCTGGCCGCCTACGCGCGCGCCGCCGCGCGGCCCGACGAGCTGCTCTCGGTCTACGTGCACCTGCCGTTCTGCCGGCGCCTGTGCCTCTACTGCGGCTGTACGGTCGAGATCCACGGGCACCAGTCGCGCGCCGACCGCTACCTGGACGCGGTCGAGCGCGAGCTGCGGCAGGTGGCCGCGGCGCTCGGCGAGCGCCGGCGCGTGGCGCAACTGCACTGGGGCGGCGGCACGCCGACGTTCCTGTCGGTGGCGCAGCTCACGCGGCTGCACGGCCTGCTCGTGGCGGCCTTCCGCTTCGAGCCGGGCGCCGAGATCTCCATCGAGGTCGACCCGCACGAGACCAGCGCCGAGCAGGTCGATTGCCTGGCTGACCTGGGCTTCAACCGCGTGAGCATGGGCGTGCAGGACTTCGACCAGCCCGTGCAGCAGGCCGTCAAGCGCGACCAGACGCTGGAGGAGACCGAGCGGCTCATCGCGCACTGCCGCGCGCGCGGCATCGGCGGCATCAACGTGGACCTCATGTACGGCCTGCCGGAGCAGACGCAGGCCGGCTTCGAGGCCACGCTGGCGGCCGTAGCGCGCCTGCGCCCCGACCGCCTGGCTGTCTTCGGCTATGCGCACGTGCCCTGGATGAAGCCGGCGCAGAAGGTGCTCGAGAAGTTCCGCATGCCCGACCCGGCCGAGCGCACGCGGCTCTTCGGCGCCGCGCTGCGCGACCTCGGCGCCGCCGGTTACGTGGTCGTCGGCCTCGACCACTTCGCGCTCGCCAGCGACCCGATGGTGGCCGCGCTGCACGCCGGCACGCTGCACAGGAACTTCATGGGCTACGCCACGCGCCCCGCGCCCGACATGGTCGGCCTCGGCATGTCCGCCATCGGCGACGTGGCCGGCGCCTTCCTGCAGAACGCGCGCGACACCAAGACGTACGAAGCCCGCCTCGCCGACGGCCACCTCGCCACCGTGCGCGGCCTGCTGCGCACGCCGGAGGACGAGCTGCGCCGGTCGGTCATCCTCTCGCTCATGTGCCGCATGCGCGTCGACCTCGACGAGCTGGAGTCAGAGCTGCAGCGCCACGACCTCTCCCAGCACTTCGCGGCGGAGTGGAGCGAGCTGCAACCCTTCGCCGAGCAGGGCTTCTGCACGCTGGAAGGCCGGCGGCTGGACGTCACGCCGATGGGGCGGCTGTTCCTGCGGCACATGGCGATGGTCTTCGACGAGTCGCTGCGCAGGAAGCGCGACGCGCCGGGTGCGCCGCGTTTCAGTCGCACGCTCTGAAGCGGGCGAGCGGTCGACGGGCGGGTGCGCCCTGGGTCGATGCCGCAGTCATCTCGCTCGCCGGCACCGACGAGAAGCTCCTCGTCACCGCCGCGCGCACGGTGGTCGAAGGCGATGGGCCATTCTGGGGCCGGTGCTCCCAACGGGTGGTCTGCGACGGCAGCAAAGGCCTCAACTCCACGCAGGGTCTGTTCCTCTTCGATGGTCGCGGAGCTATGGCGCCGCGCTCTGCTCCAGGGGATGCACTGCCGGCGCGGAGCCTTGGGCGACTCGAGCCAGCGGCCAGTTCGCGCGGCCCGCCGGTGCTTCCGTCATTCAGCGGCCCGAACTGGCCGAGGCGCTACGGCGTCGGATCGGGGAACTCATCGGCGCCCATGTCGATGATCTGCGACCCGTTGCCGTCGTCGTCCTGCTGGTGCGGCTCCGCGTCGATGTCGACGCGCGGCTGCTCAGGCGGGCCCGCCGGGGTGCTGTCGCCGACATCGATGCAGGGCGAGATCGGGCTGCCGGTGCCGTCCAGGTGGTAGTCGCCGTTCGCCGCATCCACGAAGAGCGGGTCCTGATTGATGTTGCGATTGCTGGGTGTGCAGCTCAGGTTCTGCATGTCGGTGAAGGAGACCGAATTGCAGGCCCAGGTGCTGCCGTAGTTGTGCTGCGTCCCGCCCCCGTTGTTGCCCCACACGATGCCGTTGCTGACGGTGGCCACGCCGCTCTGCCCGTCCGCGTCGTAGTAGGCCTCGTAGGTGTTGTCGGCGACCGTGTCGTTGCTGGAGAAGGCGAAGCTGTTCTGGGCGCCGGAGACGGCTCCGTTCACCCCATAGAAGCCGTACTGGTTGTCCACGATGAGGTTGTTCTGGGAGGTCCAGTTGATGTAGCGGAGATAGCCCGACGTGCCCCAGTCGATCTTCACGCCGGGGCCGTCGTTGTCGCGGATATCGTTCCGCATGAATTCACTCGACTGGATGTGCGCATCCGACAGCTCGCTCGTCCCCGAACTCGCCTTGATGAGCACGCCGGCGCCGCGGTGGCCCTTGATCGTGTTGTCCGTGGTGTCGCACTCGGACAACCTGAACAGGACGTACCCGTCCCCCGTCGGTTCGGCCGCCAGGATGAGACCGTTCACGGCGCCGTAGCTCGAACTGGAGGCTCCCGTGGAGTCGATGGTGCAGCCCACGGTCTTGGTCTTGAACTCTCCCCAGCGCTCGCCCGTGCCCCGGTAGCGGATGCCGAAGGATGCGATCTGCTCACCGGAGCAATGCAGGATCGTGCTGCTGACCACGGTCTCGATGAGCGCGCCTTCGCTCGAACTGTCCGCGCTCGGCCCCAGCCGCACGTCGATCCCGCCGAGCGTGCTGAAGGTGATGACTCAGTTGCTCAGCTCGAAACCCAGGGTCCCATGACCGCCCTCCATCACCACGGCAGCCCGGTCGTCCTGGCCACTGTCGTTCATCGCCAGGCGCTCGACGATATTGCCGTGGAAGACGGACTCGCTCAGCGTGTAGCCGCCGGCCGTCTGGACGAAGAGTGCGCTGGGGGCGTCCCGGCCGCTGACGATCTCCTCGACGAAGCGCAGGTACTTGATCTCGATCCCGCTGCGATCCGCGCTCGTCGCTGCGACATGGAACAGCGCCGCCACGGACGAGTCGGCTACGTTGACGTCACCGCCCATGCGGGGGTAGTTGGCGGTCGAGGCCTCGACGCCGAGCACCTTGACGCCATCCTTCACCAGGATGGGGAAGTCCTCGCCGGCGGCCACGTCGTAGTCGCCCGACTTGACGTTGATGGTATCGCCGGCGGATGCGAGGAACATGGCCCAGGAGACGGTTCGGAGTGGTGCGCTCTCAATGCTTCCAAGATTCGAGTCATTGCCAGTACCCGCGACCCACCAGGTCGTAGCGGCCAGCCGTGGCGAAGTTGCCGTTGCTACCAACACGATGTACACCACGATGTGGAGTCTGCTGTTCATCGAAGGTTCCCCTTGATGTGAAACGTCCCCTGTGACCCCTAGTCTCTTGCGCTAGAAGGAGCCTTGCGTCCTCCTGACCACGAAGACTGAGCCCGCGTTGCTCACGCCTGATGGATTGGATGTGGGCGCACCAGCAACAATCTCCTCGATGCCGTCTCCATCGACGTCGCCGCAGGCGAGTCCCCAGGAAAATGCGTCTTCGCACTCGCTCGTCAATGAAGTAACAACTTCGAATTGCACGTACTCCGGCCCGAGCGCGATAAAGATCATGCCCTCGGCACCGAATTCGCAATACGTCTTCATGCCGTCGAAGGCGTCCGAGATCACGACGTCCAGGACGCCGTCCTGGTTGAAGTCAGTCGAGTCAATGCGATAGCCGAACGCAGTGTCTCCGAAGGGATTCACGTGATGCGAGGCCGGCTTGGGGCAGGTCGTGACGGTCAGCAGGCCCGGAGACCAGAGGATGAAGGCTCGGTCCTTCACATCACTCGCGATGACCTCGGCCATGCCATCCCCGTCCAGGTCGGCGGCGTGAAGGCCCTCCCCGAAACGGGCGCCCTGCTGCAACAATGGATTCGGGATCGTCTGGACCAGCGTGAGCGCCGGGCCGGCAAAGACGTGCAGCACGCCTGTGTCGAAGATGCCCTGCGTGTTGCTGCGGCCACTGCCTTCGATGAGGTCCTCGATTCCGTCGCCGGTCACGTCTGCGGAAGCGAGCGAACTCCCGAAGTAGTCGTTGTTCTTCGGAGTCGGGTTCTCGATCAGGCTCTCTTGTTGGAAGCCGGGCCCCCAGAAGATCTCGATGTGGCCGGCCTCGATGAAGCCTTGCACGTTGGCGTGGGGCACAGCCACGGCCAGATCCGGCCAAGTGTCCCCGTTCCAGTCGCCGACTTCGTGCTGGCGGCCGTATGCGAACGCGTCGAAGCCGATGCCAAAGGCCTCGACCTCGAAAGTGGGCGACATGGGGAACGGATTCGCGCCCATGAAGAACTCGATGAAGCCATGACCCGCCGGGTCCGGATTGCCGCCGTTCGGCCGCGGCACGATGAGGTCGTCGATGCCGTCCTGGTCGAGGTCATGGATGCTCACGGTGCACCCGTAGGCCTGGTTGAACAGGGGGGAGGGTGACTGAAGTACCGTGAAGTCGATCCAGTCGGGTCCCCACATGATGTAGACCGACCCGCCGGCGAACTGCCCGTTGACCGTCTCGTAGAGCGCCGTCACCGCCAGATCCGTGTGCCCGTCCCCGTTGAGGTCGCCCATCGCGACACGGTCGCCGAAGGTGCCGAGGTTGCTGGGCAGCGGGTGGTCGATGCGCCGGCTGAGGGTCGGGACGATGCGCGCTTGCTCGAGCTCGACGCCCGGCAGCTTCCCGGCCTGGGGGGGCGAGCGCGTGGGCCCCTGCGGTGCAGCCACGAGTTGCGCGGCTGTCGTTCCAGCCAGCGCGAGCGTGCAAAGGAGAAGCCCGACTCCCGCGCTGCAGCGACCGTCTGACGTACCCATCATTCGATCTCCTCGCACGGACTGCGGATTCAACGCTCCCGTGCCCCTGAGGCGGTGCAATCTAGGTGGGTTGCAATGGACTGTCAATGCACTTGGGCCAGGCGCGCACCGGAGAGGCAGCTTGGGACCCGGCTACAAATCGAGCCCCGGTGTGCCGGCGGAGGCAGCCGCTTGAGTCCTCTGCCTGGAGCGATGGGCGGGTTCCACGCGCGTCGGCCCCACTCCGGAATCGCCGGCCGTGCAAGCGACACGTGTCACCCATCGTCTGCCCGAGCCCTGCACGGGAAGCCCTCGTCCATGGCGACTCGATCGCTGATCGCGGAGCTATGGCGCCGCGCTCTGCGCCAGGTGGAGCGCTGGCTGCGTGAATCCCCGGGCGACTCCAGCCAGCCGTCCGTTCGCGCGGCCCGCCGGTGCTTCCGTCATTCAGCGGCCCGAACTGGCCGAGGCGCTACGGCGTCGGATCGGGGAACTCATCGGCGCCCATGTCGATGATCTGCGACCCGTTGCCGTCGCCGCCGGCCGCATCCACGAAGAGCGGGTCCTGACTGATGTTGCCATTGCTGGGCGAACAACTCAGGTCCTGCATGTCGTTGAAGGAGACGTTTCCAGTCACCGCATCCATGAGAAGGATTGCTCACGAACAGCAGAATCGGAGCCCGCGAACCGGCGGCTTCTCGCTGGTCCTTTGAGCGCCTCGATCTGCACTGGCAGCCAGGTCCCGTTGCCCTCTCGCACGAGACCCTCCCCGCACGCCACACTGGTCGGTCGGAGGTGCCGAGCAGCCAGATGGATAGACAGGTCGACACGCTCGTCGTCGGGGCCGGCATCTCGGGGCTGGTCTACGCCCACGCCCTGCTGACGGCGGGCGCGGACGAGCCGGGTGCTGCGAAGCTGGGCGGTGGCGCGTCGGCTGGCCGTGCGCCCAGCGGTGGTGCTCCGGTGCCGGCCGGCAGCCCGCCCGACCTGCTCGTGCTCGAGGCCGCCCCGCGCGCCGGCGGGCTCATCACCACGCATGCCACCGACACACTGCACGTGGAGTGCGGCCCGGAGGCCCTGCTCGACAACGCGCCGGCGACGCGCGCGCTCCTCGAGCGGCTCGGCCTGGAGGTGCTGGCCGCCGGCCAGGCCGCGCAACGGCGCTTCGTGCTCGACGCGCGCGGGCGGCTGCTCACGGTGCCGACGGGGCCGGGCGCCTTCCTGCGCTCGCCGTTGCTGTCACCGCTCGGCAAGCTGCGCCTGCTCACCGAGCCCTGGCGCGCGGCCGACGTCGCGCTCGACGGTTCGGTGGCCGACTTCGTGCGGCATCGGCTCGGCCGGCAGGTGCTCGAGCGGCTGGTCGACCCGGCGCTCTCGGGCATCTACGCCGGCGACCCCGAGCTGCTCTCGCTGCGCGCGACCTTCCCGCCGGCCTACGAACTGGTGGCGCAGCACGGCTCGCTGGTGCGCGGCCTGTTCGCCAAGCTGAAAGCCAAGAAGCGCGCGCGGGCCGAGGCGCAGCGTGCGGCGGCCGCGGGACAGGACGGCCGCACGGTCGCGGACTCATCGGCCGCGTCGCCGCCCGCGCCCGCGCCCCCGCTGCCCGCGCCCCCTTCGCCGACCCCGCGCCGCCGCCCCCCGACGCTGCTCTCGGTGCGCGGCGGTCTGCAGCGCCTGCCCGAGGCGCTCGCGGCGGCCCTCGGCCCGCGCCTGCAGCTCGGAGCGGCCGTGCAGGCGGTGCGGCGCGACGGCTCCGGCTGGCTCGCGCTCGGCCCCGGGCTGTCCGTGCGCGCGCGCCGGCTCGTGCTCGCGGTGCCGGTGGCGCCGCTCGCGCGCCTCCTGGCCGAAAGCGAACCCGGGCTCCACCAACAAGCGGCCTCGATGCCGAGCGAGACGGTCCTCTCCATCGCCCATGCCTGGCCGCGCGCGGCGGTGGCGCACGCGCTCGACGGCTTCGGCTACCTCGTGCCCTCGAGCCTGCAGAAGCAGCACCTGGGGACGCTCTTCAGCAGCAGCATCCAGCCCGCGCGCTGCCCGCCCGATACCGTGCTGCTGCGCACGCTGCTCGGTGGCGCACGCCACCCCGAGCTGGCCGAGCGCGACGACGCCGAGCTGCTCGCGCTGGTGCGCACGGAGGTCGGCGCCGTGCTCGGCTGCCGCGGCGCGCCCACCTTCAGCCACGTCACGCGCTGGCGGGCGGCGCTACCGCGCTACGATCTCCAGCAGGTGAGCCGCCAGGACCGCATCGACGAGCTGCTCGCCGCCCGCCCCGGCCTCGCGATCCTGGGCAACCACCGGCGCGGCATCTCGGTCAACGCGCTCATCGAGAGCGCAACGCGGCTCGCGGCGAGCCATCGCGCGGAGGATGCGGCGGGACCAGGGCCGCGCGGGTTCGGCGAGCACGCGGCCGACACCGCCGGGAGCGCTCGCCGTGCGTGACGCCGATCTGGACGCCGTCCTGCTCATCGCCGCCTTCGAGGAGGCGGACGTGGAGGGTGAGCTGCTGCCGCTCGCCAACCGCCGTCGCGCCAGCCAGCAGGCGCGGGAGGCGCTCGAGCCGGGCGGGTCGCGCGAGTCGGGTGGATCGGGCGGGGCCGCGCCGGGGCGGGCGGCGAGCGAGAGTCCGCAGGCCCAGGAAGCGCTGCTGGTGGAGCGCGCGCGCGCGCTGCTCCCCGAGCTGCAGGCGCGCGTGCCGCTCGTGTCGCGCGTGCTCGCCGCCAGCCGCCTCGGCGGGTGGGTCACGCCGCTCACCCTCGTCGGCGCGCTGCTGCTCGGGCTGTCGACCAACGCGCTCGGACCCCATCAGCTCGTGAACGTGCTCTCGCAGCCGCTGCTGCTGCTCCTCACCTGGAACCTCGCCGTCTACGTCTGGCTGGCGGTGGCGTCCTGGCGGGCGGGCGGCGTGCCGCGCGAGATCCTCGTCGGCGGTCCGGTGGTGCAGGGCACCGCGCGCGTGGAGCTGGGTGCCGGTGTCGGTGGAGGCAGCGTCGCCGGCGGGGGCGCGAGCTCCAGGCTGCAGGTCTCCGCGCGGCCGGACTCGACCCTCACGCGCCTGGCGCACGGCTGGCTCGCGCGCCTCGGGGGGCGGCAGGCGGCGGCGCGCATCGGCCGGCAGGGCACGGTGGCCACGGCGCTCCTGAAGTTCTCGGCGGCCGCGGGGCGCGCACGCGCGCTGCTGCTCGCGGCGCGGCTGCGGCGACTGCTGCACCTCGGCTCGGCGCTGCTCGTGCTCGGCACGGTGGCCGGCATGTACGTGCGCGGCCTGCTGCTGCTCTACCGCGCGACCTGGGAGAGCACGTTCCTGCATGCGCCGCAGGTGCAGGCGCTGCTCGACGTGGTGCTCTGGCCGGCGGCGGCGGTGCTCGGCGTGTCCGTGCCGGATGTCGCGCCGCTCGAGCGGCCGGCCACGGGCGATGCGGCGCTCTGGATCCACCTGCACGCGCTCGACGCCCTGCTGCTCGTGCTGCTGCCGCGCGCGCTGCTGGCGCTGGCGGAGACGCGGCGCATCCGGCGCTTGCAGCGCGCGCTGCGTCTCGACCTCGAGGCCCCGGCCTTCCGGCGGCACCTGCTCGCGGTGCGCGGGCAAGGCAGCCGCATCGACGTGCTGGCGTACGGCCTGCAGTTGCCGCCGCGCACGCGCGACGCGCTGGTCGAGCTGCTGCACGATGCGCTCGGCGCGCGCGCCGAAGTGCGCGTGCCGGAGTCGCTGACCTACGGGGCCGAAGTGTCCGAGCTGCCGGCCCTCGACGCCGAGGCCGCGCGGCTGGTGCTCTTCCCGCTGGCGCAGTCGCCCGAGGCGGAGGTGCACGGGCGCTTCCTCGGCGAGTTGCTCGCGCGCCAGCCCGCCGGCCGCCCGCTCGTGGTGCTCGTCGACGAAGGCGACTACGCCGAGCGCGTGGGTGACGGCGCCCGCCGCCGCGACGAGCGTCGGCGCGCCTGGGAGCGCGTGCTGGCCGAGGCCGGCGTGCCGCTGGTACACGCGGCGCTGGAGCGGCCCGCGGACGCCGGCACCGTCGAGGCGCTGCTCGCGGCACTGCGCGCCGGCGGGGCGCGCACGCTCGCTCCGGCCCCCGAGGCCCGCGCCGCCGCACGCTGATGGAGACCATCGCGCTCAGCCTCGTCTCGCACACCAACGTCGGCAAGACCACGCTGGCCCGCACGCTGCTGCGGCGCGACGTCGGCGCCGTCTTCGACCAGGCGCACGTGACGGAGCTGGCCGAGGCCTGGCCGCTGCTCGAGACGAGCCGCGCGCGCCTGCTGCTGTGGGACACGCCCGGCTTCGGCGACAGCGCGCGCCTGCTGAAGCGCCTGCGCTTGCAGGGCAACCCCATCGGCTGGTTCCTGCACGCGGTGTGGGACAAGGCCACCGACCGCGCGCTGTGGTGCAGCCAGGAGGCCGTGCGCCACATCCGGCAGGACGGCGACGTGGTGCTCTACCTGGTGAACGCCGCCGAAGGCCCGGACTCGGCCGCCTACGTGCCGCTCGAACTCGAGCTGCTCGGCTGGCTCGAGAAGCCCGTGCTGCTGCTGCTCAACCAGACCGGCGCGGTGGCCGACGCGGCCGCGCTCGAGGCGCTCGAGGCCCCGTGGCGTGCGCTCTCGGCGCGCTTTCCGCACGTGCGCGGCGTGCTCTCGCTCGACGCCTTCACGCGCAGTTGGGTGCAGGAGGCCACGCTGCTCGAGTGCGTGGCCGAGCTGCTGCCCGAGGCGCGCCGGCCGCTCATGGCCGAGTGCGTCGCCACCTGGAACGCGCGCAACCGGCAGGTGTTCGAACGCGCCCTCGACGCACTGGCCGCGCTGCTGGCCGAGACCGCCGCCGACACCGAGGGCCTGCCGTCGCCCCTGGCCGGCAAGAGCGAGAAGCAGCGCGCCATGACGGCGCTCGCGGCGCGCCTGGAGCAGCGCCAGCGGCGTGCGATGGACGAGCTGCTGGCGGCGCACGGCCTCGACGGCGAGGTGGCCAGCACGCTGCGCGAGCGCGTGGAGGACTTCGTGCTGCCCGCCGCGCGCGCCCTCGGCACCTCGCGCGGTGCGCTCTTCGGCGGCCTGCTGGGCGGCGCCGCGACCGGTGTCGGGGCCGAACTGCTCGCCGGCGGCCTGGGCTTCGGCTCGGGGGTGATCGTCGGCGCCGCGCTCGGCGCGCTGGGCGGTGCCGGTCTCGCCAAGGGCTACGCACTCTCGCTCACCCTCGGCAAGCCGCCCGCCGTGCGCTGGAGTCACGAGGCCCTGGAGACGCTCGTGAAGCAGGCCGTGCTGCGCTACCTGGCCGTGGCGCAGTTCGGCCGCGGCCGCGGCGCCTTCCACGACGATGCCCTGCTCGAGGGCGCGGGCGAGGCCTGGACGCCGCTCGTCGAGCGCGCGTTCGACGCGCGGCGCGAGGCCCTGCGCGGCGCGTTGAAGCGGGCCTCGGGAACGACTGCCGGAGCCGAGCCCGACCAGCGTGCCGCCTTGCGAGCCGGCCTGGGCGACGTGCTGCGCCTCGTACTGCTCGAACGCTTCCCGTCGGCGGCAGCGGTGCTCGACGGCCCTCCGGGCGGCGCTCGGCGGCCGGCCTGAGGCCAGGGTTCACGGGCCCTGCGCGCCACGGTGGGCCCTCTTCGCGCCGAGGTGGCGCTTGCGAGGAGCGGCGTGCGGGCCTCATCTGTTCTTGACGTCCGCGGCGAGCACGCCGGCGCAGCTTCTGCGGTAGCTTCTCGCGCGATGACGACCACGCTCCCGCCGACGGTGCCCGACAAGGCTGCGAGGCAGGCCGAGGGGCGCTCGCCCGCCGCCGCCCAGCCGCCGCGCAGCCTGCTGCCCTGGAGTGCCCTGCTCGCGGTCGCCATCTGGGGCATGTCGTTCGTCGCGACGCGCATCGCGTTGGAGGCCTTCACGCCGGTGGGGCTGGTCGTGACGCGCATGCTCGTCGGTGCGCTGCTGTTGCTGCTCGTGCTGGCGCGGCGCGGCGGGCCGCTGCTGCCGGCGCGCGCCGACCGCGCGCACTGCCTGCTGCTCGGGCTCATCCTCGGCGGGCACCTGCTCATCCAGACCATCGGCCTGCAGTACACGACGGCCGTGAACACCGGCTGGATCGTGGCGCTCATCCCGGCGCTCATCGCCTTCGGCAGCCACTTCGTGCTGCGCCAGCCGCTGGCGCGCACGGGCTGGCTCGGCCTGGCTCTCGCGACGGCCGGCGTCGCGCTCGTCACCTCGGTGGCGCCGGCCGACCTCGAGCACGCCGGCTTCGGCGACCTGCTGCAGCTCAGCTCGACGTTCACCTGGGCCACGTACACGCTGCTCGCGCCGGGCGTCGTCGGACGCAACGGCTCGCTGCGCGTCTCGGTCGCCGCGATGGGCGTGGCCGCGCTGCTGCTCTGCGCGGCTGTGCCGTGGCAGGGTGTGCTGCGGGAGACGCCGTTGGGTGCTGCGTCGCTCGGTGAGGACGCGGCATCCGCAGGCAGCGCGTCGAGCGCGGAGGTGCCGCTGCCGGGCGATGCGTCGAGCGCGGAAGAATCGCTGTCGGGCCTGGCCAGCCTCGACACACGCGCACTGCTCGCCACAGCCTACCTCGCAGTGCTGGCGAGCGGGCTCGGCTACCTGCTCTGGGGGCGCGCGCTCACCACGCACGGGGCGACGCGCGCGGGGGCCACGCTGTACGTCGAGCCGCTGTTCACGCTCGCTGCGGCGCAGCTCTTGCTCGAGGAGCCGGTCGGCAGCCATACGCTGGCCGGCGGTGCGCTCGTGCTGCTCGGCGTGTGGATCGTCGGGCGTGCGGCGCGGGAGAAGGCTTGAGGCGCGCCACGGGCCACGCCAGGCGCCCACCTCCAGCGCGCTACCTTCCCCCGAACGCCTGGCCGAACGTCACTGTCAGTCCCGGCGGGATCTGCGGTTCGCCCGTGGGCCAGGAGAGGGGCATCACGCGGCAGCGCCGAGGCTCCAGCTCGACGACGAGTACGCGCTCGTCACGCGTCGCGGGGGTATCGCGGGCGTCGACTGTGGGCGCGCTCGGCAGGTCTTCGAGCAGGGCTTCCATTTTCAACAGCAGGCCGTCCTCCGAGCCGATGTCCACCCAGGCCGTGCCGTAGCCGCCCGGTTCACCGGTGGTGCCGATCACGGCGCGGTCGAGCACGCAGGGCGCCCACTCCGCAGGGAGTGCCGGCCGACCGGCGGGCGGCGTGGAGCAACTGCCATCCAGGACGAAGGCATAGGAGCCGGAGCGTTCCTTCGTGCGTGGTTCGAGGCCGCCATTGACCGCGTTGCAGAACTCGAAGATGCGTGCCTCGGGGACGAGGTGGACGCGCGTGTCCCAGGGGACGATCAGGAAGCGCTCGACGGGCTCCACTCCGCCGAAGGCTGGCCCCTCGGGGGTGACCGTGTTGTGCAGCACGAGGAAGTGCCCGTCCTGCGTTGCTTGGCCGGAGGCCGCTCCCTCGCCCAGGCAACCCGAGAACCGACGCTCGAAGCGCCCGCCCTCGTCGAGGCGGAGCGTCTCGTGCCAGAGGCCGCTTCCCCGCACGTAGCTGTCCGCGAGGTCTTGGATCGATGGTGCTGACGGTGAAGGCAACAGTGACGCGCTGACCGGCGCCGCGCTGGCCGGCTGCGCGGGCTCGTTGCAAGCGAGGCCCATCGCGGCGAGGAGCACACCGAGCGCCAGCCCCACGCGGCGGCAGCAGGCTCGTCCCTCGGCGAGGGGCACGCTGCCCAATCGCCCGATGAGCTGCGGCTTCGATACTTCAGGCGTGGCAGCAGACATGGCTGACTCGACGTGACAGACCGTCGGGGATTGTCCCCAAGTCCCGACGGCTTGTCTCCCAATCCACCGCCTGCCAGCGCTGCACCGGCACATCCCCGAGGCTCACCCGGAACTGGTCCGCGAGATGGCAGAGCATGCGGGGCGCGGTGAGCGTCGTCGCCGTGCGACCTGCGCGCGGAGCGGTCGGTTGCGCAGCGTAGCGTGCTCAGCGGGCCGTGCGTCGAGGCGCCTCTGGCTGGGCTCCACGGCAAAAATGCCTACCGTGCGAGCATTTTTGCCGTCATTATGCTCGCCATGTTTGCACGCTCGATGCCCCTGCCGGACCGCTCCTTCTTCCTGTTCGGGCCGCGCGGTACGGGCAAGACGACCTGGCTGCGGGAGCACCTCTCCGAGGCCAGGTGGTTCGACCTGCTGCGCAATGCCGAGCTGCTGGCCCTGATGCGCAAGCCCGAGCACTTCCGGCAGGCGGTCTCGGCCCTCCCGCGCGGGAGCTGGGTGGTGGTGGACGAAGTGCAGCGGCTTCCGTCCCTGCTCAACGAGGTGCACGCGCTGATCGCGGAACGCGGCAACCGCTATCGCTTCGCGTTGAGCGGATCGAGCGCGCGGAAGCTGAAGCGCCTCGACGCCAACCTGCTCGCGGGTCGCGCGATCAACCGCAGCTTCTTTCCGCTGACCTGGGTCGAGATCGACCGCGACCTGCCGATCGACGAGCTGCTCGCCCATGGCTGCCTGCCCCAGGTGCGCTCGGAACCAGCGCACGCGGTCGACGTGCTCGATGCCTACGCCGCCAACTACATCCGTGAGGAGATCCAGCAGGAAGCCCTGGTCAAGAACCTGGATGCGTTCTCGCGCTTCCTCGAGGTGGCGGCGCTGATGAACGCGCAGGTGGCCAACATCGCCGGCATCGCCCGCGACTGCGGCGTCGCCCGCCCCACCGTCCAGCGCTACTTCGACACGCTCGTCGACACGCTCATCGGCACCTTCGTGCCCGCCTGGCGCCCGCGCGCCAAGGTCAAGGAGGCCTCGCACCCCAAGTTCTACCTGTTCGACACGGGCGTGGTGCGCAGCCTGTCGCAACGCCTGCGCGACCCGCTCGAGGCCGCCGAGCGCGGGCACTTGCTCGAGACCCTCGTGCTCCACGAACTGCGCGCCCACATCGCCATCGCCAACCTGGGCGGCAAGCTCACCTATTGGCGCACGCCCTCGGGCAGCGAGGTCGACTTCATCTGGTCACGCGGACGCACTGCGGTGGGCATCGAGGTCAAGGCCGCCACCACCTGGCGCAGCGAGCATGGGCGCGCATTGCACGACCTGCTGGCAGCCAAGGTGATCGCCCGGGGCTGGGGCGTCTACCTGGGACGCGAGGTCCTGCGCGATGGCGGCATCGACGTGCTGCCGTTCGCAGAGTTCGCGCGACGGCTCGCTGCGGGGAAGATCCTGGGCTGACGGGGTGGGCGGCCGGCATGGCGGCCAAGTGCAAGGCTGAGCGGCGGCTGATGGAAAGGTTGAGGCTCGGCCAGTTGAAAGGCGCGGGCCATGCGCGGCAGGCAGGCCGAAGCGAAACGACCCTGGGGCGGAGTGGGCCAGGGCCCCACGGCAAGAATGCACACCACGCGAGCATTCTTGCCGTCAAAGTGCTCGCGGCCCGGCACTGCCCCCGGGCGGTCCGCCCGTCCATTCCAGCCCGGCAGGTCCGCGATGTACTCCTGCACTGGCGCGTCGCCGTCGGCCTCTGCGATCTGCGGGTTGCCGCCGGAGAGCAGCGGAGGCTGCGCGGTGCGCGGTGGGGCCCGACGGGGTGGACATCCCCGCCGAGGGTGGTCGAGACTGCCGCCTTCCGTCCGGCTACGACGACGCGACTGAGAGCACCCGCGATGCCCCGCCGCCGAGCACCACCGGTGCAGTACTTGATCGAGGCGGGGAGCGGCATCGACTGGGACGAGGCCCTGCGCCTGCACGAGCAGGAGGGGCTGAACTACGCCGAGATCGCCAAGCGCTTCGGCTACTCGAGGAAGACGGTCCGCGACGTGCTCCATGCGCGCGGGGCGAGGCCACACCCGCTGCGCCTGCGGGGCGCTGATGATCGGAA
>Ga0315912_10002396_pt1 | contig 20103 bp, 19 predicted proteins | sample VfabasoilMG_FD_204469 | JGI IMG/M metagenome (GOLD analysis project Ga0315912, IMG submission 204469) | Garden soil microbial communities collected in Santa Monica, California, United States - V. faba soil | ecosystem: Environmental > Terrestrial > Soil > Garden | place: USA: California...
CTTCGTCGAAGCGTCGCGCCGGGTCGCCCCTCACCCTAACCCTCTCCCCGCTAGCGGGGAGAGGGGATCGGTTGAAGGGGATCGGGGCGGATCGCTTGGGTCGAGACCGTGGGCCGCGCTGCGCCGCACGCAGTCCTACGACATCAGGACGTTCGACCCGTCGCCTACCAGGTGAACTCCAACCCCTGCACGGCGGGTTCGGCGTCGGCGTTCTTGGGATCGATGAGCACGCGGCAGTCGAAGGTCTGCTTGGATTCCGAGGGCAAGCCCTTGTCGAACACCACGGTCGATCCCAGGGCGATGACGTTGTCGGTGCCCGGCTTGGCGTTCTTAAGCATGTCCTTCAAGTCGAGTTCGAAGGTCTTGCCCTGGAGCTTCTCCGCGACGGCCTTCTGGCAGGCGTCCACGGCACGCTGCTGGTTGTTCTTGCCGCAGGCGGTCAGGGCGATGCTGGCCAGGACGACGAGTACGAGTGTGCGCATGGTCCGGCTTCCCTCAAAGTTCGGACTGGTGGATCCGGGCGGTCCGGGATGAGGCGACGCAGCGCGTTCGCTCATCGGTCCGTCCTTGCCCGAGCCCTGACCGAATCTAGCGCAATCCTCGCGCTGGTGTCATGAAAACAACGTCACGCCGCGTGCGCGCTGGCGCCGCCCCAGCGCGTCCTGGCGCATCCGTGGCCGGGAGGCGGTCCGCCGACGCGCGCCGGGGACTCCGTACACGCAATTCCCGCATCGCACGCAGGATTCCGGCGTGTCCCCGATCCCGGATCAGTAGCGCGGGACGGACGGATCCACCTGGCGACTCCAGGCATCGATGCCGCCCTCGACGTTGTAAACCTTGGTGAAGCCCAGTCCGCGGAAGTGCTCGGCCGCATTGCGGCTGGAATTGCCGTGGTGGCACAGGAAGGCGAGCGGCGTGTCCTTGGGCAGCTGGGCGATGCGCGATGCCGTGTCCTGGTCGAGCACGGTCCCGGCGGGAAACGGCACGCGCATGCGGTCGGCCAGCGGACGCACGTCGAGCACGCGGATCGTGCCCGCGTGCAGGCGTGCCGCCAGGTCCTGCACCGAGAGCGGCGCGACGCCGGCCGGTGCGTTGGGGTTGTTCAGCACGAAGCCCGCGCCCTGCACGCTCTCGGCCCAGCCGATCTCCAGGCCGTCGGCGCGCCGTGCGCTGGCCGGATCGAAATGGAGGGCGATGCCGCCCGCGTGCGCCACGATCTCGTTGCCCTCGGCTGGCCTGAGCTCGAAGCGCGCCTGGTAGCGGCCATCGATCGACAGGTGCAGCACGGCATCGTCGGCGTCCTCGAGCGCCTCGCGGATGGCAGCGGCAGCGGGTTCGGAGAGGGTGATCGCGGGCGGCGTGCGGTCGGGTTCGGGCGCGCCGAACATCCGGTGCAACTCGCCCGAGTTCATCATGGACTGGATGATGTCCGAGCCGCCGACCAGTTCCCCGCGCACGTAGAGCTGCGGGATCGTGGGCCAGTCGCCGTAGGCCTTGATGCCTTCGCGGATCTCGGGGTCGGCGAGCACGTCGACGTCGTGGTAGCCGTCCAGCACGCTGTCGAGCGCACCCACGGCGGCGGCCGAGAAGCCGCAGCGCGGGGACGCGCGCGTGCCCTTCATGAAGAGTACGACCGGGTGCTGGGCGAGCAGGTGCTCAATGCGCGAGCGCACGTCGGGGGACAGGGTCATGGGGTGGGGCTTCCGGAGGTCGGCGAACGCGAATGCTAGCGCGTCGGGCTGCCCAGGGCTGCGCGTGCCACGGGCAGGGCGAGCGCCGTCCAGCGCGCGTACATGGCGCCCGAGGGATGCAGGCCGTCCTCGGCCAGCGCCGCGGGCTGGGCGCCCGCGTCGCGCACCACCGGCGCGATGTCGACGAAGGCCACGCCGCGTTCGCGGCAGATCGTGGCCGCAGCCTCGTTGTAGGCATCGAGTTCGCGCGCGATCCGGCCCAGGTCGCGTCCCGAGGCGAGCGCGAACGGCGTGATGCCCCAGTCGGGAATGGCGAGCACGAACACCCGATCCGTCCGCCCGCCCGCGAGCGCGATGGCGCGCTCGAGCAGGGCGCGGAAGTTGACCCGATAGTCGTCCAGTGCGAGTCCGCGATACTGGTTGTTCACGCCGATCAGCAGCGATACGAGGTCGTACCCGGGCGCGAGCGCCGCCTCGTCCATGGCCTGATAGAGCTCGCCCGTGGTCCAGCCGGTGCGCGCCACGATGCGTGGCGGCGAAAGCGCCACGCCCTCCGCGCGCAGGGCGGCGGCGAGCTGCTCGGGCCAGCGCTGCGCCGGCGCCACGCCTTCGCCGATGGTGTAGGAATCCCCCAGCGCGAGGTAGTCGAGCGCGGCCGACGGATCGCTCACGCCCGCGCCGAGGCCGGACGCGAGCAGCCACGGCAGCCACGCGCCGCCCATGTGCTCAGGCCACCTGGCGCGCGTCTTCGGGGCGTTCCAGCGTGCGCACGAGCACGCGCTCGATGCGCTCGAGCACGTCGCGCATCAGGGCCGCGTCGGGCAGCAGGGTGATCCGGAAATGGTTGCGGTAGGGCACGTTGAAGCTCGAGCCGGGCACCAGCAGCACCTGTTCCTGCTCGAGCAGGTCGAGCGCGAAGCGGCGGTCGTCGAACTGCGCCGGCGTCGCGCCCGGCACGCCGGGGAACGCGTACAGCGCGCCCGCGGGCGTCACCAGGTCCAGGTGCCGGCTCGCGCGCACGCCGTCGATCACGGCGCGCCGGGTCTCGAACAATCGACCGCCCGGCGCGGTCAGCGCGCTCGCGCTGTCGGGTCCGGTGAGCGCGGGCACGATCGCCCATTGCCCGGGCACGTTGCTGCACAGGCGCAGGGCGGCGAGCAGCTCGATCGCGTGGCGCAGGTCGTTCGCACGCCGCACGTCGCCGCTCATCACCATCCAGCCCACGCGATAGCCGCAGGCGCGGTAGACCTTGCTCAGGCCGCCGAAGCTCAGGCAGACCGTCTCGGAACCGTGGCGTGCCACCGGCTCGAAGCCCGCCTTGTCGTACAGCAGGCCGTCGTAGATCTCGTCGCTGAGCAGCACCAGGCGATGGCGCACGGCGAGCGCGGCGAGCGCGGCGACGCGCTCGGGCGGGTACACCGCGCCGGTGGGATTGTTCGGATTGATCAGCACGAGCGCGCGCGTGCGCGGGGTGATCAACGCCTCGATCTCCGCGGGATCGGGCACGAAGCCCGCCTCTGGCCGGCACGGATAGTGCACCGCGATGCCCCCGTTCAGCAGCACGCTGGCCGTCCACAGGGGATAGTCGGGCGAGGGCACGAGCACCTCGTCGCCGTGGTTGAGCAGGGCGCGCAGGGCGAGGTCGATCAGCTCGCTCACGCCATTGCCGATCCAGGTGCGCTCGGGATCCACGTTCGCCGCGCCGCGCGCGCGCGCCTGGTCGGCGATCACCACCCGCGGTTCGGTCAGCCCGCGCTGGTGGCAGTAGCCCTCGCTGTCTTCCAGCCGTGCGCGGATCTCGGCGCCGAGGTGGGCGGGGGTCTTGAAGCCGAACGAGGCGGGATTGCCGATGTTGAGCTTGTGCACGACGTGGCCCTGCGCCTCCAGCGCGAGGGCGCGCTCGAACAGCTCGCCGCGGATCTCGTAGCGGACGTCGGACAGGCGGGAGCTGACGGGAATCTGACGATTGGGCATCGGGTGGGGTCCGGGATCGTGCGGCCGATCTTAGGCGAGAGTGGTGGAGCAGTGACACGGGGGCGTGCAGCGCCACAGAAATGTCACGTCTGGGGGCTTGGCCTCGATCTGCAAGAACACGCCTGGCGGAGGATCGATCCTGGTAGAGCCGAGCTTGCCCGGTTCATGCGACGCGCCGGAAAGCAGCGGAGCAGGCTCCGCTCTACAAGAGCAAGGGCGAGGAAACGCGCGCTTGGGCGGCCATAGGTCGTCAGTCATGGAAACCTCTGGCCCGCTTTGCGCGTCTATTTGAAAGCCGGAGGTCGTGTCCCCCGCCCAGCGCCGATCACAACGGACGGTGGGCCCGACAGTCTCCCGGGCGGGTGTCCCCACACCCCCGACCTTCGGCACATACGACTTCCGGCACATAGACGGTCTGAGTTTCGGTGTTATACATATCTACAACACCAGCAACGCGAATCACGGAGCACGCCATGAGCAGTTTCGAGGAAGTCCTGTTCGACACCCTGTACGGGGTCATGGAACAGGTGTGGGATCAGGCCGAGGCCGAGCTGTCGGTCCAGACCGCGTCCGTCCAGGAGCAGGGCCATGCGGCGTAACTATCGATTTGCCTTGGCTTTCCTGGTCAGCCTCGGGGTTGCGGCCGGCGTCACCGGCTGCGGCAGCGACGCCGCCGCACAAGCCGAAGCGAAGGCCGACGCCAAGGATCCGGCCGGTGCCGAACCCTCGCCCGTCGAGGTCGCGCTGGCCGAATCCGGTTCGATCACCCCGAACTATCCGACCACCGCCACGCTCGAATCCGAGCGCGAGGCGACGATCGTGAGCGAGTCCTCGGGCGAGCTCGAAGCCGTCCTGGTCGAGGAAGGCCAGATGGTGAAGAAGGGCCAGGTGCTGGCCCGTCTCGAGTCCCGCCGCGAGCGCCTCGAGCGCGCGCGCGCCGCCGCCGATGCGAACCGGCTCTCGAACGAATCCGAGCGCGGCGCCACGCTCGCCAGCCGCGGGCTGGTGAGCCACCAGGCGGCCGAACAGACCCAGTTCGCCAAGGAAAGCCAGCAGGCCACGCTGCACATGATGGAGCTGGCGCTGGCGAAGAAGGAGATCCGCGCGCCCTACGACGGCATCGTCACGCGCCGCTACGCCAAGACGGGCCTGTGGCTGAACGCGGGCGAGCCGGCCTTCGGCCTGGCCGACCTGAGCACGCTCACCGCACGCATCAACGTGCCCGAGCGCGCCGCAGCCTCGCTCGAGTCGGGCCAGGCGGCCGTGCTGGAGAGCGACGCGTTCCCGGGCGCCACCTTCAACGGCCACATCGAGCGCATCAGCCCGGTCGTCGATCGCCAAAGCGGCACCGTGGGCGCGACCATCGCGCTCGACCGCAACGACGTCCGCCTGCGCCCCGGCCTGTTCGTGCGCCTGAACGTGCAGTACGCCACACTGGAGGGCATCACCCTGGTGCCGAAGTCCTCGGTGCAGCGCGACCAGGGCCAGACCCGCGTGTTCGTGGTGCGCGACGGCAAGGTGCAGGCGCGTACCGTCACGCTCGGCCTCGAGCACGGCGAGCAGGTGCAGGCCGCGACCGGCGTCACCCCGGGCGAATCCGTGGTCACGGTGGGCCTGGAGAAGCTGGTCGATGGCGACAAGGTCACCGTGGTCGACACCCGCGCCGCGGTCGCCAATGCGACTGCGGTGGCCGCGAACTGATCCGATCCCGACGAAGTTCCCCCCAAGTCCGGAGTCCTCCCCACTCCGGCAGCGCCAGCCACCGGGTCCTCCCCTATCCGGTGGCGACAGGACCGGCCCCGCGAACAAGGATGTTCCGGGGCCGTCGCCTTTTCGTCAGCCGCCGAGGCGTGTGCGCCGGCTCCAAACCAGCAACAGCCCGCACGCGAGCGCCAGGCCCAGTTCGGTCGCCAGCGCCAGGCGCAGATAGGTCGTGTCCACGCCGTCCAGCACCATCGCGAACACGCGCGACAGGCCGAGCAGCCCGAACGTGGCCGTTCCCAGCACCAGGCCGTCGCGGCGACGCGCGGGAATGAGCGCGCACGCCAGCATGAGGCCGCCCAGGGCCAGTTCCAGTCCGCCGTAGAACGCGCGGTACTCCGCGCCGACCGCGGCGTCGGGCACCACGATGCCCGCCATGGCCAGGGTCGCGCCCGGCGCGAGCAGGCACGCGATCCCGAAGCCGAGGTAGCCCAGGCCGCAGATCCAGAGGCAGGCGATGATCGCGATCGACATGACTGTCACTTCCCCTTGTGAAGCCCTGAACAGGTCCATCCAGGACTTGTCAGAGCGCGAAAAGCAAAAGGCGTGACTTTTCCTTTTCGCCCCGGATCGGTCGCTTGCGCTACCGACCCGGGTTGGTGCATCCCTGCAGCAAGGGAAACCCTGAACCTGTTCAGAACTCCCCAATCTCCGATGCTAGGACCGCGCGCGTGAGGGGAAGGTCAGGAACCGTGAACATCCCGTCGGCGCCGGCGACCTCCGGATTCCGGGGATCGACCCCCGGCTGGTCCTAGAATCGCGCGGATGAGCTTCCCCCTCGACCTAGCCGCGCTCGTCCGCATCGGATGGCGCACCGACGCGCGCGTCGATGCCACGCCCGGGGACGAGGGCCACACGCTGGCGCGCGTCGTGGCGCAGCACCGCAACGGCTACCGCGTGCATGACGGGGAACGCGAATGGGCCGCGCAATCTCCGGCCGACATCATCCGTCGCGGCGGCGATCCGCTGCGCCGGCCGGCCGTGGGCGACTGGGTCTGGGTCGACGGCGGCAGCACGCCCACCGTGCGCGGCATCCTGCCCCGGCGCACCCTGCTCATGCGCAGCGCCGCCGGCGAGCGCTTCGTGCTGCAGCCGCTGGTGACGAACGTCGACACCGCCTTCGTCGTCCAGGGGCTCGACAACGACTACAACCCCCGGCGCATCGAGCGCTACCTCGCGCTGATCGAGGGCAGCGGCGTGGAACCGGTCGTCGTGCTGACCAAGGCCGACTGCACCGACCAGGCCGACGCCCGGCGCACCGAGCTCCAGAAACTGCTCGGCCCCACTGTGCCAGTGCTCGCGTTGAACGCGCGCGAGCTCGCGAGCGCCGAACTGCTCGCGCCCTGGTGCCGCCCCGGCGAGACGCTCGTGATGCTTGGTTCCAGCGGCGCGGGCAAGTCCACGCTGACGAACACCCTGCTCGGGATCGAGCGGCAGAGCACCGCGAGCGTGCGCGAACACGACAGCCGCGGCCGCCACACCACCACGCACCGCGCCCTGATCCCGCTGCCCGGCGGCGCCTGCATGATCGACACGCCGGGCATGCGCGAGCTGAAGCTCACCGGCGAGGAGAAGCTCGAGGTCGGCCACTTCGCAGACATCGACCTGCTCTCCGCCGGCTGCCGCTTCCGCGACTGCGAGCACGACCGCGAACCCGGCTGCGCCGTGCGCGCCGCGCTCGCTTCCGGTGAACTGGACGCGGCCCGCTACGCGCACTACCGCAAGCTCGTGGACGAACGCAGCGCCGCGCAGGCCATGCGCAACGTGGGCGAGAAGAAGCGCACGACGAAGGTCCTCACCCGCGCCCTGCACAAGCGCCTGGACGACAAGTACGGCTCGCATTGATCCAGGCGAGGCGTCGCCCGAGCACTTGTAGGAGCGCGCTTCAGCGCGCGATCTTTTCGCCTAACGATTTCACACGGTCGGGCGAAAGGATCGCGCGCTGAAGCGCGCTCCTACAATCGCGATGATGGCTTGACGGTACTTGCCACTGCAGCGTTCGATCCGCCGCCGGCTATGGAACAATCCCCGCGCGGTGTACGGTACCCCCTGCGCCGCGCACCGCCACGAGGGAGCCGTGCAGAACGAAGACCGCACCCTGCAGGAGCTTGCCGCACTCGATCGTCGCCTCGTGCAGGCGGTCAAGGGCGTGCGCCTGCTGTCGCAGGTGAGCTGGCCGATGAAGGTGCAGGCGCGCTTCCTCGAGCGCTGGCACAAGGGCAAGGCGAAGCTGCCCGAGGTCGAGTACCCGCGCCTGGACTACAGCGGCACCCGCGACGAGATCGACGCCATCCAGCAGGTCGCCCGCCTGTACGGCGACCACCCGATCGCGGACTGCATCTGGCGCACGGCCGAATCGAGCGCGGTGGCCGCGCGCCTGCTCGAATCGATCGGCACGACGGGCATGACGGAGCACTCCGTGCGCCTGTTCGGGCGGCCGGGCGACCTGCTGCCGGGCGCCGAGCTGACCAACCTCGACGCGGCCCGCCACTTCATCTCGCTCGCCGACGAGCTCTCGCGGGAACTGGCCACGGTCGAGGCCGACTACTGCCTATCCGCCGAGATCATGCGCGCCGAGCTGCAGGAGCAGATCGACCGGTTGTTCACCCACCACGTCGTGCGCGTGGAGATCGACCCGAACCTGACCGCGAAGGCCGCGGCCGGCACCACGCGCATCCGCCTGCGCTCGGCGACGGCGTATTCCGAGTACGACCGGCACCAGCTGCTCGAGCACGAGGCGTTCGTGCACTCGCTCACCGGCATCAACGGGCGCGAGCAGAAGAACCTCACCCTGCTCGCGATCAACACCCCGCGCGTCACCGCCACGCAGGAGGGGCTGGCGACCTTCGCCGAGCTGATCACGGGCTCCATCGACATCGGGCGCATGAAGCGCATCTCCATGCGCATCATCGCCGTGGACCTCGCGCTCAAGGGCGCGGATTTCCTGGACGTGTTCCGCTACTTCCTCGACGGGGGCCAGACCGAGGCCGACAGCTTCAGCTCGGCCAGCCGCGTGTTCCGCGGCTCCCCGCTCACCGGCGGCAGCGCGTTCACCAAGGACACCGTGTACCTGCATGGCCTGCTGAGCGTCCACACGTTCTTCCGCTGGGCGCTGAAGAACCAGCGCCTGAAGCTCTGCCGCGCGCTGTTCGCCGGCAAGATGGCGCTGCACGACGTGATCGCGCTGGAACCGTGGTTCGATTCGGGCTGGATCGCGCAGCCGGTGTACCTGCCGAGCTGGGTGCAGCGCGCGAACGGGCTGGCGGGGATGCTCGCGTTCTCGCTGTTCGCAAACCGGATCCGGTTGGAGCGGGTGGAGGCGGAGGACCTGGTCCTCGGCATCTAGCAGCGCTTCGTCGAGATTCGTAGGAGCGCGCTTCAGCGCGCGATCTCCTGATCCTCGACGATCGAAAAGATCGCGCGCTGAAGCGCGCTCATACGGTTCCTGCGTAGCGTTCGCGCCAGGCCGTCAGGCCTGCATCGCCTGCCTCACCACCCCGACCGCGACGCCGATATCCGCCGCCCCCACGTCGAGATGCGTCACCGCGCGCACCGTGCGCTCGGCGTAGCACCACATGCGCACGCCGTGTTCCTGGATGCGTCGGCAGAACTCCGCGCCATCGGGCACGCCGGGCGCATCGTCGAGGTGGAGGAACAGGATGTTCGTGTCGACCAGCGTGGGATCGACACGCAGCCCGGGAATGCCGACGAGTCCTTGCGCCAGCGCGCGCGCATTCGCATGGTCCTCGGCGAGCCGCTCGACGTGGTGGTCGAGCGCGTACAACGCGCCGGCGGCCACGATCCCGGCTTGCCGCATCGATCCGCCGAAACGCTGCTTCACGCGCCAGGCCTCGGCGATGAACGCCTTCGACCCCGCGAGCGCGGCGCCCACCGGTGCGCCCAGGCCCTTGGAGAAGTCGATCCAGACCGAGTCGAACCCGCGCGCCTGCGCCGAGGCGCTCACGCCGCTCGCGACGACGGCGTTCATCAGGCGCGCGCCGTCCATGTGCGTGGCGTAGCCGTGTTCGTGCGCGACGCTGGTCACCGCGTCGAGCTCCGCGACCGGCCATACGGCGCCTCCGCCGAAATTCGAGGTCTGCTCCACGACCACCACGCGCTGGCGCGGGGAACCGCGCGCGGGCGTGCGGATCGCGGCGCGCAGCTGCGCGGCGCTGTAGCGGCCGCGCAACCCGGGCACGGTGCACAGGTTCAAGCCGCCGTTCGCCGCCACGCCGCCCGCCTCGGAATGCACGATGTGCGCGCTCGCATCGCAGATCACCTCGTCGCCCGGGCGTCCGTGCACGGCGAGCGCGATCTGGTTGCACATGGTGCCCGAGGGCGTGAACAGCGCCGCCTCCTTGCCGAGCAGGTCGGCGACCCGCTCGCACAACAGGTTCACGGTGGGGTCCTCGAACGAGGACTCGTCGCCCACTTCCGCGCCCGCCATGGCCGCGCGCATGGCCGGCGTGGGACGCGTCTTGGTGTCGCTGAACAGGTCGATCATGGCGTGGGCGGGCCGCGGGTTCGGGAACCCCCGATCTTAGCCCGTCCCTGCGGACCGCGACCGGGGTCCCGCGCGCGCCTCCGGAGGGCTTGCCGTGCACGGCCCGGGTGTACCCTGCGACCCAGCCCGGGCGGGTCCTGCGGGAACGCCGGGCGACCACCCCGACAATGGACGACGGAGGGATACCCCCATGAACGCCTTTCAGGCAGGTCGCACCACGCTGTTCGTACTGCTCGTCGCGGGCGCCGGCAATGCCGCCGCGGCGGCGAGCGGCAACGTCAAGTTCCACGGCGAATCGTGGAAGGTGGCCGATGCCCTGGCCTACGCCGAGGGCGACGAGACGCACGTCGTGCTCGGCGCCGCGGCCTTCGACCGCAAGGCCTATGCGAAGGACGGCAAGCTCGACACCTTCGACTTCATGCGCCAGGGCCTGAGCACGCTCACGCTCAAGATCGGCGCCGACGGCACCATGAACTGCGTGGACTTCGCGAACAACCGCGGCGGCGGCAGCAGCTGCGGCTCGATCGGCGAGGGCCTGAAGCTGTCCAAGCGCACCGCCGGCGAGATCGCCGGGACGCTGAAGCACGCCTCGGGCGAGGACCAGCTCGACGTGCAGTTCCAGCTCGCCATCGAGAGCAAGACCCTCGCGCGCGCCGGCCAACCGCTGCCCGCCGGCGGGGGTGACGCGGGCAAGGCCCTGACCGCCATCATGGCCGCGATCCAATCCGGGGACCTGAAGAAGATCAAGGCCGTCAGCCATCCCGAGCGCATCGCGCAGATCGAGGAATCGGAGAAGGCCGGCGAGGCCCAGGAGATGGTCGAGATGATGAAGGCCTTCACCCCGACGGTGACGAAGATCCCGGGCGGCATGCTCGATGGCGACAGCGCCACGCTCGACTTCATCGGCACCATGGACGGGCAGCCGACCAAGGGCACCATCACCATGGAGCGCGTGGGCGGCAAGTGGTACATGAAGTCGATCAGCAGCAGCGGAGGTTGATTCCCGTCGCACCGCCGGTAGGATGCGGTGCGCACCGCGCGCCGCGTCCCCGGTGGCGCGCCGCCGCCCGCCCAATCCATCGCACCAGAAGGATGCCCCGATGTCGAACGCCGACGACCTGAAACGACAGGCGCTCGAATACCACTGCCAGCACCCGCCGGGGAAGATCAAGGTCACCCCGACCAAGGCCATGGTGACCCAGAAGGACCTCTCGCTCGCGTACTCGCCCGGCGTGGCGGCGGCGTGCGAGGAGATCGTGCGCGATCCCGCCACCACCTCGCTCTACACCGCGCGCGCAAACCTGGTCGCCGTGGTCACCAACGGCACCGCCGTGCTGGGCCTGGGCAACATCGGGCCGCTCGCGGCCAAGCCCGTCATGGAAGGCAAGGGCGTGCTGTTCCAGAAGTTCGCCGGCATCGACGTGTTCGACATCGAGATCAACGAGCAGGACCCGGACAAGCTGGTCGACATCATCGCCGCGCTGGAACCCACGTTCGGCGGCATGAACCTCGAGGACATCAAGGCGCCCGAGTGCTTCTACGTCGAGCGCAAGCTGCGCGAGCGGGTGAAGATCCCGGTGTTCCACGACGACCAGCACGGCACCGCCATCATCGTGGGCGCGGCCGTGCTCAATGCGCTCGAAGTGGTGGGCAAGCGCATCGGCGAGGTGCGCGTGGCCTGCTCGGGCGCCGGCGCCGCCGGCGTCGCCTGCCTCGACATGCTCGTGGCGCTGGGTGTCAACATCGAGAACATCCTGGTCTGCGACCGCATCGGCGTGCTGTACGAGGGTCGCACCGAGGACATGGACGACGCCAAGCGCAAGTACTGCCGCGCGACCGCCGCGCGCACGCTCGGCGACGCGATCGTCGGCGCCGACATCTTCCTCGGGCTTTCCGCCGCCGGCGTGCTCAAGCCCGAGATGGTGGCGGCCATGGCATCCGACCCGATCATCCTCGCGCTCGCCAACCCCACGCCCGAGATCATGCCCGACCTCGCGCGCGCCGCGCGCCCCGACGCCATCATCGCGACCGGGCGCTCGGATTTCCCCAACCAGGTCAACAATGCGCTGTGCTTCCCGTACATCTTCCGCGGGGCGCTCGACGTGGGCGCGACCACCATCAACGAGGCGATGAAGCTCGCCTGCGTCAAGGCGATCGCCGAGCTCGCGCGCAAGGAAGCCTCCGACGTGGCCGCGCAGGCCTACGGCGGCGCCACCATGTCGTTCGGGCGCGAGTACCTGATCCCGCAGCCGTTCGATCCGCGCCTGCTGGTGCAGCTCGCGCCGGCCGTGGCGAAGGCCGCGATGGATTCTGGCGTGGCCACGCGCCCGATCGCCGACCTCGAGGCCTATCGCGAGAAGCTCTCGCAGTTCGTGTTCCGCACCGGCCTGATCATGAAGCCGCTGTTCGACCGCGCGCGTACGGATCTCCAGCGCGTGGTCTACGCCGAGGGCGAAGAGGACGTGATCCTGCGCGCCGTACAGACCGTGGTGGACGAGGGGCTCGCACGCCCGGTGCTGATCGGCCGTCCGGCGGTGATCGATGCGCGCATCCAGAAGCTCGGCCTGCGCCTAGTCGCCGGCCGCGATTTCGACCTCACGAACATCGATTCCGATCCGCGCTACTACGACTACTGGACGCACTACCACAAGGTCATGGAGCGCCGCGGCGTCACGCCCGCCGGCGCCAAGGCCATCCTGCGCACGCGCGCCACCGTGATCGCCGCGGTGATGCTCGCGCGCGGCGAGGTGGACGCGCTGATCTGCGGCGTGATCGGCCGCTACAAGAACCGCCTGCGCTACATCCTCGACCTGATCCCGCTCGATCCGGGCGTGAGCGCGCCCTCGGCGATGACCGCGGTGGCGAACGACAAGGGCGTGTTCTTCTTCCTCGACACCCACGTGCAGGTGAACCCCACGGCCGAGCAGCTGGCCGAGGCCACGCTGCAGGGCGCGCTGCGCCTGCGCCTGTTCGGCATCACGCCGAAGGTGGCACTGCTCTCGCACTCGAACTTCGGTTCGCACGACGATGCGGGCGCGGTGAAGATGCGGCGCGTGCGCGAACTGCTGCTGGCGCAGTCGCCGGACCTCGAGGTCGAGGGCGAGATGCAGGCCGATGCGGCGTTCAGCGAGGACATCCGCAACCGCGTGTTCCCCGACTCGCGCCTCACCGGCCGCGCGAACCTGTTCGTGCTGCCGAGCATGGACGCCGCGAACATCGTCTACAACATGGTGCGGGTGATGAGCGACGGCGTCGCAATCGGCCCGATCCTGATGGGCGTCTCGCGCCCCGCGCACGTGCTCACCACCGCCGCCACCGCGCGCCGCGTGGTGAACATGAGCGCGCTCGCGGCGGTGGAGGCGCAGATCCGGGAGTCGGTGCGCGCCGCGGCGGCGAAGGCCGAGGGCTGATCCGGATCCGCCACACGTCGTCGCCCCCGCGAAGGCGGGTCCCAGCGACTTTCGGCCCTGCGCAGCGAGTTCAAGCCAAGTCACTGGGCCCCCGCCTTCGCGGGGGCGACGATGGTCCTGGGTGGTCTCCTGCTCGCGAGTCCGTCAATTCGCCGATGTCGGCGATCGAGCCTACGGCGTTTCGAAGCCGTCCGCGAAGACCCGGTTCGCGACCGAGACGGTGATGCAGGCGGGGAAATTCGTTGCGATGCGCGCGTTCAGCAGGGTCTTGTGCACGGGATGGAATTGCAGTTGCACGTCCTGCCCGCAGTTTGCGCCGCTCGACGGGCCGAAATTGCAGTAGCTCATGATCGAGCCGTTCGGGAAGTCCAGCGGGCACGCCGGCGTGCCGGCATAGCATCCCCTGCCCGACTCTCCGTTGAAGCACTGGTCCAGCGTGCCCGCGTTCGTCGGGGCGACGCCGGAACCGTTCGTGCAATGCGTGTGGTCCACCCCGAGCACGTGCCCAAGCTCGTGACCGCTCACGCGCACGTCGTCGGCCGCGGTCGAGCCCTGGAATTCGAACACCCGGTTCACCGCGAAGTGCCCGAAGGTCCCGCCACCCTGGAGCACCACGCCGGTCGCGTCGCAGTACACGCCCGTCTTGATCACCCAGGCGACGCCGGACGAGGAGAATTCGCCTGCGGACTTGCCCGACAGCATCAACACGAGCGGTGACTTGTTGTTCGCGTAGTTCAAGCGCCAGTACTCGCTGAACTCGTCGAGCGAGGCGGACGTGGAACTGGCCGATGTCGTGGTGTACGGATCCGCCGCCACGCGCAGGAACACCTGTCCCAGTACGAGCGTGACGTCGAGATCGGCCTCGTACATCACGTTGAGCTGGCTCACGAGCGAGGCGAGGTAGTTATTCGCGGTCGTGGTGTTGTTCGCGATCTTCGTCTGGGCCATGAACTCGTTGTCGGTGTCGATCGAGAGCACGGCCTGTCGCGTGGCGTCGTCGGTCGCCTTGGCCGGGGGCGGGTGCGCGAGCGCGGGATCGGTGCCTTCGGACTCGGCACCGGGAAGACGTCCGCCATCGCAACCGGATTCCAGTTCCTGGCCACCCGGCGCCCGATCCATGCGGGCATCGGCCTGCAGCTTGAGCCGGCCGAACACGTCCTTGCGCCCGCTCACGCGCGTCAGCGCGCCATCCGCACCACGCATCAGTCCATCGACCTGGCGTCCGTCCGGCGAGAGCGAGAGCGCGATCCTGCGCGACCCCTCGCGGCCGTAGAAGTGCAGCCAGGTGCTGCGCCCGATTTCGCGCTCGCCGTCGGCATCGACCACCACGATGCGCGCGTCCTTCGCGTACGGATCGATGCGCCTGAGCACGACCTCGGCGGGCGCAACCTTGCCCTGGGCCTCCAGGGCCAGCGTGGCCTCGCCGCCGAGCGGCGTGGCGAGCAGGTCCTTCAGGTCGCCCGTGCGCAATTTCGCGAGTTCGGACGCAAATACCACGCCTGGAACGAGCAGGGCCCATAGCGCAACGATCGCCAGGATGTGCACGATGTCCGACTCCGCGCAGAAACCGAATGCCGCTGCGTACAGTATAGGCGCGAGCCGGATCGGTGCGCGGGGGGCGACCGGGCTCGCGTCAGAGCAGCTGCTCCATCTCGCGGCACTCCCGCGCATCGAGCTCGAACTCGAAGATCGCCAGGTCCTCGCGCATGTGGGGTTCCGAACGCGTGCCGGTGAGCGGGACGACGTCGATCTGCGTGAGGTAGCGGAACAGCACCTGCGCGGGCGTGCGTTCGTGGCGGGCGGCAATCGCGCGTACGGTTCGGTGGGTGAGCACGTTGGGATTCGCGGTCAGGGTCCAGAAGCTCTGGTAGACCATGCCGTGCTTGCGGCAGTACGCCCGGATCGAGCGGTCGTAGCCGGTCTCGGCGTGGAAGCGGTTCTGCACCACGACGGGCTTGACGCGGGCGTGCTCGTACAGTGCACGCAGGGTGGCGAGGGCGTAGCAGTTGCTGATGCCGAGCTGGCGCACCGCGCCGGCATCGACCAGCGCCTCCATCGCGGGCCACACGGTGGGGTCGCGCGTCGGGCCGTGCAGCACGAGGCAGTCGATCACGGGCGTGCGCAGGTTGCGCTGCGAGGCCGCGAACGACTGCGCGACCTGCTCGGCGGCCGGCGCGGCCGGATCGTAGGGCACGCGCTCGGGATCCTGGCCGGACAGCGAGGTGAACTTCGTCTGCAGGTAGATGTCCTCGCGCGACAGTCCGCGCCCCAGGCTGGCCGCGATGCCCGCGCCCACGCCCGGCTCGTGGTAGTGCTTGGGCTGGCAGGCGGTGTCGATGCCGCGAAAGCCGCGTTCGAGCGCGGTGCGCACCCAGCGGTCGGTCTCCTCGCCCTTCCACGCCGTGCCGTAGACGATGCGCGGCATGCGCACGCCGGCAGTGGTGAACAGGAACCGATCCGTCGCCATGGCACTCCCCGGCAAGACCGCATCACGCCCGGCGCGCACGGGCGCCGGCAGGCGCCTGCGCACGCGCGTGTGCGTGTGCGTGTGCGTGTGCGTGGACTATGCTCGCATCGCGCGCCCAGACAAGGAAGCCGACCTCGCCATGCCCCCGATCGTCCGATCCTGCCTGCTCCCGCTGCTGCTCCTGCTGCCCGCGTCCGCGGCATGGGCCGCCGACGCCGCCGCCGCGCGCACGCTGGTGCTGGTGCGCCACGGCCACTACACCCCGGACGACAAGGTCGATCCCAAGGTGGGCCCCGGCCTGAGCGCGCTGGGCGTGGCGCAGGCGCGGCTTGCCGGCGCGCGGCTGGCCGGACTGCCCACGCGCTTCGACCTCGTCTCCAGCAGTCCCATGCAGCGCGCGCGCGACACCTCGGCGGTGGTCGTCGCCGACCTGCCCGGTACGCAGGTCGAGGTGGTGCCCGACCTGGCCGAATGCACGCCGCCCACGCGCCGTGCCAGCGTCATGGCGGGCGAGACGGAGGCGGACCTGAAGGACTGCGTCGCGCAGCTCGACCGCGTGTTCAAGGCGCGCTTCGTCCCGGCCGCCGGCGGCGAGCGGCGCGAACTGCTGGTCGCGCACGGCAACGTGATCCGCTACCTGATCACCCGCGCGCTCGACGTCGACACGCGGGCCTGGCTCGAGATGTCGATCGGGCACACCAGCCTCACCACCATCCGCATCGCGCCCGACGGCAGCATGCAGGTGATCGCGGCCGGCGACGTGGGCCATTTGCCGCCGAACCTGCGCACCGGCACGAGCGCGGATGGCGAGCGCTCGCTCGCCATCCCCGCCTTCCCGCCCTGAGCCCGTCCCCGGAGGAGTGCTCGCCATGGTCATCGATGCCTGGGCCCAGCATGCCACCCTGCGCCACCTGCAGGACCCGATGCTCGAGACGCTGTGGCGCTGGATACGCGGCACGCCGCCGACGGAGGAGCCGCCGGTGTCGGGCACGATCGCCGCGATGGACCAGGGCGGGGTGGACCGGGCGCTGATCAGCGCCTGGGTCGCGCCGCACCAGGTGATGATCTCGAACGACGAGGTCGCCGCCTTCGTCGCGCAGGCGCCCGACCGGCTGGTGGGCGTGGGCTCGGTCGACATCCGCAGGCCCATGGCCGCGATGCGCGAGGTGCGTCGTTGCGTGGAGGACCTGGGGTTCAAGGCGATACGGGTGCTGCCGTGGCTCTGGCAGGTGCCGCCGACGGACCGGCGCTTCTATCCCGTCTACGCGGCGTGCTGCGAGCTCGGCGTGCCCTGGTGCACGCAGATCGGGCACACCGGCCCGCTGATGCCCTCGGAGGTGGGGCGGCCGATCTACCTCGACCAGGTCGCGCTGGATTTTCCCGAGCTCACCATCGTGGGCGGCCACATCGGCTATCCGTGGACGGACGAGGCGATCGCGGTCGCGACCAAGCACGAGCGCGTGTACATCGACACCTCGGCGTATTCGGTGAAGCGCTATCCGGCCGCGCTCGTCGAGTTCATGCGCGGGCACGGCCGGCGCAAGGTGCTGTTCGGCACCAACTACCCGATGATCCCGCCGGCGAAGGCGCTCGAGGGGCTCGATGCGCTCGGCATGGACGACCCGGCACGCACGCTGTTCCTCGGCGGCAACGCGCAGCGCGTGTTCGGGCTGTGAACCGCGCTGCGGTCCCGTCGCCGTCGAACCCCAGCGTGCGGAGCGCCCCCGGATGAACCCCCATGGCACGCCCGATCCGGCGCAGGCCGAGGCGTTCGGCACCCGCCACAACCCGCCGCCGTCGGGCCTGCTCGATCGCTTCGTGCGCCGGTTCGGCGTGCTCTCGCACATGCTGGCGGTGCTCGCGCTGTACGCGGTCGCAGCCACCGCGATCGGCGTCGCGCTCGCGCCTGCGCTGTGGCTGCTCGATCACTGGCTGCCCTGGAGCCGCGCGCTCGACAGCGCCTGGACCTGGCCCGCCATGGGCGTCGGCTTCGGCCTCGCCGCGTTCCTGACCGGGTTCAGCCTGCTGGTCGTGGTGCCGGTCTACAACCTGCTGCTGCCCACGCGGATCAAGCCGTTCAAGGGCGGCTACTACTCGATCGGCGCGGTGCCCTGGTGCCTGCACAACGGCCTGTTCTACCTCGTGCGCTACACCTTCCTGCCCTACGTGACGCTCACCCCGTTCGGGCCGCTGTTCCTGCGCGCCATGGGGATGAGGATCGGCGCGCGCGCGTTCATCAACACCGAGTTCATCTCCGATCCTGCGCTGATCACGGTCGGCGACGACGCCGCGATCGGCGGCAGCGTGCACCTGTTCGCGCACTACGGCGGCGGCGGGCACCTGACCATCGCGCCGGTGACCATCGGCGCGCGCAGCACCATCGGCCAGAAGGCCACCGTGATGGGCGACGTGGAGGTGGGACCCGATGCCACCGTGCTGCCCCATTCGGTGCTGCTGCCCGGCACGCGCGTGGGCGCCGGCGAGACCTGGGGCGGCGTGCCGGCGCACCGCATCGATCCCGAGGAGATGGACCGCATCCACCGCGACCTGCACGGCGTCACGGCACCCACGCGCAGGATCGTGGGCTGATCCGCGCCCGGACGGCGCGTTCCGGTGGCCCTACCACTTCTCCCCGAACGGCCGCACCTCCACCTCGAACGACCACGCCGAGGGCGCCTGGCGCGTGAGGTGGAACACCGTGCGCGCGACTTCCGCTGGCTTCACGTAGAACGACTCCGGCGTCTTGGGCGAGGCCTCGCGCGTGCCGGGGATGTCGACCACGCCGTCGATCACGAGCAGCGAGACGTGGATGCCGAACGGGCCCAGCCGGCGCGCCATGGATTCGGCCAGGCTCCTCTGCGCGGCCTTCGCGGGTGCGAACGCGGCGAAATTCGCACCGCCGCGGCGCGAGGCGGTGGCACCGATGAAGGTGATCGCGCCCTTGCCGTTGCGCTTCATCGCGGGGATCACGGCCTGCGCGCAGAGCAGGGCGCCGAGCGCGTTGATGCGCCAGCTGGTCTCGAAGTCCGCCGGCGTGATCTCCTCGACGTGGCCCCACAGGCCGGCGCCGGCGTTGTAGATCAGCACCTCGGGATCGCCGAGCTTCTCGCGGATCTCCTCGAACGCGCTGGCGACCGAATCGGCATGCGTCACGTCGCAGGAGAACGCCTTCGCCACCGGCAGTTCGGTCGCGAGCTTCAGCGTGTAGTCGCTCTGGCGGGAGAGCAGCGCGACGGCGTAGTTCGCCTTCGCGAATCGGCGCGCGAACGCCGCGCCATTGCCCGGGCCCACGCCCACCACCACGCATACCGGCAATGCCATGGCCGCCTCCCGTCGACGCCTGGTCGGCATAGGATCGCACTATTGCGCCCGCCTGGCCCGCGCCCGAATCGTTCTACCATCGGCGCCGTGATTCCCGCCCGCGCCCTCCCGATGATCTGCGCGCTCGCACTCGCCGGCGCGGCCGCCGTGTCGCCTGTCGGTGCGGTGTTGGCCGAAGCAGGCGGTGGCACGAGCACCTTCGCATCGGCACCTGGCGAGGCGTCGCCCGAACCCACCACGGTCGCGTCGAAGTGGATCCGGGGCGCGCAGGAATCCGCCGACGGCCCGCGTTGGCACTACAGCATCCTGCGCACGGCGCTGCCGTCGGACTGGCAGGTGCTGATCGAGGCGCTGGAGGCGCATGCGGAGACGGGCCGCACCGAGTTCCTGAAGGACGTGCAGGGCTCGGAGGACGAGCGCGAGTGGACCGAGGAATGGGCGCTGGAATTCCGCGAGGTCGCGCGCAGCGCGTCGTTCGTCACCGTGGAGGCGACCGACTACCGCTACGGTGGCGGCGTGCACGGCAACTACGGGTTCACCGACTACACCTGGTTCCGGCCGGACGATCGCCTGGTCGAGCTCGACGACCTGCTGGAACTGCCGAAGGCCGCCCGGCTCGCGCTGCGCGACGAGGTGCGTCGCAGGTTGTTCGACGACCTGTTGCCGCTGCTCGTGGCGCGGGATGCCGACGAGGAGGCCCAGGCGCGGGAGCTCACGGCGGCGCGCGAGTGGATCGAACGCGGCACGATGGATCCGCAGACCGCGCTCGGCACCTTTCGCGTGATCGCGCAGGGTGAACAGACGGTGGGCATCGAGTTCGTGTTCGAGCCCTACCAGATCGCCGCCTACGCGCACGGTCCCCAGTACGTGGAGATCCCGAGCGCGTTCCTGCGGCCGCTGCTCAAGGCCGAATACCGCGACGTGTTCGTGGACCTGCCGCTGGAATGACGAGCGGCCAGCCCCACGGCGATCTTT
>Ga0315912_10002397_pt1 | contig 20102 bp, 21 predicted proteins | sample VfabasoilMG_FD_204469 | JGI IMG/M metagenome (GOLD analysis project Ga0315912, IMG submission 204469) | Garden soil microbial communities collected in Santa Monica, California, United States - V. faba soil | ecosystem: Environmental > Terrestrial > Soil > Garden | place: USA: California...
GCTCGCGATTGACGATTTCCTGCACGCGCGGATCGAAGTCCTGCACACCCAGCGAGAGGCGCGTGACGCCGTGCCGGCGCAGCACGGCGAGCTGCTCGCGGCTGGCATGACGCGGATCCACTTCGATTGCCAGATCAGCGCCGGCCGCGATGGTGCAATGGGCCAGGATTCCGTCCAGCAGGCGGTCCAGCACCTCCGCGGGAAGGAAGGTGGGCGTGCCGCCCCCCAGATGCAGCTCACCGAGCTGCAGCGGCAGGCCTGCCAGCCGGGCGCGGTACAGCGCGAACTCCCTCAGCACCGTATCGACATAGGGCGCGGCCAGCGCGTGATTGCGCACGATGCGGATGTTGCAGCCGCAGAAGGTGCACAGCGACTGGCAGAACGGAACATGGACGTAGATCGCGGTGCGCGATCCCGAGTTGCCCAGTGTGGTGGACAGATCGTCGATCCACTGTGCTTCGGACGGTGCCTGCCCCCAGTGCATCACCGTCGGATAGCTGGTGTAGCGCGGCGTGGGCGCGCTGTAGCGATCCAGCAATTCCGGCGGCAGTTCCGTCACCCGAAGATTTCCCGTTGCAGCGACACGAAGCGGCGCACGTTCGCCTCGGGTGTCCGCTGCAGCACGCCATGTCCCAGGCCGCAGATCCATCCGCGTCGCAGCGCGGCCGGCAGCGCGCGGATGCGCTCGAAATACTCGCGCAGCCGGAGTTCGAGTTGGTCCGCCGGCAGGTGCAGCCACTCCGGGTCGACATTGCCCTGGATGGCCCAGCGATCCGCATAGCGCTCCAGCGCCGCGCCCAGATCCTGCCTCCAGTCGATGCCCAGGCACTGGAAAGGCAGTCCGGCAAGCTGATCCCAGTAGCTGGCGTCAGTGCCGCGCGAGTAGTAGGTCACTGGAGTCGCGGGATCGAGTCGACGGAACCGCGCCAGCAGATCGGCCAGCACCGGCACCACATGCCTGCCATACATCGCCGCGTCGATCTCTCCGGCCGCAGTGTCGAACAGCGCGATGCACTCCGCGCCGGCGCGTGACTGCAGCGCCATGTTTCCGGCCAGCAGGTCCAGCAGCTTCGCATTGAAGGCGTCGTAGATGCCGTTGGTCAGGCCGGCAACGGCGTGCTGCGCCTTCTCGTGAGAGCCGGCGGCGGCATAGACATAGAGTGTGAACGGTCCGCCGACGAAACCGATCAGGCCCTTGTCGGGGCGCAGCCGTTGGCGCGTGAGCCGAACGGCATCGGCCTGGAACTGCATGTGCGTGGCGCGTTCCGCGCCGCCCGCCAGCTTCTCCACGTCCACGAGCGTCTGCAGGTGGAAGTCGAGCTTCGGGCCCGGATCGTAGACCAGGCCCATGCCCATGGCTTCGAGCGGAAACAGCAGATCCGAAAACAGGATGGCCGCATCGAAATTGAAATCGTGGATGGGGCCCAGGGCCGTCTCTGCCGCGAGCTGCGGCTCGCGACACAGGCGCATGAAGTCGTTGTAGCGCTTCAGCAGCTGGTAGTGGGAGTGGTAGCGCCCGGCCTGGCGCATCATCCACACAGGCGGACGGGCGTCATTGCGGCGGTGCAGGGCGGCGCTGAGTGCGGTCTCGGTCATGTTCCCTTCTCTAGTTGATAGCCCACGCCGCGGATGCTGCGGATGGTCTCGGGATGCGCGGGATCGCGCTCCACCAGCCGCCGCAACCGCAGGATGAAATTGTCGACGGTGCGTTCGGTGGGAAATTCATCGGGCGCCCATGCGCGCGAGAGGATCTCGTCCCGGCTGACCGCCTTCCCCGTCTGTTCCACGAGCAGCTGCAGCACGGCGCACTCCTTGTGAGTCAGCCGGTGCAGCGTGCCGCCGCTCTCGGCCGTGAAGCGCGCGAAATCCACGATGGCCATGCCGATGCGCACCGGCTCCATGGGCGCGCCTGGCGGCGAGAGGTCGCGCGCGCGCTTCAGCACGTTCTGGATGCGCAGCAGCAGTTCGCGAAACGCGAACGGCTTGGTCATGTAGTCATCCGCGCCCAGTTCCAGTCCATGAATGCGATCCTCGGGCGTGCCGTAGGCGGTGAGGAACAGCATCGCCGTCTGCGGACTGTTCTCGCGCAGATGCCGCGCGACCTCGAAGCCATTGCCATCGGGCAGTCCCACATCGAGCACCGCGGCATGGAACCGCTGCTGGGCCACCGCCGCGCGCGCCGCCGCGACGCTGGCCGCGTGAGTGACGGCGAAACCTTCACTGGCGAGGCGTTCGGCCAGCGTCCGCGCGACATTGGCGTCGTCCTCGACCAGCAGCAGTGCGGTTTCCATGGCGGATCCTGAAAGCTTCAGCTCTCGCCCGGGACGAAGGTCATCGTGGCGGCGAAGCCGCCGCCCTCGGCGTGTGCGAATCGCACGCTGCCGCCCATGCGATCCATCAGTACGCGCACCAGGTACAGGCCGACGCCCGTGCCGCGCGAGCTGCCACCGCGCAGGAACAGGCGGCCCAGGCTTTCTGGATCTCCCTGGAAGCCCGCGCCATTGTCGCGGTACGAGATCTCCACTACCGAGGCGGCCCGGCGCGCGCGCACTTCAATGTGGATGGGGCTGCGCTCGCCGTGGCGCAGCGAGTTCTCCACCAGGTTGCGCAGGATGAGCTGCAGCGCCGACGTGTCGCCATGGATGGTGGGCAGGTCGGCCTCCACGTTCACGTCGAGCTGTGCGTTCTCGCCCTCGCGCTCGATCACGCCACGCAACACGCGTTCCAGCCAGGGGTCCAGACGTATGGCCTGCTCGGCCAGCGACCCACCACCCTCGATGCGCGCAAGTTCCAGTGTCTTGTCGATCTGCGATTCCAGCCGGTGAGTGTCGGCCAGCAACCTCTCGATCAGTTCCTGCGTGGGTTCTCCCGCCGCGATGGCCTCGGTCTGCAGGCGCACGCTGGTCAGCGGTGTGCGCAGTTCGTGGGTCAGCGCGGCGAAGAAGGCCTGCGTGCCGCGTGCGCGCTGCATGTCGCGGCGGTAGTACCAGAACAGCGCTCCCGAGACCGTCAGCAGCAGCACGAGAAAAGTGCCGGATTCCCAGAACAGCATCCGCTGCGTCCGGTCCACCTCGGCCATCACTTCTTCCTGCGGCACGCCCGCCATCTCGCTCAGTTCGGCGATGCGATCGGCCTGGCGCAGCACGATGGTGGCCCACCAGAAGCCGAGCACCAGGATGACAGCCAGCCATACGCCGGCCAGGATGGCCACACGGCGTGACTGTCGACCCGGCCGGATGCTCAGCGCGCCTTTGCCGTCCATCGTCGCCATTGTTCCGCGGAAGGGAATGCCCGGAAGTTTCGCACGCCCGAGGCGCGGATGTGCTCCGCGGTCTTGCCGGGACCACTGGCGTGGTGCACGGATCCGGAAACCAGTCTCCGGCATCGCTCGAACTGCGCCGTGCTGCTCCAGAACACATGCGTGGCGGAAGCCAGTCCTGCCGCGTCGGGCAGGGCGTCGTCGCGTACGGAGTAGCTGGCCAGCACCTTCGCTCCCGACCAGCTTCCATGCTGCCACGGCTCCACCGCGTCGCGATGCGTCAATATGGTCCACGCGGAGGCCGGTGGAAGCTGCAGCAGCGGTGCGCTGATCAGCGTCGCGGCCGCCTCGGCGCCCATGCCTTCGCCGCAGCCCTGCACCCACACGCCTGCCGCGGCGAGCGCGAACCAGCTGCGCGTGCCTGAAGTCCAGACGGCCTTGCCGCGCAACGCCGCGGCCGCGCCGGCAGGCAGCGCGCGCGCGTGCGCGATGAACACGGCCTCACGATCCAGTTGTGGCGCCAGTTCCTGTGCGGACATCAGGGGAGCGGGCGCGGCCTTGTCGGCGGCACTGCCGTCCCAGGCGTGTACCGTCCCCACCGGATCCTGCAGCACCACTTCCGGCACCCAGATCTGGTCGGAGATGTCGCGGTCGCTGGCGTTACGTCCCCCGACCCGCAGCAGTCCGCCGAGATCAGGCAGCCATTGCAGCGAGGCGCCAAAGCGCTGATGGCAGCCGCCGCCATGCTCGGCCAGCAGCTGACGTTCCACCGTCACCGCGCCGCGGGTGGCCGGATCCTCGAGCACGGCCAGCAGTCCGCGTGTGTCCGCATCATCGGCGCGGCACTCCACTGCCAGTGCGCCCTGGCCCGGGGCGCCCGGCACGTCCGTGAGCGGAAGCACCATCACATGCAGCCCGGCCAGCAGCTCACGCAGCAGCTTCTGGCCCTCGCGTTCGGTGGCGGTGTCGGCGAAGAGGCGCGAGAGGCCCGCGAAGGCCAGCACCACGCCATCCAGCTGGCGTTCCGATCCGCGAGGTTCCCGCAGTCGTCGCAGCCGGCTGTCCACATTGCCGCGCAACGTGACCAGTTCGACCCGGTTGCGTGCCGCGTGCGGCAGAGCGTGCGAGAAGAAAGGTGGCAGCAGCGTCGCGCGGCGCGGAGAGGAAGTGCCGATGCGCAGTCCGGCGCCCGCGGCCAGCCGTTCGGGCACATCGGCGGCGAACAGCGCGATGTCCCGCGGGTTGGCGCGCTTCGGCACCGCTGCCAGCACGAACTCGCGCGGCCGCTCCAGGCTCAGGTCCTTCAGCGAGTGGACGGTGAAATCCACTTCGCGGGCGGCCAGCGCGACATCGAGTTCGGCGGTGAAGAACTCCTTGCCGTCCATCGCCGAAAGAGGCTTGTCCAGCACGCGGTCGCCGCGTGTCTCGATGCCCACCAGTTCCACTTCCAGTCCGGGATGGGCGGCGCGCAGCGCCGCTGCCACCTGGCTGCTCTGCACCCAGGCCAGCGCCGAGCGTCGCGTCCCGAGACGCAATGTCTGCTTCGCACTCATCCGTGAATTAGTAGCCGAAAGCCTGGAAGACAGCCAGATCTTCCCAGCCATGATTCGAGTTGCCGGCGCGCGATCCGTCCGCATCGTCCAGCCGCGCGAGCTGCGCCTTGTCGGCGCAGGCCTTGCGTGCCCGCGTCAGAAGCTGCTCGCGCTGCGCCGCCTGCGTGTCGCGCAAGCTGAACAGATCGCGCAGCGTGGCGATGCCGGGCAGCTGCTGCCAGGCCGTGCCCGCGGCGCCATCGATGCCCAGATGCAGCAGCCTTCCCTCATGGCGGCCGCGATGCCGCCACCACTGGATGCGCTGGGCATCGCGTTCCGCATCAGCCGGTACGCAGACCACGACATCATGTGCGCGTCGCCAGGCAGCGGCCTCGGCCTCCGGCGTGGACTCCAGCAGATGCACGCGGCCCTGTATCTGTGTCGCGCGCTGCCTGGCCAGCATCTCCTCGGCTCGGCCGCGGCTGCGGTTCCAGATCAGCACTTCGCCGCTGTCGAGGAAGGGCAGGATGGTCTCGGCGAGCTGGCCCGCGCCCACCAGCAGAGTGGGGCCTGGCAGGGTGCCGCCCAGCAGCCGGCGCACCAGTGACCCGTAGGTCGCACTTCCCAGGCCCACCACGTGTTCGCTGCGGATTTCCTTCGTGTCCTGCAGCAGGCGCTGCATCCACGGCCGCAGTGCACGCGCCTCGGCGGGATGAGCCGTCTCGTAGTCGCGCCAGGCCTGCTTGATCTGTCCGAGGATCTCGGTTTCCCCGGCGATTTCACTCTCCAGGCCGCAGGCAAGCTGCAGCAGGAAACGGTAGGCCTGAGCGCCGGTATACAGGTCGGAAGCGGTTGCCCGCGCTTCCATGGGTGCCGGCTGGGCGTCCTGCGGTATCGCCGCCACGCGCACCTCGCGCAGGCAGGTCTCGACCACGCAGGCATCCGGCAGCAGTCCCGTCGGTGAGGGCGAGACCTTGCGGTTCAGTACGGTGAGATCGGCCAGCGCCATGCCCGCAGCCTAGGCAGGCGGGCAGGGCCATTTGTCACCGCAGCGTCATGGCGCGCCCCGCAAGAGGCACCCTGTGCGTCAGTGCGCAGGCTGGATGAGAGCGATTCTCATCCAGCCTGCGGGTCAGGGCGCCAGACCCTCGTCCTTGCGAGCCTTCTGCACCGAAGGCCGTGCCCGTACACGTTCATAGAATGCGGTGACCTGCGGCAGGTGCGAGACATTGATGCCCACGCGATCCCGCCAGCTCAGCGTCACGTACAGGTATGCGTCCGCCACCGTGAAGTTGTCGCCCGTGAGGAAGGGCGTCTTCGCCAGCGCCTTGTCGACGAGGGCGTAACGCTGCACCACGGTCTCGCGCACACCGGGTTTCATGTCCTCGGGCGTGCTCGGCCTGAACAGCGGCGAGATGTTCTTGTGGATCTCGCTGTTCACGTAGCCCAGCCATTCGAGCAGTTTGTAGAAGCCCCAGCTCCCGGCCGGCGGCGCCAGCTTGTGCGTGGCATCCAGCCCGCCGATGTAGCTCAACACCGCCACGTTTTCCGTCAGCAGCTCGCCATTGTCGAGTTGCAGCGCCGGCACGTAACCCTTGGGATTGAACGAGGTGAAGTCGCGGCCGTCGGCGGTCTTCTTGGTGGCGCGATCCACCGCGAAGGCCTCGAAGGGCACGCCGGCTTCGAGCAGGCCGATGTAGGAGGCCAGCGAACAGGCGCCGGCCAGGTAATAGAGCTTCATGGGGAACCTCGCTTCAACTCTTCGTCGACAACTGTCTTGGCATCATAGTAGAGCTTCCAGAAATCCTTCACTTCGCCGCCAGCCACGCGGATCTGCAATGCGGCGATGTGCGACAGCCAGCCACCGCCGAAGTTGGCCGCTGGCGCGGGGCCGCTGATGCCGCTGTGGATGAGCACCAGCCGGGTCTGCTTTCCCACGGGGGAAAGCTCGAAGGTTGCCGTACCCTCCTTCCCGCCGGACCAGGTGAAGGCGAGCAGGCGCGGTGGCTCGCAGCGCAGCACGCGTTCCTGCGACTTGACGCCCTTGTACTTGGCGAACTCCGGCGGATAGGGCGCCGGCGAGAGTTCGTCGTGATCGAATTCCAGTACCAGTTCGCCCTCGCCCTCGATCGCGGTGCCGCCCGCGAACCATTGCCGTCGCAGGTCCGGATCGACCAGCCAGCGCCACACGGTGTCGATGGGCGCATCGAGCACACGCTCGATGCGAAGGGTGTCGGGTGCGGGCCGCTGGAACTGGTTCATCGGCTGGACTCCTTGTCGCGTTCGATCAAAGTCTCGAGCCGGTCGAGGCGGCTCATCCAGAATCTCTCCCACTGTTTCAGCCAGCGGTTCGCCTGCGCCAGCGGGCCGGGGCGCAGGCTGCAGATCTGCGTGCGGCCTTCCTTGCGGCAGCACACCAGGCCGGCTTCTTCCAGAACGCGGATGTGCTTGGTCGCGCCCCACAGGCTCATGTCGAAGGGCGCGGAGAGCTCCGCGATGGAATGCTCGCCCTGCCCGAGCCGCACCAGCATGGCCCTGCGCGTGGGGTCTGCGAGGGCCCGGAACGTGGCATCGAGCTTTGCATTCATGGAATCACTGTAGACGGCGTGCGGGTAATAGTCAACCAAATGGTTGTGTATTTCGGAAAGAACAGGGCGGCTGGAATCGCCGCCCTGTGTCAGGCCGTCCGCCTACTTGATCGTCGACAGCCAGGGAATGAACACCTTCTTCGCGATATCGCCGTTGTTCAGCTCTTCATTCATGAAGTGCCCGTTGCCCTTGATGCCATAGTCCTCCTGCAGCCGAGCCAGCTTCGCGTTGGCGCCGAGCTGATTCAGGATGTGCACCGAGCAGTGCACGCGGGGCGTGAACTGCGGCGAGGACTGCGGCGACACGACGAACAGCACCGGCTTGCCGGCGAACGCAGGCACCGTGTGCACGTTTTCCTTCGGCTGCAGCCGGCAGGGCTCGAGGCCCGGACCCTCCGACGGCAGTTCCACCGACGGAATGGTCGCGCCCTGGGCCAGCGCGGGCTTGAAGGTGATCAGCGGCGCCAGGTTCTCGGTGATGCCCATCACAGGCTCGATGGCCAGTACTGCCTTCACCTTGTCCGGACGCGCCGCCATGGCCAGCCATCCGGAAGCTCCGCCCGCGGAATGGGTGACCACGATGGCGGGACCGATGCGGTCGAGGAGCTCAGCCAGGTCTTCCTGCAGCACATTATTGGAGACCGTGGGACCAGGCTCCGAGCTGGCAGTGTGCTGGATGTTTTCCTTGGTCAGCGGCCCGCCGCCGCCCGGATACTGCTTGCTCTGCGCCAGGAAGACATTGGTCATCAGTTCGGTCGTCGCCGAAGGGCGCAGTTCGCCATAGGCAACATTGTTCGGCGAGCGGCCATGGGCCGGGCGGTCGACGAAGTACACGTCGAATCCAGCGGCCAGGAAGTAGTCCAGCCAGCCATCGCGGCCATCGGGGGTACCCATCCAGTCCGTGGACTGGCCGCCGCCGCCATGTACCAGCACCAGCGGATAGGGATGACGCTTGCGTGACACGAGCTGGTAGCCCACATACATCTGGCCTTCGATGGCATGGCCCTTGGTCGGTGCCGTACCCGGCCGGCCGGCCGTCTCGACTTCCTTCGTGCGCGCGCCCACCCAGAAGAATCCCTGGTCGCGCAGGCTGATGGCACCGGCCTCGCCTCCGGCCAGCGCGCTCCCGGAAATGAGCCCGGTGGCGCATGCCAGCGCCGCTATCGTTGCCTTCACCATCTCGACCCCCTTGTGTTCTGGCGGCCGTGAAAATGCCGCTGCAGCGATTCTACCGTTCGCGAGGGCGGATTACTCGCCGTGACGGGATGCCAATGCCGTCCGCCGGCTCGGCCGTCCGACCAGATCCAGGAACCGGTTGAACGTGGTCTCCGCCAGCGGCTGCATCGCTGCCAGTTGCGTGGCGGTGGCCACGCGGATGGAGTCTTCGTCGCGGTCGATGCCGGCGCAACTCAGCTCGTCGCGATAGGCGGGCAGGCACAGCCAGCGTTCGATCATTGCCGCGTCTGCTTCCAGATGGAACTGGAAACCGTAGGCGTTCGTGCCGAAGCGGAATGCCTGCTGCTCGCAGGTCTGCGTGCGGGCGAGCTGCACCGCGCCCGACGGCAGATCGAAGGTCTGGCCATGCCACTGGAATACCGGCGCACGATCCCCGACATGTCCCAGCACCTCGTCATCGCGCCCCTGCGCGGTGGTCTCCAGCTCGTACCAGCCGATTTCGTGGCGTTCATGCCTGCGCACCGGCGCGCCCAGCACATGCGCCAGCAGTTGCGCGCCCAGGCAGATGCCCAGCACCGGCTTGTCCTGCCGCAGCGCCGCCTCGATGGCCAGGAGCTCCGTCCTCAGGTGCGGATGGCGGTGCTGGTCCTCGACGTTCATCGGTCCGCCCAGCACGATCAGGCCGTGGTAGCGCTCCACATTCGGCTGTGCATCCGGATGCCGCTGGAAATTATGAAAGCGGATCCTGTGACCGCGAGCGCGGATGCGTGCGTGCAGGGTGCCCAGTGGCTCGGCCGCAACGTGCTGGAAGACCATCAATCGGGACATGTCGGCCCCATCCTACGACAGGTCAGCTTTCTGCGGGCTGCCTGACCCCGCCACGCGGGCATCTAATCGCCGGCGAGGGATACGGCAACAAACAAACGGGAGAAATCATGAACTTCATCATCTGGCTGGTCATCGGCGGCGTCATCGGCTGGCTTGCCAGCCTCATCATGCGCACCGACGGACAGCAGGGCATTCTGCTGAATATCGTGGTCGGAATCGTGGGCGCGTTCCTGGGCGGCCTGTTGCTCAGTCCGTTGTTCGGAGCGGGCACGATCAACAACTCAGGGCTCAATATCGCCACCTTCCTGGTATCGCTGGGCGGCGCCGTGATCCTGCTCGCCATCGTCAACCTGTTCCGGCGCGGCCGGGCTCGTTGATTCGCGGTGCAGGCACCAGAGTTCCGGCCTGAAGGGATTGCCGAACTGGTCGTGGGGAGCCGGGCATTCAGCCACACGACGCCGATCATGAACGATTCCTTCATGGCTGGAACCGATGAGCGCGAGACGGAGGCGGTGCCCTCCGCGGGAGCACCGCTTCCGTCGAACGAATCGCAGCGCCTGGACGCGCTTCGTTCGTACGGTGTGCTGGACTCGGCCGCTGAACAGTCCTTCGATGACATCGTGCGGCTGGCGTCGATGTGCTGTGAGGCGCCCATTGCACTGATCACCATGGTCGATCGCGATCGACAATGGTTCAAGGCGCGTGTCGGCCTGGAGGTGCAGGAGACGCCGCGACAGCACTCATTCTGCGCACATGCCATCCTGGAACCCGACAACGTCCTGATGGTGACCGACGCGCGCGTGGATCCGCGCTTCGCTTTCAACCCCATGGTCAGGTCGAGTCCCGGCGTCCAGTTCTATGCAGGAGCGCCACTGGTGGCGCCCACCGGCCTGCCTATCGGCACGCTGTGCGTGGCGGATCACCGGCCGCGCGCGCTCGGCGATATACAAATGCGCATGCTTGCCGGCCTGGCATCCCAGACCATGACGCAGCTCGAGCTGCGCCGCAGCCTGATGCTGCTGGAATCGGCAATGGGCTCGCAGGCCCGTTACGTCGAGCAGCTCGAGCGCCGGCAGCAGGAACTGCGTCAGGAAAGCCAGACGGATGCGCTCACCGGTCTGGGCAACTTCCGTGCATTCCAGCGCCGCCTGGAAGTGGAGTTCGCGCGTGCGCGGCTCACGGGTGACACGCTGGCACTGATGATCCTCGATGTCGACTTCTTCAAGCGGTACAACGACAGCTTCGGCCATCCGGCCGGGGACGCGCTGCTCAGGCAGCTGGCCATGGTGATCCGCGGCGCATGCCGCAACGAGGACTTCGCGGCGCGTGTCGGCGGCGAGGAGTTCGCCGTCATCCTGCCGGGTTCCACGCGCGAGAGCGCCTTTGTCATCGCCGAGCGGCTGCGCCGCGGCGTGCAGGGCGCGGTGTGGAAGCACCGGCCGGTGACGGTGAGCATCGGTGTGGCGCTGGCGGATGTGACCAATGACACGGCGCACATGCTGACCGAACAGGCGGACCGCTCGCTGTACCATTCCAAGCGCGACGGGCGCAACCGCGTGACGCTGACCGACCACTCGGGCGGCTGACGTCCCGTCGCAGGTCCGCGGGTCCGGCCGCGCGGGGATTGCAATCTCCGGGATGCCGGCGCATTTTCTGCGGCATTCGATTCTCGAGTGCCGGGGGGTCTCATGCTGCCGCTGGATCGACGCGAGTTCATTGCTTCGCTGGGTGGTGCCGCCGTGGTTGGCCTGATGACGCACGAGGCGCGGGCCGATGCGCTCGAGGACGCCATGCTGGCGAGTTCGAACGATGGTTCGCTCATGAAGCGCGGAGCGGAACCAGGCAAGAAATACCCCACCGTCGCCGAACTGGCCGCGCAGGTTCCCGAGCTGCCGCGCCGCCGCGGCACCGGCGCGATCTTCTTCAACTCGCAGCAGGGCGGCAAGCTGCCGCTTCTGGAGAAGATGCCGGCGAAGCCCACGCTGGTGGACTTCTTCAACCTGCGCTTCCAGCGCACGCGCAACCATTGCTTCCAGAGCGCTGCGCTGGCGCTGAAGAATGGCGTGGACGAACAGGTAGTACTGGCCTGCCTGCTGCACGACACGGTGCAGGAGCTGATGCGCAGCGACCACGGCTACTGGGGTGCGCAGCTGTACGAACATTACGTGCCTGAACGCACGGCTTTCGCCATCAAGTATCACCAGGCACTGCGCTTCTTTCCGGATGAGAAGGTCGGTTACGAAATGCCGGACTTCTACCGCAACGCCTTCGGCATCGACTACGTCGCGGTGCCGCATGTGCAGCGCGACTATGCGATGGTGCGCAAGCACAAGTGGTACGACGCGCCTCGCGCGGTGACGGTGAACGACCTGTACGCCTTCGACGCCAACGCAAAGGTCAGCATCGACCCCTTCGTCGACATCATCGGCCGGCATTTCAGGCAGCCGAAGGAAGGGCTGGGCAATGACAACAGCCCGGCGGCACACATGTGGCGCACGCTGATCAACCCCGACGCGCCGCTCTGATCACTCGCGCGCGGCGGGCAGGTCCTCGTCGCAGAGCGTTGCGTCAGGTACAGATGACTTCGCGAAGTCGCGGTCCTTCATGTCATCGAGCAGATGCGAGTTCACCTCGGCGGCGCCGAATTCGCAATTGAAGACCGTCAGCACCACCATGCAGGGGCCGATCATCACGTAGGGAAGGGGCAGGGGCCCTGGCGTTATCCCCACAATCTTCTTTTCGGGATTCCATTCGAAGCTGGATTTGCGTGGCTTGCAGGCTTGCCGGATGGTCCTTGGCGGAGGGCTGAAAGACTTTTCTGCGGGGCTGGCTTCGCTGCCTCCGGACGCCGCCGCTGCCGCTGCGGCAGCGGCATACCAGTCTATGCGCGAAGACGGTGCTGTATCGCCATGCGCCTGTTCAGTTGCCGGAGCGGGCGCTGTTGCGGGTTCGGCCGACGGCGCGGGCTGTGGTTTGGCTCCGCTGGTGGTACTGCGCGTCGACGCGACAGGTTTCTGTACCGCGCGCGTCTGCGCGCCTGCTTCGACAGGCACTGTGCCGCGTTGCAGGGGCTGCAACCAGATGCTGACGAGTTGGGGTGCATCCGGCGGAGGAGACGCCGAGTGGCCATTGAAAAGGAACAGCGCCAGCAGCAATGCCTGCACCAGCAGCGCCAGGACGGTAGCCATGATCCTGACGCTGGCGCGGGAGCGGCGCATTCCCGGCTCTGACCAGACATCGCGCCCCGCGGTTCCGCCGGGAGGCGAGGCGATAACCGGTGGATGTAAGCCCGGAACCACTTCCCGGGACTATTGTCGGACTGTGACGAACCATCGGCGGAGTGCAGTGATGCGTCGACAATTTGCGGCAGGGATCGCCGCGTTCGGCCTGTTCCTGGATGTTTCACACGCAGCGGAAGAGGCCCCGCTCCAGGAGCTGGAAACCTTTGTCGTCAGCGGCGAGCAGCCGGGTCCCGGGCTGTGGAAGGTTTCGAAGGATGGCCATGTCATGTGGGTACTGGCGGCGCTGGCGCCGTTGCCCAAGGACATGACCTGGCGCACGAAGGACATCGAAGCGCGCATCGCCGAATCGCAGGAAGTCCTGTACGCCGGCAACATCAACATAGGTGCCAATGTCTCGATCTGGAAGGGCATCACGCTGATACCGGCGGCGATGAACGCCAGCAAGATTCCCGAGGGCCGCACGCTGAAGGACGTGCTGCCCGCCGATGCCTATCAAAAGTGGCTGGCGTTGCGGCTGAAGTACATCGGCAAGGACGACGACGTCGAAAGACTGCGGCCCTCGCTGGCGCTGGAGCAGTTGCGCGCGAAGGCGGCTCAAAAGAGCAAGGTGTGGGGCGGGCCGAACGTGTACGCCATCGTTGGCGACCTCCGGAAGAAGCACAAGGTTCCCGGCACCAGGCTGCCCGAAGTGTCACGCACCGTGCGTGTGGAGAATCCGCGCGGCATGCTGAAGACCGCCAGCAAGATCGACCTGCCTGATCTCGACTGCTTCATACGCGGCCTGGACGAAATCGAGCCGGGGGTCGAGCGCACGCGAGAGACCGCCTATGCCTGGGCTCGGGGCGATACGGAAAAGCTTCGCAGCCTGAACGAAGGTCCGCCGCCTGCGGAGGCCATCAAGAAGGTCTGCGCCTATGCCCTGATGGCCGCGCTCCGGGATGGCACCAACGCGGATTCCGCCCACGCGAAGCGGACGATGGATGACATGTTCTGGCACGCGGAGCAGGCCAGCGTGCAGAGCGAACTTGACTGGATCGCGGCAGCGCAGAAGTCGATTGCGAAGAATGTCTCCACATTCGCCGTGCTGCCGGTGGGCGAGATGTTCCGGCCCGGCAAGTACATCGACAAGCTGCGTTCGCTCGGCTACACGGTCGAAGAGCCGCAGTAGGCAGTCGATGCTCAAGTTGGCGCTTTCGGCTGCCACCATCGGCCTGCTGTGTTTGTCCGCCCATGCGGCGGAGGGCACTGCTCCTGAAGAACTTGAAACCGTAGTCGTCACGGGCGAAGTGCCCGGTCCCGGTCTGTGGAAGGTCTCGAAGGACGACCACGTCATGTGGGTGCTTGCGAACCATGCGCCGCTGCCGAAGGGCATGACCTGGCGTTCAGCGCAGATCGAGGAACGCATCGCCGAATCGCAGGAAGTGCTGTATGCGCCCTACGTGAACGTCAAACCCGACATCAGCATGATGCAGGGCTTCACGCTGAGGTCCGCATTGAACAAGGCCGCGAAGCTTCCCGACGGCCAGACACTGAAGGATGTGCTGCCGCCGGCCGACTATGAGCGGTGGCTGGTGCTTCGCTACAAGTACCTGGGCACCGGCGATTACGTGGAGACGCGACGTCCCGCGACGGCGATGAGGCTGCTGCGCATGTATGCGATTCGCATGCAGGGCCTGCAGGGCGGGCCGGATGTGCGGGAAGTGGTGGATGCTGCGCGCAAGAAGCACAAGGTCAAGCCGGTATGGCTGACCACGGTGCGGCGCACTGTCGCATTCGAAGATCCCCGCGGCGTGCTGGAGAGCCTGCAGGACTTGCAGCCCGCCGAAGTGGATTGCTTCGTCCGGGATCTCGACCGCCTGGAGCCCGATGTGGAGCGCATGAAGGTGCTGGCCAACGCCTGGTCGCTCGGCGACACCGAAAAGCTGCGCAGCCTGTTTCGCCCGAAAACCCTGCGGGACGCCATCGCTGAAGGGTGCGTCCATCTGGCGCTGGGTGGCGCCGTGATGTCCGCATCACCAGGGGATGAGTCTTCCGCCGATGCCGCGCGCGTGAAGAAGCTGGTTGAGAACTTTCAATGGCATGTGGAGCAGGCCCAGCTGGAAGCGCAACTCGACTGGCTGAATGCGGCACAGGCGGCACTCGCCAGGAACCAGACCACGTTCGCGCTGCTGGGCGTGGCGGATGTGCTGGGCGCAGACGGCCACCTCGAGAAGCTGCGCGCGCTGGGCTATACGGTGGAAGAGCCGAAGTAGGGCAGCGCTGCGCTACAATGCCCACCTTCCCGGCGGGCCTGTAGCACAGCGGTTAGTGCAGGGGACTCATAATCCCTTGGTCCTTGGTTCGAATCCAAGCAGGCCCAGTCACATCCGGCGGAGCTCGACGAGCCCGCTGATCAGGACCTGGCGTCACATCATCGGTTGGCCTTCTTCTCGCGCTTGGCCGCGCGCTTCTCTTCCAGAGTCTTCGCCGGCTTCTTCTTCGCTTCCTTCTTCTTGTCCAGTCCCTTGCCCATGTGAACTCCTGGTGGATGGATGATGGGAAGGAATCTACCTCATTACCTGGGGTGGGTTGGTCGGGATCATCAGGGCCGTTCCCTGAAGTAGACTCCACTGCAAGGGTGGTTTGAACTTCCCGGAGAATCGCCATGGACCGAAGGAAGCTTCTGGCGAGCGCGGCCGCCCTTCCGCTGATGGGGTGCGCAGCTTCAACGCTCGTGCTCGGGGCGGCTGACCGGTCGTTCCGCCGCGTGCGCCCAGGTGATGCCGGCTGGCCCTCGGACGCCCAATGGCAGGCGCTGAACCGCACCGTCGGCGGTGTTCTGGAAAAGCCCGTCTCCCCTTATGGCGCGTGCGGCGTCGCGGGCGGTGCGAAGGATTGCGCCGGGCTCATTCCCGAGCTCACCAATCCCTTCTGGCTCGGCGACCAGGCCGGCGCGACGCAGGCCTATGGATGGCTCGACGCGTGGACGACTGCACCCAGCGCCTGGGCCGTACGCGCGCGGAACGCGTCAGACGTCGCCGCCGCGGTCAACTTCGCCCGCGACCACCACTTGCGCCTGGTCGTCAAAGGCGGCGGCCACAGTTACCAGGGGACCTCCTGCGCACCGGATTCACTGCTCGTCTGGACCCGCGCGATGAACCAGGTCGAGCTACACGACGCCTTCGTTCCCAAGGGCTGCGAGGGAACGGTGAACGCGCAGCCCGCGGTCTCGATCGGCGCTGGCGCGGTCTGGATCGACGCTTACCACGCAGTGACCATCAAGGCCGGCAAGTACGTCCAGGGCGGCGGCTGCACGACCGTGGGTGTCGCAGGCCACATCCAGTCGGGCGGCTACGGCTCTTTTTCGAAGGCGTATGGCTCAGCCGCCGGCAATCTGCTCGAGGCCGAGATAGTCACAGCCGACGGCAGGATCCGGGTGGTCAATGCCTGCAACGACGCCGACCTCTTCTGGGCGATCAAGGGCGGCGGCGGCGGCACCTGGGGCGTCATCACCCGTGTCACGGTGAAGGCGCACGCAGCGCCGACCTCGTTCGGGTACTGCGTGGGCCGCATCCGGGCGAAATCGGATGAAGCGTATCGGCGCCTGCTGACGGCCTTCTTCGACCTCTACGTCAAGGGTCTCTTCAACGCCCATTGGGGCGAGCAGGTCAGGATCGGACCCAATAACGGCCTTGCGTTGGTGATGGCCATGCAAGGCCTCACCGCAGGCGAGGCCACCGCGGTCTGGAAGCCCTTCCTCGACTGGGTGAAGGCGAATACCAGCGACTTCGACGTCATCGACGACCCCCAGATTGTCTCGCGCGATTTCCGCACGCTCTGGGATCCGGAGTTCTGGAAGACCGACACGTCGATCACGTCGATGGTGTTCGACCCGCGGCCCGGCGCGCCGGAGCACCATGCCTGGGGGCGCGGTGACGGCGAGCAGACATCCATGATGATTCACGGATACGAGTCGGTCTGGCTTCCCGCCTTGCTGTTGCAGACGGAGGAACGGCCGCGCCTCATCGATGCGCTCTTCAACGCGAGCCGTCACCTCGGAGTCAGCCTGCACTTCAACAAAGGTCTCGCCGGCGGGACGCCCGAGCGTATCGCCGACGCGCGCAACACAGCGACCAACCCCGAGGCGCTGACCGCCTTTGCGCTCGCCATCACCGCGGCGGACGACTCGCCGCCGCTACCCGGCTTGCCGGACAACGCGCCGGACATGGCCGTGGCCGAACGCAACGCCCGCGCCATCGACGCTGCCAACCATGAACTACTCAAGATCGCGCCTCAGGCCGGCTCCTACGTCTCGGAGAGCAACTACTTCAACAAGAACTGGGGACACGCGTTCTGGGGTCCGAACTACGCGCGCTTGAAGGCAGTGAAGCGCAAATACGACCCCGAAGGTCTCTTCTTCGTCCACCACGGCGTCGGGTCGGACGAGTGGTCGGCGGACGGGTTCGAGCGGTTGGCCTAGCTCGATGCTGAGCGGATGGGCGAACTTCAACATTCAGGCAGGAGGTCGCAATGCTGCGTAGACATGGGCCCAGACTGACAACGGTGCTTTTGGTCATGCTTTGCGTCGCTGCCACTCCGGTTCGCGCGGCCGAGCCGGTGGTCAGGCCCGCGGTGGACGGCATCTTTGCCGCTTTCGAGACGCATCCACTGGTGGCGCTCGGCGAACTGCACATGCTGGCGAACGAGCTGACGTTCTACGCCACGCTCGTAAGGGGCCCGCGGTTCGCCGAAAAGGTGGGCAATGTCGTAGTCGAGTTTGGTGGCTCGCAGCACCAGGATATTCTCGATCGCTACGTGGCCGGCAAGGATGTCCCCTACACGGAGCTTTCGAAAGTCTGGCGCAATGTGGTCGGATGGGATCCCACTGTGATCGGCATCGGCTATCAGAGCTTCTTCGCCCAGGTGCGGGTGGTGAATCAGTCTCTTCCGCCCAACCGTCAGATACGGGTGCTGATCAGCGAGCCGCCGATCGACTGGAGCTCGATCCATACCAAAGAGGAGTGGCAGCGGATCTATGACCGGCGGGACTCCCATATGGCCGCGTTCATCGTGAGTCAGATCCTGGACCGGCGGAAGAAGGCACTGGTGATCAATGGCGTCGGCCACTTCTTCTCGCTGCCGTGGCCTTCAACCACGCCTGTGCCATCTTCCGGGACCGAGACGCTGGCAGAGATCGTCGAGCGTTCCCATCCAGGCGCCTTCTACTACGTCATCCCCTACGGCGGCTACAGGAAGCCTGGTTGCTCCGCCGCGCTCGAGGCCAGGATGAACTGGCAAAAAGAGGTGCTCATCTCGCCCATCCGCGGCACAGCACTGCAGGACATCCTCATGCAGCCGGAATGCATGCCACGACAGGAAGGTCTGGATGCATCGCTTCCCCCGGCGGAGCGGGCAAGTCTGGAAAAGCGGAACTACGAGATCGAGGCGGGAGTTGCGGGAGATGCGCTGCTGTACCTGGCGCCCGCGGCGGAGCTGATGCAGACACCATTCGACCCCGCAACGTGGATGGACCTGGCGTATTACAAGGAGCTGATCCGCAGAAGTCAGTTGAGAGGCAATCCGCCGCCTTCCTTCGCGGAACTGCTGCCGTTCGTGAATGCCCCGCCCCAGCCATGGACGTGGTAGCGCTCAGCGCTCCTTCCCCACCCATTTCTCCTCCGGCGCGGTGATCCACGGCAGGACGTGGCTGGCGGCCAGCCACGCCACCCCGAACGCCACCAGCGCCATCTGCTGGCAGTAGAACTCCATCCGCGGAAGTACGGACCGGATCGGGTTGCCGATGAAGTGATCGACCGCGACCACTCCCATGGAAGCCAGGATGGTGATGCCGCAGGCGGCGTACAGCACCGCGCGACGGTTGGCGCCGGGCAGATGTCGGCGCCTCGCGCGGCGGTAGAAGATCCGGCACAACATCGCCAGCATCAGGAACATGATCACCGCCGAGATGACGTGAGCGCCCGGGAGGATCTCTTCGCGATCGGGGCAGCGCGTCGGGAACCAGGCCACGCCGATGGCCGCCAGCGCAGTCACCTTGGCCACCCACATCTCCGTGCGCGAGGTGCCGTTGTAGGCAGCCATGAACGCCGCGACTGCGAACATCGCGCCGACGAAGCCATCACGGGCCCAGCCGCCGTAGCAGTGCGACTGGCTGATCGACAGGATGCTGCCTGAGGAAAACAGGCTGGTCGCAGCCGCGAGGAACAGGCCGATCAGCCCGATCATCAGCTTCAGGACGCGGTGATCGATTTCCTCGTTGCGGGGTGCGCTCATGAACCTTCCGTGGTTGGCCGAAGCGACCGACAAGATATCAGTGTCGCGATTTCCCCGCCGGCTTACATGAGGCGCACGGACACGCCGCCATCCACGATCAGCGGGCTGCCGGTCACGAAGGAGGAGCGGTCCGAGAGCAGGAACAGTGCTGCCTGCGCGATCTCCTCAGGTCTGGCCAGTCGCTTGACCGGATGGAGACGCGCGATGCTCTCCAGCACCGCGGGATCATCACCACCCATGGGAGTGAGGGTGCCGCCGGGCAGCAGTGCATTGATACGGATTGCTTCTCCGGCATGATCGGACGCCAGGGATTTCGTGAGACCCACGAGTCCCGCCTTGGAGGCGGCGTAGGCTGCCATCCCGGGCAGGCCGCCATTGCTGAAGCCGACGAACGAAGCCGTGAACACGATCGAGCCGCCTCCGCGACGGCGCATGGCGGGAATCTGCGCATTCGCCGCAAGGAAGGCGCTGGTGAGGTTGGTCTCGATCACCTCGTTCCACTGCTCGAGCGTCATGTGCTCGGCGGGCCCCATGACCCCCAGCGTGCCTGCGTTGTTGAATGCGCCGTCCAGTCCGCCCCAGGTCTTCACCGCCAGATCCACCAGAGCAGCCGCAAAGTGTGGATCCCGTACATCTCCCGGGAGGCAGATCGCGTGGCCCCCCGAACGGACAATCTGATCTGTGGCGGCATGCAGTTCCCCCGAGCGCCGTGCGCCAAGAACCACGCGCGCTCCCTCAGCGGCAAACAACCTGGCAGCGGCTGCGCCTATGCCGCTGCTCGCACCGGTAACGATGATGATCCTGTCTGCCAAAACCATGTCCTGCGCTCCATCAAGGTGTCAGCGCCGGACATTGCGCGGCAACGCCTGCGCGCGCCTCCCGTTTCTTGCGGTCAGGGTTCCTCGATCGCGTAGCCGTCCTTCCTGAGACGTGCAATCAGGCCATCCGGGTCGAACATGTCCCTGATGGAGACCACTGCCAGCGTGGAGTCGTTCGACTTCAGCGCCTTTACATACTCCGCATAGCTTTTCTTGCGCATCTCGGCCATGGTCGTGCGGACGAACTTCATGTGCTGGAAGAACTGCCGACACACGTCGATGTCCACGCCGTCGGCGCGCAGGCCGGGATCATTGCGCAGCGTGTCGATGTCGCCACGCGCCCAGGCGTTGGATCGCTCGACTGCCTGACGCAGATCCGACTCCAGCCG
>Ga0315912_10002398_pt1 | contig 20095 bp, 18 predicted proteins | sample VfabasoilMG_FD_204469 | JGI IMG/M metagenome (GOLD analysis project Ga0315912, IMG submission 204469) | Garden soil microbial communities collected in Santa Monica, California, United States - V. faba soil | ecosystem: Environmental > Terrestrial > Soil > Garden | place: USA: California...
CGGCCGGCACACGTAGGGCGAGCCGTCGAAACTGTGGTCTGACCCCGGTTTCCGGACCCCGGTTTCCGCCGGTTTCCGCCGGTTTCCGACCCCGGTTTTCCCGGTTTCCCGTCAAAACATGCGCGCGACCAGTCGCAGCGGCAACGTGCGGATCAGCACGCCGAGCGGCGCCCACGGCCACCAGGGCACGTACGCCTTCGCCGGTTCGCGCTCGATCGCGCGCACCAGGGCGCGGCAGCCCGTCTCGGTGTCGACCATGAACGGCGTGTGCTTCACCTTCTCGTTCAATTCGGAGCGGATGAAGCCGGGGAAGATCGTGCTCGCCACGATCGGCGTGCCGAACAGGTCGGCGCGCACGCCTTCCATCAGCGACGACAGGCCGGCTTTGGTCGCGGCGTAGGTGTTCAGCGCGCGGCGCATGCCGCGCAGGGCGCTGATCGAGGAGATCGCGACCAGGTGCCCGTGCTGCTGCGCTCGGAAGATCTCGAGCGCGGCCTCGCACTGCGCGAGCGCGGCCACGAAGTTCGTCTCCGCGGTCTGCCGGTTCGCGCGGAAGTAGCCGGTACCGAGCGAGGCACCCTTGCCCATGCCGGCGTTCACGATCACGCGATCGATGGTCCCGAACTCGGCCTTGAACGCGCGGAACACCTCGAACACCTGCTCGAAGTCGAGTACGTCGAGCTGGCGCACGCCGATGCGGATTCCCGGGTGCGCGGCGAGCAGTTCCGTGCGCAGTTCCTCCAGGCGCCCGGTGCGGCGCGCGCACAGCATCAGGTCGCGTCCGCGCGCGGCGAACTCGCGCGCCATGCCTGCGCCGAGCCCGGAGCTCGCGCCGGTGATGAGGATGCACTTGCGCAGGGTCGCCATCGGCCCATTGTCCCAGTTCGGCCCGATGCTGTCTCCCGCGGATACTCCGCTCAGCCGTCGCGCAGGACGCGCACCGGCGGCGTGCGCGCGGCGCGCGCGGCGGGCGCGAGCGCGGCCACGAGCATCGCGAGCGCGATCAGCGCGGCCGCGCCGGCATATGCGCGCCAATCGGTCGCGCCCACCTCGAACAACTGGCCAGCGAGCAGCTGCGCCGTGGCGAGCGCGAGCGCAAGTCCGGGCACGAGGCTCCCCGCCAGCACCCGCAGCGCGCCCTGCAGCACCTCGCGCAGCACGTGCGCGCGGGTGGCGCCGAAGCTCATGCGCACGGCGAACTCGGGACCGCGCTGCGCCACGCGGTAGCTGAGCACGCCGTATACGCCCGCGAGCGCGAGCGCCACGGTGATTGCCCCGAACAAGGCGACCAGCGCCGCGGTGAACGTGCGCCGACCGCTCGCGCGCGCGACCACGGCCTCGAGCGTGTCGGGCTGGGTCCCGGCGAGGTCGCCGTCGTGCGTGCGCAGGGCCTCGCGCAGGCGCGGCAGGAATGCGCCGAACGGATCGCGCGTGCGCAGGACCAGCACCACGTTGGACAGTTGCGGCTTCAGGCTGCCCGACTGCGCGAGCGGGAGCAGCACGACGGCCTCGGGCGGGCCCTCGAGCACGTTGACGCGCAGGTCGTGCGTGAGCCCGATGACCTCGAACACGCGCCCGTCCGCCAGCCGCATGCGCTTGCCCAGCGCGTCCTCGCCCGGCCATTCGCGTTCCGCCAGCGTTCGGCTCACGATCGCGACCGGGGGCGCATCGGCGCGATCGGTATCGGCGAACGATCGCCCGGCCACGAGGCGGATGCCCAACTGCGCCAGCAGCCCGTTCGAGACGATGCGCATCTCGGCAGCCGGCAAGCGCACGCTGCCGTCGTTGGGCTTGCCTTCGTCCGCGTAGTTGGTCTGCACCGGCAGCGGGTGCAGCGGCACGCGGTGCGCCAGTTCGGCCGTCGCGACCCCCGGCGTCGCGCGCAGGTGCTCGAGCAGCCGGAGGTAGTACTCCGCGGCCGGCTGTCCGGGTGGCGCGCCGACGGTCAGCGTGCCCAGGCCGGTGGCGCGAAAGCCCGGATCCACCGCGAGCGCGCGCAGGAGGCTCTGACCGAGCAGGGTCGAGTCGACGAGCAGCGCGAGCGCGAGCGCCACCTGCGTACCCACCACCAGCGTGAGCGCGCGCGAGGTCCTGCGCGACAGCGCGCCGGAACGGCCGGCATCGCCCAGGCGCGAGGCCAGGTCGCCGCGATCGCGCAACAGCCAGGCGCCCGCGCCCGAGAGCACGGAGGTGAGCACGGCGAGCGCGAGGCTGGCGACCAGTACCGGCGCCTGCCACAGGTCCGCCGGGTCCAGGCGCACCGTCGGCGGCGCGTGCCGGATCGCGACCGCGTAGAACGCGGCGCCCAGCGCGAGCCCGAGCACGGCCGATGCGACGCCGCACACTGCATGCTCGCCGGCCAGCAGCCACGCGAGCCTGCGCGTCGAGGCGCCGAGCGCGGCGCGCAGGGCCAGCTCGCCCCGGCGCCGCACCAGCGCGGCGAGCGCGATGCTGAGCGCGTTCGCGGCGGCGATGACGACCAGCGTGGCGGCGACCGCGGCGAGCAGCGCGAAGGTCGCGCGCATGCCGCCGACCTGCGCGTCGCGGAACGACAGCACGTGCGCGCTGAAGCCGGAATTGGTCGTGGGATAGCGCCGCGCCAGGTCGACCAGCAAGGGGTTGATGGCACGCTCGAGCGTCGCAGGCGTCTGCCCTGGCGCGAGCCGCGCGAGCACGCGCACCATGTGCAGGGCCCGGTTTCGCTCGACCTCGTTGGGCACGAAGGGCATCCACACGTCGGTTTCGGGCGTGGGATAGTCGGCCCCGTCGGGCCAGACGCCGACGATGCGCCGCGCGCTGCCGTCGAGCATGAGGCTCCGGCCCAGCGCCGCCTCGCGCGATCCGGCGAGGCGACGCGCGAGCCGCTCGGAAACCACCACCGCGGTCGGATCGGGCGCGGCGGCGGTGTCGAAGCCCGGCCCCGTCAACGCCAGCCCGAGCACCTCCGCCAGGTTCGTGCTCACCCGGGCGCCGTCCACGCGCTCGGGCAGGTCGCTGCCACGCCAGGTCATGGGCGCGATGCGCGAATAGGCGAACGTGGCGGACTCGCGCAGCGCCTCCTGGAGATCGAGCACGTCCAGGTACGCGCCCGGCCAGCGGTTCGCCCCGGGTTGGCCCGTATCCCAGAACACGGCCGCGACACGTCCATCGTCGGCGTAGGGCAGCGGCTTGTACAGCACCGCCCAGGCCGCGGCGATCACGCAGGCGCTGGCGCCGACGCCGAGCGCGACCAGCAGCACCTGCGCCAGGTGGCGACGGAGTAGTCGTGCCAGGCGGAGGAACGTGACCATGCGCGGTGCCTTTCCTCGTCGGGATGCCCGGCACGCTAGTTGCCGGGTCGCACCGCGACCAGCGACGCTTGTGCAAACGCGATGTGACCGCAACTCACATCGGATCACGGGCGCACTATGCTGCACGGCGGCCCTCCGATGCCGGACCCGTCGATGCCCGCACTGCGCCGATTGCCGCTCTCCAGCCTGCGCGCCTACGAGGCCGCCGCGCGCCATGGCAGCCTCACGCGCGCCGCGGAGGAACTGCACCTCACGCACGGCGCGATCAGCCGCCATGTGCGCGCGCTCGAGCAGTGGCTCGATACCCCGCTGCTGGAACGCCATCCACGCGGCGTGGTGCCGACCCCGGCGGGATTGCAGTTGCAGGAGCGCATCTCCGGGGCGTTCCGCCTGCTGGAAGGCGCGCTGCAGCCGCCGCGCAGGCACTCGCGAACCCAGGTGCGCATCACCACCACGCCCTCGTTCGCGGCGCGTTGGCTGGTGCCAAGACTCGAGCGTTTCGCCGCCGAACACGAGGCCATCGACCTGCAGGTCTCGACCTCGATCGCGTGCGTGAACCTCGCGCGAGAGCGCTTCGACCTCGGCATCCGCTACGGCGCGGGTCGTTGGCGCGGCCTTGTCGCGCTGCCCCTGATCGCGCCCGAGGAGGTTCCCGTGTGCGCGCCCCGGTTGTTGCGCGGCTCGAAGGGCCTGCGCCATCCCGACGACCTGCGCCACCACACGCTGCTGCATGACCAGACCCACGACACCTGGCGCGCCTGGCTGCAGCTGGCGGGCGCGGACGGCGTCGAGGCGGATTCGGGGCTGGTATTCGAGGACCGCAACGTCGCCTTCCAGGCGGCGTGCGCGGGACTGGGCGTGGCGATGGCGCCCGAACCGATGGCGCGCGCGGATATCCAGTCCGGCCGCCTCGTGCTGCCGTTCGCACTGCGCGTGCGGACGCCCTGGCACTACCACGTGGTGTTCCGACGCGGACGGGAGAAGACCGCGGCGATCGCCGAGGTGGTCGCCTGGTTGCGTGAGGAGGCGGGCATGGTGGCGGGAGCCTGAGCATCGGCGTCCGCCGGGGGTATTGGAATCGTCCTCGGACACCCCTTGCCGCCGACGGATCATCCGTGCGGGAATGACGGATGGACGATGCCAAGCCTGCCCACCCGCACCCTGGAGTTTCCCCCGCCATGACCACCCTGCACGGCAAGACCCTGTTCATCACCGGCGCCTCGCGCGGCATCGGCAAGGCGATCGCGCTGCGCGCGGCGCGCGACGGCGCGAACATCGTGATCGCGGCGAAGAGCGACGTGCCCAATCCCAAGCTTCCCGGCACCATCCACAGTGCCGCGGCCGAGATCGAGGCCGCCGGCGGCCAGGCGCTCGCCGTGCGCTGCGACGTGCGCGAGGAGGAGAGCGTGCTGGCGGCGGTCGCGGCCGCGGTGGCGCGCTTCGGCGGCATCGACGTGCTGGTGAACAACGCGAGCGCGATCTCGCTCACCGGCACCCTGCTCACGCCGATGAAGCGCTTCGACCTCATGTTCGGGGTGAACGTGCGCGGCACCTTCCTGTGTTCGCAGGCGTGCCTGCCGCACCTGCTGCGCGCGCCGAATCCGCACATCCTCACGCTCTCGCCGCCGCTCAACATGGACCCGGCCTGGTTCGGCCCGCACGTGGCCTACACCATGGCGAAGTACGGCATGAGCGAGTGCGTGCTGGGCATGGCCGAGGAGTTCCGCGCGCAGGGCGTGGCGGTGAACGCGCTGTGGCCCCGCACCGTGATCCACACGGCCGCGCTCGCCATGATCCCGGGCATCGACCCGTTGCGCTGCCGCAAGCCCGAGATCATGGCCGACGCCGCGCATGCGATCCTGGCGGGCGACAGTCGCGCGCGCACCGGACGCTTCCTGATCGACGAGGACGTGCTGCGCGCGGCCGGCGTCACCGATTTCGACGCCTACGCCGTGACGCCGGGCGCCGATCTCCTGCCCGACCTGTTCCTGTAGCGGCGACGCCCACGCATCGCGGGAACGTCGTAGGAGCGCGCCTCAGCGCGCGATCTTTTCGATTCGCCCGTGCCCCGCGGCGGGGCGAAAGGATCGCGCGCTGAAGCGCGCTCCTACAGTTCCCATGTGCGTCCTCGCCAGGGACGATTGGCCGGTCAGGGCACCACGACGACCTTGCCGACCACCCTTCGCGCCGCCATGTCGACCAGCGCCTGGGGTGCGTCGGCCAGGGCGTACTGCTTCGACACCAGCGGCTTGAGCTTGCCCTGCGCGATCCAGCCGAGCAGTTCGCGGATGCCGCGCGCATTGTTCTGCGGTTCGCGCTTCGCGAACTCGCCCCAGAACACGCCCACGAGCGAGGCACCCTTGAGCAGCGGCAGGTTCAAGGGCAGCGCCGGCACGGTGCCGTCGGCGAAGCCGATCACGAGGTGGCGCCCGCGCCAGGCGATGGCGCGGAACGCGATTTCCGTGTGGCGGCCACCGACCGGATCGAACACCACGTCCGGACCCTTGCCGCCGGTGAACCGCTTGAGCGCCTCGCGCAGGTCCTCGCGTTCGTAGTCGATCGTCTCGTCGGCGCCGTGCGCGCGGCAGACCTCGAGCTTCTCCGCGCTGCCGGCGGCCGCGATCACGCGCGCGCCGAGCGCCTTGCCGATCTCCACGGCCGCGAGGCCGACGCCGCCGGCGGCACCGAGCACCAGCATCGTCTCGCCGGCCGCGAGCGCGGCGCGATCGCGCACGGCGTGCCAGCTCGTGCCGTACGCGAGCGTGAGGCTCGCGGCCAGCGCCATGTCCACGCCCGGTGGCAGCGGCATGCACAGGCTGGCCTCCACCACGCATTCCTCGGCAAAGCCACCGATCATGCACAGCGCCGCGACGGGCGTGCCCACCGCCAGTCCCTGCACGCCTTCGCCCACCGCGCTGATCGTGCCGGCGATCTCCGCGCCCGGGGTGAACGGGAGCGCGGGCTGCATCTGGTACTTCTTCTGGATGATCAGTAGGTCGGGGAAATTGACCCCGGCCGCGGCGACCTTGATGCGCACCTGTCCCGGTCCCGGCTCGGGCGTGGGGATGTCGTCCAGCGACAGCAGCTCGGGTCCACCCCATTCCCGACAGACGATAGCCTTCATCGATCGCACTCCTGGTTCGACGGCATCGGGCCGCCACGCATTGCATCGGACATCGACCGCATCGCGGGGGTCATTTGGGCCGGCGCCTTCCCGACATCTGCATGCGCGCCCAGCGACTGAGCGTGCGCGCCTTGTCCGCGCCCGACTTGGGATCGCGGATCAGCGTCTCGACGTGGCGCAGCACGCTTTCGACATCGTTCGCCGGCGGCCCGGGCGCCGGCACGGAATCGGGCCACAGGTCGATCCGTTCGCTCACGCGACGCCCGAAGGCGAGCACCGCACGGAACAGGCGCGGCTGGGACTGCCCGACCAGCAGGAAGTCGAGCAGCGCCGCACCCAGCGACACCGGCACCAGGATCAGGCCGCACAGCCCTTCGAGCAGCAGCTTGAGCTGGAACAGGGCCACCTCGTGCAGCAGCTGCCTGCGCGCACCCGAGTTTTCTTGCGCCTGCATGGATTCACCCGCACCGAACAAAGACGACGCTGCATTGTACGTGCGAGCGATCGCCGCTAGCCGACCTGCTCCCGTGCGCAGCGCAGGATCGCCTCGATGCTCAACTCCACGTCCGCATCCGTGGTCGCCCAGGAGCACACGCTGATGCGCATGGCGGCCCTCCCCTGCCAGACCGTGCCGCCGCACCAGCAGGTGCCGTCCGCCTGGACGGCGTCGATCACGCGCTGCGTCGCGGCGGCATCGCCGAAGGCGACGAGCACCTGGTTCAGTACCACCTCGTTCAACACGGCGTGCCCCGCCGCGGACAGCCGCTCGGCGAAGCGCCGGGCCTGCCGGCAGTTGCGCTCGAACATCTCCGCCAGGCCCGCGCGCCCGAGCGTGCGCAGCGCCGCCCACACCTCCACGCCGCGCGCGCGGCGCGACAGCTCGGGCGTGTAATCGCACGGATTGCGCACGCTGGTGTCGCTCGGCAGGTACTCCGCCGTGATCGCCATCGCCGCACGCAGCGGGACGGGATCGCGCACGAACGCGAGGCCGGAGTCGTACGGCACGTTCAGCCACTTGTGCGCGTCGGTGGCCCAGGAGTCGGCGCGTTCGATGCCCCGCGCGAGATGGCGCAGCCCGGGCGCGGCGGCGGCCCAGAGTCCGAACGCGCCGTCCACGTGCAGCCACGCGCCGGTGCCCGAAAGCCGGTCGGCGATCGCACCGATGTCGTCGAACGCGCCGGTGTTGATGTTGCCGAACTGGATGCACACGATCGTCGGTCCGCTGATCGCGGGCAGCGCATCGGCGCGGAAGCGGCCCTGGCCATCCACCGGCACGCGCGTCAGCCGCGACCGCCCCAGCCCCAGCATGCCGAGCGACTTCAGCAGGGTCGGATGCGCCTCCGCGCCGACCAGCACCGTGATCGGTGGTGCACCGAACAGGCCGTCGGCCTCGACGTTCCAGCCCACGCGCGCGAGTACGGCGTGGCGCGCGGCGGCGAGCGCGGTGAAGTTCGCGAGCGTGGCGCCGGTGACGAACGCCGATCCGGTGCCGGCGGGCAGGCCGAGCACGTCCACGAGCCACTCGTGCGCGATGCGCTCGAGCGTGGAGGCGGCCGGCGTCGCCGACATGAACGCGGTGTTCTGGTCCCACGCGCCCGCCAGCCAGTTCGCGGCCAGCGTGACGGGCAGCGAGCCGCCGATCACGAAGCCGAAGAAGCGCGGGCCGGCCATGGCCATGGTCGCGGGCGAGCCCAGGCGATCCATGAGTTCCAGGGTCTCTCGCGGTTCGCGCCCGAGGTCGGAGATCGGCTCGTCGAGCGCCGCGAGCGCGCCCACCGCGTCGCGCGAGGCGGCGACGCCGCGCTGGCCCAGGCCATCGAGATAGCGGCTGGCGCGTTCCGCGGCATCGTGCAGGATGTCACTCAAGATCCACTCCCCTTTCCGTCCAGGCGGGGGCCGAACCATGCCAGCCCGGCCGTTATCGCGGCCGTGCCGAACAACGAGCCCCACATCACCGCGCGCGCGAATGCGCCCCAGGGTGCCCACGTGCCAACGCACGCGGCGACCAGCAGGAGGAGGCACGCGCCGCCGTTGCTAACCAACCCCATCCACACCACCGTCGCAGGGTAGCGGCCGGCCCGAGCATCACGCAGCCCCAGGCCATAGCCGACCAGCAGCGCGACATAGGCCATGCCCAACAAACGCACGAACAGCAACGGTTCGGGCACGGGGAAGCCGAGCGCGCGCAGGACGTCGGGCGGGAACAACAGCATGGGCACGCACCAGACCGCGGCCGTCAGCACGATCTTGAGCGTGAGCACGCGGGACAGTCCGACGAGTGGAGAGGTTGACGTTGCCATCCGCATCGGCGCTTCGTGTCGGGAACCCTGGCGTTCGCAGGAGCGCGCGTCAGCGCGCGAACCCTGCAAGCGTGGTCGAACCTGGGATCGCGCGCTTACGCGCGCTCCTACGGCGATGACGGGGTTGCTTGCAGGCGCGCCGCCACCGCCTCCGCCGTGCGCAGCGCGCGCATCACGTTGCGTCCGGCGAGCTTCTGCAGGTCTTCGTCCGTCCACCCGCGCCGGATCAGTTCGGCGAACAGGTTCGGATACATCGAGACGTCGCTCAGGCCCGCCGGCCAGCGGTCGTTGCCGTCGAAGTCCCCGCCGATGCCCACGTGGTCGACGCCGGCGCGCTTGCGGATATGGTCGATGTGGTCGGCAACCTCCGCGATGGTCGCCTGGGGCACCACGAGTGCGCCGAACACCTCCTTGTCGATGCGCTCGCGTTCGGCGGCATCGGTGATGCCCGCCGTGCGCTTCCTGAACTCCGCCACGGCCGGCTGCATCACCTTCGCCACGGCGGGCGAGACGAAGCCCGCGACGAAGGTCACCATCACGACGCCCCCGTTCTTCGGCAGCCGGTCGAGCACGTCGTCGGGCACGTTGCGCGGCACGTCGCATACCTTGCGCGCGTTGGAGTGCGAGAAGATCACGGGCGCCTGCGCCACCTCGAGCACGTCGCGCATGGTTTCTGGCGCGGTGTGCGAGAGGTCCACGAGCATGCCGAGGCGGTTCATTTCGCGCACCACGTCGCGACCGAAGTCGGTGAGGCCGTCGTGCACGGGCGGGAACGCGGCGGAATCCGCCCAGTCCAGGTGCACGTTGTGGGTGAGCGTCATGTAGCGCACGCCCAGCCGGTAGTAGGTCCTGAGCGCACCGAGCGAGTTCTCGATTGCATGCCCGCCTTCCATGCCGAGCAGGGAGGCGATGCGCCCGGCGCGATGCTCGGCCTCGATCTGGTCGGCGTCGAGCGCGAGCCCGAGGCGATCGGGATAGCGTTCGATCACCCGGCGCGCGATCTCGATCTGCTCGAGCTGCGTCTTCGCGAATCCCGACCCAAGTTCGCCCGGGATGTACACGGACCAGAACTGCGCACCGAGTCCGCCCGCCTTCAGGCGCGCGAGGTCGGTGTTGCCCGGTGCGCTGCCGCGCAGGTCATACTTCGCGACATCGCCTTTCGCGGCCTTGTCCTCGCGGATGGCCCAGGGCAGGTCGTTGTGGCCGTCGACCAGCAGGGTGCGCGCGAGCAGCGCGCGCGCATGGACGAGGGCGGCATCCTCGCCGGCATTCGACTCCGCCTGGACCTGGGATGCGCAGCACAGCATCAGGGCCGCGCCGACTGCGCTGCCGACGAACCACCGCGGGTTGATCATGCGTACGACTCCTTCGAGGTCGCAGGATCATAGTGCGAGTCCACCCGCATTTCGTGCGGACGCGGCATGGGGAATGCCGGAACGTGGTCCGGCGCGCGATTCTTTCGCCGGAACGCGATCGAGGTGCGAAAGGATCGCGCGCTGAAGCGCGCTCCTACAAAGGGGCCGCTAGCGTGTCGGAGCGTCGGCCGCGATGCGGCCATGGCGCTCGATCAGCTTCACCAGCGCCTCGTGCGGGATCGCCTTCGCGTAGTGGCCGTCCTGCCCGCGCATGTCGCGCGCCGCGACCATCGCGTTCACGATGGCCTCCTCGGTCGCCTGCACGGTGGCCTCGAACAGCGGATCGAGGCCGTCGTTGCCGATGAACGTCGCGGTCGAGGTCTGCGTGCGGCCGATCGCTTCGGGGTTCGCCGTGGAGAACGCGATGACCAGGTCGCCCGACCCGTTCCCGGCGTAGCTGCCCATGCGCCCGAGCCCGAGCGCGGCACGACGCGCGATGCGCTCGAGCTGGTGGGGCAGCAGCGGCGCGTCGGTGCCGACCACGATGATGATCGATCCCGTCTCGGGCTTGGGCGGATCGGGTTCGCTGTACACGCGATCGTCGCGCAGGTGCTGGCCCACGGGCACGCCGGCGATGCGCAGCGAGTCGCGCATGCCGTAGTTCGCCTGCACCAGCACGCCCACGCGCCGCTCGGCGCCGGCCGCCGCCAGCACGCGCGAGGCGGTGCCGATGCCGCACTTGAACTCGTGGCAGACCATGCCCGTGCCACCGCCCACGTTGCCTTCCGCCACCGGGCCGCCCGATGCGGACGCCAGGGCGCGCGACACGTGCTCGGCGCGCACGTGGAAGCCGTTGATGTCGTTCAAGTGCCCGTCCCAGGTCTCGGCTACGATCGGCAACGACCACCAGTAGCCGCTCGCATCCGCCGCCCCCTGCGCCACGCGCCAGGCGATGACGGCATCGCGCACCACGCCCACGCTGTGCGTGTTGGTCAGCAGGATGGGGCCCTCGAGCTGGCCCGATTCCTCGAGCCAGGCCGTGCCCGTCATCTCGCCGTTGCCGTTGAGCGGGAACCAGGCGCCGAACGCGGGCGTGTCGAGCGTGGCGCGTCCGCGCGGCAGGATCGCGGTGACGCCGGTACGCACCTTGGCGCCGCCGGGCAGGTCCTCGACCAGCGTGACGTGGCCCACGGTCACGCCCGCGACGTCGGTGATCGCGTTCAGGGGGCCCGGCACGCCTTCGAACGGCACGCCCAGGTCGCGCGCGCGCGGTTCGGCGTGCGCAGCGGCGCAAGCGAGGGAAAGCAGGCACAGGGCAGCCGGCACACGCATGGGGACATCCTCCATCGCTGCGTTACGATCGGGTCCGGTGCGCACGCCCCGGTAGGTCGAAGCGGATGGTCGCAGGTTCGCGCATGCAGGGGCATCCATCGCAAGGCAGGACCTAGGTGCACGCATGACACGTAAGATCAACCCGTTCCACCTGGCATTCCCGGTGCATGACCTCGCCGCCGCGCGCGCGTTCTACGGCGGCGTGCTGGGCTGCCCCGAGGGCCGATCCAGCGAGGCCTGGATCGATTTCGACCTGTACGGACACCAGATCGTCGCGCACCTCGTGCCCGGGTCCCGACCCCGCGCGCACAACCCGGTCGACGGCCACGACGTGCCCGTGCCGCATTTCGGCGTGGTGCTGGACTGGCTGGAATTCCCGCGCCTGGCGATGCGGCTGAGTACGGCGGGCGTGCGCTTCGAGATCGAACCCTACCTGCGCTTCGAGGGCCAGCCGGGCGAGCAGATGACGATGTTCCTGCTCGATCCCTCGGGCAATGCGCTGGAGTTCAAATCGTTCCGGGATCCGGCGCGATTGTTCGCGACGGAGGGTTGAGTCGGTCCGGCGCCGGCGGCGTCCCTTCCAGCCAGGCCCACGCCGCGGCGTGCGCCTGTGGCCACGCCACGCTACAGGTCGCGGCGCTGGCGCGACTCGTACAGCTTCGCGTACTTGAGGAACACGTAGAAGGCATCCACGGCGCAGCCGATGAAGCCGGCCCAGCCGGACAGGAACTTGCGCTTGAGCACGTAGCTGCGGAAGAAATGCCAGGGCGGCTGCACCAGCATGCGCAGCAGCACGGCGCGCGTGCCGCGCTCGGCCTTGCCCGCGACCATGCCGGACGAATAGTGGTTGACCTTCGACACCTTCGTCGCGATGTCCGGCTCGCCGAAGTGCAGGAACGGCGGGGCGAGCGCGGCCACGGGACCGTCGACCTCGGGCGCGGCGTGGATGGCATCGCCGGAGAACGAGGCTCGCGTGCGGTCGAACAGGCGCAGCATGGGATTGTGGCGCGCCCGCGCGTGCTGCCAGCGCCAGAACAGCTGCTCGCGCCGCGGCAGCGTGAATCCGGCGACCCGCGGCGCCTGCAGCGCCTGTTCGATCGCGGCGCGCGATTCGCCGGTGAGCGCCTCGTCGGCATCGAGCAGCAGCACCCAGCGGTGCGTGGTCTTCGCCATCGCCGAGGCCTTCTGCGGCCCGTAGCCCTTGAACGGCTCGACGAACCAGCGCGCGCCGTGGCGAGCCGCGATCGCCTCGGTGCCGTCGCGGCTGCCCGAATCCAGCACGACGCGTTCCTCCGCCCAGGCCACCGATTGCAGGCAGCGATCCAGGGTCGCTGCGTTGTCGAGCGTGGTGACGAACACGCTGAGCGGCTCGCGCGTCACGACGGCGAGGTCTCGTCGCTCGCGATCGCGGCGAGCAGCCAGGCGAGCAGCCACCAGAACAGCAGGCCCCAGAAGCTCGAGTAGAACGCGTAGTGCGTGTTCAGCGGGAACACCATGGCGACGAGCGCGATCGCGGGCGCCGCCGCGCGCCGGCGCGCGACCTCCGACAGTCGCCGGTGCGCCGTCGCCAGCAGCGCGACGCCGTACAGCCACATCAGCAGGCCGGGGATGCCGGTCTCGGTCAGCAGTTCCAGCACGAGTTGGTGCGGGTGCAGCGCACCCTGGCCCCGCGTGCGGTCGACGAAGGGATCCTGTTCGGAGGCGTAGTCGGGATACGCGTGGCGGAAGCCGCGCGCGCCCACGCCGTTCACCGGATGGTCTAGTGCCATCGCCGTGGCGGTGCGGAAGATCGGCACGCGCATGGCGAGCGCGCGGTCCACACCGGCCTCCGTGCCGTCGGTGGCCGCGAGCGTGCGGTCCACGCGCGCGGCGAAGGTCGGCGAGATCCGATAGGCAGGAACCGCGAACAGGACCACGGCGAGCGTCGCGCACGCGAGCGTGAGTGCATACCGGCGAGGATCGGGCACCGCGCGATGCAGCGCGAGCAGCGTGACCACGCCGTAGGCGATCCAACCCGCGCGCGCACCGGCCATCAGCACCGCGGCGCCGGTGACCAGCCACGCGAGCGCCAGCCCCGCGTTGCCGTGGCGCGCGTGCGCGGCGAGCAGCAGCACCGGCGAAAGCACCGCGAGCACCGGCCCGAGCTTGAGGTTGTCCTCGCCGAACACGCCGCTGACGCGGTCGGCGCCGATCTCGCCGCCCAGGCCCAGGCCGGTCGCGGCCTGGACCAGCGCGTCGAGCACCCAGATGGCGAGCACGATGCCGCTCCAGCGCAGCAGTGCGTCCAGCCAGTCGGGCCGGCGCCCGAACACGTACGCGGCTGCGAGCGCGAGCGGCAGGAACCTCAGGTCCACCAGCACCGTTCCCCAGGTCTTGGCCGGCGCCACGGCGTCGGGCGCCGAAAACAGGACCGGCAGCCAGTAGCACAGGAACAGCGCGAGGACGAGGCGCAGCACGACGGGTGGGAACCGCGCGCGCAAGGACGGGGCCAGCACGAACCCGCACCCGAACACGGCGCACAGGGCGGCCGCCAGCTCCGAACTGCGCCCGAGCGGTTGCAGCGCCAGCACGGCACCGAACGACAAGGCGACCGTGCCCGCGACGCGCGGGGACGGGTACGCCATCGGGGAATTCATGCGGCCTGCGACCTCAACGGTCCCGCCGTGAGCCCGCAGACTTCGCCGTACAGGTCGAGCGTCGCCGCCTGCATGTCCTGCAGGCGGTAGCGCTCGACCGGCGGCACTTCCGGCGGCGCCTGCAGCACGGAGATGACGCGCAACTGCAGCGCCTCCACGTCCCCGCCATGCACGGCCCCGTCGGGAAACAGCTCCCGCAGCAGTTCCCCCACGCCGCCATGCGCGAACCCCACGACCGGGACGCCGACGCTCAACGCCTCGACCACGGTGCGCCCGAAGGCCTCGGGTTGCCGGGACAGCTGCAGCACCACGCTCGACAGCGCGTACAGGTCGCGGATGTCGCGGCGCGGCGGCAGCATGGCGAGGCGATCCGCCACGCCCATGCGCACCGCCTGCTGCTGCAGTTCCTGCACGTAGTCCTCGCGCCCGGGCTCGCGCACGCCAAGCATGACGAGCGCCACGTCCATCTGGGCCACGGTGGTCAGGTGGGCGAGCACCTTCAGCGCGCAGCCATGTCCCTTGAGGCGGGTCCCGCGGGCAGGCAGCAGCAGCAGGCGTCGACCCTTGAGCTGCGGATACTCCAGGTCCAGCCGCTCGCGCACCCCGGGGTCGGGCGCATGCCCGCGCGGAAACTCGTCGGGATCGATGCCGCGCGGGATCACGCGCAGGCGATGGTGGTCGAAGTCCCCACGATAGTGCTCGAGCACGTACTCGCGCACCGTCTCCGAGACGCAGACCACGCGCTCACCGCCGACCATGATGCGGCTGTAGCGACCGGGCGAATTGAGCCCGTGCACGGTGGTGACGAAGCGCGGCCGCTGTCGACCCAGGCCGAGCATGGCGAAATACGCGATCCAGGCCGGCATGCGCGAGCGCGCATGCACGACGTCGGGGCGGTAGTGGCGGATCAGCCTGCGCAGCTCGAGCACGCGCAATGCGGCGGAGATCGACTTGGCACCGAGGTCGAGCTTGATGTGGCGCGCGCCGGCGGACTCGAGGTCGGGCACCAGGCGCCCGCCCGCCGAAACCACCAGGGATTCGTGCCCGGCCCGCGCCAGCGCCGCGGAGATCTCCAGCGTCGAGCGTTCCGCACCGCCCGCGTTCATCGCGGGGATGAGCTGCATGACCGTCATCATGCGGGGGGCCTCCTAGTTCGGCTCCGCTCCGGTCCCGGGAGGCCCCCGCCCCCGGTCGCCGGCGCGCGGACCCGGTCAGTCCACGAGCTCGAATGTCGAACCGCAATACGGGCACTGGGAGCGCCCCTGCTCCTGCTCGATCGGCAGGTAGACGCGGGGGTGCGAGTTCCACAGCGCCATCGACGGCATCGGGCACGCCAGCGGCAGATCGGCGCGCGTGACCCGGTACACGCCTTGGGCGTTCGCCACGGTCGCGCTGGCGGGAGTACTGACGGTGGCCATCGAGGTACCTTCGGACACGCGCTGGGCGAATGCGGCGCATTCTACCCGCAGGCGGCGCCGCTCGCCGCAACGATCGCCGCGCTTGGGACCCCTGCCACGCCCCGGTTCGACGACGAACGGGGGGCCGGGAGGGCGACCGCCGCGCGATGCCAGTCGTGTTCCGGGCGCGCGCCCCATAGAATCCCGACTTTCGCCCCGGAGCTGGTCGATGAATCCCGTACAGATGATGTCGCGCATCAAGAACATGCTGGTCTCGCCCAAGAGCGAGTGGCCGGTGGCGGCCGCCGAGCCTGCCAGCGTGGCGTCGCTGTTCCTGAACTTCATCCTGATCGTTTCGGTCATCCCGCCGCTGTTCGGGCTGGTCAAGGGCGTGCTGATCGGCACCTCCATCCCGCTCGTGGGCACCATCCGGCTGCCGCTCTCAGCCGGCATCATCACCATGGTGCTGACCTACGGGATGGCGCTGGTCTCCACCTTCCTGGTGGCGCTGATCATCAACCTGCTGGCCGGCAGCTTCGGCGGCGAGAAGAACCTCACGCAGGCGGTGAAGACCGCGGCCTACGCCTACTCGGCCAGCTGGGTGGCCGGCGTACTCGTGCTGGTGCCGTGGGTGGGCTGGGTACTCGCCCTGGCCGGCAGCATCTACTCGATCTACCTGATGTACCTCGGCCTGCCGCACACGATGAAGTGCCCGCCGAACAAGGCCGGCGGCTATACCGCCGTCGTGGTCGTCATCGCGATCGTGCTGGGCTGGATCCTCGCCGCCGTGGTCGGGATCGTGAGCACCATCGCCATGGTCGGCAAGGCCGCGAGCGGCATGGGCACGCTCGACCTGGGCGGCAGCACCAGCGAGACGGTGGCCACCGATCCCGACAGCGCGCTGGGCTCGCTCGCGCGCATGGGCGAACAGATGGAGGATGCGGCCAAGCAGGCGGAGGCGTCGGCGAAGAGCGGCGATACCCAGGGACAGGTCGAGGCCGCGGGCCAGGTGATGGGCGCGCTGCTGGGCGGCGGCGACCAGGTCGAGGCGCTCGCGCCGGCGCAGATCCAGCCGTTCCTGCCGGCCACGTTGGGCGGCCTCTCGCGCACGTCGGTCTCCACCGAACGCAACGCCATGCTCGGCGTGCAGATCTCCACGGGCGAAGCCAGCTACAGCGACGACGAGGGCTCGCGCAGCCTGCGCCTGGAGATCGTCGATACCGGCGGCGCGAAGGGCGCCATGGCATTCGCCGGCTTCGCCATGGGCGAGCGCGAACAGCAGAGCGGCGAGAACTACGAAAAGAGCTACCGCGAGGGCGGCCGCCTGGTGCAGGAGGAATGGGACGCCGGTTCGCGGAGCGGCAAGTACGCACTGGTGCTCGCCGACCGCTTCGCGATCAAGATCGACGGACAGGGCTTCGAGATGCAGGAGCTCAAGGCGATCGCGGGCAGCCTGGACCTCGCAGGACTCGAGGCGCTGAAGATGCAGGGTGTGAAGGCGCGCTGAGGCTTTTCCGGCACCCCTGGGACGTGCCCCCTCTCCCCCGTGGGGGCGAGCGGGGATCTCGCGCGACACTGTCGCGCGCCCGCGAGCGACGGCGCAGGGATGCGCCGGCGGGACTCGCGAGCACAGGATGTGCGAGGAGGGTGGGGTGAGGGGGTGGCCTCAGTTCAGCACGATCGAAATTGGGGCGTGTCGCGGCCCCCTCACCCTAGCCCTCTCCCCGCGGGGGAGAGGGGACCGGAAGAGGTGAGATTGTGACGTCGGGCGCTGAATCAGCGCTTGGGCGCGGCGGCCTCGACCGCGATGCGCACCTCGAGTGCGTCGCTCACCGCGGGTATGGCCTTGTCCACGCCGAACTCGGAGCGCCGGATCGTCGTGGTGGCGTCGAAGCCCAGGGCCGGGACCTTCTTGAACGGATGCTCCCCGGCCTTGAGCAGCGTCACGGCGAGCGTGGCGGACTTCGTCACGCCATGCAGCGTCAGGTCGCCGGTCACCGACAGCGAATCCGCGCCCGTCTTCTCGACTTTCGTGCTCCTGAATTCAATGGTGGGGAAGCGCTCGGCATCGAGGATGTCCGCCGCGCGCAGATGGGTGTCGAGCTCGGGCACGCCCGAGGCGATCGAGGACAGCGGGATGGAGACCGTGACCGAGGAGTTCGCCGGGTCGGTCGCGTCGTACTCGATCGTGCCCGAGGCCGGACGCAGCTGCACCGACTGCCGGGAAAGGCCGAAGTGGACGTAGCTGACGACGACCTGCGTGTGACGCACGTCCATCGTGTAGGTCTCGGCGGCGTGGGCAACGGGCAGCGCGAACAGCGTGGCGAGCAGGGCGGTGGCGAATCGACTCATGGCAACTCCTGGGTACTGGCGCGGGGTCCGCGCGCGGGATGACGGGATTGGGACCGATGCGCAGGCCCCGCGGTTCCCCGGCGCCCATGCCGATCGGGCATGAGCGTATGCCGCCACGGCAGCGGACCATGCAGCCGCTACGATAGCAACCGACGTGGAAGACTCCTGCACCGTACTCACCGATGGCCACGCCGGGAACGAGCGCCAGGCCCTGGCGCTGGCCGATGGCCTGGGCCTGCCTGCCGACGTCCTGCGCGTGTCCTTCGGCGCGCCGTGGTCGTGGCTGGCACCGAGGCTGGTCGCGGGCGCGCTTCGCGCACTGCCGGTGGACACGCGCGCCCGGCTGCCCCGGGCGCCATCGGTGCTGATCGGATGCGGGCGCCAGGGCGCGCTCGCCACGGCCGCGCTGCGCGCACGCGGCGGGCACTTCGCGATCCAGATCCTCGACCCCAGGACCTCGCCCGCCGCGTGGGACCTGGTGATCTCGCCCAGGCACGACGGCCTCGAAGGCCAGAACGTGATCCCTACGCTGGGCGCGCTGCATGCCTTGACCCCGGAGCGCCTGGCGGACGCCGCCGCACGGTTCCCCTCGCTCGCCGCGCTGCCGTCGCCGCGCACGGCCGTGCTCGTGGGTGGCAGCAACGACAGGTTCAGGATCGACGCGTCCTACCTCGAGCCCCTGGTGGATCGGCTGGACGAGGTCCACGCGCGCGACGGCGGCAGCTTCCTGGTGTCCTGCTCCCGACGTACAGATCCCTCCCTGGCGCCGATGCTGCAGGCGTTCGTCGCGCGCCACGGTGGTGCCCTGTGGCGTGGTCCGGAGGACGGACCGAATCCTTATCTGGCCATGCTCGCGCTCGCCGACCGCATCGTGGTCACGCCCGACTCGGTGAACATGCTGAGCGAGGCCGCGTCGACCGGCAAGCCCGTGCACAGCGACACCGTCGGAGACCTCGCCGGCAAGTTCTCGCGCCTGCACGAGGGACTGCGCAACGGCAACCACGTGCGCGCCCTGGATCGCCTGGGTGAGCCCTGGCACCAGACGCCCCTGCGCGAGATGCCCGCGGTCGTCGCAGTGGTCAAGGAGCGACTGGCGTCCTGGCGCTCCGGCCGTCCTGGCTAGGGCGGAACCCGCTGGGTTTCCGCCGCATTCCTGGGTACCGTCGCGGCGAAACCCCTGCGCGTTCCGCCCTACGCATCACGACCCTCGGCGCCCGAGGACAGCCCGGACTGCAGCCAGGCCTCCTCGATCGTGCGGCTCGCGGCGAGCAACGGGCCCGTGCGAGGCAGCACGCGCGGTGCGGCGTCGAGCGTGCAGTCCAGCGCGGCGCACGAGATGACTTCGTGCGCCTCGCCCAGGGCCGCGGCCTGTCCCGCGTCCAGCACGCCGGCGTGCGCGAGCACGGGCAGCAGGTCGTGGCTGCGCGCCTCGGCAGCCAGCCCGGGGTGCGCGTGCGCGTGCTCCAGGACCAGCGCCTGCAGCATGAACTCGAGGTCGGTCAGTCCGCCCCTGCCCTGCTTGAGGTCGATGCGCGCGGCATCGGAGCGATCGAGTTGCGCACGCCAGCGCTCGCGCATCTGTGCAACCTCGCGGCGCACGAGCGCGCCGTCGCGCGCCAGCCCCAGCACCGCGCCGCGCACCTCTCCGAACCGTCGCGCCAGGTCCGCATCGCCGGCCAGCGCGCGCGCGCGCACCAGCGCCTGGTGCTCCCACAGCCACGCGCGCTCGCGCTGGTAGTCGGCGAACGCGTCCAGGCTGCTCACCAGCAGGCCCTTGGCGCCATCGGGACGCAGGCGCACGTCCACCTCGTACAGCCGCCCGGCGCGCGTCTGCGTGGTCAGCGCATGCACCACGCGCTGCGCCACGCGCGCGAACCAGCGCGACCCCTCCACCGGCCGGGCGCCCAGGCTCGTGGCCGAGGAGAGCGCGCCGTCGTAGAGGAACACGAGGTCGAGGTCCGAGGCGAAGCCGAGTTCGCCGCCGCCCAGGCTGCCGTAACCCACGACCAGCACGCCGCGACCGAACCCGACGCCCGGCAGCGCGCCGTGCTGCCGCGTCGTCTCCGCGAGCGCGAGCGCGAGCACCTCGCCGAGCACGGACTCGGCGAGCGCGGCGAGCGCGCGCGCGATCGCGTCGGCGGCGTGGGGCCGGTCGAGGTGCGCCAGCCCGTTGCGTAAGGCCTGGCTCTGGCGCAGCTCGGCCAGCTGCTCGAGCACGAGTTCGGGATCGGCCTCGGCGACCTCGCCCAGGCGCCGGAACAGCGTATCGTGCAGCTCGTGCGCACCGGGCAGCGATTCGTCCACGCGGC
>Ga0315912_10002399_pt1 | contig 20093 bp, 20 predicted proteins | sample VfabasoilMG_FD_204469 | JGI IMG/M metagenome (GOLD analysis project Ga0315912, IMG submission 204469) | Garden soil microbial communities collected in Santa Monica, California, United States - V. faba soil | ecosystem: Environmental > Terrestrial > Soil > Garden | place: USA: California...
GATGTACTACATCGTGGGGTACAGAAAACGCGTGGTGATGGACAACCTTGCGAGATCATTTCCATTGATGAGCCTGGCCGAGCGGAAGGCAATTGCGAAAAAATTCTACCGGCACTTTTGTGATTTGCTCGTGGAGTCCCTCAAGATGTTCACTATCTCATTCAGCGAGTCACAAAAATGTGCGGCGTTCGCACGTGTTGATGTGCCGGACAGTTACTTCGACAAAGGGCAAAGTATCCTCATAACTGCCGGACACTATGGTAACTGGGAAGTTGCTGCCGTGGCCTGCGACGCTTGCCTGAAGCATCAGGTTGTCGGCATCTATAAGCCTCTTACAAATAAGTACTTCGACCGAAAAGCACGGCAATCCCGCGAGAAGTATGGGCTCAGGATGAGGCACAACCGCGAGGTCAAGGAATCATTCGAGGAGCACAGGAACCAGCAGACTGCGACAGTACTGCTGATAGATCAGTCACCCTCGCCACATTCCAGGCCTTACTGGATGGAATTCCTTGGCCAGGACACGGCCGTCCTGACTGGAACCGAAAAATATGCAGTGGAATACAACTACCCGGTTGTCTTCGCACACATCAGAAAGCCAAAGCGGGGCCACTACGAGATATCATTCGAGAAAGTGTGTGATACGCCGCGCGATACACGTCCGGGCGAGATCACGGAGATGGCAACCAGGATACTCGAGCGTGACATCAGGGAGAGGCCGGAACTGTGGCTGTGGAGCCACAGGCGGTGGAAGCATCGGAGAGCTAGTTGACAGTTGACAATAAGGCAGTTGACAAAGAGCGAAACTCAACCTTAGCCTGCTGGTAAAGATTTATTGCCAATTGCCGCGCGGCACGCGGGTTTTGTCAATTGTCAACTGATTGCGCCCGTCAAGAAACGGAACAACGTCGTATTTATCCTCTGACAAACAAAACGCAATATCCTTCGTGACGTCGAGTCGCCTGAGTCGTTGTACATGCGAGGCGGATGCCATGAACCCTGTCATGTCGCCCTTTGCAGTTTCATAGAGATGAGCTGCAGCAAGCGGGGCGTCGCATTCCGGGAGGATCTGGCTCCTGATCTTGTTGACGAGGGCTCCGGCGAAGATGGAATCCTCAAGATTTATTTTGCCCTTCCACCCTGCGCAAAGAATCAAAACAGAATTGCTTCCGTGAAGCAAGTGCTGTGCAACTGACGACAGGTTCAGGAAACTCCCGATAATGATCTCCCTCGCGCGGAGCGACTTGTCGATCGCCTGCGTGCCATTTGTGGTGGTGAAAGCAATCTTGTTTCCTTTGACGCCCTGCATGTATTCGAATGGCGAGTTACCCTTGTCAAAACCATCGACTTTCTCTCCGTTGCGTTCGCCGGACGTGATGTAACCCTCCGCCTTCATCGCCCTGCAGCTTTCCAGGTTTGCATGCGGGACGATGTGGTCCACGCCATGCGCAAACGCCGTCACCATACATGATGTTGCCCTGAGAATGTCGACGATCACCACGGTGCGCTCGCTGATGTCGTACAGGTGCATCATGTCGGGGCTGAGACAAACGTCGACGGTTCGCATTCCGGGGACTTTAACTGATCAGCGGCAGTTTGTGCACCTGGGCCTTGAGGTTCTTCCCGCGAACTTCAACGAATATTTCCGAGCCCGGCTGCGCATGCCCGGTTGAGACATAACCGAGGCCAATTCCAATTCCCAGCAGGGGAGACATTGTACCGGACGTCACCTTGCCGATGGCGTTTCCTGAGCTGTCATTGATGGGGTAGTCGTGACGCGGAATGCCCTTGTCGACCATCCTGAATCCTACGAGCCTGCGGTTGACGCCTTTTTCCTTTTGAGACTTCAGTGCAGCTGAATTGGTAAAATCTTTTGTGAATTTGGTGATCCAGCCAAGCCCCGCCTCCAAAGGTGAGGTTTCATCCGTGATGTCGTTGCCGTAAAGGCAAAAACCCATTTCCAGCCTGAGCGTGTCCCTTGCACCAAGGCCGATGGGCTTTATTCCATCTTTCGCGCCCGCCTGGAAAATTGCATTCCAGACTTTTTCAGCCCCCTTGTTGCCGACATATATTTCGAACCCGCCGGCACCCGTATAGCCGGTGTTGCTGATGACGACGTCCGGGACGCCGGCAAAGTCGCCGATGGCGAAGTGATAATATGGAATTGCGTCAAGCTTGACCGCTGTGAGCGTTTGCAGTATCCCCTTTGCCCTGGGGCCCTGTACCGCGAACAAGCATGTATCGTCAGAAATGTTTTTCATCAAAGCACCCTTGATATTGTACTTTGAGATCCAGCTCCAGTCCTTGTCTATGTTTGATGCGTTGACGACTAGCATGTACTTGTTGTCCTTGATCTTGTAAACAAGCAAATCGTCGACGATGCCCCCGCGATCGTTTGGAAGCGACGAGTACTGCGCCTGGCCGTCGATCAGTTTTGATGCATCATTTGAAGTTACCCGCTGTATGAGATCCAGCGCATCAGGTCCCTCGATCATGAATTCACCCATGTGGGAAACATCGAATACTCCCACGGCGTTGCGCACCGTCATGTGCTCTTCAATGTCCGAGCTGTAACGCACAGGCATGTTATACCCGGCGAAGGGCACCATCTTTGCCCCGAGCTTCTCGTGGACGTCGTTGAGGGGTACTTTTTTCAGTTCCATGATCGTAAATGTGGCTGCAAAATAGAAGTTCTATCGGAGCCGGAGGCAACGTTGGTTGCCTTTTTCAAACTCAACAGTTTGTTCTAGAGGCCGTTTGTCGGGTATCCTATCTCGGTCGCGAATTTTTCAAGTTCTCCGCGCGGGATGGACCGCTTCAGTTCCTGCATAGGTTCAAGCGCGTAGGAGTCAAAGTTCATTCTGACGGCTTCCCTTACGTATGCCTTGCGCAACCGAATCGATGAAGGGTGGTGTTGAAAAGCTTCGACCAGCAATTCGTAGGCGCGCATGGAATTGGTTCCGTGCAATGTAAAGTATCTGGCGGCGGCGAGAATTCCGTCACTAAAAAACAACGACTGTCCCATCATGGCTTCGAACTTTGTCGCCGCAAGAACTGTATCCCCCGCGGCATTCGCGATAAGCGCATCGAAATAAGCGTTGTAGACAGCATGTTTCCCGTCCATGCTGATAGGGGATTCACTGGCTTTTTGCAGCCCATCAATGTCTCCCCTAAGGGCAAGCAGGCGCCGTTCGTGTAGCCGTAAGTCGTCGTACAAACGGGGATCTGTGACAGGAACGTTCCTTACCTTATTGAATAGTGCCGATGCAGCGGGCAGCATGTCATATTCGATAAGAAGTTCACTGGCTTCGAGAAAGCCTCTGGCCTTTAGATTGGTGTCCTCCAGCGCAGACAATATGCGCACGGACCTTGCTGTATCCCATGGCTGAAGTCTGTATCGCACAAATGCATACCTGTCTTCATCGGTGGGTAACGACTCGGCTGTTGAGACAGTAAGGATGGAGGTCATTCTTTCCGCAAGTTTGGAGATCACTGTGTCTGAAGCGACTGACGGGCTACTCCACGCTTCCAGTGCAGTCTTGACTTCAGTGGATCTGTCCAGCGGCGAATACCGAAGCCCCTCGCTGACAGCGACGGCATGGTGAACACCGGAACCAGGGAAGTTCTGCGCCGTGGCGAAATCGACATAGCCCTGGGCGCGGGCAGGCTCATCCTGGTCGAGGCACCATAGGCCCAGAATGCTGTTGAACTTGCCTTTGTTCGAGCTGACAATCGCGACCTCTTCAAGCAATCTGAACGCTTTGCGAATGTCACCCATTGAGTATGAGCCCAGCGCTGAAGCCAGGAGCAAGGCCTCACTCACGTCGGCGTTAGACTTAATGCGAGCAAGCAGTTCAACCCGGGCAAGGGTTGTTGTATCAACTGCACCAGGACGATTGACTATATAGTTGTTGATGTAAGCAGCCTGGGCCAAAGTAATCGTTGTATCGGTTGGGATAATCAGCGGGATCTGCGAGGGTTTTCCAAGGCTTGTCGAAAGGGCGATTCGATTGCCCATCAAATCCGCGTCATCGTCCTGGCGATAGGTGGTATCCTCCGGCATCTCCAGCTGCTGTCGAGCTGCCAGTGCCACCATGTTGGAATGAGCATACGAAGCTGGAAGGTTCCGGAGATAGAAGGCGGCCGAGTCAGGCTGGTTGGAGGCCGCGTACAGCAATCCCATGGTATTCGGGATAGCCGTGCTTTCCGGGAAATGATTGAGGCCTTCCTTCAGGACAGTGATCGCCTGCGATATCTTGTCTTCCGACTGCCACATCTGGGCCCAGTTGAGATAGGACATTTCGGTTGGACGAACATAAGACGCACCTCTGTAGAAGCTCTTTTCTCCATCGTGATCGAACTTCATTGCCGCGATGTTGGCCAGCGCATAGGTGGAATGGTGATTGGAGTACCCATAAGCGCGCGCCTGGTCATAGTACACGCTTGCAACTCGTGGGTTGTCTTCTGCCATGTAAAGATCGGCGACAATATTCTGGAAGCCAGCCAGCGCGTTGTGTGCCGGAACCTGCCAGGTGTTGTAGATGGCAAGCGCCAGTGTTGTGATCAGCCCCGCAAGCCGGAAAGTAAAGAAAGGCATCGTGGTCGGATTGTAGAGCACCTTGTGCACGGCCATATCTTTTGAAAGCATGTTTCCAAAATTGGAAATGATATAGAGCAGAAAGATGAATCCATAGCCGATGTGACTGAAGATAATCAGGTCGGCCACGGCGTCGTAAGCGGGGTCGTTCGCGGTACCCATGCAAAATGCGACGGTGCCGAACGCCATGGCGCCCAAAAAGAGATAGCCGAGAACGCCCTGGGGCTCCATGTCGATGATGTCCTCCAGCGGTTTCTGCCGTTGACGTATACCCCATAACCCCAGGATGCCGGAGATGATGAGTAGCAGGAAGATGTCTATGGAAAAGATATCCCAGCGGATGAATTTGAACTTGGTTGCATACGCTGCCAGAAGATTTAACATGTAAATGAGCGTGATAACGAGGAAGTGTGTGAGCGTCCGTCCCTGACCGGAATTTCTTGTAAGGATTAATATAAAGGACGCGATGATCTCATGCGCAACCATTACGGTAAAGAGCACGCATGCGATCATCCCGGCCGGATAGCTGTAGGCAGCAAGGTGAAGTGCTGGAAACGCTGCCGCGCTGAAGCTGTAGATCACGACGGCAAGAACGAGTGTAAGAGCAAGGAAGTAGAGAAGGCGCATCGCAAACTTCAGTCCCGGCAGGAAGTAGTAAATGTGGAGGCTGCAGATTCCGTATGCCAGGAGCACGCCGACGGTAAACAGTTTGTCAGTGCGCCCGAACATCAGCAGGGTTTCAAGCTTGAGGCTCACGACGAGCAGAATAAAGATGCCCATCGACGCGAGAAAGTAGATGCGGGAGAGCGTGGTGACGATCGACAACAGCCCGGTTACGCACAAGGCAAAGCATGCCAGCCAGATATAACTTGCCGCAAAGTTGGGTTGAAGAGGCGCTCCCAGCAGGCGCTCCGTGACCGTGTAGTTGTTCCCGGGAATTATCAGATCGAAGATCCCCTTGCGTGAAGTCTCGAACGGCACTTCGGTCAGCCCGGCCTCAATGATTGACTGAAAATCAAAGACAGGAGCAGGAGTCCTCAGGTAGCTGTACGACAGGTTTGCAATGGAAAAAACAAAAAGCACCGCGGTGACGTAGAAAATAACCCGTGCGGGCCCGGGCCACTGTTGCCAGAAGAGAAATTTCCGCATCAGCGGGACTTGGTTAAGATTGCCTGGCGTCCTGGTGTCAAAAAAGTAGTTGTTTACTCAAGAACCTTTGGCACCCTGAAAAATTCTCCATCACTGCCGGGCGCAGACTTCAGCGCGTCGGTGTGATTGATGTGTCCTTTAACTTCGTCCTCACGCAAGGAATTCACCTCGTGCGACATCGTGGTGAGGGGCTCCACGCCATTGGTGTCGACCTCCTTCAGCTTCTCCACGAACGTGACGATAGCCGACATGTCCTTCAACATTTTTTCTTCGTCCTCAACTTTGATCTCCAGTCGAGACAGGTGTGCGATCTTCCGCAATGTTTGCCTGTCGATATTCATGAGGTGTTTTGCCTTCTAAGTTCTGTTTCAATTATGTCCCTCACTTTCACCCGAAGCTGAGCCACTGAGCCGGCGTCAAGTTCTTTCGTCTCAATGGGCTCGTGGAAGATTACTTTGACTCTTCCGGGCCGCAGCAGCACAGGACCATCGGGCAAAATTATCCAATTGAAAGGAATGGTGACGGGTACAACCGGGATTTGTTTTTCGATTGCTGCCCTGAAGGCGCCGTCTTTGAATGGCGCCATCTCCGGCGGGTTGCGTGATATGATGCCAGCCTCAGGATAGATCACAAGGCTCTTGCCGTCGTCAAGCGCCTCGATGGTGCGCATGAATGTTGTGGCCCGGCTCATAACCCTCGACCGGTCGACCGTGATGTGCAAGCGCCGGTACATGAATCCGAACAAAGGAATATTTTCCATTTCATTCTTGCCGACGAAGACCGTATTGACAGGCGTGAGCCCCATCGTTGGAATGTCCAGGTATGAGAAGTGATTTGGACAAAAGATGTATTGCCTGGTTCGTGACAGGCGCGCCCGATGCTCTACCGTGTAAGGCAGGAAGCAAAGTGTAAACAATACCTTAGCCCAGATCCTGTTGAGGATGCCTACCCATGTGAACCGGCGTGGAAAAATGATCGGAACGAGAAAGAACGGGAACAGCAGTACAAACAACAATGAAAAGATGACCAGCGCATAGGCCGTATATATTTTCCTCAGCAGAGTCATATCGATGGTCGGGCTCCTTGCAAAAGTTAATAGCCAGACAGTTGCGTTGTCTACAGCTCGAAAGCGATCTCGCAGCGCTCTCCCTTCAGCGACTCGTGGGCCTGATCCACATGGACGCTGGATCTTGCATCGTTCATTTCTTCCTTTACTTTACCCCTGACGGCCTTGAGCTGTCTTGCTTCGATAAAGCGCTTCACGTCTTCACGATTCTCAAGTATCAACGGAGGAACCTCGAATGGCTTGTCGTCATCACCTTTTGCCACCATCGTGAAAAAAGAGGAGTTCGTGTGTTTGACGATGCCAGTCTTGACATCCAGCGCCTCAACGCGTATTCCAACAATCAACGATGTTCTGCCGACGTAATTCACCGAGGCGTGCAGCGAAACAAGTTCCCCCACTTCAACAGGCTGAAGGAATTCAACGCGATCGACAGTGACAGTCACGCAGTAGGTGCCTGCATGCTTGCTTGCGCACGCGTACGCCACCTTGTCCATCAGCGAAAGGAGAATGCCACCGTGAATTTTTCCTCCGAAATTGGCATAGGCAGGAATCATCAGTTCAGTGATGGTTGTTTTCGACAACCGTACAGGTTTCGATGCAGCCATGGGATGAAGATTAAAGTGTTGGAAGGTAGATAATCACGGAGTCAGTTTCAAGATGATGAGACCATCAGGCGAGCCGTCATCCGGCGTAGTCGCAGGAACACGGCTGTTGCGGTAAGCGACAAGCCGATCAGCAACCCAAGCCAGATGCCCTGCGGACCAAGCCCCATCGGGAAGCCAAGCCAATATCCGAGCGGCAATCCCACGATCCAATAGGAGACAAATATGAGTACAGAAGGAACCTTCACGTCTTGCAGCCCTCGCAGGGCCCCAATGCAGACCACTTGCATGCCGTCGGCAAGCTGGAAGAGGCCCGCAATGATGATCAGCGAGGATGCGATCATCATTACCTCGGGATCATTCACGTAAAGGAGAGGCAGCAACCGGTTCCCGGTGATGAAGATCACCGCCCATACTGTCATGAGCGTCAACGCCATGCTGATCAACACCATGGCTACCCTGCGAACACCGTGAAAGTCATTCTTTCCGAGCTCATTGCTTACACGGATCGTGGCCGCCGCCGCAAGTCCCGAAGTCGTCATGTAGCTGACGGTGGCAAGGTTAATGGCAATCTGGTGAGCGGCCAGCGCCTGCGTTCCGAGCCAGCCGATCATCACCAGTGAGAAATCAAAGGCGAGTACTTCAAAAATGAACTGTGCCCCAGCAGGCAATCCGAGCTTGAGCAGATTGCTGAACAGCTGGCGCGAATAGGATGCGATCCGAAAAGCGGCCCGATAGGGAACAAAGGAACGGGAAAAGTACACGACGCCTGCGATGCTGCCCGCCATTAACACGCGTGATATCAACGTGGCCCACCCGGCGCCATTTAGTCCAAGGGCCGGCATGCCGAGCCTTCCATTAATCAATATGTAATTGAGAAATATGTTGACCACATTGGTGCCCAGGACGATAACCATCGGCGTCCAGGTATTGGACAAGCCTTCTGAAAACTGCCGGAACGACTGAAAGATCATGATCGGAATGAGCGAGAAGGTGATGATCGCCAGGTAAGGGATCGACAACTCAACGACTTCCGGGGGTTGATCAATCACGAATAATATGTTCTTTCCGAAATAGACTATGGCGCAAAGCACCAACGCGTTTGTGACGTTGACTACCAATCCGTGCCGGAGGATATCGGCGCTGCGACTGATGTCGCCCTGGCCGTCGGCCTGCGCAACGAGCGGTGTGATTGCGTACGACACGCCAATCCCGAACAACATCAACACATTGAAAGCGACATTCGCAAGTCCGGCCGCGGCGAGCTGCTTCGCTCCGATGTGACCCACCATAATGTTGTCGGCCACGCCCATCATCACATGGCCCAGTTGACTGAGCATAACCGGGTAAGCCAACAGGATGGATTGGCGCAGATCGTTTCTATAGCTGGATAAAATGCCCACTGCGGATCAGATATTCATGAGCCTGGCAACTCTCATCAGGCCCATGACGCTCAGGCTGTCGGTGATGCGGCCATCCAGGACCATCCCGACGGCTTCCGTCAACTTCACCTTGAGGATCACCATGTCCGCCTCGGTTTCTTCCGGCTCCGATTTTCCCTCGACCAGTTGCTGGGCGAGGAAGATAAATCCCTCCTCATCCGAAACGGAATTGCTGAGATGTGTCCTTTGGATCATCGTCCATTTTTTTGCCGAGAATCCTGTTTCTTCCTTCAGTTCCCGCTTTGCACACTCTTCCGGATCAGAACCTATCGCGCCTCCACCTTCCGGTATTTCCCAACTCCATTCATCCAGCGGATACCGCCATTGTCCGACCAGCCAGGTGTTGCCATCTTCATCGAGCGGAACAATGCCGATGGCCTTGTTTTGAAAATGAACCTTCCCGTAGATTCCCGCCCCGCCTGAGGGATTAATCACGTTATGTTCTTCGACCTTTATCCAACGATTTTCATAAACGGTCTCGGCGGATAAAGTCTTCCAGGGATTTTTGTAGTCGTCAGCCATACGAACAAAATTAGTTGAATTGCGAGGAGCGACTGCATGGGCCCCGGGCATTGGGACCACATTTAAGTTCACGTCAATCGTTCCGGATTCTTGCGCCATTGCTATCTTGGATCGTGCTTTTGTCCTCATTTACTCCTGACCTGATAGAAGCAGGTTGTGATGAAGTTGGCCGGGGTTGCCTCGCGGGCCCGGTGGTGGCGGCGGCGGTGATCCTGCCTAAACACTATCAGCATGAATTGCTAAACGATTCCAAGCAGCTGACGCGCGACGAAAGGTTGTTGCTAAAGGCAGAGATCGTTGAACATGCTCTCGCGTGGTCGATAGCGGAGGTGAGCAACAATGAAATCGATGAGATCAACATACTCAATGCCTCGTTCAAGGCGATGCACCTTGCGCTCGATCAGCTTGTAATCCGTCCCGAGTTCCTGTTGATTGATGGAAACCGGTTCAAGCCCTACCGGGAACTTCCATTCGAGTGTGTTGTGAAGGGTGATGCCGTATATCTGTCGATCGCAGCGGCATCGGTCCTGGCCAAAACCTATCGCGACGAGCAGATGGAGAAGTGGGCGCTGGAGTTCCCCGGGTATTCGTGGGAAACAAACGTGGGGTATCCCACAGAGGAGCATCGCGATGGCATTAAGAAACTTGGGATTACACCTCTGCACCGCAGGTCGTTCCAGCTGTTGCCGTCTCAACTTGAGCTGTTTGAAGAATAGGGCATGGAGAAAGGCGAGTTAACGACCGATGGACTTGTAGCATGCCGGAATTGCGGCGCTCCACTAACATCGAAGTTCTGCGCTGCCTGTGGCGAAAAACGATTTGTACCCGGCGAGCATTCGATAAAGCACTTCATGGGCGACATCGTGCGCGAGCTGACATTTCTGGACTCGAGGTTCCTCTACACTTTCAGGCTGATGGTCACAAACCCCGGCTCGCTCAGCTACCAGTACATCAATGGAAGGCGGGTCTCGTTCGTAAAGCCTCTGTCGATGTTCTTCATCGCCAACCTGATTTATTTCCTGTTCCCGCTGTACAGCACGCTTAACACGCCGCTCAATGTGCAAATGCAGCACATGCCATACTCGTCGATCGCCGAGCGCATGGTGACTCAAAGATTAAAAGAAGATAAGATTCCCCTCAAAACATTCGAGGTGGCCTACGCTCAGCAGTCGACAAACATGGCGAAGCTGATCCTTTTTCTAATGGTGCTGTATTTCTCGGTTCCGCTTGCGCTTGTCAATTACAGCAAGGAGCTTTACTTCTACGATCACCTGATGGTCGCCCTTGAATTCTTCAGCCTGGTCGTGATCTGCGTTTTCCTGGGAATCCACTGGAGTACGTATTTCCTATGCTGGATCGTAGCACTCGCCGGCGGCGATATATGGTTTATAATGGCCGACTCAGTTATCAGTTGGGTAATAGTGGTGGCGATCATTTACCTCCTCTACAGGATCGGGAGATCAGCATATGGCATGTCGGCCTATCGTGCGCTGATGAAGGCTGCAATCCTGGTTGCATGTTTCGTTGTCGTGTTGCAGCTCTACCGTGCCAGCCTCTTCTTTATCACCTTTTGGACAATGTGAATGTGTCTGATTTTCATTTCCGTTAACAACCATCCAACGTACAAGCTGATCGTTGTGGCGAACCGCGACGAGTTTTATGCGCGGCCGACGTTACCTGCCGGGTTCTGGAAAGACTTTCCGAGCGTGCTTGCAGGAAGGGATCTTGAAGCGGGCGGAACATGGATGGGTGTGACCAGATCGGGACGCATCTGCATGCTCACCAACTATCGTGACCTAACGCATCTCAAAACAAGTGCGCCATCCCGCGGGCACCTGGTATCGCGCTATCTGGAAACAGAACCATCACCAGAGCTGTACGTGACAAGTGCAAGGAGGGGGGGAGCTGCATTCAATGGATTCAACCTCATCGCAGGCGACACCAGCGAACTGTGGTATTGCTCCAACTACGCTCCGGGAGTTCAACAACTCTCCCCCGGCCTCTACGGGTTAAGCAATCATCTTCTTGACTCCCCATGGCCAAAAGTTGTGAAAGGCAAGCAAGCGCTCTTACCGCTGCTGGCCAGGCCAGTGGTGAAACCCGCAGACCTGATGGACGCGCTGTTCGACGACAGGCCGGCGCACGACGAGCAATTGCCCGACACGGGCATTGGACTTGAACGCGAGCGCGCGCTTTCCCCGATGTTCATCAAAGCGGGCGACTATGGCTCAAGGTGTACCACGGTCGTGCTTGTGGACCGGGCAGATCATCTTACCTTCGAGGAACGAGTCTACAACACCACCACGTTCGGGTACGAGTCCCGCGAGTTTCAATTTCAAATCAACCGCCCGCAGTGAAAAAGAAGAAGACCGATCATACCCCGATGGTCCTGCGGTTCATTCGCTGGTGGTTCCCAAAAGCTGAAAAGTTTGCGCCCGGATTTGCGGCGCGATACTTCAGAAAAATTTTCTTTACGCCATTGAGGTATAAGACACCGGAGAGGGAACTGGCGTTCATCGCAAGCGCAGAGAAGTTTGATATTTTCCTTAACCACAAGCGCATGCAGGGGTACAAGTGGGGCTCGGGCACTCCCGTCCTGCTGATCCACGGATGGGCAGGGCGCGCCACCCAGTTCAGAAAATTTATTTCGACGCTGACGGCTTCCGGTTTTCAATGCATAGGATTTGACGGACCTGCGCATGGTCTGTCGGAAGGGAGACAGACCAACATCATCGAGTTCAGCGAAGTAATAAAGAAGGTCCATGAACAGTTCAATCCTGTTGCCGCGGTCGCACACTCGTTCGGCGGCGTTGCGGCAATCTATGCATGCACCCAGGGGCTCCCGCTGAGGAAATTGATAACCATAGCAAGTCCGTCCATAGGCAGTGAAGTCATCAACACTTACCTCCGGGCGATAAATGGTTCGGCTCCCACGGGAGAAGCGTTCAGGAAATATCTCGTGTCCACTTACGGCAGGACGTTTGATGAATTCTCGTCATTGCACCTGGTGAATCATCTGCCTCAGCCACTGGATCTGCTTATTGTTCAGGATGAGGACGACAAGGAGGTCATTCTACGCCATGCAACCGAGTTAAAGGCCGCCTACCCGGCAGCCAAGCTTTTGTTGACCAGTGGGCTTGGTCACACGAGGATCTTGCGTGACGAAACAGTGATTGCGAAGGCCATGGACTTCATTCGCCGCCCCTGATGTAACATTTGTGGCACCGGGGCCGTCTGATGGTTAAAATTCCCGTGCTCTGCTGTTTTTTGCTCAAATTCATCCAACTTTGAACCCCTGAAAGCGTTGATAAGTACTATTTGACTCCGTTCAGCGCGATCCAACCTCAGAAGTAACAAGCATGTCCAAGATCATAGAGACCCACCATATCTCCCGTCGGTACAAAATGGGCGACAACATCGTCAATGCGTTACAAGATATATCGATTTCGATCGACAAGGGCGAGTATGTGGCGTTTATGGGTCCTTCGGGCTCCGGGAAATCAACATTGATGAATATCGTCGGTTGCCTCGACACGCCGACGACAGGTACATACAGCCTCGCCAATCAGTTGGTGAGCGATATGACGGAGAACGAGTTGGCGGAAGTTCGAAACAAGGAAATTGGATTCGTGTTTCAGACGTTCAACTTGCTACCGCGCGCGTCCGCGCTTGAGAATGTCGCCCTTCCGCTTATTTATGCCGGCTACGGCCGCGAGGAGCGCCATGAAATGGCAATGGCGGCATTGGAGAGTGTGAGCCTCGCGGACAGGTACCACCACCGGCCCAACGAATTGTCCGGCGGTCAGCGCCAGCGTGTCGCGATTGCCAGGGCGCTTGTGAACAATCCGTCGATCATCCTCGCCGACGAACCCACCGGTAACCTGGACTCGAAGACATCCTACGACATCATGAACCTCTTCCAGGAGCTTCATGATAGAGGCAACACCATCATCATGGTAACTCACGAGGATGACATCGCGCATTATGCGCACCGGATCATCCGTCTGAAGGATGGTCTTATCGAGTGGGATCGCAAGAACGAGAATGTTAACCGCGGCGCCCCGGTAGCAGCCCACTAGGCTTGCCCCCCAATTTCTGATCGGCTGGCCCGAAAGGGAAACTACCCTTTTGCCTCCTGCAGACTTTTTGTTTTATCTTATCGTTCCAATCGCGGGGCGCATGAAGATATACACAAAGACAGGAGACAAGGGAACTACTGCTCTCTTGGGGGGCAAGCGCCTGTCGAAATCCGATCAGCGGATCGACGCCTATGGCACTGTTGACGAGCTCAATGCGCACATCGGCATGCTGAGGGACCAGGAAGTGAATCGCAAGAGAAGTGCGGAGTTGATTGAAGTTCAGGACAAGCTTTTTGTTATAGGGGCGATGCTTGCAACGGCTCCGAAGGCCAAGGTCAAAATTCCGAAGCTCCTGGAGTCTGATGTTGAAATGCTGGAACGCGCAATCGACGCAATGGACAAGTCCCTGCCCGTGATGCGGTCGTTTGTTTTGCCCGGTGGTCATGCTTCGGTTTCTGCCGGTCATGTTGCCCGCACTGTCTGCCGCCGGGCCGAGAGGCTAGTTGTTGGCCTTGATGCGGTTGAGCCGCTCGTGATCAAATACCTCAACCGGTTGTCGGACTATCTCTTTACGCTCTGCCGGCTGATGTCGAAGGAGCTAGGTGCGGAAGAAGTGCCATGGAAAGGCGGCAAGCGGTAAGGATATGTCAATGAGCCGATTGCTGTTTACGGCATTACTCCTTGCGTTTGCAGGATCAACCTTTGGTCAGCAACTGCTTGTCATGAAAAAGGGACGCGTAGTTGCCAGGTTTGAGCCGGGCGAAGATTTTTACTTTCAACTGAAGGACCAGCGGCAGGTCTACCACGTCACGCTCCAGACCATCAGGGAGTTTTACTTCACAACAATGAACAGGGACAGCATAGCCTATACCCGCATTGCATCTGTTCATTTCAAGAACGCCGATCGGAAAAAGTTTGGTATGACGACCGCCCTGACAAGCGCAGGTCTGTTGGCAGTTTACGGACTTAATACAATTGCATTCGATGAGCGATCACCGGCAATGCGTGGTCTCCGGTTCGTCGGCATAACCGGCGTCTTTGTGGGCACCATCATTTACCTCAGGAGCGATCGCAGGGTCAAAATGGATGGCAGGAAGCGGCTGAGGTACGCCGCGTACGATTCCCCGCTGTACCGGTAGTAGTCAATTTGCGAACTGCTTATATATTTGCGCCATGACAACAGAACAACTCAAAGATCTAAAAGGTCGTACCTCCGCCTTGAGGAGGTATCTTTGACTACGACCGCAAGCGGACGGAAATAGAAGACGAGGAGCGTATCACCCACCAGGCCGATTTCTGGAACAATCCGAAGCAAGCTGAGACTATCCTGAAGAACATCAGGGCCAAGAAGATCTGGACCGATGCATTCGACCGGGTCAGCAAACAACTCGACGACCTCGACGTTTTGAATGAGTTTCACACTGCAGGAGATGTAGGCGAGGATGAACTCAACAGGGAATACAAGAAGACCTTCGACGCCATCGAAGAACTTGAATTCAAGAAAATGCTGAGCCAGGAAGAAGATCAGCTCAGCGCAATGATTGAAATCAACCCGGGCGCCGGCGGAACAGAAAGTCAGGACTGGGCCGAAATGCTCAACCGCATGTATATCATGTGGGGAGAAAAGAACGGTTACAAAGTATCGCAGGTCGATTACCAGGCAGGAGACGTGGCGGGCATCAAAAGCGCAACGCTCGAAATCGATGGCCCGTTCGCATACGGCAAACTTAAAGGCGAAAGCGGCGTACACCGCCTTGTGAGAATTTCCCCTTTCGACTCCAACGGCAGACGACACACGTCGTTTGCGTCAGCGTTTGTTTACCCGGTTGTCGACGATACAATCAACATTGAGATCAGTCCGAATGACATTGAACTGCAGACCTCGCGCTCGGGCGGAGCGGGCGGCCAGAACGTAAACAAGGTGGAGACCAAGGTTCAGCTTACCCACAAACCAACCGGTATCGTGATTGTTTGCCAGGTGGAACGTTCACAGCATGCCAACCGCGAGAAGGCCATGCAGATGCTCAGGTCGAAGCTCTATCAACTTGAAATGGAAAAGAGAAATGCAGCGCGCGACAAGATTGAGGCTGGCAAGATGAAGATTGATTTTGGCTCCCAGATCCGCAACTACGTGCTGCATCCCTACAAGCTTGTGAAGGACGCACGGACGGGTGTGGAGCGCACCGACGCCCAGAACGTACTGGATGGCGATCTGGATGATTTTATCAAAGCATTTCTGCTCGGCGCACAGGAAAATGCGCTGCCAAAGTGACTGGCTCAACAGCGCGTGTATATACCACCCAGTTCTGGCTGGTGTGTGTGAGCTCTGCACTCTTCTTTGCCAGCTTCAACATGCTCATCCCGGAGTTGCCGGCATTCCTCGCCTCACTCAACGGAGCGGAGTACAAGGGACTCATCATTTCGTTGTTTACCCTGACGGCAATGATCTCGCGGCCATTCAGCGGCAAACTCGCAGATACCATCGGCCGGATCCCCGTAATGGCAGTGGGTGCGGTTGTTTGTGTGGTTTGTAGTCTCGTATACCCCGTGCTGTCAAGTCTTGCCGGATTCTTTATGCTTCGGTTTGTACACGGATTTTCAACAGGATTTACGCCAACAGGACAGGCAGCTTATCTCTCAGACATAATTCCTGACGACCGAAGGGGAGAGGCAATGGGTATCCTGGGAACTGCCGGCATGGTAGGCATGGCCGGCGGGCCTGCCGTTGGAGGTTTGATCACCAGGTTGTACAGCCTGGAGGCCACGTTCTATTTGTCGTCGGCATTTGCGTTCATCGCGGCTTCAATCATCTTGTCGACGCGGGAGACACTCGAAGGCAAGGCCCGGCTAAAGACTTCAACGTTTCGGATCAACCTGAACGATGTGTTTGAGCCCCGCGTATGGCTGCCCTGCCTGGTGATGGTTCTTTCCATGTATGCGTATGGCGCCGTGTTGACGCTCATGCCTGATTTTGGAGCGTCCCTGGGCATCATGAACAAGGAGCTGCTGTTCACCTGCTTTACGTTGGCTTCACTTGCAGTGAGACTGGTGGCGGGGCGAGCGTCGGACAAGTTCGGGCGTGTGCCTGTGCTGTTCGTGGCGACCGGCCTGGTGCTGGCGTCTATGCTGCTGATGGCCATCGCCGATAGTCAGTCGCTTCTCGTTGCCGGTGTTACCCTTTACGGGATTGCGCAAGGCATCACCTCGCCAACACTGCTTGCGTGGGCAACGGATCTGAGCGATGAACATCACCGCGGCAGGGCGCTCGCGTCACTTTATATATTCATGGAAATGGGCATCGGCCTGGGCGCCTTCTTGTCGGGATGGATCTTCGCCAACGACGGTACCAGCTTCTTCATGCCTTTTGTAGCAAGTGCGCTGCTTGGCGGAGCGGCATTTGTTGTCCTCCTGCTGCGACCAATGTCAGCGACACGATGAGCACCAGGTTTTTCCTGACTCTTTTCATTGCAGCGGCAGTTACACAACTGGCGACAAGCCTGCTTGGGCTGCAGGTGGCTGACAACGTTTCAAAGTGCTTTCTCCTTCCTGCATTATGCGGCTACTATCTGTCGTCCGGCCAAAGGTCCCTTCCCTTTATCCTGGCGCTGGCATTCTGCTGCATAGGAGACATTCTCCTGATCTTTCACGGACAAGGGGAAATGTTCTTCATGGGCGGGTTGACGGCGTTCCTCTCGGGACACATTCTGTATATCCTCGCCTACAGGCAGCACAGAACGGGTGATCCTGCGACCGGCTTGCTCGCCACGCAGAAAGTCCGGTTCTCTCTTCCTGTTGCGCTAGCCGGCACCGGGCTTTACGTGGTGGTGCTTCCGGCGCTAGGCTCACTGAAAACACCCGTGCTTGTTTACGCCGTAGTAATTGTGGTGATGGTAATGACTGCGCTCTTTCGTCACGGCCGGACAAGCGCTTCAAGCTTTTGGCTTGTGTTCAGCGGCGCCGTGCTGTTCATGGTATCGGACTCCATTCTTGCACTGAACAAATTCCTGGGCTCAATCCCGAACGCAGATTTCTATATCATGCTGACCTACATCGGCGCACAGTTCCTGATTGTAGAAGGTGTAAGGCGACATCATTAATACTCTATACCTCTTACTACTTACTCCTTCGTTAACACGTCAACGCGTCAACACGTCAACACGTCAACACATCAACACGTCAGCACGTCATCACAGCTTGCGCACGTGCCCGGCTCCTGATGCGTGGCTGTTCACGTGCGACGGGTTTCCCTTGTAGCTGACAGATCCGCTTCCGGAGATATTCGCATCAAGTTCTGATTTCACATTGATCTCCACATCGCCGGAACCGGAGATTCGGATGTCGCACTTGTCAGTCTCGAGATTTGCCGCGAGCACCTTGCCCGATCCGCTGATCGATGTCCTTACTTCATTGGAAGTACCTGAAGCTTCAATCTTGCCCGATCCGGAAACGCCAAAGGCAGCGGTCCTGGCAATTCTTTCGTCCAGCCTCACTCTCCCGGATCCGCTAACGTGACTCTCAAAATTCTGGCAGGTGCCCGACAGTTCAATGCGTCCCGAACCGCTTACGTCCGCCTCGATATCACCTGATGCCTCTGCTTCAATGCTGAGTGAACCCGAACCGCTCACATTGAGGTCCAGGTCTTCAACTTTGAATTTTGTTTCGGCCACGAGGTCGCCGGATCCGCTCACACTGAGGGCCTCGAGTTCAGGGATGGTGACATAAACTGTGACCCTTTCACTGCCGTCATTCCAGCCCCAGTTCCAGTGACCTTCTCTTCCGATCACCAGGCGGTCTCCTTCGACCCTGACTTCAAGTTCCCTGAGGTAGTCCTTGTCGCCTTCAATTTCAACCCTTTGTGTTGGTCCTTGTCTGAGGAGAAGTTTGCCCGACACGCGGAAACTTATTTTGTCAAACGAATCCAGTTTAAGAACATCTTTCTTAAGCTGGGCCTGAACCTGTAGTGTCAGTAACGCGAGTACGAGGAATAAAATTGGACGCTGGGACTTCATATGACTGTCATTTTTTTGTGATAAGACCAGCCATTACAAACAAAGGTTGCACCTCTTTCATAAAAGCCGTTGCAAACCATCAAAGCATGGCGGCAATGCGGTTTTTGAGGCCTCGAGGCCCCGTTCCGATTGCACATAGACGTTACATCCGAACAGCACATTGTTCAAAATCGGGCGGAGGGACGCCGGAAGAGTCTCCGCAGGCCCGCCCTTGTGCTGTGCACTCCAGACACGATGAGCAGTCAGATTAGTGTGGTGATTTGAGTACTTTGAGATCCCATTTCATGTTCAAGTTCAAATAGGGTCAGGCAATCATGTCACAAAAACGAGCTCCGGCACTCTTCTTTATCCTGATCACCCTGCTTGTCGACACGATCGGCTTCGGGATCATCATCCCGGTGATGCCCGACCTCATTCAGGAATTGTCGAAGGGAACATTGTCTGAAGCTGCCGCTGCCAGCGGATGGCTGCTTTCAACTTATGCAATCATCCAGTTTTTTTGTGCACCAATCATCGGGGGACTCAGCGACCGGTTTGGACGCCGGCCTGTGTTGCTGGGAGCGCTGTTCGGTTTTGCCTGCGACTACATGTTCCTGGCTTTTGCGCCGACGCTTGCATGGTTGTTTGTGGGCCGCGCGATTGCCGGGATCATGGGCGCGAGTTTCACTACCGCCGCCGCATACATAGCAGACATTAGCACGAAGGAGAACAGGGCACAGAATTTTGGAATGATAGGTGCCGCCTTTGGACTTGGTTTCATTATCGGTCCCGTCATCGGAGGATTGCTCGGCGGCCTTGGAACAAGAGTTCCCTTCATGGTTGCCGGTGGACTCACGATGGCGAACTGGCTTTATGGGTACTTCATTCTTCCTGAATCCCTGAGCCAGGAAAACCGGCGGAAGTTCGAGTGGGGCAGGGCTAACCCTATCGGGACTCTCGTCAGCTTGTCTAAATACAGTGTGATTGCCGGATTGTTAATTGCAATCAGCCTGCTTTATCTCGCCGCGCATGCTGTTCAAAGCAACTGGGCCTACTATACCATCGAGCGCTTTAACTGGAAGCCTCACCAGATCGGAATATCACTCGGTGTGGTGGGAATTGTCACCGCCATTGTGCAGGGATACCTTATCCGGATGGTGATTCCAAAACTTGGTACGCGCCGGAGCGTGTATGTCGGGCTGGGTTTATATACCGTTGGCCTGGTGCTGTTTGCGCTGGCAAACCAGGGATGGATGATGTATGCATTTACTGTGATTTACTGTTTTGGTGGAATCGCGGGTCCTGCCATGCAGGGTGTGATGGCGGGCATCATTCCACCAAATGCGCAAGGCGAGCTGCAGGGAGGGTTCACAAGCCTGATGGCGCTTACTGCGATCTTTGGCCCGCTTCTCATGAATGGCCTGTTTGCTTACTTCACTTCACAGGATGCGCCGCTGTATTTTCCGGGTGCGGCGATGTCGTTGGGAGCCCTGCTTTGCCTTGCAAGCACCTTGATCGCGAGGTATACGCTGAAGCAGGTCGCCGCCTGACCGCATAGCTATCTGACCGCTCGTTTGCCGTAAACGGCAGCGGTCTGATGGCTAAGCCGGTCGTTGCCGCCTGCTTAGAATTTCATAGATACGGAGGC
>Ga0315912_10002400_pt1 | contig 20088 bp, 14 predicted proteins | sample VfabasoilMG_FD_204469 | JGI IMG/M metagenome (GOLD analysis project Ga0315912, IMG submission 204469) | Garden soil microbial communities collected in Santa Monica, California, United States - V. faba soil | ecosystem: Environmental > Terrestrial > Soil > Garden | place: USA: California...
CCAACGTCATCGCGCTCGATGGCGACCCGCCGGACGTGAAGAGCATGGTGCAGCTGCCGCAGGGCATCAAGATGAAGACGCCCGACCCGATTGTCCCCGCGCCGCCGCTGACCGCCTACGATCTCAAGAAGACGGGGGGATGCCCCGCCGGCTCGCCGGCCGCGTGCACCTCCGTGGGCGACGTCATCACGTTCACCCCCGTCGGCTCGACGCCGGTGCAGCTCGGGAACGTGAGCCTGCTCGCGCAGGCCGAGGTGCACCTGAAGGCGGGCATCTACGAAGTGAACAGTTTACAGGTCGCCGGCAACGCCAAGCTCTCCATCGATTCCGGCCCGGTCGTCTTTCGCATCGCGGGCAAGGATGCTTCAGGCAACGATCTGGCCACGCCCCTCATCATCAACGGCGATGGCCTCGTGAACGGCGCGAAGATTCCACGGAATCTGCAGTTCGTCTATGGCGGCAAGGGCGACATCCAGATCAATGGCGGATCGACGAACTCGTTCCTCACCTACGCACCGAATGCGTCGATCACGATCAACGGCGGAGCCGAAATGTACGGCGCCCTGGTGGGAGCCAAGATCAAGGACATGGGCCAGGCGAAAATCCACTACGACCGTCAGCTTGGCGGGTGGGCGCTGACAGAAGGCAACCCGACGATGACGTCGTTCACCTGGAGCAGCACCAACTAGGCAGGCAAGCAGGTGGGCAGGTAGGGATTCAAGGCCGGCGCTTCTCGCCGGCCTTTTTCTTTTCGTCCCAGCGCTTCAACAGCCAGAACAGCCACACCGAGATCGCCACGATCAGCAGCACCCCGGCGCTCCCCCACTTCGCGAACCACAGAACGAATTCCGGACCTTCCCGCATGGGTTGAATGTACCTGAGCCTGTTTGGCGGCGTCCTGCACCTTCTGTTGTGGAGGCGTTGACGATGGCCATACTGAGCGAGGTGCGAGAGCGTTCCCAGGGGACCCACGTTCGAGAACATGGGAGCGTGCTGGCAGAGGCTGAAAAGCGGCTCCTGGTCTGGCTCGCCCATCGCCTGCCCCGCCGGATCAACGCCGACCACCTGACCGCGCTCGGCGCGTTCGGGACCATGGCCGCCGGCGCCGCGTTCGCCGCGGCGTCCTGGGATCGGCGGGCGCTCTGGCTCGTGCCTGTCATGCTGGCGGTGAACTGGTTCGGCGACAGCCTCGACGGCACGGTCGCGCGAGTCCGTGGACACCAGCGGCCGCGCTACGGCTACTACCTAGACCACGCAGTGGACCTCGTGAATGCCACGGCGCTCTTCATGGGCATGGCGTTCTCCGGGTTGATGGCCCCGGTGCTGGGGCTGGCTCTGCTCCTCGGCTACGTCCTGCTGTGCGCCGAGTCGTTCCTGGCCACTCACGCGGTGGGCGTGTTCCGCATCTCGTTCTCTGGCATCGGGCCCACCGAGCTGCGGATTCTGCTGTCGATCGGCGCGGTCACCGCCATCTGGCGCCCCGTGGTCGTGCCGTTCGGCGTGGCGCCGGTGGCGCTCTTCGACATCAGTGCCGTCGTCTCGCTGGTCGGAATGGTCGTCGCTTTCGGTGTCTCCACCTGGCGGAACGCCCGCACGCTGTATCTGGCGGAACCTCTACCCGCCCGCGCAAAGGGCGGGCAATGAAACACCGTGGACCAGTGAGCCGCACGGCACGATTCGCCTGGGTCGGCGCCGGCGGGTTCCTGGTGCAGGTGATGACGCTTCATGCGCTCGCCGCCGCCGGACTCCCTTATCCGCTGGCCACGGCGATGGCGGTCGAGGCGGCCATCCTCCACAACTTCCTGTGGCACGAGCGCTGGACCTGGGCCGACCGGCCGGCGGCGGGTCAGGCAGGCCTCGAGGCCTGCAACTCCGAACGGTGGCGGCGGCTCATCCGCTTCAACGGGTCCACGGCGCTCATTTCGATTGGCGGCAACGTCGCGCTGATGGCGCTCTTCGTGGGCCGGCTGCACCTGCCGCTCATGCCGGCCAACCTCCTGGCGGTCGTCACGCTCAGCGTCCTGAACTTCCTGTCGGCCGACCGGCTCGTCTTTGCTACAAAGTTGACCCGCCGCCAGACCGATCCAACGACAATGTAACACGCCGCGGCGATCCATCGCAACGCGATTTGACTAGACTGGGGGGCACGCACGCCTGACGCATCGGTGTGATCAGGAAGGGGGCCCCCCGTGCCATTTCGAACCGCGGGCACGCACGACGACATCCGCGAGGTGTTCTCGCTCGACGAACTCGCCGCGCTGGCCGAAACCGGCGCCAACCCCGAAGAGACGTTGATGAGTCTTGTGGGGCTCATCGCCAGACGCTTCGGCACCGAGGTCTGCTCCGCGTATCTGCTCGAACCAGATCGCGTGAACCTGATCCTGGCGGCCACGGTCGGCCTGCGGGCGGAGTGCATCGGCACGCTCCGGCTGGGGCTGCACGAAGGGCTCGTGGGGCTGGTGGCCGAACAGGTCCGCCCCCTCGCCGTCGAGCACGCGCAGACGCACCCGCGCTTCAAGTACTTCAGCGAGGCCGGCGAAGAACCGTTCCAGTCGTTCCTCGGCGTGCCGCTCATCGACAACGGCGTCCTGCAGGGCACGCTGGTGGTGCAGACGCTCGAACGGCGGCACTTCTCGGACGCCGAAATCGAGGGGCTGACGGCCGCCGCCGCGCAGGTGGCGCCGATCATCCGCGAAGCGCGCGTCGTGCATCGATTCATCGCGCCCGCGCAGGAAAAGCTGTGGGCGCTCGCGCGCAACCTGTGGTGGAGCTGGGATCAGGACTCGTGCAGCCTGTTCCAGGATCTCGACCCGGTGCGCTGGAGCGAGCTCAATCACAATCCCATCTCGCTGCTCGGCGAAACGCCGCTCGAGCAGATCGAGAAGCGCGCCGGCGAGATGGCGCTGCACGGCCGCATCAACTACGCCTTCCGCCGCCAGCGCGAGTACCTCGAGGCCGACAGTACCTGGGCGGCCACGCATGCGGGCGTGCTGCGCCCGCGCCCGGTCGGCTACTTCTCCGCCGAGTTCGGCCTGCACGAGTCGTTTCCGATCTACTCGGGCGGTCTGGGCGTGCTGGCCGGGGACCACATCAAGAGCGCGTCGGACCTCGGCCTGCCGCTCGTCGGCGTCGGCCTCTTCTACGGGCAGGGCTACTTCCGGCAGCATCTTGACCTCAACGGCTGGCAGCGCGAGGAGTACCTGAGCTCCGACACCACCCAGCTGCCGATGGAGCCGGCGATCGGCGAGACTGGCGAGCCGGTCACGGTCCAGCTCGAAACGCGCGGCGGCGTCATTGCCGCCAAGGTCTGGCGCGTCAAGGTGGGGCGCTGCGACCTGCTGCTCCTCGACTCGAACGTCGAGGGCAACTCGCCTGAAGATCGCGATCTGACCGCGCGCCTGTACGGCGGCGACGCGCGCGTGCGCGTCCGCCACGAGCTGCTGCTCGGCGTCGGCGGCTACAAGGCGCTTCGGGCGATGGGCATCACACCGTCGGTGCTGCACCTGAACGAGGGGCACAGCGGCTTCGCGGTGCTCGAAGCCATCCGCAGCCGGATGGTGGAGGAAGGGATCGGCTTCCACCAGGCCGTCGCGCGCGTCGCGCGCGAGGTCGTGTTCACCACGCACACGCCCGTGCCCGCCGGCCACGACCGCTTCCACGAAAGCCTCATCGAAGAGCACCTGGGGCCGCTGCGCGATCAGCTCGGGATCTCGCATCGCGACCTGATGGCGCTCGGGCGCGAGAACCCGGACAATCCGCACGAAGAGTTCTGCATGACGGTGCTCGGGCTGAAGCTGTCGCGCCGCGCCAACGCCGTGTCGGCCCTTCACGGCGAAGTGTCCCGCGCGATGTGGACGGGGCTCTATCCGGGCCGCAGTGAAGAAGCCGTTCCGATCGGCCACATCACCAACGGCGTGCACGTGCCCACGTGGCTCGCGCCGCAGATGTCACGCCTGTACGACCGTCACCTCGGGCTCGAGTGGCGGCAGCACAGCGGACAGGCCAGGATCTGGGAAGGCATCGAGAGCGTGGACGACGGCGAGCTGTGGGAGACGCACCTGATTCTCAAGGCGCGGCTCATCGAGTTCGTGCGGCGCCGCGCCGTCGAGCAGGCCACGCACCGCGCCGAGCCCAAGGACAGCATCGCGCGTCTGTCGCGCTTGCTCAGCCCCGACGCGCTGACCATCGGCTTCGCGCGCCGCTTCGCCACCTACAAACGGGCCAACCTGATCCTGCGCGACCTGCAGGCTCTCGCCGGCATGGTGAACGACCCGAAGCGGCCGGTACAGTTCGTATTCGCCGGCAAGGCGCACCCGCACGACGAGCCCGGCAAGCGGGTGCTGCAGGAGATCGCGCAGATGATGCGCGACACGACCTTCGGCGCCAAGTTCGTCTTCGTCGAGAACTACGACATCAACGTGGGCCGCGTGCTCGTGCAGGGTGTGGACGTGTGGCTCAACAACCCGCGGCGGCCGCTCGAAGCCTCGGGCACGAGCGGGCAGAAGGTCGTGCTCAACGGCGGCCTCAACCTGTCGGTGCTCGACGGCTGGTGGGCCGAGGCGTACGACGGGCTGAACGGCTTTTCGATCGGCACCGGGCGTACGCACGCCAACATGGACGTGCACGACGAACGCGACGGGCGGGATCTCTATCGCACGCTGAAGGACGATGTGATTCCGCTCTTCTACCAGCGGGATCAGGACGGCCTGCCGCGCGGCTGGATCCGCCGGATGAAGCGGACCATCCGCACGCTCGGCTGGCGGTTCAACGCCGATCGCATGGTGATGGACTACGCCACGAAGTTCTACGTGCCCGCCGCCGGCGGGACGTCCAGCGACAGCAGGATCTCAGGCTAGCCATGCGCGTGCAGGGCTACGAGACGGGCGGGTTCTACGACGAGATGTTCGACGAGGCGCGCCAGCCGCGCCCCGAAGCGCAGCTCCTGCTCGACACGCTGAACGGCCTCGGCGACGGCCAACTGGAACGCTGCCAGCAGGCCGCCGAACGTATCCTCGTGCAGCTCGGCATCACCTTCAACGTCTACGGCGACTCGGCGGGCACCGAGCGCCCGTTCCCGTTCGACCTGGTGCCGCGCATCGTCACCGCGCAGGAATGGGACTGGATCGAGCGCGGCCTCAAGCAGCGCATCCACGCGCTCAACCAGTTCATCAACGACATCTACCACGACCAGAAGATCATCAAGGACGGCGTCATCCCCGAGGAGGTCGTCCGGTCGGCGACGTTCTACCGCCCGCAGTGCGTCGGCATCAACCCGCCGAAGGGCGTCTGGTGCCACATCACCGGCAGCGATCTGGTACGCCATTCCGACGGCCGCATCTACGTGCTCGAGGACAACCTGCGCGTGCCGTCGGGCGTGTCGTACATGCTCGAGAACCGCGACCTGATGAAGCGGACGTTCCCGCAGGTGTTCGAGGGGCTGCGCGTCCGTACGGTCGCCGAGTACCCGAGCCTGCTCCTCGACACGCTCGAGTCGATGGCGCCCGCCAACGTCACGACGAAGCCCGTCGTCGTGCTGCTCACGCCGGGGATGTACAACTCGGCCTATTTCGAGCACAGCTACCTGGCGCAGAAGATGGGCATTCCGCTCGTGGAGGGCCGCGACCTCGTGGTCGAGGACCACGCGGTGTGGATGCGGACCACCAAGGGCCTTCGCCGCGTGCACGTCATCTACCGGCGCATCGACGACGACTTCCTGGACCCGGAGACGTTCCGCAAGGACTCGCTGCTGGGCGTGCCGGGACTGGTGGCGGCGTATCGCGCCGGCAAGGTGTCGCTGGCCAACGCGCCGGGCAACGGCGTGGCCGACGACAAGGTGATGTACGCCTACGTGCCGGACATGATCCGCTACTACGAGGGCGAGGATCCCATCATCCCGAACGTGCCGACGTATCTGTGCTGGCGCGACGCGGATCGTCAGCATGTGCTGCAGAACCTCGAGACGCTGGTCGTGAAGGCGGCCAACGAGGCGGGCGGCTACGGCATGCTGGTGGGCCCGCATTCCACGGCGGCCGAACGCCAGGCGTTCGCCGCCAAGATCACGGCGAACCCGCGCAACTACATCGCGCAGCCGACACTGGGCCTGTCGCGCGTGCCGACGCTCGTCGGCAATCAGCTCGAGGGGCGGCATGTGGACCTGCGCCCCTACATCCTCTACGGCGACGACATCCGCGTGGTCCCCGGCGGGCTCACGCGCGTGGCGCTGCGCAAGGGGTCGCTGGTGGTCAATTCGTCGCAGGGCGGCGGCAGCAAAGATACGTGGGTGCTCGAGGCATGAGAGGCGAGTCGCTTCCGCTTCTCAGCCGCGTCGCCGACTCCGTCTACTGGATGGGGCGATACATCGAGCGTGCCGAGAACGTGGCGCGCTTCATCGGCGTCAACCTGAACCTGCAGATTGACCTGCCGCTGGCGCCGGCGCAGCAGTGGCAGCCGCTCATCGACACGAGCGGCGACTCCGAGGTGTTCAAGGAGCGCTACGGCGTCGCCACGCAGGCGCGCGTGATCGAATGGCTCGCGTATCACGCGGACAACCCGAACTCCATCGCGTCGTGCCTCCGCTACGCGCGCGAGAACGCGCGCTCGGTGCGCGAGACGATCTCGTCGGAGATGTGGGCGCAGGTCAACAGCATGTACCTGCAGATCCAGACGCAGCGCTCGCTGCCGGAGCCCGAGCGCATGCTCGACGCGTTCCGCGAGATCCGCATGGGCTGCCACCTGTTCGAGGGCGTCACCGACGCCACGATGTCGCACAACGAAGCGTGGCACTTCATGCGGCTGGGGCGGACGCTGGAGCGCGCCGACAAGACCTCGCGCATCCTCGACGTGAAATACTTCATGCTGCTGCCCTCGGTGCGCGACGTGGGCACGCCGTACGACGACATCCACTGGACGGCCGTGCTGAAGTCGGTGAGCGGCTTCGAGATGTACCGCAAGAAGTACGGGCGCATCGCGCCGGCGGACGTCGTGGACTTCCTGGTGATGGACCACGAATTCCCGCGGGCGGTCCGCTTCTGCATCAAGAGCGCCAGCGAGTCGCTGCAGGCGATCACCGGCACGCCCATCGGCGCCTTCCGCTACCGCTCCGAGCAGCTCATGGGGCAGCTGCGCGCCGAGCTGGACTTCACGTCGGTGGAAACGGTCATCCGCAGCGGGCTGCACGAGTATCTCGACCGGCTGCAGCTCAAAATGAACGCGATCGACAGCGGCCTGCGCGACGACTTCGCGGTTCGCACCACACCGATGACGCAGACCCAGACGCAGACCCAGACGTCGATCTGACCTCATGATTCGAGTCGCGCTGCACCACAAAACGGTCTACCAGTACGACCGGCCGGTGACGCTGTCGCCGCAGGTCATCCGCCTGCGGCCGGCCCCGCACAGCCGGACGCCAGTGACCGGCTATTCGCTGCGGATCGAACCGTCGCAGCACTTCATCAACTGGCAGCAGGATCCGCAGGGCAACTTCCTGGCCCGCGTGGTCTTCCCGAACCCGACGACCACCTTCTCGCTCGAAGTCGATCTCGTGGCCGAGATGACCGTGCTCAACCCGTTCGACTTCTTCCTGGAGCCGCACGCCGAGCACTTCCCGTTTGCCTACGACGACCTGCAGCGCCGGGAGCTGGCACCGTTTCTCGAGGTGGCGCCCGCCGGTCCACGGCTGCAGGCGTTCCTCGCGACCGTGCCGCGCGAGCGCCGGCAGACGATGACGTTCCTCGTCGATCTCAACCAGCGGCTTCAGAAAGACGTCCGCTACGTCATCCGGATGGAGCCGGGCGTGCAGACGAGCGAGGACACGCTCGGTCTCGCGTCCGGATCCTGCCGCGACTCGTCGTGGCTGCTCGTCGAAACGCTGCGCCACCTTGGCTTCGCGACGCGCTTCGTGTCGGGCTACCTGATTCAGCTCACGCCGGATCAGAAGCCGCTCGATGGTCCGCCCGGTCCCGACGCCGACTTCACCGACCTGCACGCCTGGGCCGAGGTGTATCTGCCCGGCGCCGGCTGGGTGGGGCTGGACCCGACGTCGGGGCTGCTGGCCGGCGAAGGGCACATCCCGCTTGCGGCCACGCCCAGCCCGGAGTCCGCCGCGCCCGTCTCGGGGCTCGTGAGCCCGAGCGAGGTGCGGTTCCACCACGAGATGTCGGTGACGCGCGTGCACGAAGACCCGCGCGTCACCAAGCCGTACACCGACGACCAGTGGGAGGCGGTGCTGGCGCTCGGCGATCGCGTGGATCGCGAGCTCGAGGCCGGCGACGTGCGTCTGACGATGGGCGGCGAGCCCACCTTCGTGTCGATCGACGACATGGACGGCGAGGAGTGGAACACGGCAGCGCTCGGGCCGGCCAAGCGCCGGCTCTCCACCGCGCTGCTCGGCCGGCTGCGCGACGCGTTCGCGCCCGGGAGCCTGCTGCACTTCGGGCAGGGCAAGTGGTATCCGGGCGAGTCGCTGCCCCGCTGGGCCTTCACGTGCTACTGGCGCGATGACGGCGTGGCGCTGTGGCGCAATCCCGCGCTGGTGGGCGACCCCGATCGGGACGACGGGTTCGGCACCGGCGACGCGCGCGCGTTTGCCGAAGCGCTCGCGGAGCGCATGGGCGTCGGCGGCGGGCACGTGATTGCCGCCTACGAGGATCCGCTCGCCTACATCCATAAAGAGCGGCAGCTCCCGATCGACGTCGATCCGGAGCACAACGATCTCGACGATCCCGAAGAGCGCGAGCGGCTCCGCCGCGTCTTCAGCCGAGGCCTCGGCACGCCCACCGGGTTCGTGCTGCCGCTCGTGCGCGTGCCGGGCAAGGACGGCCCCACATGGCAGTCGGGTCTCTGGATGCTGCGCGGCCGTCACCTGTTCCTGGTGCCCGGCGATTCACCGGTGGGGTTCCGCCTGCCGACCGCGAGCCTGCAGGCCGGACCGGCCTTCGAGGTGGTGCCGGTGGATCCGATGGCCCCGGGCGAGCCGTTCCGCGTTCACGTCACGCGCGGCCAGCGCCATCTCGCGGCCGACGGCGGCGTCCGGAACGTACGGCAGCCGGTGCAGGAGCAGACGCTGCAAGATCGCCCCGACGCGAACCTGCCGTATGTCCGCACCGCGCTCAGCGTCGAAGCCCGGCACGGCACGCTGTGGACGTTCCTGCCGCCGGTCACGTCGGCCGCCGACTACGTGGAGCTCGTGGCCGCCATCGAAGACACGGCCGCGGCGCTTGCGATGCCCGTGCTCGTCGAGGGGTATCCGCCGCCATACGATCCGCGGCTGCGGCAGATCAAGGTCACGCCGGACCCAGGAGTCATCGAGGTCAACGTGCACCCCTCGGGCAGCTGGCGCGAGCTCGTGGCCACCACGACGACGCTCTACGAGCAGGCGCGCGCGAGCCGCCTCGGCACCGAGAAGTTCATGCTCGACGGGCGGCACACCGGCACCGGCGGCGGCAACCATCTCGTGCTCGGCGGACGCACGCCGGCCGACAGCCCGTTCCTGCGCCGTCCGGATCTGCTCCGGAGCTTCGTCGGCTACTGGCTGAACCACCCGTCGCTTTCGTATCTCTTCTCCGGCGTTTTCATCGGCCCCACGAGCCAGGCGCCGCGCGTGGACGAAACGCGCCCCGACGCGGTGTACGAGCTCGAGATCGCGATGGGTCTCGTGGGGCGCGGCTTTAGCCGCGCCGACGCCGGCGGGGCTGAAGCCCCGCCCCACATCCCGCCGTGGCTGGTCGATCGCATCTTCCGGAACCTGCTCGTGGACGTGACGGGCAACACGCACCGCGCCGAGTTCTGCATCGACAAGCTCTACTCGCCCGACAGCGCCACCGGCCGTCTGGGACTCGTGGAAATGCGCGCGTTCGAGATGCCGCCGCACGCGCGCATGAGCCTGGCGCAGCAGCTGCTCGTGCGGACGCTGCTCGCGTGGTTCTGGCGCGCGCCGTACGACGCCACGCCGATCCGCTGGGGCACGCGGCTCCACGATCGCTTCCTGCTCCCCTACTACGCCGAACGCGACTTTGCGTCGGTCGTCGGCGACCTGCACCGCGCGGGTTATCCGATCGACCACGCCTGGTTCGCGCCGCACCTCGAGTTCCGTTTCCCCGTGTACGGCCGCGTCGTCTACGAGGGCGTGGACGTGGAGCTGCGGCAGGCGATCGAACCGTGGTACGTGCTGGGCGAAGAGCCGGGAAGCGGCGGCACCGCGCGCTACGTGGACTCCTCGGTGGAACGGCTGCAGGTGCACGTGCGCGGCCTCGAACCGGAGCGCTTCGCGGTCGCGTGCAACGGCGTGCAGCTGCCGCTGCAGCCAACGGGCACCGAAGGCGAGTTCGTGTGCGGCGTGCGCTACCGCGCCTGGCAGCCGCCGCGCTGCCTGCACCCGACGATCCCCGTCCACACCCCGCTCGTCGTGGACGTCGTGGACCGGGCCGCGCGGCGGGCGATCGGCGGCTGCACGTATCACGTGGGGCACCCGGGCGGGCGGAACTACGCGACCCTTCCTGTAAACTCGAACGAAGCGGAAGCGAGGCGGCGGGCCCGGTTCTTCGGGTTCGGCCACACGCCCGGCTCTCCCCTGACCCTCGTGATGCACGAGAACCGCGAATTCCCCTCGACGCTGGACCTCAGGCGGCGCCACTCCATCCAGAGCCCAGCGTGAGCGAATCCCGGGCACGTCCGCCGCGCACCATGGCGGACTGGAACTACCGGCCGCCGCAGGCGGGACACTGGGACGAAGCGCTCGATCCGTCGGGCCGTCCGCGCCCGCATTGGATGCGCCTGGCCGCCGCCCTGCGCAAGATGGGGCTGAACGAGTTCTCGCGCCGCTGGGAATTCGGCCAGCATCTCATTCGCGCCAACGGCGTCACCTACAACGTCTACGGCGACCCGCTCGGAAGCGCACGCCCGTGGCCCATGGATCTCGTGCCGCTCGCGATCGATGGGAACGAGTGGGCGCACATCGAGCGCGCGGTCATCCAGCGCGCCACGCTCCTCAACGCCATCCTGGCCGATCTGTACGGCACGCACCGGCTGGTGCGCGACGGCCACATTCCGCCGGAGCTCGTCTTCGACAACCCCGGGTTCCTGCGGGCGTGTCACGGCATCGCGCCGACGAGCGGCGTGTATCTGCAGAACTACGCCGTGGACATCGCGCGTGCGCCGAACGGCACGTGGTGGGTGATCTCGGATCGCACGCAGGCGCCGTCCGGCGCCAGCTACGCGCTCGAGAACCGGCTGGTCAGTGGCCGCACGCTGCCGGCGCTCCTCGACCAGTGCCGCGTGCGCCCGCTGAACGACTTCTTCGAGGTCACCATCAAGGCGCTGCTCGCGCTCGCGCCCAACCGGCCCGCGAACCCGCGCGTCGTCGTGATGTCAGCCGGCCCCAACAGCGAAACCTACTTCGAGCACGCGTTCTTCGCGCGGCAGTGGGACTTTCCGCTGGTCGGCGGCGGCGACCTCACCGTGCGCGACGGCCGTGTGTATCTGAAGACGCTCGCGGGGCTGAACCCGGTGGACGTGATCCTGCGGCGGCTCGACGACGACTTCTGCGATCCGCTCGAACTGCGCGGCGACTCGCTGCTCGGCGTGCCCGGACTCGTGCAGGCGGCGCGCGCCGGCACGGTGTTCGTGGCCAACTGCCTGGGCAGCGGCCTGGTGGAAACGCCCGCGCTGATGGCGTTCCTGCCCGGCCTGTGCCGCGAAGTGCTCGGCGAGGAGCTGCGCATGCCGTCGGTGGCCACGTGGTGGTGCGGGCAGGACGCGCCGCGGCAGCAGGTGCTCGAGGAGCTCGACAAGCTGGTGATCAAGCCGGCCTTTCCCCGCTTCGGGCAACACGCGGAGTTCCCCGCCGCGATGTCGGCCGAGAAGCGGCGTGCGCTCGCCGCGCGCATCGAGGCCCACCCCGCGCGGTTCGTCGCGCAGGAGCAGGTGGACCTGTCGAGCGCCCCCGTGCACACACATCGCGGGCTCGACGCACGCCACGTCGTGCTGCGTGTGATCGCGGCGTGGGACGGCTCGTCGTACTCCGTGCTTCCGGGCGGGCTGACGCGCGTGGCCACCGGACAGCAGTCGCTGGTCGTCTCGATGCAGGCGGGCGGCGGCAGCAAGGACACGTGGGTGATCGGCGGCGCCGACGACACCAAATACGAGCTGGAGTCGCCGCCGCAGGCAGGCTTCACGCACGCCACCGAGCTCTCGAGCCGGATGGCCGACAACCTGTTCTGGCTCGGACGTTACGCCGAACGCCTCGAAGCCAACGCCCGCCTGTTCCGCGTGCTGCTGCCGGCGCTCTCGGGCGAGGTGCACCAGGGGCGGCACGCGTCGGTGGACACCGTGCTCCACTACCTCCGCGGCCTCGAGTTGCTGCCGCCCGAGTCGCGGCACGCCACCGTGGCGCGCCAGTGGTGGAGCCTGCAGCGCATCGTCGCCGACATGGTGTTCGACACGCGCCACATCGCGAGCATCGGCGGCAACCTGAGGCACGTGCGCCGTTTGAGCTGGGAAGTGAAGGAGCGGCTGTCGCCCGACACCTGGCGCGTGCTGCAGCAGCTCTCCGCGCAGCTGTCGGGCCCGCCGCCGACCAACCACGATCGGCGGCACCTGGCCGCGCTCGGCGCGCTCGACGACGTGGTGATCATGTTGTCGGCGTTCGCCGGGCTGCTCGCCGAGCACCCGACGCGCGGCTACGGCTGGCGCTTCCTCGGCCTCGGCCGGCGCATGGAGCGCGCGCTTCAGATGATCGAGCTGCTGCGGGTCGGGGTGGCGCTGGCGCCGTACCCCGACGACGCCTGCCTCGAAGTGCTGCTGCAGGTGGCCGACAGCTCGACCACTTACCGGTCGCGCTATCTCTCGTCGATTCGCACCCGCTACGTGCTGGAGCTGCTGCTCGCCGACGAGACCAATCCGCGCTCGGTGGCGTTCCAAGCCGTGGCGCTCCTCGACGGCGTGCACAGCCTGCCGCGGCGGCAGACCGAGGCCACGCCGCCGGCCGAATACACGCTTGCCAAGCGGCTGCGCCAGCTGCTGCGCGACGCGAACATGGACGAGATCAAGCGCCGCGACGCCAACGGTCAGCGGCTGGCGCTCGAAGCGCATCTGCAGACGGTGCGGAACGGCGTCGCCGATCTCTCGGACGCGATCACGGCGCGCTACTTGAGCCACTCCACGCCGTCGCGGCTGAAATCGTTCTGATCATGCGGTACCGAGCCACGCATGCGACCCGCTACCGCTACGACGCCACGGTGTCGCAGTGCCAGAGCGAGGTGCGGCTCACGCCGCGGGCGCTGCCCTGGCAAGCGCTGATCGAGTCGCGCATCGAGGCCACGCCGGGCCCGTCGTCGGTGGAGGCGCACAAGGACTACTTCGGCAACGACGTCACCACGTTCACGATCCTCGAGAGCCACGACCGGTTCAACATCGTGGCCACGAGCATCGTCGAGGTGCAGCCGCGGCCGGCGGCCGTCGGCGACATGCCCTGGGAAGCCGTGCGCGACGAGCTCGGGGTCCACGCGCGGCCCGAGACGCTCGAAGCGTTCGAGTACGTGTTCGATTCGCCGTTCGTCGCGGTTGGCGCCGAGCTCGCGGCCTACGCACGACCGAGCTTTCCGGCCGGCCGCGGACTGCTCGACGCGGTAGACGATCTGTCGCACCGCATCCACGCGGAGTTCAAGTACGAGCCGAACACGACAAGCATCGATACGCCTGTGCTCGAAGCGCTCAAGACGAAGCGCGGCGTGTGTCAGGACTTCTCGCACGTGTTGATCGGCGCCCTGCGATCGCAGCGGCTCGCCGCGCGCTATGTGTCGGGCTATCTGCGCAGCGGCGCCGACTATCAGGGCGCCGAAGCCTCGCACGCGTGGGTGTCGGTGTATCTGCCCGGCACCGGATGGGTGGACGTCGATCCCACCAACGACGTGCGTCCCGCAACCGGACACCTGACGTTGGGGTGGGGACGCGACTACGGTGACGTCACGCCGGTGAAGGGCATCGCGCTCGGCGGCGGACAACAGCTCGTCGAAGTCGAAGTGCGCGTGGAGCCGATCGACCGCACGCGCGCCTGACGGCCGCGCCTTTGCTTCGTCGGCGCGTCATGGCCACTTCCGACGTCCGGTTGTCGTCTTCCGCGTACACCCATCGCACTCTCCGCAGGACGTTTCGAGCACTCTCGTTCGCTGTTGTGCTCATCAGTACCGCGCGCGCGGACGCGCAAGTGAACAGCCCTGCCGTATCGAATCTCTTCGTCGCCCATCCGGGTGATGGCGTCCGGATTGAGTCGGTCATCGCGGACGAAGGCGGAACCTGGTACGGCTACTACGACAACGAAGTGCCCGCCACCATCTGCGAGCGCCCGAATCTCACGCTGCCGCGCATCGGCGCCGCCCGCTCGCGCGACCGCGGAAAGACGTGGGAAGACCTCGGCATCATCCTCGAAGCGCCGCCAGGCTGGCACGACTGCGCCACGCCAAATCAGTACTTCGTGGGCGGCGTGGGCGACGTGAGCGTGGTGCTCGACCGCGACTCGAAGGATCTGTATTTCTATTTCAGTCAGTACTCACGCTACGCGCCCGCGCAGGGCGTGGCGGTGGCGCGACTGGCGTGGGCGGATCGCGACAGCCCGGTGGGCCGGATCACAGTCCTCAACGACGGCACGTGGCTGCCCGCGACACGGGTGACGGCGACGGACGACGACGGCAACGCGCGTACCGAGTGGACGTATCCATCCGGCACGCCGCTCGTCGCGGTCACGCAGCCGTGGCACGACGAGGACCCGGCCGACGACGCGTTCTGGGGCGCATCGGTGCACTGGAACGTGTCGCTGCAGCTGTATGTGATGCTGCTCAATCGCACCAGGGACGAACAGTTCACGCAGGAAGGGATCTACGTGTCGTTCGCCGCGCGGCTCGACGAGCCCGCGGCGTGGACGACGCCCATGAAGATCCTGGACAGCGCCGGCGCCCGGCCCTTCCTGGGCGGGCGCTCGACGCAGTTCATCGAGTTCGGGCGGTAACGGTCGCGTCAGCCGCGCGGCTGTTCGAGTTACGATCGTTCTCTTGGACGACACACAAATCTACGACGCCATCGGCGAGGAAGGGTTCGAACGGCTCGTCGCCCTCTTCTACCGCCAGGTTCCCACCGACCCCATCCTGGGTCCGATGTATCCGAAGCACGACCTCGCCGGCGCCGAGCAGCGGCTGCGGGATTTCCTCGTGGGACGCTTCGGCGGACCGCCGCGGTACATGGAACAGCGCGGCCACCCGCGCCTCCGGATGCGGCACGCGCCGTTCCCGGTCGATCGCGAGGCGCGCGACCGCTGGATGGAGCTGATGGGTCACGCGCTCGACGAAGCGCAGCTGCCGCCCGACATCACCGAGTACCTGCGCGAGTTCCTCGGCCAGGTGGCCACGATGATGATGAATCGCGCTTAGCGCTGCGGGCGGAACGCGCGAATGTCCCGCAGGACGTCCGCGTCGAGGGCGACGTCCTCGAACGGGCGTTGGGCCTGTCGCGACGAGGATTAGAGGACGGCGCGGGCGGACCATCTGTGCTAGAGACACCGGCTCCGCGCGCAGGTTCCAACACTACCTGCCCATGTGGGCGGTGCGCCCGCTTCAGGCACCGCCCTACGATGGCGGCATGCTCACTGACCTTTCGAACTCCATGGCCGACGCGGTGGCGGCGGCCGCACCCTCGGTCGTCCAGGTCCACGGGCGGCGGCGGCCCGCGAGCGGCCTCGTGTACGCGGACGGCACCGTCGTCACCACCATGCGCGCCGTCGGGCGCGAAGACGGTCTCCGCGTCCGGACACACGGCGGCGACACGCTCGAAGCCACGCTCGCCGGCTGGGATCCGGCGACCAGCCTGGCGGTGCTCAAGGTCGCGGACCTGAAGGCGCCGCCCTTTGCCCCCTCGTCCACGCCAGCGCGCGTAGGGCATTTCGCGCTCGCGGTGGCGCGCTCCTGGAGCAACGCCGTGACCGCCAGCGCCGGCATCGTGGCGGTCATCGGCGGGCCGCTGCGCACCGGCCGCCGCCGCGCCATCGATCAGGTGATCCGCACCACGGCCCCGATGCACGACGGCTTTTCTGGTGGCGCGTTTCTCGACGCCGGCGGCGCGCTCATCGGCATGACGACCGCCGCGTCCATCCGCGGCTTCGGCGTCGTGATTCCGGCGGGCATCGTCTGGAAGACCGCGGCGCACATCATCGAGCACGGCGGCTCGGCCCGCGGTTATCTCGGCATCGTGGGTCAGCCCGTGCGGTTCCCCGACAAAGAGAGCGGCGGCCTGCTGGTCACGGGTCTCGCGCCCGACGGCCCGGCCGCCAAGGCGGGCATCCTCATCGGCGACGTCGTCCTCTCGCTCGACGGCACGCCCGTCGCGGCGCCGGAAGATCTGCTTGATCTCCTGACCGGCTCGCGAGTCGGTCAGACGGCGACGTTGCAGCTGCTTCGCGGAGGCGTTTCGACCAGCGCAAACGTCACGATCGGCGCGCGTCCATCGTGAGGCAGGCCTGATAGGCCTGCAGCCACGTACCCGAGGCCTGAAGCCCGAAGCCCGAAGCCTTGTGTTGTAGGCTATGAGGCTTCGGAGGGCCCATGGCCAAGGTGTCCGTAACCGTCAACGGCAAGGTGCGCACGGCCGACGTCGAGCCGCGTACCCTGCTCGTCCATTTCCTGCGTGAAACGCTCAACCTGACCGGCACGCACGTCGGCTGCGATACCAGCCAGTGCGGCGCCTGCACGGTGCTCATCGACGGGCGCAGCGCCAAGTCCTGCACCGTCTTCGCGGTCCAGGCCGACGGCTCGTCGGTGACCACCATCGAAGGGCTCGCCAAGGACGGCCAGCTGCACCCGCTGCAGGAAGGCTTCTGGGAAGAGCACGGCCTGCAGTGCGGCTACTGCACGCCCGGCATGATCATGTCGGCGGCCAACCTGCTCAGCGACACGCCGAAGCCGACCGAAGCCCAGATCCGCGAGGGGATCGCCGGCAACTTCTGCCGCTGCACCGGCTATCAGCACATCGTCAACGCGATTCAGTTCGCCGCGGCCAAGAGGTAGACCATGGCCACTTCTCCCGTTCTGCCGAAGCTGGTCGGCTCGCGCGTCAAGCGCCGCGAGGATCCGCGCCTCATCCAGGGCAAAGGCACCTACGTCGACGACGTGAAGATCGTCGGCATGCAGCACCTCGCGTTCAAGCGCAGCGACGTGGCGCACGGGCGCATCGTGTCGATCGATACGAAAGCCGCCGAAGCGATGGAAGGCGTGGAGGCGGTGTTCACCGGCGCCCAGATCGCCGCCTTTATCAAGCCGATGCCGATCGGCACGCCCTTCCCGTCGCCCGATCACAGGGTCGTCGCCATCGACGTCGTCCGCTTTGCGGGCGAGCCCGTGGCCGTGGTGGTCGCGAAGGACCGCTATCTCGCGCGCGATGCCGCCGACGCCATCACGGTGCAGTACGACACGCTGCCGGCAGTGGTCGATCCGGAGGCGGCGCTCGAAGGCAAGCCCACCACCATTCACGAAGGTTTCAAGAACAACGTCGCGATCGGCCCCATCCCCGGCGGCACGGGCGTGGCGCCCGACGGCTCGAAGATGGACGACAGCGCCATCGAGGCGGCGTTCAAGAACGCCGAGATCGTCATCTCGCAGCGCATGATGAACCAGCGCCTGGCGCCGAGCGCGATGGAACCGCGCGGCGTCGTGGCGCACTACGAAGCGGGCAAGGGCACGATGACCATCTGGTCGTCCACGCAGAACCCGCACATCCTCCGCACGTTCATCGCGATGATGAACGGCATGGGCGAAAACGAAGTCCGTGCCATCGCCCCCGAGGTCGGCGGCGGCTTCGGCGCCAAGATCAACATCTACGCCGAGGAGTACGTGGTCGCCGGGCTCTCGAAGAAGCTCGAGATGCCGCTGAAGTGGGTCGAGGATCGCTCCGAGGCGTTCGTGGCCACCATCCACGGCCGCGACATCCTGGGCTACGTCGATCTGGCCGCGAAGCGTGACGGTACCGTGCTCGGGCTGAAGCTCCGGCTCATCGCCGACATCGGCGCCTACAACATGCTGCTCACGGCGGCCATCCCGACGCTGACGATGCTGATGGCCAACGCGACTTACGCGTTTCCGGCCATCCGCGTCTCGCTCACGGAGGTCTTCACCAACAAGACGCCCACCGACGCCTACCGCGGCGCGGGACGCCCAGAAGCCACCTACTTCGTCGAGCGAGCCATGGACATGCTGGCGAAAGAGCTCAACATGGACCCGGCGGAGGTGCGGCGGAAGAACTTCATCCCGAAGGATCAGTTCCCGTTCCAGACGCACATGGGCGCCGTATACGACTCGGGCGACTACGAGAAGGCGCTCGACAAGGCGCTCGAAACGGCCAACTGGGCGCAACTGAAAAAGGAGCGCGACGAGGCGCGGGCCAAGGGCCGGCTGGTGGGCCTCGGGCTCTCGATGTACGTCGAGGTGTGCGGCATCGGCCCGTCGGCGTCGCTCCCGACCGGCGGCTGGGAGCATGCGCAGGTGACGATCGAGCGTGACGGCCGCATCACGGCCATGACCGGCGCGTCACCGCACGGCCAGGGCAACGAGACGACCTTCGCGCAGATGCTCGCCGATCAGTTCAGCGTGCCGTTCGAGCACGTCACGATCCTCCACGGCGACACCGGCGTGGTGAAACAGGGCATCGGCACCTTCGGCAGCCGCTCGCAGGCCGTCGGCGGCGCGGCGCTCCACATGGCGGGTGGCAAGGTCAAGACGAAGATGGCCAAGTTCGCCGCGGCGCTGCTCGAGGCGCACGAAGACGATCTGGTCTTCGAGAACGGGCGCATCTCGGTGAAGGGCGCGCCGGCCAAGGGCAAGTCGTTTGCCGAGGTGGCGTCGTACGCCTACATCCCGGTGCCGCTGCCGCCGGGGCTCGAGCCCGGGCTCAGCGACGAAGCGTTCTTCGAGCCGAGCAACAACACCTACCCGTTCGGCTGCCACATCTCGATGCTCGAGATCGATCGGCAGACGGGCGAGCCGAAACTGCTCCGCCTCGTGGCGGTGGACGACGCTGGCAATCTGATCAACCCGCTGATCGTCGAAGGGCAGATTCACGGCGGCCTGGCCCAGGGCATCGGTCAGGCGATGATCGAAGAGGTGGTCTACAGCGAGGATGGACAGCTGTTGACCGGCTCGTTCATGGACTACGCGATGCCGCGAGCCATCGACTTCCCCCGCTTCGAACTCGAGAAGACGGTGACGCCTACGCCGGTCAACCCGCTCGGCGCCAAGGGGTGCGGCGAGGCGGGCACGCTCGGCTCCACGCCGAGCATCGTCTCGGCGGCGGTGGACGCGCTGAGCGAATTCGGCGTGAAGCACATCGACATGATGCTGCGGCCCGAAAAGCTGTGGCGCATCATCAACGGAGGACGGGCGTGATCCCCACCAGCTTCGACTACGCACGCGCGACGTCGCTCGACGACGCCATCGCGAAACTGGGCGCCGGCGACGGCGCCAAGCTCCTGGCCGGCGGGCACAGCCTGATTCCGCTGATGAAGCTGCGGCTCAGCGAGCCGACCACGCTGATCGACATCGCGCGCATTCCCGGGCTGTCCGGCATCAAGGAGAAGGACGGGAAGATCGAGATCGGCGCGGCCACGACGCACCATGCCGTGGCCACGGCCGCTCTTCTGCGCGACAAGTGCGCGGCGCTGGCCGAGACCGCCGAGACGATCGGCGATCCGCAGGTCCGCAACCGCGGCACCATCGGCGGCAGCCTGGCGCATGCCGACCCGGCAGCCGACTACCCCGCCATCCTGCTGGCGCTCGACGCCGAGATTCACATCAAGGGCAAGGGCGGCTGGCGGGCGGTGAAGGCGAACGACTTCTTCCAGGGACTCTTCACGGTGGACCTGCAGCCCGAGGAGATCATCGCCGGCGTGCAGGTGAAGCCGCAGAAGGCGGCGGCCTATGCCAAGCTGCACCAGCGCGCGTCGCACTTCGCCATCGTGGGCGTGGCCGCGTCGCTCGAGGTGTCGGGCGGCAAGGTGTCGGCGGCCCGGGTGGGGCTCACCGGCGCCAGCACGCACGCGATGCGGCTCGCCAACGTCGA
>Ga0315912_10002401_pt1 | contig 20083 bp, 16 predicted proteins | sample VfabasoilMG_FD_204469 | JGI IMG/M metagenome (GOLD analysis project Ga0315912, IMG submission 204469) | Garden soil microbial communities collected in Santa Monica, California, United States - V. faba soil | ecosystem: Environmental > Terrestrial > Soil > Garden | place: USA: California...
CCCCACCTGCAACGGCAACAGCTGCGGGCAAACGCCCCGCGGCGCGGGGCTCGACTGTGACAGCAACGGGGGAAACGTGTGCAATGGCAACGGGACCTGCGTGGCTTGCACCTTACCCAGCCATTGCCCACAGGTGACCGAGTGCTTCATCCGCACGTGTTCAAACAACATCTGCGGACAGTCTCCCAAGGCGCGCGCCGTGTCGTGCAGTGGCAGCAACGTGTGTGACGGGGCTGGCAATTGTGTGCCGAATGTTCCCTACACCGTCGGTGAGTCCTCAGCATCGGGCTGGGCTCCTTTTGAAGTACCCAATGATCAGTGGTGGATCGTGCCGGTGACCGTCCCGCGCACCGCCACGCTTCAAGGTTTCCGCTTGATCGGTGAAAGCGCCGGTGGTCAGGCGCGCATGGCGCTGTGGGCCGACGACGACGGTTTCCCTGGTGCGTACATCGCCCAAACCAACAACTTTGGCATGGCGCAAGGGGTCATCAGTCAAGCGCCCACGACCGGAACCCAGCTCATCGGCGGCCGCACGTATTGGGTGGGCGCAAAGTTCACCGGCGACGCCACCATCTTCTGGGACTTTGACTCAAACCCATTTTGGAACCTAGACCAGGCATTTTCAGCTGTGCCATCGACGACGCTCAATCCCTTTCCCGCGGAAAGCGCACTCGGTGACGATGGGGTCTTGCTGAACTTCTTCCTCTTGCTGTTGGACGTACCGCAGTGACCAAACACACCGCAGTGACCGAGCGCACCGCGTGCTGGGGCCATACTGCGCTACCAGACTTGAACTAACTCTAGACTCACACAATTTCGATTTTTCCACAGGGAGGGGTGACCAGTGAATTCAATTCATCGACGGCTTTCACAACTGTTCGTGTCTGGACTGACCGCAGGGCTCTGTCTGCTGTCCTCGCTCCAGGCACAGGCGGACGTATGCTTTTCCAAGCCTGTGTTGCTGCCTGGGCTCGAGGGTCCACCCGACTGGATCACGCCGGGCACGGTGCGCACGGAACTCAACGAACCGCGCTGGGCCGCCGCGCCGCAACTGGGCTTTGAGAGCGATGACACCGACAGTGAAGGTGTTTACCGGCTGGTGATGAATGAGGCCAACACTGAGATCAGCGTCTCGTTCCAAGTACCCATGGATCCAGGCAACCCGTCCAACGCAGACGTCATCTATTTTGGATTCACCAAGGACGGCGTCTCCGCCAGCTTGGCAACGGCCGTGCGCATCGGCCTGACCACCAACGGAACCGATCCAGTGGCACCCACCAATGTGCGCGCCTACAGCTATGACGTCGCGACCACGCCGCAGTGGAAGCCCGCCCCCCCGCTGACCAAGCCTGATTGGCTCAAGGAGCCAGCGGCCTGGCGCAATGACGCGACGGCCGCCTGGGGCATCAACTTCAAGGTGGACCTGACCGCACCAAGTCTGGGGTCCATCGACGTCACGGCGCCCCTCAAGATCCTGTTGGCCATGCACGTTCGGGACGAGCTCACCTCCGCCAACAGCTTCAATCCTTCCACACCCAACCCGGCCTGCGCCGGACCGGGTTGTCCCTACCCACTCCTGGCGGGCACCTTGTTCATCCGGGACCCAGTCAATTGGGCCACCACGGCGGCCTTGAATGCGGGCTGCAGTGGCAGCGTGAGCATCTCCGGCACGCAACTGGGGACCACCAACCAAGCGCCGCCCGGTAGCCCTGCGCCCAACTCAGTCAACACGGCGGACGGCGCGATCAACACGTTCTACGCCAGGCCCGCGTACACCATCGCGCCTTACGTCGACATGATCACCGGCAAGTTTCATGTAGCTAACTGGGGCAGCGTTCCAGCGTTCGAACCGCCCATCTCCGGGGCCGACGCACCCTGGATCGAGATCACGCAGGGCTCGGGAGTCAACAATGGAGCCCCGCCCTCCGCCGACGTAGGGGAGCTGAGTTTCACCTGCCCCATCAACACCCCAGCGCAAACCTGTGGCTACAATACGCCCAGCGAACCCCTGCAGAGCATCTACGTCGAGCTGCACCCGGCTGCGGGCCAAACCGTCAGCTTTACAGACTCCGCAGCCCACAGAAGCCTGCGCTTCGAAGAGCTGTCACAATTTTCAGCGCCCGCGGAGATCTCGGTCAAAGGCCTCAAGCGGGTCTTCGGCAATGACGAGCCGCGCCGCATTTTTCTGTACGTGCACGCCAAGAATCTACCTCCCCATCAAGAAGCCCCCATTCAGCTGCCCACTGAGAAGATGGCTGCCACCAAGCGCTTTGCCGACACGCCACCCCGCCTACCCAAAGGCACGCCGCAGCAGCCGAGCACCCAACCGGCTCCGACTGCTACAACCGACAAAGCGACCAAGCCGCGCCAGATGGACTTGCCCGACACGGGCGTGGGCGATCTCGCCTTGACCGCTGAGCAAGCACTGCGCACGGTCTGGCCCACCTATGAGGTGCGTCCGTTCTATCAATCCGACGAAGAAGTGGACGTGAATGGCCAGAAGGTCAAGCGCCTGCGCGCCATGTATCCATTCACCTATCATCATTCACACAAAGGTGAACTCTATGGATTCACTCACCTGCTGCAAGGGGCAGGAGAGATCGAGGTGAAGCAGCTGCGACCTGGCCTCTACTACTTGGAGATCCCGAGCGAATCAGTGGCCCACGTGGTAACGACGGTGCAGGCTCATGAAGCCCCTCTGTCAGGGCACACACCCGACCATCCTGGCCCCGTTCCCCCCGGACGCTGCAATTGCTCTACGCCCGGTTATGGCGACGGCTACGGCCTGGCGCGCAATTTGGGCTTGCTGGCGCTTGGGGCGCTGAGCGCAGTGTGGTTGTGGCGTCGGCGTCGCGCCTAACTTGATCATCATGGCGCGATTGCCGGGCCGAGCTAGCGGCGCCCATCCAGCGGATCAGCCGCGCGGGGGATCAAAGCTGGAGCCTGACTGGAGCCGCCCGGCATCGGATCGCGCACTGCGGGCAAGCTCAGGGGCTCCGCCGGGGCCTGACTGGGGGCAGGCGCGCCAGTCACGGCGGCAGAGCGCTTGGCGAACGGCGGGTTTGCGGGGCGAGCACTTGCGATCCGAACTCGGGAAACCGAGGAGCTGGCGAGCTCTGGCGCGGGAGCAGCGACGGGCGCGGAGGCGAGCGGAGCGGACGGTGTCAGTCTCAACGGGCCTGGTGACGACCCGATCGGGACCGGGTGTGCCAAGACTTCAACCTGGGCGGGCTCGGGGGCGGCAATGACTGCTCGCGCCCCTGGGGACAGCGGAGCGGGCGCCCGTTCGAGGGAATTCGAGCTTGTCCGCAGACTTCCACCCGTGATCCACCACGCTCCACTGAGCAACGTAGCGACCAACGCGGCCGCGCCCACCGCGCGCCGGAGCCAAGGATGTTTCCGGGGGCCAGAACCTGGTACCGACCAGGTCTGTGCGGTCATCGAATTGGTCAAGCTCGCAGGAGCCAAGTAGCCGGGAACCGTGGCGGCGGCCCCTCGGTTCAGCATCGCGTCCGGCGACCAGGTCAATGCCGACGCAAACTCTGTTCCTTGGGGCAACGTCTTGCCCACCAGCGCGGCGATGCGTGGCAGGCTTCGCTGCGCTTGGTCGGGGCAGAACGGCGCGAGCATCTGCGCAAGTTCATGCACATTCTGGACGCGTAGCGCGGCGTCCTTCTCTAGGCAACGCGCGACTGCCAAGGTCAGGGCCGCGGGCAGCTCAGGGCGCAAGGTGTTCAGGGGCTGAGGAGGATCAGCCACAATGGCGGCCAACACCCCGGATAAAGTGGTCGCCCCAAACGGCGGACGTCCGCACAGGCATTCATGCAAGATGATCCCGAGCGACCATACGTCGGCGCGCGTGTCCACCGTCTTGGCATTGCGAATTTGTTCCGGCGCCATGTACAGGGGTGACCCCATCATGGATGAGGTTTGTGTGAGGTTGACCTCGCCCGCCTCGAGCGCCTTGGAAATCCCGAAGTCCAACACCTTCACGGTCGTGGACCCATCTTTGCGGCGCGCAAGGAAGACGTTGGCGGGCTTGAGGTCACGATGGACGATGTTGAGACTATGGGCCTCGGCAATGGCCTCGAGCGCTTGCATCACGTAGCGCGTCGCTTCCTCCACCGGCAACGTGCTGCGGACGCGAAGCTCCTCCGCTAGGTCTCTCCCCTCGAGATACTCCATGATCATGTAAGGCAGACCGGAGGGTAAACTGCCCACGTCGCTGACTCGCGCCACGTGCTCTGACTGGATCTGCACGGCGGCCCGGGCCTCACGCAGGAAGCGCTCGACCGAAACCGGATGGTCGCAAGCTTCAGGCAGCAGCATCTTGATGGCCACCTTGTGCCCGAGCACCATGTGGGAAGCTTGCACAACGATGCCCATGCCGCCTTGGCCGAGGACACGCTCGACAGCGAATTTTCCAAGTAGTTGGTCACCTACTTGCAAAGCACTGACAGGTTCTTTCTCCACCGACAATCGTCCTTCGTTGTACTGAAATCGATGCCCGTCACGGCCAGCGCGCCGCGCGGCTGACAAATCGGACACCGCGGCCCCGGCCGAGGGTCCCCTGCCCGAGTCGCAACCCACCGCGCTAGGGAGCAGTTTAGCTCGATTCAGAAGCTACGACTAGGTTCCCCCATGAATTGCCATTCGGTCGGAAGCATCCATATTCGGCCGGCGCATTCGGTCGGGGGGCTGAAGTGGTCGCTCCCGGCGGTACCCTGGGTCACCTCGCTCCTGCCTAGGGTACCCAACTGCACTTGACTCAGCCACAACGAGGCCCTCGCGAACAACCCAACACGACGCAGCGAGCAAGCCCACGATCACCCTGCGAGCAAGCCCCCGATGCTGCGCAGCAGCGAGCCGCCGATTCACTTCCCTCGCCATTCGGCACTCGCTACGTCGCCTGCCCCATGCGGGGCGAAGGCGGGCGACTTCACTCAGTAGCCATTCGTCCGCTTCTGTCCGTTGTTTCTTGTTGGACCAGGGGCCCCGATGCCCCTGGTCGGGTCCTCGGCTCGCTCTGCTCGCCTGCGGCGGCGCCGACTACCCACGAGCAAGCCCTCCACTCCGCCTGCAAGCAAGCTCCCGATGCTGCGCAGCAGCGAGCCGCCGCGTCCCCGCCGCCGACCAAGTGGGAGGTGCCGGAGACCCGGCGGAAGTGGAGGTGAGGAGCGCGAATTCACTTCGCGCGACGAGGAGGGGCGGGACGCCCCTCCTGGAAAAAGAGTACGCTCCCCCAATGCCTGAGCTTCCGGAGGTCGAAACCGTACGCCGCCAACTCGAGCCGGTCCTTTTGGGCGCGCGGATCGAAGACGTCACCACGAGCCGCCCGAACTATTTTTTCGTTACCCCCCCACGCACGCTGCGCGCGCGGCTCTTGGGTCGTGTTGTGCAACAACTCACTCGGCACGGAAAGTATCTCATTGCTCATTTGGATAACGACACGCGGCTCTTGATGCATTTGGGCATGACAGGGCAGTTCGTGGCCAAAGCATTGCCCAAAGATGAACACGTGCACATGGTGGTTCACCTATCCAAACAGCGCTGCCTCACGCTGCGCGACGTGCGCAAATTCGGTAAGGTGGAGTGGATTGCTGCCGGGTGTGAGAGTGAGCGCCTGGCGAAGCTTGGGCCAGACGCTCTCAGCACCGACCCTGTAGAGCTCATGGGGCGGCTCAAGACACGCAAAGTAGCCATCAAGACCGCTCTACTCGATCAAAATATTTGGGCCGGCGTGGGCAACATTTACGCCGACGAAGGCCTGTATCGCGCTCGCATCAGCCCGCTCAAACCAGCGTCCACCCTGCGCAGAAATCAGGTAGTCACGCTGGTGACCGAAATTCAGGCTCTGCTTGGGCAAGCGATCGCGCAAGGAGGTTCAACCATCAACGACTACCTCAAGCCCGATGGCGAACTGGGCGGTTTTCAAGATTTCCACCAGGTGTACGGCAAGACCGGGCTCCCCTGCCCCAACTGCGGCAGTCTCATTGCGCGCGTGGTGCTCGGCGGACGCAGTACGCATTATTGTGCTCGCTGCCAAAAATTTTAGAGGCATCAACCGAGTACTGATTGCCCACATCGCGGGGCGCCGGGGACGCCAATTGGCCAGTGTACCTTGCTCGCTTGCCTGCCTGAGCTATGCCGCGTGCCATGAATGCACTGGATGAGGCCAAACGAGCCGCCGCCCGCGCTGCGCTCTCCTACGTACCTGAAGCAGGCGTGATCGGTTTGGGGACGGGGACCACGGCCCGCTTCTTCATCGAAGGAATTGCGGAGCTCGTTGCCAACGGTCAAAAGTTGCAAGCCGTGCCCACCAGTGAACAGAGCCGCCAGCACGCGGCAAGTCTCGGCATCCCGATCTGTGCGCCGGACGGTCCGTGGGACATCGATGTGACCGTCGATGGAGCGGACGAGGTGAGCGCCCAATTGGACTTGATCAAGGGTGGCGGCGCCGCGCACACTCGTGAGAAGATTGTGAATCACTGGTCGCGCAAGAACATCATCATCGTAGATGAGAGCAAGCTGAGCGCGCGGTTGGGTGAAAAGTGGCACGTCCCGGTGGAGGTCCTGGTGTTTGCGCATCGGGCCACGGCCCAAGCTCTCTATGCGGTGGGTGAGCCCAAATTGCGCGTAGTTGAGGACGAGCCGGTCCGCACTGATTCGGGAAATTTCATCTACGATCTAAACGCCGGCATCATTGGCAACCCGATGCAACTCGATCAAATGCTACGACGCGTACCCGGCGTGGTCGAGACCGGCCTCTTCTGCGGCCGCGCGGACGTAGTGCTCGTGGCCTCCGCCACAGGTGTGCGCACCATCAAACGTCCGTGAGCCCGCGGGGGTGAGTCCATGGCCACCCCCCACCCGCCCCATTTTTCACCCCCGCTGCGTTCCCCGGACCCAAGTCGCAGGCCGTCCTACATGGAACGACCCGGACACCTGACCGCTTTTTGTTGTCCCCTGCTCCCGAACCGCCTCGCCATTTCCAGTTTCTTCGCAAAAGCATTGACAAGTTCACGGGACGAAAGGGACCATCACGAGTGCGTCAGGCGCCCCCTGCCGCGGAGAAACCAACTTGCGTATCGAAGTAGCAGGACAGACAGACGTTGGACGCAAGCGCGCCCACAATGAAGACAACTTCGCGCTCTTGGGCGACTACGGGTTGTACATCGTCGCCGATGGCATGGGTGGTCACGCGTCAGGTGAAGTGGCGTCGCAACTCGCCATCGACACGATGCGGGAATTCTTTGCGTCCACGGCGGACGATCCGGATCGCACGTGGCCCTACAAGATGGACCGCGATCGCGCCTACGAAGAAAACCGGCTCATTACCGGCATCAAGTTGAGCAACCTGCGCATCTTTGAAGCCGCCAAGAACAATCCCAAACAGAAGGGCATGGGCACGACCATCGTGGCCATTTTCGTCACCAGCGAGGGTGTGTACACCGCACACGTGGGCGACAGCCGGGTCTACCGTGTGCGCGACGGGAAGATGGAGCAGCTCACCGAAGATCACTCCTTGCTCAATGATTATCGCAAGATGAAGCAGCTGACGCCGGAAGAGATCAACAATTTCCCGCACAAGAACGTGATCGTGCGGGCGCTCGGCATGAAAGAGACCGTCAAAGTCGACACGCGGTTCGATGCACCACGACCGGGAGACATCGTGCTTTTGTGCTCGGACGGCCTGGCCGGTCCCGTCTCCGACGAGGAAATTCTCACCATTATTTCGGCCTCGCCGGACTTGACCACCGCCGCCCACCGCCTCATCGATTGCGCCAACAGCAACGGCGGCCCAGATAACGTGACCGCGGTCTTGGCGCGCTGGATGTAGCCCCGCAGTGCCGGATGTAACCGCCGCGCTCCACCGGATCGCGCGGCCGGACCTCGAGCAAGCTCCGCCGCTTGAGCAAACTCCCACTCGGGCACAACCTGATTCCAACCCGCCCCGGAACTTTCAGACCAGAATCGTGTCAGTGACAAGAGATGTCGAGTGAAGGCGATTTGGATCAACCGAGTGCTCGATTCCTCGCTCGACTCAAACGTCGCGAGGAAAAAGCATTCAACGAGTTGGTGCTTGCCCACGAGCAAAAAGTCTATCGCCTGGTGTGGCGCATGCTCGGCAACCGTGAGGAAGCAGAGGACATGACCCAAGAGGTATTTGTCCAAGTGTTCAAGAGCATCGACAGCTTCCGCGGCGACTCCAAACTGAGCACGTGGGTGTACCGCATCGCCATCAACCTGACGCGCAACCGCACCAAGTACCTGGCGCGGCGCAAACAGCACAGCCACAGCGACCTGTTTGCCGATGAGCACTCCGCCCAGCACCACGAGGCGCAAGGCGTAACCGCCGGCGAGACCAGTCGCCCCGACCTCGACGCGATGGGCAACGAAGCAGCTCAGATCGTGGTGCGCTGCCTGGCTGAACTGGACAGCGAGTTCAGGGAGATCTTGGTGCTGCGCGACGTGGAATGTTTGAGCTATGAGGAGGTGGGCGCTATCACCGGACTTGCCGCGGGCACGGTCAAAAGCCGTCTGCACCGCGCTCGTAGCCTGCTCAAGACACAGGTCGAACTGCATCTCGGGGGACCCATCGCATGACGGACGAGCAATTGCCCGAGAGTGAGCGCGGCGACGAGCCGAGCGTCAGCAATCCTGTAGCGGCTCTGCTCCAAAAGGCGCTCGCCTCGCCGCCGGAGCCCAAGATCCACTTCTTACCCGGCGTGCAGGAGCGCATCCGCATCCGCACACGCGGCCGCTACTTTGCGGCACGCCGCGCCCGCTATCGCGACCCCATCATCCTGCTGCTCGTGGCCGCAACCCTCATCCTGTTGATCGGAGCGCTCGTGTTCTTGGTGCTGGAGCCGTTGGTGGGCCCAACCCAGCCGCCACAGGTCAACCACGAGCTCAATCCCCGACCGCAATGAACGGCTCTCAGCGGCAGACTGCTCGCCCAACAAATCGACCCATTTGACCAAAAAATCGCAGTTATGAACTTGAGCACCGGACGCTGTGGTGCTCGTATAGGCGCCCCTCGGGCCGGGGGGTGACCCTCTTCTGGCCCGCCCAATGTTGCTCCGGTGTCGTCTAATGGCAGGACAAAGGACTTTGAATCCTTGAATCATGGTTCGAATCCATGCGCCGGAACCCTGCCCTCTCGTCCATGCGCGCCTGTTGTTGCGCGACGTAGGCGCCGCGGGATTTTCGCTTTGCCGCGCAACTTTGCCGTGTTGTGCAACTTTGCCGTGCCGCGTGACTTTCGCTGAGCTGCCTGACTTTCGCTAAGCCGCCTGACTTTCTTCGAAGCGCAATGCGCCGTAACGTAAGCGCGCGCCATGATTGCCTTCAAGCGACACAAGCCCCCGACCGGTGCGCGCCCGGGCATGTTCGCAGTGCAAGTGGGGTCGCCCAAGCCGCGCATCTCGCAGTTCATCTACGATGGCGAGTTTCTGCAGGAGACGCGCATCGACAGCGTGGCAGAGCTACGCAAGGACTGTCCCGGGGAGCTTGTGCGTTGGATTGACGTGCAAGGCTTGGGAGACGCGGACGTTCTGCTCGAGCTCGCCGAAATCTTCAAGATCCATCAGCTGGCCATCGCCGATGTCGTCAACGTACCTCAACGACCCAAAAACGAAGCGTACGACCATCACCAGCTGATCATCGTGCGCATGGCCAGGATCAACAACACTGGTCCATCGGGCTCGCGGCGCTTCACCATGCCCCCCACGCCGTCGGTGCTCAGCGCAGCTCAACAACCTGTCAATCACCCCGAGCAACACTTCGACGTCGAACAGGTGGCCATCATCGTTGGAGCCAATTTCGTCATCACCTTTCAGGAACGCTACGGCGACGTCTTTGACCCCGTGCGCCAACGGCTGCGCATGGCCTCGGGCAAGATCCGCTGCCAAGGCGCCGACTACTTGGCCTACGCGCTCGTCGACACGGTGATCGACGGTTACTTTCCGGTGATGGAGCTGCTCAGCGAAACGCTCGAAGACCTCGAAGACGAGGTGCTCACGACGCCCAGCTCGCGACACCCCGAGGAAATCCATCGCATCAAGAGCTTGTTGCTTTCGCTGCGGCGCTCGCTGTGGCCCATGCGGGACATGTTGAACTCCATCTTGCGTGAGCCCACCACTTACATCAAAGACGACACACGCGTGTATTTTCGCGACGTCTTGGACCATGCCATCCAGTTGTCAGAGGTCCTGGAAACCCAACGTGAAACCGTCATCGGTCTGATGAACACTTATCTGTCGGTGATGAGCAATCGCACCAACGAAGTGATGAAGGTGCTCACGGTGATCACCACCATCTTCATCCCGCTGTCCTTCATCACCGGCATCTACGGCATGAACTTCGAGTTCATGCCCGAGTTGGGCTCAAAGCTCGGCTACCCATTGGTGTGGCTCGTTATGGTGTCGGTGGGCGTCGCGCTGGGGTATTATTTCAAAAAGCAGGGCTGGTTCCATTCCGATCGCTAGGCCCATCCGATCGCTGATGCGATCGCTAGGCCCATCCGATCAGTAGGCGCTTCTGATCGCTAGACCGTCGCAGCGCCCAAAATCTGCCGCGTCACTTGGTCGGCCATGGCGATGCAATCCGGAATACCGACCGCGCCGTAGCCCGAGCCGATGAGATAGAGGCCCGGAGTACTGCTCAGTCCGCCAAAAATCGCCTCCAGTCTTTGCGCGTGACCCAATTCAGGTTGCGGGTTGCCTCTGTCGTAACGATGCACGACTGAAAATTCCGGCGGCCCCAGCGGGCCCATCAAGCGCGTGAGCTCTTGGTGAGCCAAGTGTTTGAGCTGTGCATTGCTCAACGGCTCAATGTCGGTGCGCGCCCCGCCCACGAACGCGCGCACGAGAGCCTTACCCTCGGGCGCCCGCCCCGCCCATTTGCAGCTGACGTACGAGGCGGCCAAAATCTGCCCCTCGCCCGGCGGAACGATGAAGCCACTACCCGTCGGCTCCTGCGCCATCAGTGCGGTGCTGAGCGCAAAATACACGGTGGCCGTGGAGTAACCGCGGACCTGCGAAAGGCTGGAGCTCACCTGGGGCAAACAGCTGGCAAGCAGCCCGGCTGCGGTCCAAGGTGGTCCCGCCACCACCACTGCACTGGCCATGACTTCACGACTCGAGGTGCGGACCGTGTACCTGGCTGCCCCACGCCGTTCGATGCCTGTCACGCGCTCACCCAAGTGCACGCGCTCGAGCGAGAGCCGCTCGACCAAGGCCGCGATGAGCGAACCCAACCCCTTGCGCAGCGAATAAAATGGACTCGCCGCCGCCTGCACTGGCTCAAACAGCACGCGCAGCGGGTGTTTGCCCTCGTTCAAGCCCACAAACAAGCTGCCGTGTTTGCGCTCCAACTCGACCAAATGTCCAAACGCCGCGTCCATGCTGAGCCGCTCAGCGTCGCCCGCGTACACACCGGCAAGCAGGGGCGCCGCCAAGCGCTCAGCCATTTCCGGCCCCAGGCGGCGCGCGAGAAATTGCGCGATGCTCTCCTCTTGATGACCCTTGCGCGCGGGGATCCACGGCTCCATCAAGGCGCGACACTTGCCCAGCGGCGACAGCAGCGGCGTCTGTAAGATCGGCCAGGGCCGCTTGGGCACGCCCAACGTCAAACCCGCGGGCATGGGGTACAGCCGTCCGTCGTAGGCCACGTGCACGGCCTGACCGTGGGCCTCGGGCGTGATGAGTTCACCCCCGAGGCCCAGCTCGCGGCACAGCGCGGCACCCGCAGTCTTTGCGCGTAAAAACGCGTCGGGGCCGACGTCATACAGGTAGCCATCGCGCTCGATGGTCACGATGTTGCCGCCAAAGTGCGCGCCGGCCTCGAAGAGCAAGTACGGGCGACCCGCTTGTTCCAAGCGATACGCGGTGGTCAGCCCGCTGATGCCGCCGCCGATGATCACGACCGGATCAATCATCTCTCACCTTCACCTCACGCCCACAGTCGACTCTACGCCAGCGGGGGCATTTTGATCGATACGTTAGCACTCATCGACCGCATGGCGAGCAGCCGCTGGCTAGCGCGCACTTTTTTCGTGAATGAACTCAACCAAGCGCGTCACCACCGCCGGGTTGACCTCCGGCACGATGCCGTGGCCCAAGTTGAATACGTGTCCGGGCAGTTGTTTGCCCTCCTCGATCACAGCGAGCGCGCGCGCGGAGAGCACGTCCCACGGCGCCAAGAGCAACATCGGCTCCAAATTGCCTTGGTAGGCCACACTATCGCCCAAGCGTCGATGCGCCTCGCTGAGTGTGCAGCGATAGTCCACACCCATCACCGTACCCCCGGCAGACTTTTGCAGCTCGAGCAGGGAGGAGGTGCCGGTGCCAAAGTGGATGACGGGCACACCCGTCTTCTCGACGTCCTTGAGGATGTAGGTCACGTGCGGGAGCACGCGCTCCTGATAGTCCTGCGGAGAGAGCGAACCCACCCAGGAGTCGAACAGCTGCACCGCCTGAGCGCCGGCTTCAATCTGCGCACGCAAGTAACGCCGCGTGACCTCCGCCAACTTGTGCATCAACTCGTCCCAGGCAGCCGGTTCGCTGAACATGAACTGCTTCGTGCGCACGTATTGCGAGGACTTTCCGCCTTCGATCAAATAGCTCGCGAGTGTAAAGGGCGCGCCAGCAAAGCCAATGAGGGGCGTTTTACCGTCCAGCTCGCGCCGGATCATGCGGATAGCATTGAGCACGTAGTCCAGGCCTTCTTCCGGGTCGCACACACGCAGCCGCTGCACGTCGGCCACGCTGCGCACCGGGTTGTGCACCACCGGACCCTCGCCCTTGGCAAATTCAAACGGCGCGCCCATCGGCTCGAGCGGCAACAAGATGTCGGCGAACAAGATCGCTGCGTCCACGTGGTGGGCGCGCACCGGCTGCAGGGTCACCTCGGTGCACAATTCTGCGTGGCGACAGATTTCGAGCAACGTGTGGTGCTGACGAATGTCGCGGTACTCCTGCATGTAGCGGCCCGCCTGACGCATGAACCATACCGGCGTGCAGTCCACCGGCTCGCGCCGACAGGCGCGTAGAAATCTATCCCACATGTTGCTCTATCCTCGCCGCGGTCGCCCAGCTCGTCGCAGGTGCGACCAGCAAAAGCACGCCCACGGACCCGTTCACTACTGGTTGTTAGTTGATCCCCATCACTGCATGGGGTGCGGCTTCGCCGTTCTTGGAGCGCTGCTGCATTTCATACTTCGAGGGGCATTTGGCCATGATTTGCGTGGCGTCAAAGTGCCCTTCGGGGCTCAGCTTGCCCTCGGCCGTCACCTGCACGGCCATACCAGGCACGTCTTTGAATGTGTCGGGGACGACGCACTGAGGAAAGCGCACCGCGACTTTCTGGTTGTTCTTTTGGATCCAGAACCGGTACTCACAGGGCTGCTCGCGGCGCGTCAAGGTTCCGGGCACCAGCTCGCCCTCCACCCGCACGTTCTTGCCCAAAAACTCCGTCTTTTTGGCGAGCAACTTGTCCGTAGTCACCGAATAGATGGCCGCCTCTTCCACGCTGGAGAACACCAGCGTCAAGATGGCGGCGACCGCGGCGAGCACGCCGAGCAACAGACCAAGATTGCCTCGCGACTTGTCCGTCTGCGAGCGCCGCGCCCCACCGTCTTGCGCGACGTCCTGCACCACGCCGGACTGCGCTTCGGATCCAGACTGCGCTTCGGATCCCGTCCGTGCTTCGGATTCCGAGAGAGCGCTACGGAGCTCGTCGTCCAAATGACTCATGCCGCACAATGTAGCCGCTTGAGTGAGGCGGATCCACATACCAGTTTGGGCACAAATTTGCAGAAATTCCTGCGCCCCTGGGTCGAGTTGGGGGTGGGGGGCCTGCCACGGTCGGCGCGCAGCTTGCCGGCGCCCTGTCGCCCCCCTTTCTCCGGCGCCTGGTGCACTGCAACCACCCCGCCCCGGACTGCAGGCGCGCCCCCTCCGCGGCACGACTCCGCATCCTGCCCCCACCCACCGGCGCAGCTGACCCTCAGCACTGCGATTTTTCAATCGGGCACTGCGCTACTTCAATCGCACCGCGATTTGACTCTACAGTCCGATCCACGCCAATTGCACGCGATACCGGTGCTCCTTCCACGCCGCTTCGCACTCGCCCGTCCGCTCGATCGTCCGAGCGATCACCAAGTTCGCATCGCTGGTGATCACGAACTGATCCGTCGTGCTGACGATGGCCCAGTCCATGGCCGCTGTGCCCAAATCCAATTGAGCAATGGCTGATTGATAGCATGAGGCTCCCCCGTTCATGAGCAGCACCTTGCCCTGGACCACCACTTTGTTATGAAGTTGAGAGTGGCTCAGGGCGTGGGAAAGTTGCAGCGGCAACTCGCCCACCGCGTGCACAGCTTGCACCTGGTTGTCTTCGCCCACGTTCACCAAGGAAAGTCGACAACGTTCGTCTGTATTCCTTCTGACCTCACACGTCATGAACAGCGGACTGCCCCGGTCGTCTTCGATGACGAACACAGTGTGATAACGATCCGGGTCATCCGTAGCCTCAAACGGAATAGCAATGGGTTCGCTCCACCCGTTGCCCGTCCATGAGCGGACGGCAGGATCTTGCGCTTGGTCCTGCAAAAACACGCGATCGCCTGCTCTGCTCATCTGGCCCGCAATGTCGGCCCGGTGAGCAATGACGCGCTCCCCGCTGGCCTCATCCCCCCACCACAAGGTTTTTGGTCCAGACCGCGCGATGTTCTCACCGGGGAGGAAGCCCGCGCCCATGGCACCCGTCACGAGGAAGCCACCCTCAGGCAGCCCAACAATGTCATCATACTCGAATTGAGGAATGCGGGTATCGATCGCCAACTGGCGACCGAGGCTCGCCAGCTCGAGCGTCTTGCCAGCGTTCACCGTTGCAGCCGCCATCTCACCTGAGCCGGACACCGCTAGACCACCCTGCTCTCCCAGCCACGACGAGCCCCACTTGTTCACTTGCGTACCATCAGCGTCAAACTGCCGCAGCTCGGGATCCAAGTACGCTGGGGCAGAATCAGTCGGGCCTGTACGCAAGGCCACGCCACGGTCCAGCGTGGCCACCAAGTCCGTAACCGGTGCGCCAGATCCAAAGCTGCGCCACATCATCATGGGCGGACAGTTACCAATGCACGTCATGGGCGGGTCGGAAACACAGATCGGCGGGATCTCGCAATTTGGGCCCTCACCGCTCACCGCGTCCCAGCTGATGGCTTGTGCAGCGACGCCCAAGCTGTAGTCCGTCCCGTCCGCGAACCCGACGCCACCGTAGCCGTACTCCGGAGCACCCGCGCTGCCTGCCGTCCCATCGATTTCGAACGAAGCACCGCCCGAAGCGATAGGAGCGGCGCCCGTACCCCCCGTGCGATCGCCATCGCCATCGCCATACACTTGCGCCGAACCATAGTCTCCGTCGACACGCCCCACGCGGATCTTGCCCCCACAGCTCTGGGAGGCCGCACTCAACGGGCTCAAGATCAAGAACAAGCCGAGACCCCGCACCGACCACCCCCGCCTGGAGCTCTTCACGCGACTGCCCACAAGGCTGTTAGACATTGCTTTACACCCGCCGCTCGAAGACTAAAAAAAACAGCGCCTCTCATGACCAACTTCATGTACTTAGGCGCACGCCCCCTTCAAGGACACATTTGAATTCCAACTTTTTCGACAGATGCCCATCGCAGACCCGGCGAGCGAGGCGTCGGCAGGTGCGGACCGTGCATCTCGTGGTGGCCAGTCTCTGGGGCAGCTGCGGACCCTTGCACGCGGTGAGGGCCCAAGAGGCCGCGCCGCCACCCGGTGAGCCACCCGGCGCCCCTCCAAACGCGGACGCTATCGCTGCCCCCGGTCACTCCGCCCCGCCCGTCGAGCCTGCTCCGCCCGTCGAGCCCGCCCCGCCCATGGATCACGGGCTGACGAGCGAATGGCAATCCACTTTGGTCTTGCACGCCTATGGCTGCCTGTCGTCGGCTCGTTTGGCCGAGGCGCTCAGCCAGGCTCACCAGGCTCCGCCGCCTGGTGATGTGACGGTCCACGTCATCGAGCGCGTGGGCAACAGCTTGCAGATCCGCTTGCTCCGCGACCATCAGGAGTTGGGGCAGCGCGACCTGTTGATCGTCGGAGAGACCTGCCCAGCCGTGGTGGAGGCAGCCGCGCTGCTCGTCACCGAGAGTTTAGCCACCCTGCCGGCGGAGGAGCCGCCCGCGCCCACGGCCAGTGAGCCCCCCCCAGACGCGCCGGACGAACCACCGCCCGAGACGCCCCGCCGCGCGCGGTCACCTGGACCCGCGGAGCCTGGCCCTTGGACGATGACCGGAGGAGCGGGCGTGGGCATGTTGTATTCGCCGCGCCTCACGCCCCAGCTCGAACTTCTGCTCGGTCATCACTTCGGGCGACCTGGAAACTGGGGGGCGGAGCTGCGGGCCGGGGTGCTGTTCGGTTGGGGCCGCGTGAAGCACGACTTGCCTGAGGGCGCCTACGTCGCGGTCCAATCGTGGAGCGGTGTGGCGCTGGGCTGCGCATTATTCCCCCAAGTGTTGGGCTTGTGTTTGGGCGCCTCGGTCGGGGCGATACAGGGGCAGGGGCGCGGATTCGATGAAGATCTTGCTGGCGATGCTGGCTGGTGGACGCTGATTGGACAGATGGAAAGCCACATCCCCCTGGATGCGCATTGGGCGCTGCATTGGCTGGTGCGCGGCCACTACTCCCCCCAGCCCCCCGTGTTCACGGTTGAGCAGACGTACGAACCCAGCGCCTTGGACGTGGCGGTACCCCGGTGGGCGCTCCAGTTCCAGGCAGGCGCCCGCTATTGGTTCTGATCCCGGCGAGGGCTAAGATTTTCAGATATTTCTTCCGTTCCGTGAAGGACCGCTGAGCCATAGACCATAGAGAAACCAGACGTGCCCTCAGCTGATCTCATCCCCGCCGCCGACCTGTTCGTTCGCCACGCTCCGTTCGTGGCTACGTTCCTGCGTCGGCTCGGCAGCGCGCCCCACGATATCGACGACCTGGTGCAAGAAACCTTCCTGGTGGTTCACCGCCACGGCGGGTTTCGGCCCGGCGCAGCCAAGCCCACCACCTGGCTTGCAGCCATCGCTCTGCGGCTGTTTCAGAATCACCGCCGCTCCACCCGACGCAAGCACACGCGGGACTCGGGCATCGAGCCAGCCGAACCCGTGGATCACCTGGCACGTCTGGAGGCCCGCTCCAGTCTGGAACGCGTGGAGCGCGCTCTCTTGGAACTCGATACTGAACATCGCGCTGTGTTCGTACTGTTCGAGCTGCAAGACCAGAGCTGCGACGACATCGCCCAAGCTTTGGAGGTCCCCGTGGGGACCGTCTATTCACGGCTCCATCACGCCCGGCGCAAGTTCATCAGCGCCTATCAGAGCCTCACGAACACCCGAGCGGCAGACGCCCGGACGGCAGGAGCTCAATCATGAACGACCCGAAACGTTTCCTCGACGGATCGGACCTGCCGGACCAGTTGCGCAAGGATCTCACGGTCGCTCGCCAACCCGAGCACTACGAGACGACCTGGGGATTCGTGAACTTCTTGTCCCTCACCGCGGCGATCGATCTTCCCACTCAACTGGTCCCTGATGCGATCTCCAGTTTGCCCCCAGCTGGACCGTCGAGCGCAGTGCCGCAGTCTTTTGCTCAACCGCAGTCTTTTCCGGCGCCGCAGTCTTTTGCTCAACCGCAGTCTTTTCCGGCGCCGCAGTCTATCGCAGCGCCGCATTCTATTGGTGCGCCGACCGCGGTGCTGCCGCCGCCTGCCGCGTTGCCGTCGGCTGCTTCATCTTCAGCGGCGGCGTCGTCCTCTGCGGCGGTTTCATCCACGGCGGTGGCGTCGTCCACTGCGGCGGTTTCATCCACGGCGGTGGCGTCGACCACGGTCTCGTCCGCATGGTCGCTCAAAGCTCTGGCGCTGGTCGTTGGGCATGGCAGCTATTGGGGCGCGGGCGGCGTGGGCGTGGCCGCGACCCTGATCACGGCCACCACGCTGTTGACCGCTCCGTCTCATTCAACTGCGCTGTCCAATTCAACCGCGCTGTCCAATTCAACCGCGTCGTCTCATTCGAGCGCGCCGTCTCACGCTGTCTCCAGCACAGGCTCTCCGGCGCTGCCCTCCACCTTAGCCGTCACGCCGGATCTCGCGTTGGACGCGAGCGCAGCGGTGCTCGATCTCGACGCCATCTCGCCTGACCTCGCCTCGCAGGCAGCACCTGTCTTTGGTTTGGACGACCTGCCGCCCGCCTTGAGCGACGAGAGCTCCTCACGGAGAGGCGGCGGAGCGCGCAGCTCCGCAAGACGGAGCCTCGCTGAGAACACCCCAGCCCCTGGTGGTTTGAGCGACGAAGTGCGCGAACTCAAGGCGCTCCGTCAGCTGCTGGCTCAGTCGCCCGAGCAGGTGCTCACACAGGTGCAACAGAGTCCGTTTGCCGAGCGCGGCGCCCTGGAACCTGAACGTCAAGCGTTGGCGATTGAGGCGCTGGTTCGCCTCGGGCGCACTCAAGAGGCCGGGCAACGCGTGGCTTCCTACGTCGCGCGTTTCCCGAACAGTCCGGCTGCCAAGCGCTGGCGCTGCCCGCAAGGTTCGCAGTCCGGGCCCTGCGCGCAGCCCTAACTCCGCTCCAATTCACCGCACAGCCTGTGTGCCCTTGAAGGCTCCCCCAAGATGACCGAAGGTCAGCCTCCATGGGCGAGCCCGACGCACGTCACGACCGCCACCACAAGGCCGCGGCGTTTTTTATCCCCGAGGAGCGTCTGCTGCCCCCGGTGTGCCCGCAGTGCGGGGCCGCAGGCAGTGTTCCCGCCCTAGTGCCCACGCAGCACGCTGCGCGCACGCTGCAAGTCCACCTGTGCGATCTGTGTGCAGCCCATGCAGCTCGCCAAGCGACGTTGAGCTTTGCCTGGATCACGGGCGCAGTGGTTTTGAGCATGAGCGTGGCCTCGGCTTTGACGCTCGGCTGGGGAGAACGCGGCCGCATTCTCCAGTTTGTCGTCCTTTTGTTGATCTCCCTGGGGCTCGGCCGGCTCGCCCACGCGCGCTCCCGCGCGACGAGCGTGCGGCTCTCGTTCGTGGCCCTCCGCGTGGGTCCAGGAAAGCCCGACCAGCATGTGCTTTCGAGCACGAGCCCGTGGCTCAACCAAGCGCTCGTGCGGCTCGGCTTCGAGCAGCTCGACGGGGTCGCCCACGGACCAGCTCAGCGAGCACTCACGGGCAACCTCTGGTCGCGGCTCGCGCCCGCCTTGCCCGCCGTGCTCTCCTGCGCATGGTGGCTGGCGCTACACGGCCTGGCCCGGGCCAGCGTCTACGTGGTCAACATGGGCCCGGGACCAGTGATCTTGCTGGTGGACGACCGCCGCCACGCGATGATCAGCGCCACGCGTTTCGAGCAGCCCAACTTGGGCTACCACCATGAGCTGGTGGCGGGCTCGCACAAAGTCAGCCTGGTTACGGCCAGCGGTCAGTCGGTGTATTCCGGTGAGCAACGTTTGCTCCCCGGACAAACGTTGCTCATCACACGGATGCTGCCTGAGTCGTGCCTGTGGCAAGAGCGCCTCGACTATGAACATCCGGGCAGCCCTTCCGTTTGGTCGCTCTTGGCTCGCTCGACCCAGGCGGTGCTGCTCCACCAGCCGGTAGACGCCTGGTTCACGCCGCTGCGCGACGGCTCAACACCGCCAACACCAACTCCGCCGTCGGTCCCCTTGGCCGAGGCCGCAGCTGGCACCCGGCTCGCGGTGCGGCTGTTATCCTGCCCCGCGCCGTGAACCAGTGACCCCACCACCGGGGCTCTGCCGCCCAGCACCAAGTCCTGTTCGCAGCCAGTTGGCAGGCCGGGCACGGTGGTTATACTGCGACGGCCGTGAATACCGAACCTTCTCATTCTTCTTCTGACGTGACTTCCTCCTCTGAGACGGGGGAGTCCGCAACCGAACGCAACGCGCAACTGGGCGATGACTTGAGCGATGGTGCAGTCGACGGCGACACCGCTGTCGATCTCGATCCTCTGGCTCAGGCCTTGAACGACGCCGCCCAGTTCAAGGACAAGTGGATGCGC